>JABLTO010057318.1_pt1 | contig 36706 bp, 32 predicted proteins | sample 7160091 | NCBI WGS metagenome assembly JABLTO01 (sample SAMN14651225, study PRJNA627086) | human gut metagenome | isolation source: feces | host: Homo sapiens
AGGCACAGGCGCTTTCCCGGCGGTGGGGCTGGCAGGCCAAGTCCATCAGCAGGGCCATGCGGGCGTACATGCCGCACCGAGCCTGCTCGAAGTACAGGGCGCGGGGGTCGTCGTCCACGTCCAGGGCGATCTCGTCCACCCGGGGCAGGGGGTGGAGGATCATCATATCCGGCTTCGCCCGCGCCAGCTTCCGCTGGGTGAGGACGTAGACGCCCTTGTTCCGCTCGTAGGCCAAGGGGTCGGAGAAACGCTCCCGCTGGATGCGGGTCATATACAGAACGTCCAGCCGAGGCAGCACCGGTTCCAGGCCGGTGACCTCCCGGAACCACAGGCCGCGCTCCTGCATGAAGCTGCGCATATAGTCGGGGATGGCCAGTTCACGGGGGGAGATGAGATAGAACTTCACGTCGTCGAATTTGGCCAGGGCTTTGATGAGGGAGTGGACGGTGCGCCCGTTCTTCAGGTCGCCGCACAGACCGATGGACACGCCGTCGATGGCACCACGGTAGCGCTGGATGGTGGTCAGGTCGGCCAGGGTCTGGGTGGGGTGCATGTGACCGCCGTCCCCGGCGTTGATGACGGGCACTTCGGAGTACAAAGATGCTGCCTTGGCAGCGCCCTCCTTGGGGTTGCGCATGACGATGACATCGGCGTAGGCGGAGACCATTTTGATGGTATCCTTCAACGTTTCACCTTTGGCAGTAGAAGAGCTGTTGGGGTCGTCAAAGCCGAACACCGTACCGCCCAGCCGCAGCATGGCGGTCTGGAAGGAAAATTTCGTCCGGGTGGAGGGTTCAAAGAACAGGTTGGCCTGGATGCGCCCCTTGCACGCCTCCGTGAAGGCTGTCGGGTCGTCCATGATCTGAGCGCAGCGCTGGTACAGCTCTTCCCACTCTGCCCGGGTCAGGTCACCAAAGTCGATCAAATGCCGAAAACTCATCTGAAAAAGCCCCTTTCCATCTCGCATGGATTTTTCCCATTTTATCATAGCTTTCCCACCGGCACAACTGGGGATAAGACGGACTTTTCCGGGAAATAGACCGGATTTCTGTATGGTTTTCGCCCAGCTGTCCAAACTGAGGGGTGGTGATAAGATGAATCTCATTTGGTATCTGCTCTGCTACAGCCTGTTGGGCTTCGTGGGGGAAGTCCTCTACGCCCGCCTGACCCACTCTGCCAAACCCGACCGCAAATGCCGCCTCTTCCTCCCCCTCTGTCCCGTCTACGGCATCGGTGCCACCGTCATCGCCCTGCTGCCCCTCCGGAACCCCATCTTGGTCTTCCTGACCGCAGCGGCCGTGGCCACGGGGGTGGAGTATCTGTGCAGCGTTTTCTATGAAAAAGCCTGGGGCGTCACCTTTTGGAACTACCACGGCCTGCCCGGCAACCTGCACGGACGGGTCTGCCTGCCCTTCACGTTGTTGTGGGGGGTGCTCAGCGTGTTCCTCCTGCCGGTGCTCCATCCTCTCGTCCAGCGTTTGACGTCCGCCCTGCCGGATGCCTTATTGTTGCCCGTGGGACTGCTCCTAGTAGTGGATTTCCTCCTGACCGGCCTGGTATTGCGCAGCACCCACTCCACAGATGCCTTGCGTTGGTATCGGTGATTGAGTATAATGGGGGCAGAATCAGCACATAGGAGGATTTTCACAATGCTCATCAAAGAATACGAAGGCCACAAGCCCAACCTGCACCCCACCGTCCGGGTGGCGGAGAACGCCGTCATCGTGGGCAAGGCCACCTTGGAAGCGGACGTGAACGTGTGGTACAGCGCGGTCATCCGTGCCGACGGGGACGAGATCTTCATCGGCGCCCGCAGCAACATCCAGGACGCCGCGGTGCTCCACTGCGACAGCGGTTCCCCCATCCACCTGGGCGAGAACGTGGTGGTGGGCCACGGCGCCATCGTCCACTCCTGCACGGTGGGGGACAACAGCCTCATCGGCATGGGTGCGACGCTCCTCTCCGGCTGCAAGATCGGCAGCGGCTGCATCGTCGGCGCTGGCGCTGTGGTGGCGGGGAACATGACCGTGCCGGACAACGCCATGGTGGTGGGTCTGCCGGGGAAGGTGCTCAAGCCGACGACGGAGGAACAGCGGGCGTACACCGTGGCGGACGCTAAGCACTACGTGGAGCTGGCAAAGAAGCAGCTGGAGGCGGTGGGGGAGGAATAAAAGCCCCCGAACCGGTCCATATTAAAGGAGCCAAACCAAAGGAGGCGAAAAGGATATGGATCAGGTAAACCACAGCATCAAGTGCAACGTCACCACTTGTGACTACCACGCTGGTCGTCAGAACTACTGCACCCTGAACGGCATTCAGGTCGGTTGTTGTGACTGCACCGAGCCGCAGAACTGCGACTGCACGCAGTGTTCTTCCTTCTGCAAGAAGAAGTGAGGTCGATGAAATGCAAGCATTTCATCGAGGGTGCAGGCCGTTGCATGCACTCACTGCGTTCGCACACTTAACGGCCTGAGAAGTATTTTTTCCGACGTACACGCCGCCGGAAAAAATAGATTGCAATTTATTCCGGCATCCTGCCGGAACTCTGCGAGGCTAGGGGTGCGACGCAGGTAAACGGAAAAGACGGAGGCTCCTTGCGGGTCTCCGTCTTTGGTTTGTGGGGGTGGGTGCGAACCGTTTGGGTGTGTTTTTCACTTTTCAAAAAAGAATTGCGGGATAGATTGACAAATGTGTTGGTTTCTGGTATGATGGGGGTGAAAAACGGTGGGATTGCTGTTGTACCTTACCTATGCAGGTATTATTGCATCCTTCTTTCGAAGGGGAGCTTAGAGCTTTGTTGCACCTTACCTAATACAGGTATTATCACTCGTTTTTCCAAACAATCATTCGATACCAAAAGATGTTACACCTTACCTACCCAGGTATCACCCAAACAAAAAAGCGAAACTCAACACGAGTTTCGCTTTTTGCTTTCTATGCTTCTGTTACCAGAACTTTTTCTTCTTACACAGCCACAAGCTCAGGATGACGAAGAGCACGCTGACCCCGATGACTGCCGGGTAGCCGTACTTCCAGCTCAGCTCGGGCATCCTCTGAAAGTTCATCCCGTACCAGCCCACCAGCAGGGAGAGGGGGAGGAAGATGGTGGTGACGATGGTGAGGATCTGCATGATGTGGTTCTGGCGGATGCCGATCTCCGCCTGGAACATATTCTGGATCTGGGCGCAATACTCCCGCAATAACTGGGACTCCTCCCGCAGGCGGATGACCCGATCCTCGAACATCTGGAACAGCAAGGTCTCCTCCTGGGAGAAGAAGCGGTTGTCGTTCTTGCGCAGCTCACAGGCCACGTCGTCCAGCTGGGAGTAGTAGCGGAACCAAGCCATGGTCTCCTTCCGCAGGGCGGTCATGGGGGCGGTGAACTCCTTGAGCTGGTTGTTCAGCACCTGATCCTCCAGCGCCTGGGCGCGGTCCTCGATCTCCTCCAGGTGGTGCAGATCCCGGGCGATGAGCTGGTTGAAGAAGGCGTACACGAACCGTCCCACGCTGCCCTTCATGGGGCGCTTCTCCCGGGCGATGTGCCGGAGCAGGCCGGGCACCGTGTCCCCGTCGTCCACCAGCGCCACCCGGTTCTGGGCGATCAGGTAGCCGTAGGTGGTGCGTGCCGCATCCTTCCCCTGCCGAGGCAGCACCAGGGTGCCGGACAGGCAGTCCCACCGCACGTCCGCCTTGCACACCTTGGCGTCCTGGGCGGAGGGGGTGTGGAGCAGGACGGTCTCCAGGCCGGGCAGGGTGGGGTGATGATCCAGCTCCTCCGACGTCAGCAGCACCACCGCTGGGGTCTCTGGCTGGGGCGGGTGGTCGGTGTGGGTCAGGGTCTCTTGGATGGTGTACCAGTGCATGGCGGGTCCCTCCTATGGGTGTTTTCCTCATTGTACCACGCCGGGCGGAAAAAGCAACTGCTGGAAAAATGCGGCCGATTGAAAAAGAGGCGGGAAATGTGCTATAATAAACAAATATACGACCCAAATTTCGACATTTCAACAGAGCGAGGCGCATATGAAACAGAGAAAGAGCATCCTCATCGTGCTGTCTGTCCTGGTGGTGGTTCTGCTGGGTCTGGGCGGGTGGTACCTGCTCAGCGACCGGCAGCCGCCGGAGCTGACCACGGTGGCGACTTATCAGGCGGAGTGCGGCAAGGCGGTCACAGTGGAAGAGCTGGTGGCCCGTGCGGCGGATCGGAGCAGCTTTGAGCTGACCCTCTCCGGCGACGGTGACCTGTCCCAGGACGGCAAGCGCATCACCTTCCGCAAGACCGGCACCTTCCCAGTCACCGTGGAGGCGGTGGACGCCAAGGGCAACCGGGCCCAGGAGACGGTGACGGTGACGGCAGAGGACAAGACCCCGCCGGAGTTGACGGTGAAGACCATCAAGACCACGGTGGGCAAGGACATCAACTACAAAAAGGCCATCAAAGCCGTGGACGCCGTGGACGGCGACCTGACCGACGCCGTGCAGGTCAGCGACATCTATGTGAACCACAAGCAGGTGGGCAGCTACACCGCCATCTACACCGTCATCGACCAGGCGGGCAACCGGGCGGAGGCGCGGGGGCTGGTCATCGTCAACCCGGTGAAGGCGAACAAAATCCAGCTCAGCAGCAAGGAATTGTACTTAAACGGCAACCAGTACGCCACCCTCACCCCCACCGTCACCCCCAAGACCTGGGCGGGTACGGTGACCTGGACGTCCAGCGACCCCAACGTGGCCACCGTCTCCGACGGGCTGGTGACCTGGGTGGCGCCGGGGAAGTGTACCATCACGGCCAAGGCGGACAAGCAGAAGGCGACCTGCACCGTCTCCTGCGGCGGCGTCACCGCCTCCTCCGTCCGGCTGGATCGCTCCAGCGTGACGTTAGAGGTGGGCGCCATGACCATCCTCCAGGCGGAGACCGCTCCCACCAACTGGAGTGGAGAAGTGACCTGGAAAAGCTCCAAGCCTAAGATCGCCAAGGTGAAGAACGGCGTGGTCACCGCTCTGAAACCGGGCAAGTGCAAGATCACCGCGCAGGCCGGGAACGTGAAGGCGGTCTGCACCGTCACCTGCACCGAGAAGAGCCTGGGAACCGAGTGGCGGGAGTGGTGGCAGGACATCACCGAGGGAGGCAGCCATGACAGTGACCACTGACCTGTCCGCCGTCCGTCTGCCTGCCCCGGTGGCGGAGATTTTGCGACAGTTGAACCGAACCGGCCACGAAGCCTACGTGGTAGGCGGCTGCGTCCGGGACGCCTTGCTGGGGCGGGAGCCTCACGACTGGGACATCTGCACGTCCGCCCTGCCCGAGCAGGTCATCGCCAGCTTCCCGGCGCACAACGTGTACAAGACCGGCATCCAGCACGGCACGGTATTGCTGCGCTGGGAGGGGGAAGGGTACGAGATCACCACCTTCCGGACGGAGGGCGGCTACAGCGACCACCGGCACCCGGATGCGGTGCGCTTTGTGGGCAGCATCAAGGAAGACCTGGCCCGGCGGGATTTCACCATCAACGCCATGGCCTACCACCCGGACACCGGCGTGGTGGACTGGTTCGGCGGGCAGGAGGATTTGAAGCGCGGCCTCATCCGCTGCGTGGGCGTGCCCGAGGAGCGGTTCCGGGAGGACGGTCTGCGCATTTTGCGGGCGCTGCGCTTTGGGGCACGGTACGGGTTCCCCATCGAGGAAGAGACCGCCCAGGCGCTGCACCGGTGCAAACATCTGCTGGACTACATCGCCGAGGAACGCATCTTCTCCGAGCTGAAGGGCATCCTCGTGGGCGACGGCATGGCCGACCTGCTCCGCACCCACCGGGACATCCTGACCGTATTCCTGCCGGAGCTTGCCCCCCTATTCGACTTCGACCAGAAGAACCCCCACCACTGCTACGACGTCTGGGAGCACACCCTCCACGCCATGGCCAACATCGCCCCCGACCCGACCTTGCGCCTGGCCATGCTCTTCCACGACCTGGGCAAACCGGCCACCTTCACTCTGGACGAGCAGGGCGAAGGCCACTGCAACGGCCACAGCGCCGTCAGCGCTGCGATGGCGCGGGAGATTTTGAGCCGCCTCCGGTGCGACCGGGAGACGTCAGACGCGGTGGTGACCCTGGTGGCGTGGCACGACCGGGTGCGGCAGTTCAGCCGCCGTTCCACCCTGCGCCTGTTGGAGCAGTTGGGGGAGGAGCGTCTGCGGCAGCTGCTGTTGGTGGCGGAGGCGGACATCAAAGCCCAAGCGCCGGAGACGGTGCCGGGGAAGATGGAGCAGTTGATGGTGGGCTATGCCATGGTGGACGCCCTCCGGGCGGCCAACGCCTGCTTCCAGCGGCGGGACCTGGCCATCGGCGGACGAGACCTCATCGCACTGGGCATGAAGCCTGGCGTGCCCATGGGAGAGTTACTCGAACAGCTGTTCCGGGATGTGCTGGACGGGACGTTAGAGAATCGAAGAGAAACGCTGCTGGTGGAAGCAGAGCAGCGGATACAAAAAAACAGCTGACCGATTCGGTCAGCTGTTTTTCGCGTTTATTTGAGCCACTTCAGCTCGTACAGGTCGTCCCGGCGAGCGGGGAAGAGGGGGAGCTGATTGCGGGCGTCCTGGAGCTTGGCGAAGTCCATCTGCACCAAGAGCATCTCCGGGGCATAGTCTGCCTCAGCCAGCACTTCGCCCCAGGGAGAGCAGACCATGGAGTGGCCGTAGGCGATGTAGCCCTTCTCGTTCCGGGCGGGGCAGACGCCCACAGTGAACAGCTGGGCGTCCATGGCGCGGCTGCGCAGGAGCAGCTCCCAGTGAGCGGAACCGGTGGCCAGGCTGAAGGCGGCGGGGACGATGACCGCTTGGGCGCCCGCCTTGGACATCAGCAGGAACAGCTCGGGGAAGCGGATGTCAAAGCAGACGCAGACGCCCAGCTTGCCGAACTCGGTGTCGAACAGGGTCAGCTGGTCGCCGGGGGAGAGGGTGGCGGACTCCTGGAAGTGGGGGCCGTCGTTGACGGCGGCGTCGAAGAGGTGGATCTTGCGGTGCCGTGCCACCTGGTTGCCCTCCCGGTCAAAGACGAAGCAGGTGTTGTACAGCTTCTCCCCGTCCAGCTCGGGGAAGGTGCCGCCCACCACCCAGATGTGGTTGGTGCGGGCGGCGTCAGAAAGAGCCTGCCAGACCGGACCGCCGGCGGACTCGGAGTAGGGTCGGAAATACTTATGTTGATAGGGACAGCAGAACATCTCCGGCAATACCGCCAGGTCTGCCCCCTGTCCTGCCGCCGCGGCGATCTGCGCCACAGCGTCTGCCACGTTCTGGGCCTTGTCCAGCACGGTGCGCATTTGGATCAGAGCAGTTTTCATGTCGATCGCGTCCTTTCTAACGGCGAAGGATGATAATACCATATTATATCAGATTGCCCACAGGGGCGCAATTCCATAGGGTGCAAATCTGGCGGGCGGTTTCTGGTTGTATCGGGGCAGGAGTTGTGCTATACTGCAATATGTATGCGTATGTGTAAGTTTTTGACTGCAAATAAGGAGCGCAAAATCATGAAGATTGTTGTATTGGCCGGTGGCCTCAGTGACGAACGGAACGTCTCCCTCTCTTCTGGCACCTTGATTACCGAGGCGCTGCGGAGAAAAGGGCATCGTGTGGCGTTGGTGGATTTATATATGGGTTTGGAAGGCTATGACGGCACCATGGAAGCCCTCTTTGACGCCCCTGTGCCCGAGGCTTGGAAGAAGGTCTCCCGACAGGCACCGGATCTGAAGAAGATCAAGGCAGAACGCCAGTGGCAGAGCGAGAGCTATTTCGGCGTCGGCGTGCTGGAGCTGTGCCAGCAGGCGGACATCGTGTTCCTGGCCCTCCACGGCAGCTGCGGCGAGGACGGCCGCGTCCAGGCCACCCTGGAAGCCTTCGGCATCCCCTTCACCGGGGCCAACTATCTGAGCAGCGCCATCGCCATGGATAAGGACCTGACCAAACGCTTGGTCGCTCCCCTGGGCATCCACACCCCCCAGTGGAAGCGGGTCACCTACACCCAGGGGGACATTCCCACCCTGGTGACCGACACCGCTCTTCCCGTGGTGGTCAAACCCCTCATGGGCGGCTCCTCCATCGGCGTCTCCATCGCCCACGACCCGGCGGAGCTGACGGCGGCGTTGGAGCAGTGCCTGGACATGGGCAGCAGCACGGTGGTGCTGGAGCAGTACGTGTCCGGCCGGGAGATCCAGGTGGGGTATCTGGTGGATCGGGCGCTGCCCTCCATCGAGATCATCCCCAAGAGCGGGTTCTACGACTACGAGAACAAGTACCAGCCCGGTGCGGCGGAGGAGATCACCCCCGCCCCCATCCCCCCAGAGTGGGAAGCACGGCTGGCCCAGGACACCAAGACCGTCTTTGACGCCCTGGGGCTGTCCGTCTACTCCCGGGCAGACTTCATCGTGGACGAAGCCGGCATCCCCTGGTTCCTGGAGATCAACACCCTCCCCGGCATGACTCCCACCAGCCTGGTGCCTCAGGAGGCGGCGGTGGCGGGCATCAGCTACGACGAGCTGTGCGAGACCATCGTAAATGTCTCCATGAAGCTGCGCAAGCAGCAGTGACGGAATGCCCCGGTTGGGGACAGAGAGAAGGAAGGATTCAACAACTATGGAAGCAATGACATTGCGTGAGATTTTGCAGGCCACCGGCGGCACCCTGCTGGGCACCCTGGTGGACTTGGACACCCCGGTGGGCTCGGTGGATACCGACAGCCGCGCCATGACCGAGGGCGCCCTATTTGTCCCCCTGGTGGGCGAGCGGTTCGACGGTCACGCCTACATCGGCAAGTCCCTGGAAAATGGCGCCGTGGGCACCCTTACCGACCACGAGCTGGCGGACTACCGGCCGGATAAGTTCTACGTCCTGGTGCCGGACACCATGCTGGCCCTGGGCGACCTGGCGGCCTACTATCGCAGCAAGTTTGATGTCAAGATCATCGCCGTCACCGGCAGCGTGGGCAAGACCACCTGTAAGGATATGACCGCCGCCGTGCTGGGTCAGAAGTTCCGCACCCTCAAGACCGACGGCAACTTCAACAACAACATCGGCGTCCCCAAGACCCTCTTCCGCCTCAGCCACGAGCATCAGGTGGCGGTGGTGGAGATGGGCATGAACCATGTGGGAGAGATCGACTACCTCACCCGTATCGCCCGTCCCGACGCCGCTATCATCACCAATATCGGCGACGCCCACATCGAGAACCTGGGCAGCCGGGAGAACACTCTGATGGCCAAAGCGGAGGTGTTCCACGGCATGAAGGCCACCGGTCTGGCCATCTTGAACGGCGACGACCCCCTCCTGCGCAGCCTGGACGGGAAGCTGAACCAGTCCATCCTCTGGTACGGCCAGAACGACGGCAACGATTACCAGTGCAAGAACCTGGACGAGAACTTCAGCGACCACATGGTCATGGAGACCGTCACCCCCTGCGGCACTTGGCAGCAGACCATCCCCGGCATCGGACGCTACATGATCTACCCCACCCTGGCGGCAGCTGCTGTGGGGCAGTGGCTGGGGATGACCCAGGAGGAGATCGCCGAGGGCGTCGGCCACTTCGTCAACTCCAAAATGCGCATGGACACCGTCCGCTGCGGCGACGGCGTCACTGTCCTCAACGACACCTACAACGCCAACCCCCAGTCCATGCGGGCGGCGCTGGAGGTGCTGTCCAAGTTCGACGGCGACTACAAGGTTGCCGTCCTGGGGGATATGCTGGAGCTGGGCGACCTTGGCTCTGCCCTCCACGAGAGCGTGGGCAAGTTCGTGGTCTCCTGCGGCATCGACTGCCTGGTGGCAGTGGGTACCCTGGCGGAGAACATCTACAACGCCGCCCAGGCAGGCGGCAAGGTGGAGTGCTACTATCGCCCCACCAAAGAGGAAGCAAAAGCAGTGCTGGATCAGGTCATCCGCAAGAACACCACCGTCCTCTGTAAGGCCTCCCGTGGGATGGCCATGGAGGAGCTGGTGGAGTATATCAAGGAGATCCGTCCAGAAGGATAAAGAGAAAGGGAGCAGGCGGCCATGATCGAATTTTCCGTAACCAACCTAGTCAAAGCGTTTACCATCGGGGACAACATCCTGGACGGCCTGACCTTTCACATTAACCAAGGCGAGCGGGTGGGCCTGCTGGGCAAGAACGGCAGCGGCAAGAGCACCCTGTTCAAAATCCTCACCGGCGAACTGGACTATGACGAAGGGGAGGTCTCCATCGCCCCCGGCCGCCGGATGGGGCTGATTTCGCAGATTCCCGTCTACCCGGAGGGCTACACCGTGGAGACGGTCTTGGAGACGGCCTTCCAGCGGGTGCGGCGCATCGAGAAAGAGATGAAGGAGCTGGAGGAGCAGATGGCAGGCGGCGACGCCAGCCGGACGGTGCTGGAGCGGTACGACAAGCTCAACACCGACTTCGAGCTGGCCGGTGGCTATGACACAGCGGTGCAGGTGAACAAGGTCTGCAACGGCCTGGGCATCCCCGACACCATGCGCCAGCAGCCCTTCGCCTCCCTCTCCGGCGGCGAGCAGACCCGGGTGAACCTGGGTCGCCTCATTTTGGAGGACACCGACATCTTGCTGCTGGACGAGCCCACCAACCACTTGGATCTCCATGCGGTGGAGTGGCTGGAAGGCTATCTGAAAGGCTTCCCCGGCACCGTCCTGACCATCTCCCATGACCGGTATTTCTTAGACCAGGTGGTCACCCGGGTCATCGAGATCAACCGGGGCAAGGCGGAATTTTATGCCGGCAACTACAGCTTCTACGCCGTGGAGAAGGAGAAGCGCTACCGGGAGCAGCTCAAGCAGTACGAGAAGGAGCAGGCCAAGATCGCCCAGCTCACCGCTGTGGCCACGGTCATGCACCAGCGGGGCACGGAGAAGATGCACAAGACCGCCTTCGCCATGGAAAAGCGCATCGAGCGCCTGCGCAGCACCGAGCGTCCGGTGGCCAAGGAGCGGGCGCTGAAAATGCAGTTCTCCAGCTGGGAGTTCAACGGGGACGAGCTGTTCACCGTGGAGGACGTGAGCAAGTCCTTCGGCGGGCGCACCCTCTTCGACCACGTGAGCCTGGAAGCCCACGGCGGCGAGCGCATCGCCCTGCTGGGGGACAACGGCACCGGCAAGACCACCTTTTTGAAAATCCTGCTGGGGGACGAGTTGCCCGACAAGGGTTGGGTGCATTACGGCCCCACCGTCCGCAAGGGCTGCCTGCCCCAGATCGTCCAGTTCGAGGACCCGGAGCGGACCCTGCTGGACACCATGCTGTGGGAGCAGGGCTGCTCCGCCCAGGAGGCACGGGATCGGCTGGGCGCGTTCCGGTTCCAGGGGGAGGACGTGTTCAAGACCGTCAACACCCTGTCCGGCGGCGAGCGTTCCCGGCTGAAGCTGTGTATGCTCATGGACGAGCGCATCAACTTCCTGGTGCTGGACGAGCCAACCAACCACCTGGACATTGCGTCCCGAGAGTGGATCGAAGAAGCGGTGGAAAACTTTGATGGGGCGCTGCTCTTTGTGTCCCATGACCGATATTTCATCAACCGATTCGCCAACCGCATCTGGATGTTGGAGGACGGGAAGATCACCGATTTCAAGGGGGACTACCAGCAGTGGCTGGCCAAGAAGGCACGGGAGGAAGAACTGAGGAACGTGATGAAGCCCCAGAACAGTAAGAAACAGGAAAAAGAGGAGAAGCGAGAGAAAAAGCAAAAAAAGCAGCCTGGCGGTACCAAAATGACCGAAAAGAAGCGCAACAGCGTGGAAAAGGAGATCTCCAAGGTGGAAAACCAGCTCCAGGAGCTGGCGGATTCCATGGAAGGATGCGGTTCCGATTACCAGAAGCTGCAAGAGATCGCAGAGCAGCAGGCGGCGCTGGAAGCCCAGCTGGAAGGATTGTACCAGCAGTGGGAAGAGCTGTCTTTGCTGCTGGAGGAGGGGTAACCCATGAAAAAAGCAAAACGACCCAGATCCATCTTCTTTCGCATCGTCATCGCGGGCCTGGCCATCCTGCTGGCCGGGTTCTGCGTGCTGGAGGCCATCATCATCACCGGCGGCCGTTCCAGCAAGGATCAGAGCGGAGACGCCCTCATCGTCCTGGGCGCCCAGGTCTACCACAGCGGCCCGTCCCCGGTGCTGAAACGACGGCTCCAGGCGGCGCTGGACTACATTGACGCCCACCCGGACGAAAATTTCCCCATCATCGTCAGCGGCGCTCAGGGTCAGAACGAGCTGGAGACCGAGGCGCAGGCCATGGAGACCTATCTGGTGGAGCATGGGGTGGACAAGTCCCGGATTCATCAGGAGGATGCGTCCTATAACACCTATCAGAACCTGGAAAACAGCGCCAAGGTGCTCCAGTCCCTGGGCTACGACCTGGCCGACACCCGAGTCATGATCGTCTCCAACAACTTCCACCTGGCACGGGTGCGGATGCTGGCGGAGCGCTGTGGGCTGAACGCAGGCACCGTGTCCGCGCCCATGCCGGAGTGGACCAGCACCCTGTTCTCCTATACGAGAGAAGCGCCGGCGCTGATAAAGTCCTTCCTGCTAGATCGGGGCGGAGCCAGTTGAAAAAATCCAGTAATTTGAACGACAAAGGAGCGTCGAGATGTTCGATAAACTCCAACAAATGGAAGAGAACTACAGCATCCTCCAAGAGAAACTGAACCAGCCGGAGACCTACGACGACCCCAAGGTAGCCGCCCGCCTGAACCGGGAGCTGAAAGAGCTGGAAGAGGTGGTGAGCACCTACCGGATGTGGGAAGCCTGCCGCCAGAACTGCGACGAGTTGGAAGCACTGCTGCACAGCGACGACCCGGAGCTGCGGAACCTGGCAGGGGAGGAGTTCTATGAGGAGAAGAAGCGGCGGGAGGCGCTGGAGCGCCAGCTGCAGACCCTCCTCATCCCCAAGGACCCGGACGACGGCAAGAGCGTCATCATCGAAGTGCGAGCCGGGGTGGGCGGCGAAGAGGCCGCCCTTTTTGCCCACTCTTTGTGCCGGATGTACGGTATGTACGGCATGAAGCGGGGGTGGAAGCAGGAGCAGATCAGCGTCAACGAGACTGAGCTGGGCGGCGTGAAAGAGGCCGTGTTCGCCCTGGACGGGGCGGGGGCTTACGCCCGGATGAAGTACGAGAGCGGCGTCCACCGTGTCCAGCGGGTGCCGGAGACCGAGTCCGGCGGGCGCGTTCACACCAGCACCGTCACCGTGGCGGTGCTGCCTGAGGTGGACGACGTGGAGTTCGAGCTGAACCGGGACGACCTGCGCATCGACACCTTCCGCTCCTCCGGCGCCGGCGGACAGCATATCAACAAGACCTCCTCCGCCATCCGCATCACCCACCTGCCCACCGGTATGGTGGTGGAGTGCCAGGATCAGCGGAGCCAGCTGCAAAACAAGGAAAAAGCCCTGCAAGTCCTCCGCTCCCGGCTGTATCAGCAGAAGGTGGAGGAGCAGCAGAGCGAAGTGGCCGCCCAGCGCCGCAGCCAGGTGGGCAGCGGCATGCGCAACGAGCGCATCCGCACCTACAACTTCCCCCAGGGCCGTGTCACCGACCATCGCATCGGCCTGACCCTGTACCGCATCGACGACGTGATGAACGGGGATCTGGACGAGATCATCGACGCCCTGACGGCGGCGGAACAGGCGGAAAAGCTGCAAACTATGAGCGAAACCTAAACAGAAAACTTGGTGAAACAGAGTGAAGACCAACGTATACAACATCCCCTGCGTCCGGGGGCACGAGGCGGAGATCGAAGCGGCAGCCCAGGTCATCCGGGAGGGCGGCCTGGTGGCCATCCCCACTGAGACCGTCTACGGCCTAGGTGCGGACGCCCTGAACGAGGCGGCGGTGGCCGCCATCTACGAGGCCAAGGGGCGTCCCTCGGACAACCCCCTCATCATCCACGTCCCCGGCGCACACTGGCTGGAGCGCTACTGCGTGGACGTGCCCCAGGCGGCCTATGACCTGGCCGAAAAATTCTGGCCAGGCCCCCTGACCATGATCCTGCCCCGGAAGGACAACGTGCCCGACCGGACGACGGGCGGGCTGAATACCGTGGGGGTGCGCTGCCCCGACCACCCGGTGACCTTGGCCATTATCGAGGCCGCCGGTGTTCCCATCGCCGCCCCCAGCGCCAACACCTCCGGCCGTCCCAGCTGTACCAACGCCCAGGACGTGCTGGAGGATATGAACGGCAAGATCCCCGCCATCGTAGACGGCGGCCCCTGCGCGGTGGGAGTGGAGTCCACCATCCTAGACCTGACCGTCACCCCGCCCCAGCTGCTCCGCCCCGGCGGAATGCCCTTGGAAGCCCTGGAAGCCGTGGTGGGGGAGATTGCGGTAGACCACGCGGTCACCGGTCAGCTGAAACCCGGCGAAAAGCCCCGTGCCCCAGGGATGAAGTACCGCCACTACGCCCCTCACGCAAAAGTCACCGTCCTCACCGGCGACGGTGCGGAGACGGCGGCGTACATCCGGGCGCACATCACCCCCGGCGGCGGCGTCATCTGCTTTGACGAGTACGTAAAACTGTTCCCCGACTGCGTGACCCACCCGCTGGGAGCAGAAGGGGACAAGGCGGAGCAGGCACGGCGGGTCTTTGACGCCCTGCGGGAGTTTGACCACACGGACGTGACGGAGATCTATGCCCAGTGCCCGGACGATACCGGGTTGGGTCTGGCCATCGGAAACCGGCTGAAAAAGGCGGCGGGGTTCCATGTGGTGAATTTGAAACGAGAGAGAGAGCATCCTATGAAGATTATTGGTATCACTGGCGGCACCGGCGCCGGCAAGACCAGCGCGCTGAACGTGCTGGCAGAGATGAACGTGGAGATCCTGGACTGCGACGTGATCTATCACCAGCTCATCCAGACCAGCCAAGCCCTGCGCACCGCCCTGACCGAACGGTTCGGGGACGTGTTCTGTGCTGACGGCTTGGATCGGCAGAAATTGGGCAACCTGGTATTCCAGAACCCGGACGCTCTGGCACAGCTCAACGCCATCACCATGGGCTTTGTGGAGGAGGAAGTCCACGCCCGGATGAAGCAGGCGGAGGCCGCCCATCGCATCGGCGTAGCCATCGACGCCATCGGCCTGCTGGAGTCCGATGTGCGCTACGAATGTGATGTGCTGGTGGCCATCACCGCCCCTGCTGAGGTGCGCTGCAAGCGCATCATGGCGCGGGAGGGCATCAGCGAGGAATACGCTTGGAATCGGGTGAAGGCTCAGAAGGATGAGCGCTATTTCAAGGAAAATTGTGACTACGTACTGCCCAACGACAGCACTGAGGACGTGTTCCGCGCCCGTGCCGTGGAGTTGTTTACCAAGGTGCTGAACCCGTGAATCAGAAAAGGAGGAACCTTTGATGAGCGCAAAGAGAAGCGATGCCCTGCTGCACAAGCGGGAGAACGGCTATCGCAGCCTGTCTGCGGAAGAGAAGGCGGCGATGAACGCCTACTGCGAAGAATACAAGACTTTTTTGGACAAGAGCCGCACCGAACGGGAGGCCGTCCGTTACACTGTCCAGCTGGCGGAAGCCCGTGGCTATCGCCCCTATCACCGTGGGGATGCCCTGAAGCCGGGGGATAAAATTTACCGGGTCAACCGGGACAAGGCCGTCATGCTGGCGGTCATGGGCACCGAACCTCTGGACAAGGGCGTGAACATCGGCGCCGCCCACATCGACGCCCCCCGGCTGGATCTGAAACCCAATCCCCTCATCGAGGACAGTGAGTTCGCCCTTTTAAAAACCCACTACTACGGCGGCATCCGCAAATACCATTGGGTCTCCATCCCCCTGTCCCTTCGGGGCGTGGTGGTGAAGCGGGACGGCACCAAGGTGGACGTGGTCATTGGCGGCGAGCCTGGCGACCCCCTCCTGACCATCCCCGACCTGCTGCCCCACCTGGCGGACAAGCAGGCCAAGGAGCCGCTCTGGCAGGCCATCAAGGGGGAGGATCTGAACATTCTGGTGGGCAGCGAGCCGTATCCCGACCCGGACGAGAAGGACGCAGTGAAGCTGATGGTGCTGGACATCCTGAACCAGAAGTACGGCATGGTGGAGGAGGACTTCCTGTCCGCTGAGCTGTGCGCCGTGCCTGCTTACCCGGTGGCGGACGTGGGGCTGGATCGCTCCATGATCGGCTCCTATGGCCAGGATGACCGGGTGTGCAGCTTTGCCGCCTTGCAGGGTCTGTTCGACGCAGAGGAGACCCTGAAACGCACCGGCGTGTGTATGCTGGTGGATAAGGAAGAGATCGGCTCCGAGGGCGTCAGCGGGATGCAGTCTTGGGCGTTCGACACCTTCCTGTCCGACCTGTGCGACGCCACCGGCGCCAGCCTCAAGAGCTGCTATGAACACTCCTTCTGCCTGTCCGCCGACGTGACCGCCGCCTTTGACCCCAACTTCGCCGAGGTCTACGAAAAGCACAACGCCGCCCGCCTGAACCGCGGCGTGGGTCTGTGCAAGTACACCGGCGCACGAGGCAAGTCCGGCGCCAGTGACGCCTCTGCTGAGGTGGTGGGCTATGTGCGCAAGCTGTTCAACGACAACGGCATCCTGTGGCAGCTGTCCGAGATGGGCAAAGTGGACGTGGGCGGCGGCGGCACCGTGGCCCTGTATATGGCCAATCGGAACATCGACACCATCGACGCCGGCACGCCGGTGCTGGCCATGCACTCGCCCTTCGAGGTGACCGGGAAGTTGGATTGTTATATGACTTACCGGAGCATGAAGGCGGTGTTTGAGGCGTAAAACCCATCAAAGGTCAAGCGCCGCAGGCCCATTTAAGTTTTGCGGAGCTTTTACAAAAGCGACTAGGGACCAAGGGCAAAGCCCTTGGTCGGCATCCGCAGATGCCGAAATACCCCATGCGTTCTAAAGCGCAGGAGTGGGTGAATTTTCAGCTTTGCTGAAAAGAGGGCGAACCCTCGCCGGGGGTTCGCCCTTTCGTCATGCTGTGCGGAACATATCGAGGTCGAGGAAATAACCCACGTTTTTCACGCCACCCTTTACTTTTCCCCCAATTCAGGGTACAATAAAATGATGTGTATATCCCATACACCCCCCATTCTCCCAACCCCAAGGCGGTGAACCAGTTGAGCAGTAAGATCAAATCCGTAGACCCCGGCAGCCCCGGCCAGCTGGCTGGTATCTTGCCCGGCGACACCTTGGTGTCCATCAATGGCGAGCGCGTGGTGGATGTGCTGGACTACAAATTTTACAGCTACGATCCCCGCCTCAAGGTGGAGCTGGCCGACGCCAACGGCAGCCGCCGTACCCTCCACATCCGCAAGGCGGAGGGGCAGGACTTGGGGCTGGAGTTCGAGACCTACCTGATGGATCACGCCCACCGGTGTGCCAACAACTGCGTGTTCTGCTTCGTGGATCAGATGCCCAAAGGCTTGCGGGACACCCTCTACTTCAAGGACGACGACGACCGCCTGTCCTTCCTGCTGGGCAATTATGTGACCCTCACCAACCTGTCCCCACGGGAGATCCAGCGCATCATCGACCTGCGCATCTCGCCCATCAACGTCTCCGTCCACACCACCGACCCGGAGCTGCGGGTGGAGCTGATGGGCAACCGGAACGCTGGGAAATCTATCGACGTCATGCGCCGCCTGGCGGAGGCTGGCATCCACATGAACTGCCAAATTGTCGCCTGTCCCGGCCTCAACGACGGCCCCGCCCTGGAACGCTCCATGCGGGACCTGACCGAGATGCGCAGCGGCGTCACCAGCGTGGCCATCGTGCCGGTGGGGCTGACCAAGTACCGGGAGGGGCTGTACCCCCTGCGCAGCTACACGGCGGCGGAGGCGGGTGCGGTCATCGACCAGGTGGAGGCTTGGGCGAGACAGTGCAAGGAATTGTACGGCGAGGGGATGTTCTGGTGCTCCGACGAGTTCTACCTCATCGCCGGACGCCCCATCCCGGAGGACGAGTTCTACGAGGACTACTGCCAGCTGGAGAACGGCGTGGGTATGCTGCGGCTGCTCCAGGTGGAGTTCAAGGGTGCGCTGATGACCATGGACGACGTGACAGAGCCAGTCAAGCCTTTCGCCATCGCCACCGGCATGAGCGCCGGCCCGCTGCTCACCCAGCTGGCGCAGCAGGCGTCCGACGCCTGCGGGGGCATCGAGCACTACGTGTACCCCATCCGCAACGACTTTTTCGGGCATCAAATCACCGTCTCCGGCCTGATTACCGGCCGTGACCTCATCGCCCAGCTCCAGGACAAGCCCCTGGGAGAGCGGCTGCTGCTGCCCAGCTCCATGCTGCGCTATCACCAGAATGTCTTTCTGGACGACGTGACGGTGGAGCAGGTGGAACAGGCCCTGGGGGTGCCGCTGACCTTTGTGGAGCAGGACGGGTTCGCCCTGCTGGACGCCATATTGGGGGTGGACAGCACCCAGAGACCGGAAGGGGACTGGGCAGAGCCGGAAGAGACCGAATATTTCCAATACAACCCCTCCCGCCAGTAACGGACGGGAAGCAACGTGATAAAGTGAGGAAGTGAGACCATGGCAAAACCGATGGTAGCCATCGTAGGACGCCCCAACGTGGGCAAGTCCATGCTGTTCAATAAACTGGCAGGCAAACGCCTGTCCATCGTGGAGGACACCCCTGGCGTCACTCGTGACCGGCTCTACGCCGACTGCGACTGGAACGGCCGGGAGTTCACCATCGTGGACACCGGCGGCATCGAGCCGCGGAACGACAACGAAATTTTGCAGTTCATGCGCGGCCAGGCGGAGATCGCCATTGCCAACGCCGACGTCATCGTCCTGGTGTGCGACATCCGCACCGGCGTCACCGCCGCCGACCAGGACGTGGCCAATCTGCTCCTGCGCTCCAAGAAGCCGGTGGTGCTGGCGGTGAACAAGGCCGACCGGGTGGGCCCCACCGACCCGGACGTGTACGAGTTCTACAACCTGGGTCTGGGCGACCCCGTCGCCATCTCCGCCATCCACGGCCTGGGGGTGGACGAGATGCTGGACGCCTGTTTTGAGTATTTCCCCGACGACGTGGAGGAGGAAGAGCAGGAGGACGTCATCAAGGTGGCAGTCATCGGCAAGCCCAACGTGGGCAAGTCCTCCCTGGTCAACCGTATCCTGGGGGAAGAGCGGGTCATCGTCAGCAACGTGGCCGGCACCACCCGGGACGCAGTGGACAGCTACTTTGAAAATGAGTTCGGCAAATATGTCCTCATCGACACCGCCGGTATGCGCAAAAAATCCAAGGTAAACGACCGGGTGGAGCAGTTCTCCGTCCTCCGTGCCACCATGGCCATCGATCGCTGTGACGTGTGCCTCATCCTCATCGACGCCAACGAAGGGGTCACGGAGCAGGACACCAAGGTAGCCGGTCTTGCTCACGAGGCAGGCAAAGCCTGCATCATCGTGGTCAACAAGTGGGACAGCATCGAAAAGGACGACAAGACCATGGACAAGATGCGGGCGGAAGTGCGCAACGGCCTGGCCTATATGACCTACGCGCCCATTCTCTTCATCTCCGCCCTCACCGGCCAGCGGGTGAACAAGCTCTTTGCCATGATCAACCACGTCTGTGAGCAGAGCATGATGCGCATCCGCACCGGCACCCTCAACTCCGTCCTAGCGGACGCCACCACCCGGGTCCAGCCGCCTACCGACCGGGGTCGCCGTCTGAAGATCTACTACATGACCCAGGTGGGCGTCCAGCCGCCTACCTTTGTGGTCTTCTGCAACGACGCAAAGCTGTTCCACTTCTCCTACCAGCGGTATCTGGAGAACCAGATCCGCAACACCTTCGGCCTGGAAGGGACGCCCATTCGGCTCATCATCCGCGCCAAAGGGGAAAAGGGGGATCTGTGATGGATTGGCATTTGATCGCAGCGGTGCTGGTCACCATGGCGGCCTCTTATCTGCTGGGCTGCTGCAACACCTCCATCGTCATCTCCAAATACGTCCTGCGGGATGACGTCCGCAACCACGGCAGCGGCAACGCCGGTCTGACCAACTTCTATCGGGTCTTCGGCAAGCAGAAGATCTTGCTGGTCATCTTGGCCGACGTCCTCAAGACCGTCATCGCCGTCCTGGCAGGCGCCGCTCTCTTTCGCTGGGCGGGGAACGACCCGATCATCGGCAAGCTGCTGGGCGGCCTGCTGTGCATGGTGGGGCATATGTTCCCCTTCCAGTTCGAGTTCAAGGGCGGCAAGGGCGTCCTGGCCGGCGGTACCATGGCCTGTTTCATGGGCTGGAAGGTGGCGTTGGCCGTCTGGGGCATCTTCTTCCTCATGGTCATCCTCACCCGCTTCGTCTCCCTGGGTTCCGTGGGTGCTGGGGTGCTCTATCCCATCTCTGTGGGGCTGGTGTACCAGAACCTGTGGTATACCCTCTTGGCACTGGTGGCTGGTGGGCTGCTGGTGTGGCGGCATAAGGACAACATCAAACGGCTGCTCCGGGGGGAAGAGAGCAAGCTAAAGCTACATAAATGAGAAAGAATGGGTGATGCAAATGAAAGTGACAGTATTAGGCAGCGGTGCTTGGGGCACCGCCCTGGCCATCGTGCTGGTTGAAAACGGAAATGACGTCACCATGTGGTCCCATCGGGCGGAGGCCGTGGCAGAGATGCAGGCGTTGGGAACCAACCCTAAATTGAAGGGTGTCCCCCTGCCCAAAGCGCTGCACCTGAGCAGCGACCTGTCCTGCGTCAGCGACAGCGACGTGGTGGTCTTTGCCACCCCCTCCTTCGCCATGCGGGAGACCGCTAAGCGTGCCAGCAGTCTGGTGCGGTCGGGTACGATTTTGGTCAGTGTGGGCAAGGGCATCGAAAAAGGCTCTGACCTGCGCATGAGCCAGGTCATCCGCTCGGAGATTTCTGACGACTGTCCCCTGGTGGTTCTCTGCGGCCCCACTCACGCCGAGGAAGTGGGTCGAAAAATCCCCAGCGGCATCGTGGCGGCGTCTGAGAACCAGCAGGCGGCGGAGCAGGTGCAGGATCTGTTCATGAACAAGCGCTTCCGGGTCTACACCTCCTCTGACGTGGTGGGCGTGGAGATCTGCGCGGCCATGAAGAACGTCATCGCCCTCTGTGTGGGGATGTCCGATGGTATGGGTTTTGGGGACAACACCCGTGCCCTCATCATCACCCGCGGTCTGGCGGAGATCACCCGCCTGGGCACCGCTCTGGGCGGCAGACCGGAGACTTTCGCAGGTTTGGCTGGAGTAGGCGACCTCATCACCACCTGCACCTCCGTCCACTCCCGGAACCACCAGGCCGGCATCCTCATCGGCGGCGGCATGAAGCCGGCGGAGGCCATCGAGAAGGTGGGCGCTGTGGTGGAAGGCTACTACGCAGCCGCCACCGGCATGGAGCTGGCGGAGCGGATGGGCATTGAAATGCCCATCACCCAGGCCATCTATAGCGTCATGTATGAAGACGCCTGTGTGTACAGTGTGTCCGAAGGCATGATGGGACGGGCAAAGACCCACGAGGCCAACGCCAACTGGTAAAAAAGTAAAACAGAACGAAACACCCTCTGTTGTATGCAACAGAGGGTGTTTTTTACGTTTCCATTCGATTATTTTCGATGCCGGAAGCAGAAGGTCACGGCGAAGAACACGGCGAGACAGAGGGTAATGGAGGCACCGGTGGATGACCCCACATAGAAGGAGAGCATCAGTCCGGCGATGCCGGACACCACCGCACCCAGCAGAGCCAGCCAGGTGTACTGGCGCATATTCTTGGCCACGTTCCGAGCGGCCGCACCGGGCAGCACCAGCAGGGAATTGATGACCAGCAGCCCCACCCAAGTCAGGGACAGGGTGACCACCACGGCGATGGCGCAGTTGAACAGGGCGTCCAGCAGGTTCACTCGAATCCCACGGCTCACCGCCAGCACCGGATAGGTGGCAGTCAGGGTCAGCCGGTTGATGCGGAGTACCCAGAAGACGATCACAAGCAGCAGGATGAGCGCCAAAATCCCAATTTTGGCCGGGGAGACGGACAGGATGTCACCAATTAAAAGGCTGTTGAACTTGGTAAAACTGTGGCCGTCCAGGGTGGAGATGAAGATGCCCAACGCCACCGCAGTGGAGGAAAAGACGCCGATGACCGTGTCGCTGGCCATGCGCGTCTTGCTCTGCACCCAGGTGAAGAGCAGGGCGAACACCACCGCCAGCGCCACCGCGCACCAGGTGGCGTCCACCAGGCCGCACAGGGTGCCGATGGCGACACCGGTGAAGGCGGAGTGCCCCAGGGCGTCGGAGAAGAAGGCCATGCGCTTCTCCACCACCATGGTGGACAGCAGTCCAAAAAGGGGGGAGATGACCAGAATGGCCAGCAGGGCGTTCTTCATGAAGTACATCTTGCCCGGCTCCGCCCACTGGAAGGGGAGCAGGTCGATGAGGGCGTACCAGAGCGTCACTGTGCCTCACCGCCTTTCTGTGTGGGATGATAGAAGAGGGTCTGAAATTCCTGCGATGCCAGCACTTCCTCTGGCGTGCCCATTTGCAGTACCTTCTGTTTCAGCAGGATGACCTTGTCCATCTTGTGCAGGGTGTTGAAGTCGTGGGTGGAGATGAGAACGGACAGATCGTAACGGGTGCGGATCTCGTCCAGCAGCCCCAGCAGCTGCCGTTCCCCGTCCATGTCCACGCCAGACATGGGCTCGTCCAAAATGAGGATGTTGGGCACCGGCTCCAGCGCCATGGCCAGCAGCACCCGCTGCAGCTCCCCGCCGGACAGCGCCCCCACCTGCTTGTGCAGCAGCTCCAGTCCGTTCACCCGCTCCAGGCACTGAGCGACAAAATCCTTCAGCCCCTTGGGTATGGGCAGCACGATGGGCCAGTTGGAGGTGGACGCCACGAACAGATCCAGCACGCTCACTGGATCGCTCCGGTCAAAGCTGGGGCTTTGGGGCACATAGCCGATGCGGGGGTGCATCCGGTTGCCAGCGGCGGTCTGAAATTGGATGGAGCCGGTATAGGATACCTGCCCTAGGATGGAACGGAAAAGGGAACTTTTTCCGGCGCCGTTGGGGCCAATGAGGGCGATCAGCTCCCCGCAGTGCATATGGAAGCTCACATGGTCTAGGATGCGGTCTTCTCCCATGGTCACCGTCAGGTCGTCCACTTTTAAGCAGCAGGAGCCGTGACAGCCCAGGGTGTTCCCCTTGTGTTTGATTGGTTTCATGTGTACGCCTCCCGAATGGTGTCGATGTTCCGGCGCAGCAGCGCCTCGTAAGCGGCCAGGCCGCCGCCCTGTTCGTCCCCGCTCATGCCCATGTCCAACGCGGCCACCGAGACCCCGCACTCCCGTGCCAGCGCCTGGGCGGCAGAGTCCGAGCCGTTCTGTTCGATGAAGACGCAGGGGATGTGGTGGGTCTGGATGAGCTGGGTCAGCTCGTTGATCTCCCGGGCGGACGCCTCCGACCCTTCCTCTTCCTCCACCGATGCCAAGATGGTCAGCCCGAAGGCATCGGCAAAGTAGGCAAAGCCGTCGTGGAAGGGGATGAGCTCCTTGCAGGGCAGGTCGGCCACTTCCGCTCGCAGTTCCGCCTGCAAGGCCGTCAGTTGTTCCGCCACCTGGTCGGCGTTGGCTTGGTAAGCGTCCATGTGCGCCGGGTCCTTGGTGGTCAATCCAATGGCGATGTTCTGGGCCATCTGTCCCGCCAGGGCGGGACTGAGCCAGTAGTGGGGGTCGTATTCCTCGTGGTCGGCATCGTGGTCGTGTCCCTCTTCGGCGTGGCGCAGGGGCATATCACGGGACGCATCCCAGTAGTCGCGGCTGGCCAGCACGTCGTCTAAAAAGGACTCCAGGCCAGCGCCGTTGATGACCAGCAGGTCGGCGGACTCGATGATCTTCATGTCCGCCATGGTCAGGGTGTAGTTGTGCAAGCAGGACAGCTGTTGGTTCACCACCAGCTTCACTGTCACGTCAGGCACGTCCTGGGTCACCGCCTGGGTCATGAGATAGACCGGGTAGGTGGTGCAGGCCACCACAAAGCCGTGCTTGGCGGCGGTCTCTTGCCTGCCGCAGGCGGTGAGGGTGGTCAGCGCCAGGGTCAGGCTCAATAGTAAGGCAAAAAATCGTTTCAACTTGTCATTCCTCGTTTTCTTCGTCCGATGCTTCCGAATCCTCGTCCGAACGTCCATATAACTCCGCCTGCGCCGCCACCGAGCCAAGCACGATGGCGTCCGAGCCGTATTTCGCCCGGATGTGGTCCACCGCGCGTTCCAAATGCTCCAATTTCTCCCGTTGGGCAGAGCGGTCGGGCTGGAACAGATCCAGCTGCTCCACTGCATCCCACTCCGACACCAGGTTCAGCGCCGTCACCGTCAGCATTCGGATGGGCTTGCCCACGATCCAGTGCTTTTCCACCAGCGCTGCCGCCCCTGTCGTCAGCTCCCGCGCCAGATTGGTGGGCAGGGGCAGAGGGCCTTGTCGGGTGATGGTCTGGAATTGAGGGTCGCGGATGGTCACCTGGATTCGGGTGCCTTTCATCTCCGCGCGCCGCAGCCGTGCCGCCACCGAGTCGCACAGCAAGTCCAACCCGGAGCGGATTTCCTCCCAGTCGGTCAGGTTGTGCCGGAAGGTCATGCCGTTGCCGATGGACTTGGGGGGCGGACGGTCGCCTGCCGGGCGCACCGGGGTGTCGCCCCGTCCCCAGGCGTAGTCGTGGAGCTGGGCGCCCTGCTTGCCCATCACTTTCTCCAGCATCTCCCGGTCGGCGTGAGCCAGCTGACCGATGGTCTCGATGCCGTACCGGTGGAGGATGCGCCGGGACGCCCGTCCCACAAAGAGCAGGTCGGAGACGGGGAGGGGCCAGACGATAGATTGCCAGTTGGAGGGGGCGATGACGGTGGTGGCGTCCGGCTTTTTGTAATCGCTGCCCAGCTTGGCGAACACCTTATTATAGGAGACCCCCACCGAGATGGTCAGCCCCAGCTCCGTTCGGATGACCTCCCGCAGCTCGTCCGCCAGCTCCCGGCCATTTTTGTGGAACAGGTGCAGAGTGCCCGTCACGTCCAACCAGCTCTCATCAATGCCGAAGGGCTCCACCAGGTCGGTGTAGCGCTGGTAGATGGCGTTGACCAGCTTGGAGTAGTGGCGGTACTTGTCGTGGTGGGAGGGGAGTAAGATAAGGTCGGGACACTTTTTGCGCGCCTGCCAGATGGTCTCGGCGGTCTTGACCTGGAAGCGCTTGGCGGCTTCGTTCTTGGCCAGGATGATGCCGTGACGGGTGGAGGGGTTACCGCAGACCGCCACCGGTTTCTCCCGCAGCTCCGGGTGCTCCAGCAGCTCCACGGAGGCGAAAAAGCTGTTCAGATCACAGTGTAAGATGACCCGCTGCAACGCGACGTCCTCCCTTCCATTTCAGTGGGTTTCAGCATAGCACAGGTGCTCAAAAAAGTCAAACATATGTTCGCATCCACATATGAACATATCTTGCAGGTATGGCAAAAGCAGCCTTGACTTCTCGGCAAAAGAACCCTACAATAGAACCAATCTATTCCGAAAGTGGAAACACGGAGGGGATTTTTGTGCGAATGGAAAAATGCTGCTGCTTCACCGGCCACCGCCCCCAAAAGCTGCCCTGGGGGAGCAACGAGTGGGATTGGCGCTGCGTGGCCTTGAAAGAGCGGATTTTATTGCTCATCCGGGAGCTGTACCGGGAGGGGTATCGGCACTTCATCACCGGCATGGCGTTGGGTATCGACACCTACTGCTGTGAAATGGTGCTGCGCTTGAAGGAGGAGCACAACGACGTGGTGCTGGAAGCGGCGCTGCCCTGCCGGGACCAGGACAGGAACTGGAGCCGGAAGGACAAGGAGCGCTATCGCCGCCTGGTGGCTCAGTGTGACCTGCAGACCCTGGTGCAGGAGGAGTACACCAGAGGGTGTATGCTGCGGCGGGACCGGTATATGGTCAGCCGGGCGGAGTGCGTCATGGGCGTTTACGACGGTGTGTCCTCCGGCGGCACACGGGTGACGCTGACCTATGCCTTGGAGCAGCAGAAGGAGGTCAGGCTCATTGATCTGGGGGATTTTGAAGCATAATACCATAATAAAATAGTCTCACAGAGTTCCGGCCTCTTAGAGGTCGGAATCAATTTTCTCCTCTCGGACTGGAGGAGAACCGATCGGTGATAGCGAACGCCTTCACCGCTTTTTTTATGTTGCATAGAATGAACCAGCCTGTAATGAAAGGAAGGTGCTGGCATTTTATGAAAGAAAAACGGTCGTTCTGGATCGTAGGCGGTGACCTCCGACAGATCAAGCTGGCGGAGCTGCTGCTGGAAGACGGACACCAGGTGCAGACCTACGCCGTGGAACAGCGCCCGGATCAGGGGAAGCTGCCGGGGACGGACACGCTGCGGGGCATTGAGGAGGCGGACTGCGTGATCCTGCCCCTGCCGGTGATGGCGGAGCATGGCATCTTGAACAGCAAGCTCTCCGACCGCCGGGTGCCCCTGCAGATGATCTTCCAAAACCTCCGCCCCGGTCAGCTGGTCTGCGCCGGGAAAGCGCCGCCGGAGGTGCGCGCCATGGCGGAGCAGGCGGAGGTGGTGTTCTTTGACTACTTCGCTAGGGAAGAACTGGAAATTGCCAACGCAGTGCCCACGGTGGAGGGCGCCATCCAGATCGCCATGGAAGAATTGCCTACCACCCTGTTCGGCATCCGGGCGCTGGTGCTGGGCTTTGGCCGGCTGGGGAAGCTGCTGGCACACCGGCTGAAGGGGCTGGGTGCCAACGTGACCGTGGCCGCTCGGAGCTACGGTGACCTGGCGTGGATCGAGGCGTACGGCTACCAGTCCGAGCGGATGGAGCAGTTGGACGGCTGGCTGGGCGGCTATCAGCTGGTCATCAACACCGTCCCTGCCCGGGTGCTGGACCGTGCCCGGCTGGCGGACTTGGACGAAGGCACCCTGGTCATCGACCTGGCCTCCAAGCCCGGCGGTGTGGACTTTGAAGGGGCGGCACAGCTGGGTGTCAAGGTCATCTGGGCCCTGTCCCTGCCGGGGAAGGTGGCGCCGGTCACGTCGGGCAAGATCATCCGTGACACCATCTATCATATCTTAGGGGAGCGTGTGCAATGAACGAAAAAGAACTGCGGGTCGGCTTTGTCTTTACCGGCTCTTTCTGTACCTATGACAAGGTGTTCCCGGCGCTGGCCGCCTGTAAGGAACGGTTCGGGGAGGTCATCCCTATTTTGTCCAATTTCAGCGCCGTCACCGACACCCGCTTCGGCACGGCGGCGGAGTTTGCAGAGAAGATGACGGAGATCTGCGGGCAGAAGCCTTGGTCCTCCATCCCGGAGGTGGAGCCAATCGGCCCCCAAAAGCTCCTGGACGTCCTGGTCATCGCCCCCTGCACCGGCAACACCCTGGGCAAGATGGCCGCCGGCATCACCGATACATCCGCCACCATGGCCGCCAAGTCCCACCTGCGCAACGGTCGCCCGGTGGTGCTGGGCATCTCCACCAACGACGGCCTGGCGGTGTCCCTGCGCAACCTGGGGGATTTGAACTGCCGCAAGAACATCTACCTGGTGCCCTTCCGGCAGGATAACCCCATCACCAAGCCCAATTCCCTGGTGGCGGACATGAACCAGATCCCCGCCGCCGTGGCCGCCGCCGCCCAGGGGAAGCAATTACAGCCGGTGCTGTTGGGCGCGCGCATCCCCCTGTAACGGCCGGGTTCATTGACAGTGATAGGGCGGGGATGGTATAATTTTGGGACGAAAAACGAGTGGGACGTCGAAAAGGAGACAATAAACATATGAAAGGTATCATTCTGGCCGCGGGCAAAGGCACCCGCCTGTACCCCATGACCCGTCCGGTCTGCAAACCGCTGCTGCCGGTGTACGATAAGCCACTGATTTACTATTCCGTGTCCGTCCTCATGGAGGCGGGCATCCGGGACATCTTGGTCATCGTGCCCCCCGGCGAGGAACACGTGTTCCAGGCGCTGCTGGGCGACGGCAGTCAGTGGGGCATCTCCATCACCTACGCCGTCCAGCTGGTGCCCCGGGGCATCGCGGACGCTATGCTGGTGGGGGCAGAGTTCGTCGGCCAGGACAGCGTGTGCCTGGTGCTGGGGGACAACATCTTCTACCAGGAGGGCTTTGGCGCCGTGCTGAAGCAGGCGGTCGCCCACAACCACGGTGCCACCGTCTTCGGCTACTACGTGGAGGACCCCAGACCCTTCGGCGTGGTGGAGTTTGACGCTGACGGCAAGGCGCTCTCCATCGAGGAAAAGCCCCAGCACCCCAAGAGCCACTATATTATCCCCGGCCTGTATTTTTATGACAACCAGGTCATCGACATCGCCCGCAACCTGAAGCCCTCCGCCCGTGGGGAGCTGGAGATCACCGACGTGAACCTGGAATATCTCCGCCGGGAACAGCTCAAAGTGGTGCGCCTGGAACAGGACTTCGTGTGGCTGGACGCCGGCACCGCAGACAGCGTGCTGGAGGCCGCCGAGACCGTCCGGGACATCCAGCGGGACACCGGTCACTATGTGGGGTGCATTGAAAAATGCGCCCTGGAGGCCGGTTGGATTTCGGCGGAACAAGTCCACCAGCTGGGGACAGAGCTGGAGAAGACCCAGTACGGGCAGTACCTGCTGAGCCTGTAAAAAGAGCGCCCTCGGTGCCGGACTGGAAAAATTGTCCGGCGCTGGCGCTCCTGCCTGTTGACAGATAGAGAGGAGGAACAGCAATGCTCCAATATTTAGAAAAGACCTTCAACCTGGACTTGAGCACCCTGCGCACCGCCATGGCCGGCCACGTGTTCGGCCTCATCGCCACCCTGGTCATCGGCTTCCTGTTGGCCAAGATCATCACCCTGGCGGTGGACAAGACCCTGTCAAAACTGCCCCTGGAGAAGACCCTGTACCGGTTCATCCGCTCGGTGGTGCGCATCGTGGTCTACTTCATCTGGATCCTGGAGGTGGCCAGCCGCTGCGGCCTGGACGCCAAATACCTGGTCACCCTGGCCTCGGTGCTCTCCGCCGCCTTCGCCCTGGCCGCCCAAGGCTCCCTGTCCAACCTGTTCGGCGGGGTCCTGCTGCTGGTGTCCAAGCCCTTCCTGGTGGGGGATTACGTCATCGCCGGTGGGGTAGAGGGGACAGTTTTGCAGATTGGCCTGCTGAACACCCAGATCAACACCCTGGACAACAAGCGCATCAGCGTCCCCAACAGCACCATCTCCAGCGCCACCATCACCAACTGCTCCACCGAGGGCAAGCGCCGGGTGGATTTGACCTTCTCCGCCTCCTACGACAACGACACCGACCAAGTCAAACGCGCCCTGATGGAGGCGGTGTCCGAGGTGGACAAGATCGTCAACGACCCCATCCCGCCCTTCATCCGCGTCTCCGAGTACGGTGAGAGCGGCATCAACTACGTGGTGAAGGTGTGGTGCCTGACGTCGGATTACTGGGAGGTCTACTATGACCTGTTGGAAAAAGTGAAGGAATCCTTTGACCGAAATGGGGTAGAAATGCCCTACAACCATGTTGTCATTCAGATGGAAAAATGAAAGGGAAAGAAAGGCAGGTAAAATGCGCACATCCCCTTGCAAAAAGGTCGGATTTGCGATAAAATAAAACAAATATGACTTGCGCCGCCCTGCGGCCGGGTTGTTGAATCTTGAAGGAGCTGAATAGAATGATTACTGCCAGCGATTTTAGAAATGGCAAGACCTTCGAATATGAGGGAAAAGTAATGCAGGTCGTGGAATTCCAGCACGTCAAGCCCGGCAAGGGCGCTGCTTTTGTGCGGACCAAGATGAAGAACGTCATCACCGGTGCAGTCACCGAAACGTCCTTCAACCCCACTGCAAAGTTTGAAGAAGCATTTATCGAACGCAAGGAAATGGAATACAGCTACGAGGACGATGGCCTGTACTATTTCATGGACACTGAGACCTATGACATGATCCCCCTCAACGGCGATCAGCTGGGCGATGCGTTCAAGTTCGTCAAGGAGAACACCCCCTGTAAGGTCCTGTCCTACAAGGGCAAGGTCTTCGGCGTGGAACCCCCCAACTTCATGGAACTGGAAGTGGTCAAGACCGAACCCGGCGTCCGTGGCGATACCGCTACCAACGTGACCAAGCCCGCTACCCTGGAGACCGGCGCGGAGATCAAGGTGCCTCTGTTCATCAACGAAGGCGATCGTATCCAGGTCGATACCCGTACTGGCGAATATATGTCCCGTTGTAAGTGATCACTCTGCTGCGCTGGCCGTTGGGCTGGCGCAGTTTTTTTCAAACGCGAAAGGAGCGAAGTGACCGATGTCTCTGGCAGAAAAAATGGGATACCTCCGCGGCCTGGCCGACGGCATGAACCTGGACGGGGCACAGGATCAGCAGGGGAAGCTGCTGGCCGCCCTGGTGGACGTGGTGGAGGAGCTGGCGGAGCAGACCGCCGCCAACGAGGAAGCAGCCAAGGAGCTGAGCGCACAGCTGGAAGAGCTGACCGAGAGCTTGGACGTGCTGGAGACCTTGGTGGTGGACAGCTTCGAGGACGAGGACGATGAGGAGGACGAGTACGAGGTGGAGTGCCCCAACTGCGGCGGCGCGATTTTGCTGGACGGGGAGACCCTGGAGTCCGGCGTGGTCACCTGTCCCTCCTGTGAGAAGAAATTCGAGATCGACCTCGGTTTTGAATAAAATGGTATCCCAAAGACCCGACGTGGCAGCAGTCACGCCGGGTCTTTTTGCGTCCAGGAGGGTCGCCTTGACAAAATGAGTCGGGAATTTGCCCATTGCTATTGCCGCCGCTTCCCATCCATGCTACAATATTGGTGTACACACCAAAAACGAAAGGGGATGATGGCCATAGCACATACCAGTGCGAGCCTGCCCACGAAAAAACGCATCCTGACCGTCTGCGTGAAGCTCTTTTTGGAGAAGGGCTACAAAAAGACCACCCTGGCCGAGATCATCCAGAAGGCCAACGTCTCCTATAGCTCCTTCCAGAACATCTTCCGTGCCAAGGACGGCGTGCTGACCGAGCTGGTGCAGTTCATGTTCTCCAACCAGTTCGCCATGGCACGCAGCGAAGCGGGGGCAGAGCTGCCGCCGGTGTATATCTACGCGGTGGAGACCGCCATCCAGATGACCCTGACCGAGCTGAACGAGAACCTGCGGGAAATCTATATCGAAGCCTACACCCAGAAGGAGGCGTCCGAGTACATCCAGCAGGAGACCGCCAAGGAGCTGTACCAGATCTTCGGCTCCTATCAGCCCCAACTGACCCCGCGTGATTTCTACGACATGGAGATCGGCTCGGCCAGCATCATGCGGGGCTACATGGCGCACCCCTGTGACGAGGTGCTGACGCTGGAAAAGAAGGTGCGGCTGTTCCTGACCATGAGCCTGCGGGCGTACCACGTGCCGGCGGAGGAGATCGAGGCCGCCATCCGGTTTGTGGAGGGGCTGGACATCCGTGCCATCGCGGAACAGGTGATGCAGGAGCTGTTCCAGGAGCTGGCGATGCACTTCGAGTTTTCCCTGGCGGAGCTTGCGGCACCGACGAAGCAGTAAGAAGCCACCACGTGTTCCCGCGGGAACGCCCAGACAGAAAGTGAGGTATGACCATGAAAAGACGATTGCTCAGCATCCTGCTCCTATGCAGTATGGTGCTGACCGCGCTGCCTGCGACGGCTTTCGCCGAGGAGGGGCAGGACGCTCCCGTTGCGGAAACGCCCGTGTGCAGCTGCGAGACGGCTTGCACAGAGGAGGGCATGAACGCAGACTGCCCCATCTGCGGTGCGGAAGGCGCTGCGCCGGAAGCCTGCGGGAAGTATGTCTCCCCGGCGGAAGCAGCGGAAGCCGAGCCGGAACCAGAGCAGCAGCCGGAGGAAGAACCGGAGCAGCCGGAAGGACAGCCGGAGAAAGAACCGGAACCCCCCGCGCAGGCACTCGCTCCGGCGGTGCAGAGCGCGGAGGGGGCGGGGATGCCGGTCACCTATGCGGCGGTAACGGAAGTCTCCACGGCGGATGAGCTGAAAAAAGCGCTGAATGACAGCTCGTTTGACACTGTCAAGCTGGCAAAAGATGTGACACTGACTGAAACGATACCCGCCAGAGGCAATGTTACACTGGATCTGAACGGCAAGGTACTGAACCTGAACAGCAAGCAAATCACTGTGAACCGAGATACGTTGACACTGAGCGACAGTAATCCTAATGCGGAACACAGGTTCAAGGAAGATGCCACGGGACTGTGGGTGCTGGACAACAGCGGCGATAAAACCGTCCGTGGCGGCGTCATCACCGGCGGCAAGGCAACAAATGGCGGTGGCGTGTGTGTACAACGAACCGGCAAGCTCATTATGACTGGCGGCAATATCGTGGGCTGCAGCGCAACAAATGGTGGCGGTGTGTATATAGCCATAGCCACTGCCTATAATTTTTTCACCATGGAGGGCGGCAGTATCGTGGGCTGCACCGCAAGCTCCCAGGGGGGCGGCGTGTGTGTAGCAGATGGCAAAACGTTCACCATGACTGGCGGCGAGATCACGGGCTGCAGGGTTGCGGTTGGCTCTGCTGACTGTTCCGCTATGGGCGGCGGCGTGCATGTGGACGGCACCTTCAATATGGGAGGGACTGCGAAAATTACCAGCTGTATTTCCGGTTCCGACTTCGGCAATGGTGTGTATATCAAAGGCACCATGACGATGGACGGCGGGGAAATCTCCAACTGCAACGATGAGTGGCACATTTGGGGCGTCTATATCACCGGCTGTTTGGATGCCAGAGGCGGGAAGATAAAAAACAAAGTGTTCTCCTCTGGTGGTACCATCAAAAATAGTGGGACGTCCAGCGGCACCGTTTTTGAAGCGTCGGTTGAGAACAATATCACTACCAATCCCGACGGCAGCTTCGCTTCCGCCAGTACCATCTCCGGCGGCCACTTCAAGGATAAGGTGACGAACGTAGCTCGCTGCACCATCTCCGGCGGTACGTTCGAAGGCCAGGTGACGAATAGCGGCGACATTACCGGTGGCAACTTCAAAGATAAGGTGACGAACAACGCTGGCGGCACCATCAAAAACGGCACGTTCGACGGCCAGGTGACGAATAACGGTACCATCAACAACGGCACCTTCAAAGGTGAGGTGACAAACAACGGCACCATGACCGGCGGCACCTCGGAAAAGGGCATTACGGGCAACAAGCCCAACAACACCAAATTCACCGTGACGTTTGACACCGACGGCGGCTCAACGGCACCTGCGGCACAGCATTTCCTGTCCGACAGCGGCAAAGTCGCCAAGCCTGCTAATCCGACAAAAACGGGTTACGCCTTTACCGGCTGGTATGACGGCGACAACGCATATGATTTCACCAAACCGGTCACCAAAGCCCTGACCCTCAAAGCACATTGGCTCAAAACCATCCCCGGCAAGGGCACGGAAGAAAGCCCTTACCAAATTTCCAACGCAGACGACCTGAAGGTTTTCCGCAACATCGTCAACGGCATAGACGGCCAGACGCAGAACACCAGCGCCTGCGGTGTGATGACAAAGGACATCAACCTGGACGGCGAGGCATGGACGCCGATCGGTAAAGATCTGGGTTCTGAGGCCTATACCGGCAACTTTAATGGCAATGGTCATACCATCACTGGGCTGACGATAACGGGGAACATTGAGTACGCGGGCTTGTTTGGCTGCATCAACAATGGCGCCACCATCTCCAACGTGACCCTGACGGACGGCAGCATTAGCACTACAGGCACATACGCCGGTGGTATCGTGGCGTTTGCCCAGGGCGGCACCATTACAGGCTGCGGCAATGAGAATCCTGTGACCGGCGGCAGCGCCACTTGTGTCGGCGGTATCGTGGGAGCTATTCGTGGCAGCATCAAGATCGACCGCAGCTATAACACCGGCACCATTGCAGGTACGAGCGATAATAATCTTATAAGTTGTGTTGGCGGCCTCATAGGAAAGAGCTTCTTTGGCGACCCGAAAGTCATAGACTGCTATAATACTGGCGCAGTCCGTACAGGGAAATACGTTGGCGGTCTCAGTGGCTACACCGAGGGCTCGGATTGTTTCTTCTTCTCCTGTTACAATACAGGTTCTGTGACAGATGGAACGCAAGTCGGCGACATCACGGGCGATAAGGCTCATTGTTATAGTTGCTACCATCTGAAGACATCAAACAACGATTATGGCAACGGGCAGTCAGAAGAAGCGGAGTCCAAAACAGCCGAGGAATTTGCCAACGGCACCGTGTTGAAGCTGCTGAAAGAAAACAGCGGTGACAAGCGCACCGGAGGCGACCCCTGGGACACCGAATGTAAGTATCTGCCCGCTGCCGGGAAGACCCTGCCGGTCTTTGCGCGGAAAAATCTTACAACGGAGCATACGCACGTCTGGAGCGATTGGACCTCCAACGGCGACAACACCCACACCCGCAGCTGTACGGTATGCTTTGAAAAAGAGACCAAGGACTGCCACGGCGGCACGGCCACCTGCACGGCAAAGGCGAAGTGCGAGGATTGTCAGGCCGAGTACGGCGAGCTGGCAGCCCACCAGTTCACGGCAGAGACGGTCGCGGAATCCTATCTGGCGTCTGCCGCCACCTGCACGGAACCGGCGGTCTACTACACGTCCTGCGCGGCTTGCGGCGCAAAGGGCACCGAGATCTTTACCGTTGGCGCCCCCCTGGACCACGATTGGGGCGACTGGACGTCCAACGGCAACGGCACCCACACCCGCACCTGTTCCCGTGACGCCACCCACACCGAGACCGGCGACTGCACCGGCGGCACGGCAACCTGCATGGCGAAAGCGGAATGTGAGACCTGCGGCGAGCCGTACGGCGAGACCGACCCGGACAACCACGCCGATGGCTGCTATCCGGAGTGGACCATCTCTAAGACCCAGCACCAGGAGAAGTACACCCTCTGCGGTCAGGTGCTGGTAGCCCAGGCGGAACACACCTTCGGTGACTGGAACGTTACCAAAAAGGCGACCACCAAAGAGAAGGGCGAACAGGAACGCACCTGTGCGGTCTGCGAGTACCATCAGTTCGAGACCATCCCGGTCAAGAGCAGCAGCAAGAGCGGCAAGGACAGTGGCAAGGCCACTAAGACCACCAAGCACACCAAGGCGGCTAAGGACGCCAAAAACGGTTCCCCCAAGACCGGCGACAGCAGCAACGTGCCCCTGTGGACAGCTCTGCTGTGCGTCAGCGCTGTCGGGGTCACCGGCACCGTCCTGACCAGAAAGAAAAAGCGGACAAAGTAACCGAACGGAAACCGGTTACCGCTCCATAAACAAAAAGAAAGCTGTGTGAATCTGATTCACACAGCTTTTTCCAATCAAGATTCCGTTTTCTGTTTCCCCTCCAAAATGGGCAGCTGGGAGATGAGCACTGCGGCGAAGATGAGGGCGCAGCCGAAGAACTCCCGGCTGGTGGGCACCTGGCTCAGCAGCAGGATGCCGCCCAGGACGGAGAACACCGATTCCAGGCTCATGAGCAGGGTCGCCACCGTAGGGGCGGCGTACTGCTGCCCCACCACCTGCAAGGTGTAGGCCACACCGCAGGAGAGGATGCCGGCGTACAGAATGGCGGGCAGAGCGCCCTGGATGGCGCTCCAGGTGGGGTGCTCGAAGAGGAACATGACGATGCCAGAGAGGACGCCAGTGGTCAGCAGCTGGATGAAAGACAGCTTGATGGCGTCGGTGCTGGACACGAAGTGATCCACGCACAGGATGTGGAAGCAGAAGCAGAGGGAACAGAGGATGGTCAACGTGTCCCCACGGGACAGCACCAGCGGGCCGTTGATGCTCAGGAAGTAGAACCCGACCGCGGCCACCACCACGCAGCCCCAAATCTTCGCCGGCACCTTCTTGTGGAAGAACAGGCCGAACACGGGCACTAGGATGATGTACATGGAGGTGATGAACCCGGACTTGCCCACGGTGGTGTAGGCCAGCCCCACCTGTTGGAAGGAGGCGGCGAAGGTCATCACGACGCCGCAGGCCAGACCGCCCTTGAGCAGGGTCTTCTTTTCCGCCTGGGTCATCTCGCGATAGGTGCCTGCCTTCTTCTTGCGGCTGTCCGAGACCAGGATGACCGGCACCAGGGTCAGCGCACCCAGGAGGTAACGGCTGGACTGGAAGGTAAAGGGGCCAACGTGATCCATCCCCACGGTCTGCGCCACGAACGCAAACCCCCAGATGATGGCGGCCAGCAGCAGCGCTGCGCTGGCGTACAGCTTCTTCATGGTATCACCTCGTGAATCAAAATGGAATGTAGTCCATTATAGCACGAGGTCTGTCGAATGACAAGCAGTAGCCACCACCCGCACATCCTGCCAGTGCACCGCCCCTTGCTCCACCAGATAGGCCAGAACGCCCTCTCGCGGACAGTCCTCCGGCAGCAGTACGCCAGGGCAGGACAGGGTGAGTCCTTGCGGGTGGGGCGTGTTGCCGGAAAGAACGATCCCGGCACCATGATCGGTGAAATTTACGGTGAGATCGCCCCCACGTGCCAAAATCGGTAACCCAAACCGCCGCTGCAAGTTCCACGCCAACCCCTCACAGTCCGGTATCTCCAACGCCAGCCCACGCACCACCGGCGCCAGCGCCGTGCAGCAGGCTACCACCGAGCGATCCGCCTGCTTGGCACGCAGCCCCACGAAGGCTTGCCCAGGGGGGATGCGCCGACGCGCCAGC
>JABLTO010187488.1_pt1 | contig 36676 bp, 30 predicted proteins | sample 7160091 | NCBI WGS metagenome assembly JABLTO01 (sample SAMN14651225, study PRJNA627086) | human gut metagenome | isolation source: feces | host: Homo sapiens
CGGTTCCGCCACCCATACCACAGGTAACGAACACCATGTCTGCGCCCTCCATTAACTGTTTCACTTCTTCAATGCTTTCTTCTGCTGCTTTCTGTCCAACCTCAGGCTGCGCTCCTGCGCCAAGACCCTTGGTTATCTTCTCACCAATCTGAAGTACAGTTGGAGCTTTGCAAAGAGTTACAGCCTGTTTATCGGTATTTACACCTACAAACTCAACTCCTCCGATGGATTCCTCCACCATTCTGTTTACTGCATTATTTCCGGCTCCACCCACGCCAATTACGATAATCTTTGCAGATGATTCAGCCTCATTTGACATGATCTCTAACAATGTACTTCCTCCTTTATTTCTATCTGATATCAATTTCAGTAATTTATGTCATAGCTACATATAGATATATCATATATTTTTTTTCGGAATTAATCAACCATTAATTTCGTTTTTTTCTACTTTTTTTCATGGTTATTCCTGTTTTCCTGCCTGTATCAGCAGTTTTTATACAAACAGGAACCTTTAATATCCGTAATCTTCGCTGTAATAGTCTCCATTATAACCATCACTGTAGCTGTCACTGTAATCTTCATTATAACTGTCACTGTAGCCATCCGAATAGTCCGAATAATCTCCGCTGTAACTGCTGTCATATTCCTGGCTGTTATCCTCAGAATATCCATCGGAATAATCTCCTGACTGAGTGTCACTGCCGGTATCTTCAGTGTCTGTGGTGTCTGTATTTTCTGATACGGCATCCAGCGATTCCTGTGTCGGCTTCGGGCCTACATAATTGCCATTAGCATCATACTCTCCTGCGCCTGTATAATCTCCTTCCCCGTCATAACCGCCGGTCCAGTTCGCAATGGCTTCTTCCAGGGCAGTCATAGGTTTCGCGCCTACATAGTTGCCGTTTTCATCATACTCTCCGTCTCCGGTGTAATCACCGTTTTCATCATAGCCGCCGGTCCAGTTCTCTGATGTAGATGTGGTATCCGTTTTTTCTTTCTCTTCCTCGAAAGTATTCGTGTCTGTAGAAACGCTCTCCATATGAAGGATTCCCTTCTTCCCTGTGATCTTCGGAAGAATGGCTGCCACACGGTTCATTTTCTCCTCCAGATTCTCGTCCTTTCCAAGCTGTACCGTGATATCCCCGTAGATCAGACTGATGGAATAACTGCTGTCAAACTGAATATGGTCAGGGACCAAGTCATTTTTCTGGAAGATCGTAGAAAGCGCCACAGCAGTATTCAGCACAGTATCTCCCTTAATATCCAGTTTCTCATCCATCACCACTTTACTCACTTCGATGCCATCGAAATAAGGCACTGTCTTATCCAGAGTCTGTGATCCCTCCACGAAGGTGCCTGTCCTGTCAAAATAAATATAGCTGTCCAGATAATGGATACAACCGATGGGCTTTTTCTCCTTTACGCTGATGCAGATGGTATTTCTGTTCAGCTGGGTGATCTTGAAAGCATCTACAAAAGCCACATCCGAAGTATCTACATTACCGCAGAACAGCGGTGCCAGGACCGAATTGGACGCAAACGATCCCTTAAGCACCATTTTCTTTATCTCATCCTCTGTATAATGAGTGGTTCCGCGCACTTCCACAGAATCTACTTTATAATAGGAAAAAAAGCCGATTGCAGCACCGAGGAGTACGATCCCTATCACACCTGCCACTGTTACTTTCGCTTTTTTGGTCAATTTTTTTAACGGATTTTTCTTTCCGAAATTGGATTTTCTCATATACGTTCATTTCCTTTGCCAGATGACTGCCAGATCCGGCAGCCCAGAGCTTCTAAATCTTCACAGATGTGCTCATATCCTCTGCTGATAAACTCAGTTCCCCGGATACAGGTTTCTCCTTTTGCACCAAGCGCTGCAATGATCAGCGCTGCACCGCCCCGGAGATCTCCAGCTTCTGTGGTACAGCCTTTCAGAGTATCTGTTCCACAGATCACTGCTGTATTTCCGGTTATCTCAATATGCGCACCCATCTTTCTCATCTGAAGGGCACTGCCAAACCTGTCATCAAAAATCTTCTCCCTGATCCTGCTCACACCCTGTATCCCGGCCAGCACAGCCATAAGAGGAGCCTGCAGATCTGTAGGAAATCCCGGATAGATTCCGGTTTCCACAAGGGGCACAGGACTGCATACCCTTTCTCCATTGATCCTTAGTGTACCACTTTTCCCTTCATATTGTCCACCCATTTTCCGATATACTTCCAGGAAGCTCTCCAGTTCCCCCACCGGTACATTCTCAAGTGTGATCCTGCTTCTGGCCGCTGCTGCTGCGCACAGATAGGTTCCGGCCACGATCCTGTCCGGGGGAATCTGAAATTTCCCGGGTCCCAGTTCCCTCACCCCCTGGATATAAAGATGCTCTGTTCCCACACCCTGGATCTTCGCTCCCATTGTCTCCAGATATCTGCACAACCATACAACCTCCGGTTCCCTGGCACAGCCGTAAACATGAGTTTCCCCGCAGGCACACACTGCTGCCAGTACTGCCTGCTGTGTGGCTCCTACACTGGAATGTGGAAAAACGATTTCTTTTCCCATAAATTTCCCACAGTATGCAGACAGATATGCCTCCTGCTCCTCAATCTCAGCACCCAGATGCCTCAATGCCATCAGATGAAGATCTATTGGCCTTTTTCCGATCACACAGCCTCCCGGATAACCGATCCGGCAGCTGTGGTTCCTGCTCAGCACAGGTGCCAGCAGAATCACAGAAGAGCGCATTCTTCCTGTATATGCAGCCGGGATCTGTATTCCGTCTGCCCCTGTGCAGTCCAGATACAGGTCATGTCCCTCCCACCAGGTAACAGCTCCCAGATCTTTCAGGATCTCTTCCATGCAGAATACATCCGAAATCCGCGGACATCCCCGCAGAACACTCAGCCCTTTGTGCATCAGCGATGCTGCCATCATGGGAAGCGCCGCATTTTTTGATCCCTGTATGGAAACGCTCCCGTTAAGGGAACTCCTGCCCATTACGTGAATTTCATCCAAAATTTTCACTCCTAAAGGGCCTCTTACCTTCTATTATATGCATAAATGCCCTTCCTGTGACTGCTCACCCCCAGTGCCAGCCCCATCTCCCCCAGCAGAAATACTACGGAAGTTCCGCCATAACTGATAAAGGGCAACGTGATCCCTGTATTGGGAATGGTATTGGTGACTACTGCAATGTTCAGGATCACCTGAATTGCCAGATGTCCCATGATCCCACCGCATATCAGCATTCCCGCCAGATCTGCTCCATGCATGGCATTTACACACAATCTCCACAAAAGCAGCCCGAACACCAGCATCAGCAGAACCGCTCCTCCAAGCCCCAGTTCCTCACAGATCACCGAAAAGATCATATCATTCTGTGCTTCCGGAACAAATCCCAGCTTCTGCAGGCTGCTTCCCAGTCCTCTTCCGAAGATCCCGCCGCTTCCTATGGCATACAGTCCCTGGATGGTCTGAAACCCTTTTTCATATTTCTCCGGGTTTCTCCAGATAGCCAGACGTTCCAGGCGGTAGCTCTCAGCAGCCAGAAACACAGCGATAAAACTCACACCTGCCGCCGCCAGTCCTATAAACTGCATATATCTGGGGTTGGAAACGAAGATCAGGATCACACCGATCCCCAGAATGATGATGGCTGTACTCAGATTATTGGAGCCTACCAGCCCCACAATGGGAAGCAAAGTGAACATGATCCTGCACATAAACCAGAACCCTTCTGTATTGTCTGCTCTTTCGATCTGCCAGGTGAGAAACAAAATAACTGCCACCTTGGCGAATTCCGACGGCTGAAAGGATAACGGCCCCAGGTTCAGCCACCGTTTCGATCCGTTGATCTCCTGGCCGAACAGCAGCACAGCTGTGGAGAGAGCCATGGAAAGAAGATACAGCGCCGGAGCCAGCCGGACAAAAAAGTGGTAGTCCATAATAGAAACCACATACATTGCCCCCAGTCCCAGTGCTGTTGCAAATAACTGTTTCTTAAAATAATAGGCAGAGTCGCCGAAACGTACTCTGCCATTATATTCACTGGCACTGCCAAGTACAGTCAGCCCAAACACGGCCAAAAGCACTACAAGCACCAGCATCGTCATATCTGTTTTGGAAAATCCCGCCTGTTTTCTCTGACTCATCTGCGTCTCCGGAATCATGCCTTATTTATAGATATTCTACAGATTTCTTACATATTCCTTAAACATATCTCCACGCTGTTCATAGTTGTCAAACTGTCCCCAGCTTGCGCAGGCAGGTGAAAGAAGAACTGCATCTCCCTCCTGTGCTTTCTCTGCACATACCTTTACCGCTTCTTCCAGGTTCTCACAGAGAATGATCTCATGGAATCCATGTTTCTCTGCCGTCTCTTTGATCTTTTCCTTTGTCTGTCCGATCAGTACCAGATAACGTACCTTTCCTGCAAAGGATTCGATCCATTCATCATAGCTGGACTGTTTATCATAACCGCCGCCGATAAGAAGTGTAGGGCGGTTCATCGCCTGAATGCCCTTTATGGCAGCATCCGGGTTGGTTCCCTTGGAATCATTGTAATATTTGACTCCATTCTTCTCTGTTACATATTCGATCCTGTGGGCAACTGCTGTAAACTCACAGATACTCTTGCGGATGCTGTCCATGGCAACTCCGTCATAATAGGCCATGGCAACTGCAGCCATCACATTCTCGAAATTATGTTTGCCAAGAAGTTTGAGATCATCTGTGTTTACTACTTCGATCTCTTTCTCTCCGTCTTTCAGGATGATCTTCTTTCCATCCAGATAAATGCCCTGATCCAGCTTTCTTTCACTGGAGAAATATACGACTCTCGGAACAATGTCTTCTCCGAACTTGCGAAGCACCTCATCTTCATAATTCAGCACGCACACATCTTCTGTTCCCTGATTCTTCGTGATCAGCTCTTTGACACGGATATATTCTTCCATGGTATGATGACGGTTTAAATGATCCTCTGTAATATTCAGGATTGCAGAAACCTTCGGTGCGAATTCATCGATGGTCTCTAACTGGAAGCTGCTGATCTCTGCAACTGTTACAGAGTTCGGTTTCATTTCCAGAGCCTTGGATGTATACGGTGTTCCGATATTTCCCACTACGAATACAGACTCTCTGGCATCCTGCATGATCTTACCCAGAAGAGCTGTTGTGGTTGTTTTTCCATTGGTTCCTGTGATGGCAAGTACTTCTCCGTCGCCTACTCTGTATGCCAGTTCTACCTCTCCCCATACAGGAATCCCCTGCTCACAGAAACTCTTTACAACAGGAAGATCTGTAGGTACGCCAGGGCTTAAAACAACCAGATCAAGACTGTCGGCTACTTCCTTCGGAAGTTCTCCGGCATACACTTCTACCTGATAAGTACCGTCTGTTTTATGTACCACTGCCTCTTTATCAATCTCTGCATTTCCGTCAAAAATAACCGGAACTGCGCCTACCTTCGCCAGAAGGTCTGACGCACTGATCCCGCTTTTGCCGGAACCAAATACCAGAACTCTTTTACCCTGTAATTCCATAATAATATTCCTCCTTAAATCCCGCTCTTTATAATGCCAGCAGTGCGATCATGCACATAACAGCAGTAATTACGGAAAATACGGCAACTACTCTTGTCTCAGACCAGCCGCACAGTTCAAAATGATGATGGATCGGAGCCATCTTAAAGATACGTTTGCCATGGGTTGCTTTGAAATAAGTTACCTGGATCATGACGGAAAGTACCTCGATCAGGTAGATCAGACCTACCAGCAGGATAAATAACGGCATCTGCATTACATAAGCAGTACCTGCTACAAATCCGCCCAGTGCCAGTGATCCGGTATCTCCCATAAAAACTTTCGCCGGATATACATTAAACAACAGAAATCCCATAAGACTTCCCACAACTGCACAGGTGATCGGTTCGATGCCTGATTTCATTCCGATGGAAACTACTGAGAAGAAAACAGCTACGATCAGAGTTACGCTAGAAGCCAGACCATCCAGACCGTCTGTAAAGTTTACACCGTTTACAGTACCGATCACTGCGAAAAACAGTACCGGATAAGCCAGCCATCCCAGATTCAGGAAATGTCCGCTCCAGAACGGAATACGCATGGTCAGGGAAATATCTGTATAATTCACAATATAGAACACAAAGATTCCCGTCAGGATCACCTGCAGCAGAAATTTCTGCCATGGAAGCAGTCCGTCAGAACGTTTCAGGACAACTTTCAGATAGTCATCCAGAAATCCGATGATACCGAATCCAAGTGTGAGAAACAGTACCGGAATGATCTTCGGATAATCTCCTACATAAAACAACGCAGTTACAGCAGTAGCGATAAGAAAGATCACACCGCCCATGGTAGGGGTTCCCGCTTTCTTCAGGTGGGACTGCACGCCTTCTGTTCTTTCTGTCTGGCCCATCTTCAGTTTCCTGAGGAAAGGAATGATGATCGGTCCTAATACAACACTGATGGCAAATGCGATCAGCACAGGGATTACAACTTGAAATTCCATTTTACACCTCGTTCATTCTTTCGTTTTTATTAAATTTTTTCTTGATCATTTCCTAGTATAAGGCTTTTTTTTTCATTAATCAACCCTCTGAGGTCTTTTCCGGGGTGATTTCTGCGGTCTTTGCAATTCCCAGATAAGGCAGGATATTTTCGAAGATACTGCGGATCACAGGTGCTGCAATGGTTCCGCCATAATAAATCCCCTGTGGGTCGTGAACGATGCACAGCCCCAGGATCTGAGGATCTTCGGCAGGAGCGAATCCCAGAAATGAGGAAATATAACGATTGGCACTTCTGGGCAGTGTCTGTGAAGTAGCTGTTTTTCCACCTATGGAGTAACCCTCGATCTTTGCATTTTTGCCGGATCCCTGGGATACCACAGTTTCCAGTATTTCCCTGACCTGCTTTGAAGTATTTACCGAAACAACTCCCTCTTTCACAGGATAGGTCAGTTTTTCCCCTTCTGTTCCATCCGGGTTCAGCACGGACACTCCGAAATGGGGCGTGATCCTTTTTCCTCCGTTGATCAGGGAACTTACTGTTGTGGCAAGCTGGATGGGAGTGATCTGGAAGGACTGCCCGAAAGATACAGTGGCCAGTTCCACTTCTCCCATATTTTTCATGGCATGCATGATAGTCCCTGCTTCTCCCGGCAGATCCACACCTGTTTTGTCAAAAAGCCCAAACTGGCGGAAGTATTTATAATACCGTTCCACTCCCAGTCTGAGTCCCACCTCTATGAAGACAGGGTTGCAGGAATTCTGGGCTCCTTCCACGAAATTCTGGGCTCCGTGGCCTGTTCTTTTCGCACAGTGGATCCTTCTGTCTTCCACCACTTTATATCCCGGACAGTAGAACCTGTCATCTTTCGACACCACACCGGCTTCCAGACCTGCAGACATGGTAATGATCTTAAAGGTGGATCCCGGCTCATAAGTATCGTTCAGGCAGGGATTTCTCCACATCTGGTTCAGCAAATCCTGTTTTTTTTCCCCGGTGACTTCTCCACTTTCCGTCTGTGTGTTCAGGGTAAAGGGATCATTCAGATCGAATTCCGGTACATTGACACAGGCGTAGATCTCTCCGTTTTGCGGATTCATCAAAAGAATCGAAACTCTTTCTGCCTGTTTTTCTTCCATTACTTTCAATGCTGCCTGCTGGGCATATTCCTGGATATTTACATCCAGGCTCAGAACCAGGCTGCTGCCCTCTACAGGGTCTTCTCTGGTTTCTCCCAGAGCATCCAGTTCCACGCCTCTGGCATCTGCGGTAGTGAGGATCTTTCCCTGCTTGCCTTTTAATATTTCTTCATATTTTACTTCCAGACCGATGATCCCCTGATTGTCACCTCCTGTGAAACCCAGCACTTTGGAGGCAAGGCTGCCGTAGGGATAATATCTTTTATAATCTTCATCCACTTTCACACCGGAAAGTCCTTCTTCACGAATGGCATCCCCCACTTCTTTCTCCACATTGGTTCTAATCCTTTCTATAGATGAGACTTTTTCTACCCTTTTACGGATCTGGTCTTTTGGCATTTCCAGTTTCTGTGCCAGAAGGGAAATGACTTTCTCCGGCTCTTTGATCTGACTGTGGATCACAGAGATGGTACATACAGTTCTGTTGGAAGCCAGGACTTTTCCTCTGGCATCCAGGATCTTTCCCCTGGCAGCTTTGATATCTCTTTCCCTTTCATGAAGATCCTTCGCCTTTTCATAATAATAATCTGACCGGAAGCACATCAGATAAAACAGCCTGCCTGCAAGCCCAGTGATCATCAGTACACAGCACAGAAATACTACCCAGATCTTTTTCTTATGAAAAGTCATATTCTTTTTCATAAAACAAAAACTCCGCAGAAATCGTCATATTAATATATGAAGATTCTCTGCGGAGATATTCCCTCTGTCTGCCTGTACGGTATTTTCTGTTATTCCAGACCGGCTTCCTCATTGGTAATGCCGTCTGTTTCTGCATTATTATCCTGTGTGGTATCTTCCTCATCATCCTCTGGAGGTGCAGGTGCATCCGGATTGGACACTCCATCCTCCGAAGAATCTGCTGTAGTACTTCCGGAACCTATTGTCAGGTTCGTGGACATTTTATAATTTCCTTCTTCATCCAGAATGTGGTCTCCATTGGAATCCAGAAGATATCCGTTCTGGTCAATACGGTTGCCGTCCCAGTCGATCAGATTGCCCTCTGCATCCACCAGATTACCGTCACTGTCCAGATCTGTGCCTGTAGCACTTTTCAGATGGCCTTTAAAGCCTTCCCATAATTCCGTCTCCGGTACTGTGCCGTCCTCTGATTCATCCGGTTTCACATTCAGATACGGAAGAAGCTCAGAAAGAATCCCCTGTGCAATGTACTGAGGATAGGTACTGTTTGCCTGGTCGTCTACATTCGGCTCATCTACAACTACATAGATCACTACAGCCGGATCATCCACCGGTGCAAATCCGATAAAGGATACCAGATATTTCATATTTCCACGTGGGTATTTCTCAGCAGTACCTGTTTTACCGCCTGAGCTGTAACCCTGAACCTTGGAATGGCGGCTGGTACCCTGCTGTACACTCAGTTCCATGTAACTTCTGATATCAGCGGAGATCTGTGAGGAAATGGTCTGCTTCAACAGTGTAGGAGAAATCGTTTTCACCGTACTTCCGCTGCTGTCTAATATCTTCGTTACCAGATGCGGCTGATAGTAATAGCCTCCATTGATAACGGAACACATGGCATTGATCTCCTGGATCATGGTACAGGTAAATCCCTGTCCGAAGGCAGAACATGCAAGTTCTGTCTCTCCCATGGAATCTTCTGTATGGATAATACCAGCTCCCTCATTTGGAAGGTCAATACCTGTTCTGGTACCGAAGTTAAACAGACTCTGCGCTTTTACAAACTGTCTGGATCCAAGTCTGGCACCGATCTGCATCATGGCATCATTACAGGAATTGGCGATCACCTCTCCCAGTGTTTCTGTTCCGTGGGCATCCGGCCATACCGCACATTTGATCAGGGTATCGCCGAAAGTCTGTGAACCATCGCACACGAAAGTATCAGATTCCTGGATCGCACCCTTTTCCAGTGCTGCTGCCATGACGATAGGTTTTACTACTGATCCGGGTTCATAGGCATCTGTTACACTGAAATTGCTCCACATACCGTTCAGTGCCTCTACTGTCTCCTCATCGTTCATGGCCTTGATCTCTTCCTTGGAATATACATTGGAAAGATCTCTTGGATTGTTCAGGTCATAACGGTCGCCACCATCCATGGCAATGATCTCTCCTGTGGAAGGATCCTCCACGATCACACCGATATTCTTGGCTCCCATGGCTTCTTTGAAACCGTTTACATATTTCTCTACGATCTGCTGCGCACCGATATCAATACTTGTCTGGATGCTCTTGCCGTTGTTTGCAGGAATGATGGTCTGTTCCACATCGGAATCATTATTGATATATCCATACTGTCGGCCATCCACGCCAGTCAGTGTGCTGTTGTAATAACCTTCCAGTCCTACATCTGCCACATCCCTGTCAAGAGTGAACCCGATGGTGTCACAGGCTGCATCGTTAAACGGATAGGATCTGAGATAATCTTCCTCAAACCACACGCCTTTGATATTGGCACGTTGTTCTGCCTGTGCAGTCGTCAGTCCGGAATCCACATCTGCCGATTCGTATTCCTCGAACTCTTTCTTCTTATCCATGGACAGCTGTTTCGTCAGGATCTGATACTGGCTTTCCTTTGTTTTATCATCGGAAAGCAGACTGCGGATCTTATTTTCATCAAGTCCCAGCACCTCTGTCAGTGCATTGATGGTAGGTTCTACATAATCCTCCTCCGAGTTAACTGTTTTACAGTCCAGAATCACATTATAAACCTTGTTGCTGGTTGCCAGGATATTTCCATTCCGGTCATATATGTCCCCACGCTTGGCAGGAAGGGTCTGGCTCTGATATTTCTGCTGTGCCTGGCTTAGTACCTGTTTTTTGTATTTGCTGCCGCTGGTGGCATTAATATAGGTAATTCTTGCCGTTAATGCGACTAAAGCCAGTAACACTGCCGAAAACAGCATTACCAGCTTTCTCTTCATATTATAATTTATTTTTCTCTGTGGTTTTTTTCTTGGTCTTCGTTTATTTCCTGTATTACTCAATTACTCACCTACTTCGAATCTGGTACATCCTGATACTGTCTCACATAACTGTTGCCTGAGGTGGAATAAGATACTGTCTGATCATCTGACGGATATTTCATTCCCAGACTTCCCAGTGCAGTCTTTTTGATCTTATTGAGATCTACATTGGAGGTCACCTGACTGTAATATGCGTCATTATCCTCTTTCAACTGTGCAAGTTCCTCCTCAAGGGATGCCACTGTGCTCATCTTGGCTGTAATTTCTGATTTATACCTGAGATATTTCACAGAACAGAAAAGTATGGCAATACACACAACTGACAAAAACACAACGAAACCGACGCCCATTCCAAGGGCTCTCTGTCTGTTCTGCTGTGCCTGTATGCTTAGCTGATGTGGTTGCCTGGCCGTCTGCGTGTGTTGCTGTGTTTGACGGTTTCGACTGGTCTGCGGTCTTTGCTGTGGCCTCTGTGATCTTCCCGGCTGCTGTGGTCTACCTGGCTGTCTTCTCTCCGGAACTTCTGCGAGACGTCTGACCGTATTCCCCTCTACATACATTCCTCTGTTTACTCTGGCGTGATTTGTGTTTCGTCTGGCTGTTTCAGCCCTGGTTGTCTTCGCCATTTCATGCCTCTCTCAATTACAATACTCTCTCAAAAATTCTGAGTTTCGCGCTCTTGGAACGCGGATTTTCTTCCATTTCATCCTCCCCTGGAAGAATCGGTTTTCTTGTGATCACTTTTCCCTTGGATTTCTTTCCGCATACACATACCGGAAAGTCCGGCGGACAGGTACATGGATTCTCGTTTTTACGGAAAATCGTTTTTACGATCCTGTCTTCCAGAGAATGGAAAGTGATGATACAAAGCCTGCCTCCATCGTCCAGCAGATCGATCATTCCGTCCAGGGAATCTCTGAGTACATCCAGTTCCCTGTTCAGTTCAATACGGATCGCCTGGAAGGTTCTCTTCGCAGGGTGTCCCGATTTCACCTGCATCTTCATGGGAATGGATTCCCTGATGATCTCAGTCAGCTCACCTGTGGTAGTGATAGGTCTGATCTGTCTGGCTGCTACAATGTGTTTGGCTATATTTTTCGCAAATTTATCTTCACCGTAATCACGGATGATACGATAGAGTTCTTTTTCTTCATACTGATTAACAATGTCACTGGCTGTCAGTGTCTGGCGCTGATCCATACGCATGTCAAGAGGTGCATCTGCACGATAGGTAAAACCTCTCTCTTCATTATCCAGTTGATAGGAGGATACTCCCAGGTCAAGGACGATCCCATCCACCTTATGGATGTCTCTGGCTGCCAGTTCCTGTACCATGTAACAATAATTGCTGCGAATGATCGTTGCCTGTTTATAGGCGGCTAACCTCTCACTCGCAGCAATTATCGCATCCTGGTCTTGATCTATGCCAATAAATCTCCCCTTGGCAGAAAGTTTTTTACATACCTCACGGGCATGACCCGCGCCTCCTAAAGTGCCGTCCACGTAGATTCCGTCCGGTCTGATGTTCAGGCCCTGGATGGTTTCTTCCAGTAATACAGATTTGTGTTTAAATTCCATATCCGTCTCCTGTCTGGATTCCCTTCACGAACTTTCTTTACACCGTGGTCTGATCCCTCAGCTCACAATGCCCATATCCTGCATACTCTCCGAAATGCTGTCCATGTCATCATAATTGCAGTTCTCGCTCCACTTTTCCTTGCTCCATATTTCAATCCTGTTCAGATTACCTGTAAGAACCACATCCTTCTCCAGTCCTGCGAATTCACGCAGTGTCTGAGGTACAAGGATACGTCCCTGCCTGTCCAGCTCACATGTGGTGGCTCCAGCAACAAAGAATCGTGAGAAAGTTCTGGCGTTTTTGTTTGTAAGTGGTAAAGCTCTGAGTTTCAGTTCAAAGGATTCCCATTCGTCCATCGGATAAATGGATAAGCAACCATCAAGTCCCTTAGTCAGTACGAACTCTTCCCCTAAGAGTTCTCTGAATTTCGAAGGAATGATCAGACGCCCCTTCGCGTCGATTGTATGGTTGTACTCACCCATGAACATATTATACTCACCTACTCTCGGGAAATCTGATTCTCCCCTTCAGATTTCCATGGTGGAAAATGAGCTTCTCTGCCACTGCATCCCCATTCTCCACCACTATTCACCACTTTCTACCACTTATGTTCCCATTCTAAACTATTTAAGCCGAAAAAACAAGTGCCAAACCAAGATTTTTAAAATTTAGAAATATATTAACATTTTCGAAATATCCTTTATTTTCGGGTTTTTTTCCAGTTATTTCCATTAAAAAATGGGCTGAAAAACCACTTCAGCCCATACTTAACACCGGAATTTATTAATTTCTATTTAAGGATTCTTTATTTTTGGGATTTCACACCACTTTGAAATTTTTACTCATTTTTTCAAATAAAATCGTTAAAATGCGCAAAACCTGTTCTTTATTTTTGTTCAGAATATACATACCTTCTCACGGTACATTATGAATCCTCTTTCTCTTTTTTCTTCTTTCTCTCCGCCTCTTCCTGCTCCAGCCAGATCCGTTCCCTGCGCTGTCTGCGCATGGTGTCTCTCTTCTTGACCATCACTCTCTGCACAATAGCTGACGGCACAAAGATGACAAACAATACTGCGGAGATCACCAGAGAAACGCCGATCCGTGTTCCAGGAATACAGAGTTTATCAGTTCTCAGCCATTCAAAAAAGAAACGTCCTGCGCCATAGGCTCCCAGGTACCACATGAACAGTTCGCCCTGAAATTTCTTTCTTCTGCGCAGAGCCAGAAGTACCAGAAGTATCACCAGACACCACAGGCTTTCATAAAGAAATACAGGCTGTACCTGAATATAGGATATTCCGTCTATTGTCAGGAGATTATCCCTCATTGTCCCGGAAACTTCCCCGGAACGTACTGCTGAAAGGGGAAGCTGTATTGCCTGGATCCCACTGGTGTATTCTCCGAAAGATTCTCTGTTAAAAAAGTTTCCCCAGCGTCCGATCACCTGTCCCAGAAGTACTCCCAGACACAGGTTATCTGCCATTTCCCAGAAAGGAGCTTTCACAACCCTGCAGAAGATCACTGCTGCAAGGATCCCGAACAGCAGACCGCCGTAGAAAACATAGCCGCCGTTTCTCAGATCAAAGATCCCCATAGGATTGCCCTGATACAATCCCCAGGAAAAGATCACATAAAACAGCCTGGAGCCAATAACTGAAGCAGCCAGTGAAATGATCGACAGATCCAAATACTTATTGGTATCCTGATGGTTCCTTCCTGCCTCCAGCACCACAAGTCCCATTCCCAGAAGGGCACCTATGGCGATGAGCACTCCGTAAATTGTAAATTCCATTCCGAAGATCGTAAATGATGCAGGCACATATTCCAGCACCAGATTCAGCCCCGGAAAACGTATCGACATTTCCATAATTCACCTTTTATTATACGTTGAAACGGAATAAGATCACATCGCCGTCCTGTACCACGTATTCCTTGCCTTCCATTCTTACAAGACCTTTCTCTCTGGCACCAGCATAGGAACCGCAGTCCAGAAGATCCTTATAATTTACAACTTCAGCTTTGATAAATCCACGCTCGAAATCTGTATGGATCTTTCCTGCTGCCTGTGGAGCTTTGGTACCGATCTTGATGGTCCATGCTCTTGTTTCGTCTTCACCGGATGTGAGGAAGCTCATCAGGCCAAGAAGGTGGTAGCTTGCTTTCACCAGTTTCTCAAGTCCGGATTCTGTCAGTCCCAGATCTTCCAGGAACATCTTCTTTTCATCGTCATCCAGCTCGGAAATCTCTTCTTCGATCTCAGCACAGATTACGAAGATCTCACTGTTCTGCTCTGCAGCATATTTGCGCACTGCCTGCACATGCTCATTGCTGGCACCGTCATCTGCCAGGTCATCCTCTGCAACATTGGCTGCATAGATCACCGGTTTCCAGGTAAGAAGATTATAAGTAGTCATCCATCCTTCTTCGTCCTCATTCTCAAGTTCCATTGTGATGGCCATCTTGCCATCTTCCAGATGAGCTTTTACTTTCTGGAGGAAATCAAGTTCCTTGGCAGCTTCTTTATCCATACGTGCTGTCTTGGTCACTTTGGCAATTCTTCTCTCCAGGATCTCCAGGTCAGAGAAGATCAGCTCCAGGTTAATGGTCTCAATATCACGGAGAGGATCAATGCTTCCATCTACATGGATCACATTGGAATCCTCGAAGCAGCGTACTACATGAACAATCGCATCTACTTCACGGATATTTGCCAGGAACTGGTTTCCAAGACCTTCACCCTTGGAAGCACCCTTTACAAGTCCTGCGATATCTACGAATTCAATAACAGCAGGTGTTACTTTCTTGGAATGATAGAAATCTCCCAGAAGTTTCAGTCTCTCATCCGGTACTGTAACTACGCCCACATTCGGGTCGATGGTACAGAACGGATAGTTCGCAGATTCTGCGCCGGCCTTGGTCAGTGAGTTAAATAATGTACTTTTTCCAACGTTTGGTAATCCAACTATTCCCAGTTTCATCTTTCTTCTATATCTCCTTTAAATGTATTGATCTACAATATTTCCAGACACTTTTATTATTTTATCATAACCCCTTATGATGTGCAAGCACCGGGACTTTCAGTCTCTGGACATGATCATCATAAGCTGGCCTGATGTATAAGTTACTCTCGCCTGTTTTTCCCTGATCTCATTGCTGACAGTCAGGCCGCTGTCCGCTGCTGTCAGATGATAACCCCGGAGAGGGTATTTAAAACCTTCCAGAGTCAGGCCATCCACATCACCGCCAATGGAAAAAAACGAAACATACCTGCCGAACTGTTCCTCCCGTTTCAATACCGTTCCATCCGGGATCAGGGTCACATAATTATACTGATCGATCAGTGATATTTTCGCCCCTTCATTCTGCCCCAGGATCAACAGTCCGAAATTCGCTATCAGGTGATCCACCCTGCGTCCGGTTACGCCCAGAATGGCAATGTCCTTCGCCCCTCTGCCAATAGCCAGGTTCATGGCTGACTGTGTATCTGAATCGTCTTTTTCCGGTTTCAGACGGACGATTTCCATCTCATTTTTTTTACTTTCCAGGAAATCTTTTCCCTCCTGGGAAAGGCTGTCAAAATCTCCCACTGCTGTATCCGGAAGGATTCCCGCTTTTATAAAAAATTCCAGACCTCTGTCTGCTGCGATCAGTTTTATATTTTTTCTTCCTGCCTGATCTATGTTTTTTTTCAAAAAATCGAGGGCAAAATCACTGTGGATGTCGCCCCCGCTTACTATTATCGTATCTGTCATGCTGTTCCTCAATCAATTTCTCTGATAATGTCATTCATCCGCTCTTTTGCATGTCTGACACTGGAAGCCAGATCTCCCTTAAATACATAAGAACCTGCCACAAGGAGGTTGGCACCTGCCTTCATTACAGTTTCCATGGTTTCATCATTAATACCGCCGTCTACCTGAATATCTACATTCAGATCCTCAGCATCGATAAGCTCTCTCACTTCACGTATCTTCTCTGTACATTCATCCATGTATTTCTGACCGCCGAATCCCGGCTGTACAGTCATGATCAGAACCATGTCCACATCTTCCAGCATATGGCTGATATCATTTACCGGTGTGGCCGGTTTGATGGATACTCCCGCCTTCACTCCTGCTTCACGAATCTGTTCGATGGTTCTTTCCAGATCTTCGCAGGCTTCTGCATGAACGGTAATGGAATCCGCTCCGCATTCCACGAAATCTCTGATGTATCTTTCCGGCTCTGATACCATCAGATGTACATCAAAAAACAGTTTTGATTCTTTTCTGATAGACTTGATCACCGGCATACCGAAGGAAATGCTTGGTACGAAATCTCCATCCATCACGTCGATGTGGAGCCACTCGATCCCTTCGTTTTCCAAAATTTTGATCTGTTCGCCCAAACGGTTAAAATCTGCCGATAAAATAGAAGGGCACAACTGATACATAGTTAGAATCTCCTTTTCTCTTTTAATTCTTCATACAGCCCAAGATAATCCTCATATCTGAGACTGCTGATTTTATGGTTTTCCAAAGCTTCTTTTACTGCGCACCCAGGTTCATGGATATGCCTGCATCCCTGGAATCTGCACTGTCCCTCATATTTACGGAATTCCGGGAAATAATCTTTTAATTCCTGTTCTTCCATATCTGTCAGATACAGAGATGAAAATCCGGGAGTATCCATAAGATACGTATCTTCGCCTACAGGGATCACCTGGGAATGTCTGGTGGTATGTTTTCCCCTTTTCAGCTTCTTGCTGATCTCACCGGTTTCCATTTTTACATTCTCCTGGAGTGCATTTGTAATGGAAGATTTTCCCACACCTGACGGTCCTGCCACCACTGTGGTCTTCCCTTTCAGAACCTGCCGGATCTCATCCAGCCCGTCACCCTGAAAAGTACTTGACAGGATCACCCGATATCCGCAGCCTGTATAGGTTTCATACAGAAATTCCAGTTCACTGCTGTCTGCCAGGTCCTTTTTGTTAAAGCAGACCACTGCCGGAATATCCTGTTTCTCCATCATGATCAAGAAACGGTCCAGAAGCATGAAATTCGGTTTGGGATTCTCCATTGCAAAGATCACAAATGCCTGATCTACATTGGCAACTGCCGGACGGATCAGGGAATTTCTGCGGGGAAGGATGGCAGTCACACTGCCTTCCTTCTCCTGTATATCCAGAACTTCTATTTCTACATTATCACCTACAAGAGGTTTCTGGTTATCTTTCCTGAAAATGCCTTTCGCCTTACATTCATATATCTCATGGTCTTCTGCATAGATGTAATAAAATCCTGCAATACCTTTGATGATCTTTCCCTGCATGGTCTACTCTGCCTTTTCAAATGTTACAGAATAATCTCCCAGTTTCTGATAAACTCCATTGATCTCTTCATAAAGACAAATGGTTCCCTCGCTGACACCAGGTGCTCCTGTTACATCCAGGGAATACGGGAATTCCACTGTCTGTCCATCCAGGATCGTCGATGCAGTAGGAGTACCGTTTACTGTCTGGATCAGTTCCAGACGGATCGAGCCTCCGGAATATCCTTCCGGTGTATTCAGCGCCTGTGTACATTTCCATACTTCTCCGTTGGCAGCCGCTGTACTCTGCTGTGCGGTGTCTGCTGCTGTATCTGTACTTCTGTCTGTATTCTGCTGTGAGGTGGTATCCTGGGATGTATCCTGTGTTCCTGTGCTGACAGTGATCACTACATTGGCTGTATCCGGGTCTTCCCAGCTGTCTGCTTCCGGTTCCTGGCTGATAACCTCGCCGGCTGCCACATCTGTGCTCTGTTCTTCCTTGACTTCTACATTCAGGAATTTGCTGAATTTGGTAACAGCATCGTTCTTTGTCAGTCCTACTACATTCGGAACCTGAACGCTTTCACCGTAATCGATTCCACGGCTTACTGTCAGGGTTACTGTGTCTCCTGATGATACAGATGTACCTGCTTCAGGGCTGATGGAATCTACATATCCCAATTCAACCATTGCATTACCGTCATCATCCACTTCAGAATACTCTTTCTGTACCGTAACATTCAGTCCCATATCTTCCAGTGTCTGCTGTGCATCAACGCCAGTCCGTCCATCCATATCCGGAATGGTTACCTGCTGAGCGCCTTTGCTGATATAATACTTGATGGTTGTGTATGGTTCCACCTTGCTTCCCTCTGGAATATCCTGGGAAGAAATGGTTCCTTTTGCCTGGTCAGAAGCTTCCTCACCCATTGGCTGGATGCCAAGCTTCATGTCGTTAGTGATTGTTTTTGCTTCTTCTTCTGTTTTTCCTCTCAGATCAGGAACAGTTACCATTCCGTCATCTGAATCAGACTGGGCTGTCTCTGTCTGTTCTGTCTTCGTGTTCTGTGTCTGTCCGCCGATGAGTCCGGATGCCTTTCCGATCACCAGAATAAGAGCGATCAGGATCACAACTCCCAGGATCAGCACCGCAATAGTCAGGCCATGTCCTCCGCCTGATCTGCGCTTCTTCTCTGAACGGCTGTTTTTCCTGTGACGGCCTTCTTCCGGCTCATCGTCATAATCTGTCTCATTAAACTCCTCTTCCAGTGCCTCAGGTTCCGGTTTGGAGACCTGCTTCGGCATATGCTTGATCTCTCCAAGCTCTTTATCTGAAATAACTACTGTTTTCGCATCTGTATCCACAGAAGTCAGGGTAACGAAATCTCCCTGAGGATCAATGAGGGAATGCTTCAGATCTGCGATCACATCCTCCATGTTCTGATATCTGCGGTCTACACTCTTCTGTGTACATTTCAGTATGATCTGCTCCAGACTGTGAGGCAGCTCCGGTGTGTAAACACTTGGCGGAACCATCTCTTCCTGAAGATGTTTGATCGCAATGGCTACTGTAGTGTCACCGTCAAAAGGTACTTTTCCGGTTACCATCTCATAAAGGGTGATACCCAGTGAATAGATGTCACTCTTCTCATCGCTGTAACCGCCCCTTACCTGTTCCGGTGAGCTGTAATGGACGGATCCCATTACATTGGAACTGATGGTATTGGAAGACGCAGCACGGGCAATACCGAAGTCTGTCACCTTTACTTTACCGTCCATGGAAATAATAATATTCTGGGGTTTCACATCACGATGTACGATTCCGTGGCTATGAGCAGCTTCCAGTCCCATGGAAACCTGGATTGCAATACTGGTAGCCTCTTTTACAGAGAGCTTTCCTTTCTTGGAGATGTATTCTTTAAGAGTGATCCCTTCGATCAATTCCATTACAATGTAATAGACGCCGTTGTCATCTCCTACATCAAATACATTTACAATATTGGGGTGTGTCAGAACTGCTGCAGCCTGTGCCTCACTTCTGAACTTGCGGATAAATGTTGTATCCTCCCGAAATTCCGGCTTAAGCACTTTCACTGCAACAAAACGGTTCAGTTTATGATCCTTCGCCTTGTATACATCTGCCATTCCGCCGGTTCCTATTTTGCCTAATATTTCATAGCGTTCTGCTATGATCATTCCTGTCTTTAACATTTTTTCACCTCATTTGCGAATGGTTCTATCAATACAATTGCAATATTATCCTTGCCGCCGTTGCGGTTTGCTTCACTGATCAGAGCCTGTCCTCTTTCCTGCAGATCTCTGTCTGTATCGGAAATGATCTCTCCGATCCTATCATCTTCAACCATATTGCTCAGTCCATCCGAGCACATCAGAACCACATTTCCCGGTTCCAGCTTCAGATCAAAGAAATCCACATCTACAGTTCTTTCCGCCCCAAGCGCTCTTGTGATGATATTTTTATCCGGATGGTTCCTTGCCTCCTCGGCATTAAGCTCTCCCATCCTTACCATCTCCTGCACCAATGAGTGATCTTTCGTTATCTGCTGAATCTGTTCTCCTGCCACATAGAGCCGGCTGTCGCCCACATTCGCCACATAGGCATAATGCCCCACTATCGTAGCAGCCACCATGGTGGTACCCATTCCTCTCAGCTTTTCGTCCTTCTGTGCCTGAGTAATAATTTCAGTATTTGCACTTTCGATCGCATGCCGGATTACTTTCACAGGGTTGAAATCCGCATCCTCACGAATCTCTTCCACCACAATACCAACAGCATGGGAAGACGCATAATCCCCGGCATTATGTCCCCCCATGCCGTCAGCAACTACAAACAGATTCGGAAGATTTCCAACCGGGTCAGCAGAGGCGAACACATAATCCTGGTTCATCTTCCGCTTCTGCCCGACGTCAGTAGCTGAATATATCCTCATGTCACTTCTCGCTTTCTGTTTTTTCCATATAGCTTTTTCTTAACTGTCCACAGGCACCGTCAATATCGCTGCCCATTTCCCTTCTAATAGTAACATTTATTCCACATTTTTCAAGTTTTATTTTAAAATTCTCCACAGCCTGCCGTGTAGAACGCACATAGGAACGCTCCTTGATAGGATTGACCGGGATCAGGTTTACATGGCAGTTAATATCACGGATCCTGCCGGAAAGTTCCCGGGCATCTTCGTCACTGTCATTTACCCCTGCCACCAGGCTGTACTCAAAGGTGATCCTTCTTCCGGTCACCTGGAAATAATGCCTGCATGCTTCCAGCACTTCATCCATAGTATATTTATTGGCAATGGGCATCAGTTCCTTTCTCTTCTCATCATTCGGTGCATGAAGGGAAAGAGCCAGCGTCATCTGAAGCTTCTCTTCTGCCAGCTCATAGATCTTCGGAACCAGTCCGCAGGTAGAAACTGTAAGATTTCTCTGGCTGATATGAAGTCCTCCGTCTTCTGTAAGAATATGTATGAAACGGAGAAGATTTTCATAATTGTCCAGCGGTTCCCCTGTGCCCATCACTACTACGTTGGATACCCTTTCCCCTGTCAGGGACTGAATCCTGTAGATCTGATCCAGCATTTCGGACGGTTGCAGGCATCTGGTCAGCCCGCCGATGGTAGAAGCACAGAATCTGCATCCCATCCTGCATCCTACCTGTGAAGAGATACAGACGGAATTTCCGTGCTTATATCTCATAAGAACGCTCTCGATCACATTGCCGTCTGCCAGGCGGAACAGATATTTCTGGGTTCCATCCAGCCTGGAAGTCTGAACATCCACCACTTCCAGTGCTGTAATGGGATATTCTTTCAGTTTTTCTCGCAGACCTTTGGAAAGATTGGTCATCTCATCGTAAGAGGTCACCAGATGTTCATGAATCCAACTGTAGATCTGTTTTGCCCGAAATGGCTTATCTCCCAGAACTGTCATCAGTTCTTTCAGTTCATCGATGGTCATTGACTTGATATCTGTCATATTTTATTTTCTCCTGAATTTTGCAATAAAGAAACCGTCTGTCTTATGAACACCAGGAAGAAGCTGCAGATATCCCAGAGCTGTGGTCTCTGAATGAAGTTCTTCCGGAAGATAAGGATCCAGACTCTCCAGCTTAAACGGATAATTGTTCATAAACCACATCATATTCTCTTCGTTTTCTTCTCTGGCGATGGTACAGGTACTGAATACCAGCACTCCGCCCGGCTTCACATATTCTGCCGCACGGTCCAGGATCGTTCTCTGAAGGATCACGATTTCTTCCTGTTTCTGCGGCGTAACCCTGTACTTGATCTCCGGTTTCTTGCCAATCACTCCGTAACCGGAGCATGGCACATCTGCCAGAACAATGTCTGCCTTCAGTTCAGAATCCACATCAAAGACTGTGGCATCCATCACCCTTGCCTGTATATTAATGGAATCTGTACGACTGATATTTTCTTCGATCAGATCCACCTTGTACTGACTCACATCTCTGGCATCCACAGTTCCGTAATCACCCATCTTATCCGCTGCATGAAGGCTTTTACCTCCCGGAGCAGCACACATATCAATGATGTAATCTCCCTTTTTCGGATCAGCCACTTCCGCTACCAGCATGGAACTGACATCCTGTACCTGGATCTTTCCCTGGATAAAAGCGTCTAGTGCCAGAATATGATTATAATTGGAAATTTCATAAGCATATGGAAGATACGGGGCAGGCTTTACCTCCACTCCCTGATTCACAAGACTCTGATAAATCTCTTCCTGGGGATACTTATGGACACGGCATCTTACAGTAACCGATTTCTCTGTAAGGAAATCTGCCAGGATTTTCTCTGTTTTCTCTTCCCCGTAATCCTTAAGCCAGCGTTCCACCAGATTCTCTGGCATGGAATATCTGACTGACAGATACCTGACCAGATTCTCTTCTCTGGATGGATATCTGAGATTTTTCTGTTCCCGGGCAATGGTACGCAGTACCCCGTTCACAAAAGGTTTCAGATTATAGAAGCCCTTTCGCTGTGCCAGTTTCACTGCTTCATTGCATACTGCACTGTCCGGAACACTGTCCATAAATTTAATCTGATATACAGCACTGCGCAGGATTTCCCTGATAGCAGGCTTCATTTTATCTACTGTGATCTTTGAATAAGAATCAATAATATAATCGATCAGAATACGATATTCCAGAGTTCCCTCGCAGACTCTGGTGATAAAAGCTCTTTCCTGTCTGGGAAGGAACTGGTACTTGGAAAGCGCATTGCGGATGGCAATATGACTGTGCTTTCCCTCTTCTTCTATTTCAAGCAGTATTTCCAGGATCAGTTCCCTGGTATTTATTCCATTAATCACGGTCTCGTCCTCCGGCCAGTATGATCAGTCTTAAAAGCTGCAGGATGGATGATGCCAGAGCTGCCACATAAGTAAGGGCTGCTGCTGTAAGGACTTTCTTCGCGCCTTTCACCTCATCCGGTCCCAGCATTCCTGAACTGCCAATCATTTTCAGTGCTCTGGAAGAAGCATTGAACTCTACAGGCAGTGTCACCAACTGAAAAAGTACAGCCAGTGAAAACAGCAGGATTCCCAGTGTCAGCAGCGGGCGGAGTGAAAAGATCAGTCCGGCCAGAAATAAGGGCCATGATAACGTAGACCCGATATTCGCCACAGGAACAATGGCTGTCCTGAAGTTCAGCGGTACATAATTTACAGAATCCTGAATGGCATGTCCGCACTCATGTGCTGCCACGCCTATGGCAGCTACGGAAGTTTTGTCATAGACATCCTGGGACAATGCGATCTGTCTTCTTCTTGGATCATAGTGATCTGTCAGACTGCCCGCAATGGGAACTACCGACACATCTGTGATCCCTGCCATATGCAGGATCCTGGAAGCGGCTTCCGCTCCTGTCAGTCCCGATGCGCTGCGCACTCTGTTATAAATGGCAAATGTACTCTTTACTCTGGCAGATGCAGCCAGAGATAATACCATACCAATCACCAGTAATATATAAGTAGGGTCAAAATAGTATCCGTACATTCAATCACTCCTTATGATCTGTAAAACGTGTTCCTGCTTCCATATGATATCCCCGCAGGAAAACCTCTGCTTCCATTCGTTTCTTTCCTTCCAGCTGCACTTCTGTAAGAATAAGCACTCCGTCTTTACATGCAACATGGATTCCCTGTGCATCTGTGCCCATCACAGTTCCCGGTTCTGCATCTGAAGTTTCCTGGCCAAGTACGCTCTTCCATACCTTCAGTGTCTTTCCATTTACAAAAGTGTATGCGCTTGGCCACGGATTCAAACCTCTGACCAGACGTTCCAGTTCAGCTGCCGGTTTCGAGAAATCCATCAATCCCATCTGTTTGGTGATCATGGCTGCATAAGGTGTAGGACTCTCTTGGGGCTGTTTCTCAGGTGTCACAGTTCCCTGTTCGATAGATGGAAGAGTTTTGATCAGAAGTTCCGCTCCTGCCTGTGCCAGCTTGCCGAAAAGGCTTCCTCCTGTTTCCTCTTTATCCAGAGGGATCACGATCTTCGAAAGCATATCTCCGGTATCCAGTCCTTCTCCCATCTGCATGATGGTAACACCTGATTCCTTCTCCCCGTCGATCACAGCCTGCTGGATGGGTGCAGCTCCTCTGTACTTCGGCAGAAGTGATGCATGAATATTGATGCATCCGTATTTCGGAAGTTCCAGAACCTCTTTCGGAATGATCTGTCCGAAAGCTGCTACGATAATGATATCCGGCTGGATTTCCTTAAGTGTATCCAGAAATTCCTGATTATTTCTGATTTTCTGAGGCTGATAAACCGGGATCTCATGCATCAGTGCTTCTTCTTTTACCGGTGTCGGCATCAGAGTCTTTCCTCTTCCCTTAGGTTTGTCCGGCTGAGTCACTACTGCTGCAACCTCATATCCGGCTTCCACCAGAGCTTTCAGCGGCGGTACTGCGAAATCCGGAGTTCCCATATAAACTGTCTTCATATACTATTTCACCAATTCCTCTCGCTTATTCTTCATCTTCATCATAAGTTACATGGTGAAGTTCTCCCTCCACCAGCTCTGTATACATATGTCCGTCAAGATGATCGATCTCATGACAGAAAGCACGTGCCAGAAGGCCTTCTCCTTCATATTCCACTTCATTCATATCTATATCCAGAGCTTTTACTTTCACATAGTTGGGACGTGTAACCTGTCCTGCCATTCCCGGTACGCTTAAGCATCCCTCATCTCCTGTCTGCTCTCCGGATGTCTCAAGGATCTCAGGATTGATCAGTACGATAGGGCCTTCTCCTACATCGATCACTACGATTCTTTTGAGGATTCCAACCTGCGGTGCAGCAAGTCCTACGCCCATCGCATCATACATGGTATCCAGCATATCCATGATCAGTTCATGGTTCCTTGGTGTCATCTTGTCTACCGGTCTGCTTACCTTCGTAAGTACCGGATCACCTTCTACTCTGATTGTTCTAAGTGCCATTTTCTCTTCTCCTTTTCTTATCTTAATGATCGCAGAGGCAAAAATATCTGCTTTTTAACTGAAATCAAATTGTATGTATATCTTCCGGAAACCGGAATTTATCTCTATATATTTCTCCATCTGATCCCTGATCCGGACCAGGGTTCCGTAATCTTCATGTTTCAGATAGATCACCTGTCTATAAATGTCCTTTACTTTACCCACCGATGCATAGGCAGGCCCTATAACATGGAGATCTTTTTTCTTATAGATCCTGTTTATATAGAGCTGCAGATAGTGCATGGCCTGTATCAGAAGTTCTTCTTCCGGGCAGGATCCCAGGACAGCCATCATATGTGCTGCCGGCGGATAATCCATCAGTTCCCTGTAGCTCATCTCTTCCTCATAGAAAGCTTCATAGTCCTGTACAGCCGCTGCCTGGATACTGTAATGATCCGGATGATAGGTCTGGATCACAGCCTCCCCCGGCTTTTTTCCTCTTCCGCATCGTCCCACTGCCTGGCACAGAAGTTGAAAAGTCCGTTCCCCGCATCGGTAATCATCCGCATTCAGGGAAAGATCTGCAGCGATCACTCCCACCAGGGTCACATCCGGGAAATCATGTCCTTTTACGATCATCTGGGTTCCGATCAGAACATCTGCTTCATGAGCGGCAAAAGACGCCAGGATCTTCTCATAACTTCCCTTGTTTCTGGTAGTGTCAAAATCCATTCTCAGGGTTCTCACTCCTGGAAATGTGTCCTGCACTACTTTCTCAATCTGCTGGGTACCGGCTTTAAATCCGCCGATATAAGGTGAGCCGCACTCCGGACACACCTGTGGTTTCTTTGTTTCATATCCGCAGTAATGGCAGATCAGTCTTCCATTATTGTGCTCGGACAGAGATACATCACAGTGGGGACATTTCATCACATGGCCGCAAGATCTGCAGGACACAAAACCTGCATAACCTCTTCTGTTCAGAAAGAGCATGATCTGTTCCCGGCTTTCCAGCCTTCTTTCTATCCCTCCCCACAGTTCTCTGCTCAGAATGGAACGATTTCCGGCCTTCAGTTCCTCTCGCAGATCTACAATGGAAACCTTCGGCATGGGACGCTCCCCGTATCTGGCCTTCAGTTTCACCAGAACATATTCATCACTCACAGCTCTGCTGTAAGCCTCCAGGGACGGAGTAGCTGATCCCAGCACCACCCTGGCGTGCTCCAGTTCTGCTCTTTTTACTGCGGTTTCCCTGGCATGATACCTCGGGCTGTTCTCGCTTTTATAACTGGGTTCATGTTCTTCGTCGATCACAATAAGCCCCAGTCTGGAAAAAGGTGTAAACAATGCTGATCTGGGACCTACCATTACCTGCACTTCTCCCTTTCTGGCACGCTTGAACTGGTCATACCGTTCCCCCTGGGACTGTCTGGAATTGATCACGGAAACTTTTTCTCCGAATCTGGCATAGAAACGCCGTACAGTCTGATAGGTCAGGGCAATCTCCGGGATCAGCACAATTGCCTGCTCTCCTCTGTTCAGTGTTTCTTCAATGAGTTTCATATATACCTGTGTTTTGCCGCTTCCTGTAACTCCCTCCAGAAGCACGGGACGGGGCTGGGCACTCTTCCATTCCTCCAGAATACATTGGACTGCGCTCTCCTGCTCCGTGGTAAGAGGCAGTGGTTCTTCTTTCTGAATATCCTCGGTGTTCAGTGAATTCCTCTGAACTTCATCATATTCTATATGAAGGATTCCCTGCTCTTCCAGTTTCTTTACCACAGAAGCAGCGACCCCCAGCTCTCTGGATACCGTGGTATAGTCCAGCCGTTTCTCCTGCAGTAGTTCACGCAGAAGCCGGGTTCTGGCTTTAAACCGGGTCTTTTCCAGCTGTGCCAAGATCTCTGCAGCCTTTTCTTCTGAAATACTCAGACTGAGATAACGTTTTTCCTTTGCCCTGATCTTCTCTTTGATCGGAAGGACTGTCTTTAAAGCCTGAATCATGGTGGATCCATAATTTTCCTTCATCCAGGCTGCAAGAGCGATCAGTCTGGACTCTGTAGTCTCCTCTGCACTGCAGCATCCTGCGATCTCTTTTAATATGGAGGGATCTACCTTCGCTTCCTGGGAAAGGCCGGTCACATACCCTTTTCTGAGCTGATTACTGTTTCCAAAGGGGATGGAGACTACCATCCCCAGTTTTATTTCCTGTTCCAGATGTGCCGGGACACAGTACTGAAAGCTCCGATCCAGCTTGTCACTGGAAATATCTATTATTATATCAGCATAAATCATAAATCTGTTTATTTTCCAGCCAGGATATCAGCGATCAGGACTCTCTCATCCATAGGATATTTCTTACCTTTGATCTCCTGATAATCCTCATGGCCTTTTCCGGCAAGTACGATAATGTCTCCCGGTTCTCCATGATGGATCGCATAGGCAATGGCTTCCTTACGGTCAATGATCTCTACATATTTCCCGCTGGTCTTCGCCATTCCCACCTTGATATCATCAATGATCGCCTGTGGTTCTTCATCACGTGGGTTGTCGGAAGTGATAATGGTAAGATCTGCCAACTTTCCGGAAACCTCTCCCATCTCATAGCGGCGCAGCTTAGAACGGTTGCCACCACATCCGAACAGGCATACCAGTCTGTGAGGGTTGTATTCTCTCAATGTTGTGAGCAGACTCTCCAGCGCCATGGCATTATGTGCATAATCGATCATAAGTGTAAATTCATCTGAAACTTTCACCATCTCGATACGTCCTTTGACTTTCGCTACTTTCAGGGCCTTTAGGATATTCTCCTCTGAAACCTTGAAATGGCGGCAGATTGCAATGGCAGTAAGAGAATTATAAATGCTGAATTTACCAGGAATGTCAATTTCCACATGGAAATCCAGCAGTCCCTTCAGATGATAGGAAATTCCCAGATATCCTTTGCCACCTACCAGTTTCGCATCTTCTGCACACAGATCTGCCTCCGGTGAGAATCCATATGTCTCCAGCTGACAGGTGTGGCCTTCTATGATCTTGTCGAAATGTTCATCGTCTCTGTTTACGATTCCCACTTTACACTGTTTCAGAAGAAGCGATTTGCATCTGAGATAATCATCGAAATCCTTATGTTCATTCGGTCCGATATGGTCCGGTTCAATATTGGTGAAAATACCAAAATCAAAAATAAATCCCTGGGTTCTGTGAAGCATCAGTCCCTGAGAAGAGACTTCCATTACCACACAGTCACAGCCTGCTTCCACCATTTCATGGAAATATTCCTGTACCATGTAGGATTCCGGCGTTGTGTTTTTGGCAGGTATTTTTCTGTCACCGATGATCGCTTCGATGGTGCCAATCAGGCCTACTTTATAGCCAGCATTTTCCAGAATGGATTTAACCATATAGGTGGTGGTGGTTTTTCCCTTGGTTCCTGTAATTCCGATTGTTTTCAGCTTTTCTGCCGGATAGCCGAAATATGCTGCTGAAATAAAGGCCATAGCATAGCGGGTATCTTTTACAAGGATCATTGTCACATCTTCCGGAGCTTCTACAGCTTCTTCCACTACCAGGACTTTCGCTCCTTTCGCCACCACATCCGGCACGAATTTATGTCCGTCCACTACAGCTCCGCGGATACAGATAAAAAGAGAGCCTTCTTCCACTTTCCTGGAATCATAAATAACATTCTTAACTTCCTGGTCTGTAGTTCCCTGAAGGCAGGTATATTCCAGACGTTCTAATAAGGATACTAATTTCATTTAGATTTATTTCCTCCGTTATATTTACACATTATATATAAGAATATCACACCTCCCCTATGGTTTCAACGTTCATTTTTGCCTTTCAGACGGGCAAAAGCGCCGATTCCCGACATTGCAGCAAAGAGCAGAAGCACTATAGACAATCCTGTTTCCGTCTGGTCTCCTGTGGCAGGCTTGCTGGCTGTTTTATAAGAAATTCCAGTCTGGCTGCCGTAACTGCTGCTCTGATAAGAAACCGGATCTGATGCAGGGGTAGGCGTCACACCGAAATTAGTCCCGAATCCATTTACCCCTGCCTGGCTTACCGTCGGTGACGGAACAGGTGTGGAGGATGGCCTTGGGGTGGGTGTGGCTTTCGGTGTCTCTGTTGGAACGGCGGTTGGTTTTTTCGTAGGGTTTGGTGCCGGACTTTCTGTGGAGTCCGGACTCTGTGAAGGATCCGGTTCCGGGACTTTTGTAGGTTCCAGCACCTCTGTTGGTTCTGGTTCTTCAGGAGTCTGCTGCACGGCTCTTACATGAAGAACCGGTGATTCTGCCTCTGCCAGGATCTGTGCCTCCTCCCCTGATCCCATCTGGAGATAGCTGGCAGCTCCCGGCCGGTCTTTCTGCAGCGGTTCTTCCTGGATGACAGAATACATCATATCCTCCTGTGGAGTACGGTATTCTTCTCTTAATAAAACCGGAAAACTGAGAGCGGTTTCTCCCTCTTCCATTTTCTCTGTATCAATGATACTGGTCAGTCTGATAATTTCTGTACTTTCTCCTTTCTGATTGATAACCGCCACCGGCTCTGCCTGGGTCTGCTCAGAAAGTGTATCGATATCCGGCTGAAAATATTCAGAAATATAAGTGATCATAAAATATTCCGTCTTCTGATCTGCCTGTTCCGGCTCCTCTTCCGAAAGTTCGGACTGCATCTGGATTTCATCCTCATCTGCATCCTGACTGTTTTCCTGTTCCACAATCTCTTCATCCTGTACATCATTTCCGGGATCCTGATCTGGTTCTGCTGTTTCCTGTGCACTGTCTGTATGCACTTCGTCCAGGCCTCTGATCTTCACTGTGAGTTCTGCCCTGAAATTTTCTTCATCTGTCCATACGGCATTTTCTTCCAGACCGACAGAAGGATTCTCCTGTTGCGCGCCTCTGGTATTTCTCATTGTCATGGCAGGTGCCATAACTGCTGCTGTCAAAGCAATTGCTGTTATCGCAGCTGTTTTTGTATGATTCCCTGTTCTTTTTTTCATAGTTCCTGTCTCCTTATGAACATATGGATCATAGCTCTGATCCGTTTACAATCTGTCAACTTTTCCACTTTCGCGGCTTTCTCTTATGGTAAACGGATATCTACACAGACATAGGCATCTCTCCTCTCTACTATAAAGCAGATATAAAAACATAAAAAGAGAAATCTGCACCGACCTGGTGCGTGAAATTTTTCATTTCTGCAGAATACAGAAATGGAACATTCTCACTCTAACACGTCCTTACACAGAAAGCAAGAGGTGCCGGGAATTATATATTTATTTTAAGGTTTGTTTATAAATTTTCCGTTTCTTTTAGAAATATGACATACTTTGAACATATTTTACCGATATAATAAGTCTTGGATAGATGAAAAACCACTCTCTATCTCCCCCCTCAAAAAACAACAGCCTCCGCAGAAATGCGGGGGCTGTTTGCGTTACTGTTAAGTTTCTATTGAATTTTTTCTGTCAGTCTTTTATAATGTAAACTATCATTATGATAAGTCATTTGTATGTTTTCAATAAAGAAATATAACAGTTCAGCATTTTCATACAGTGGTATCTGCTGAATGGTTATCAAACACAAATAATAAAGAAATGAGGTAATTCCCATGAGCGAAAAAATTACAGTAGTTGCACTGGGTCACAGAGCACTTGGCACCACTTTACCTGAACAGAAAATCGCTACCAAGAAGGCAGCCAAAGCCATCGCCGATCTTGTAGAAGCAGGAAACCGTGTAGTAGTTTCCCACAGTAACGGCCCACAGGTCGGAATGATCCATACAGCCATGAACGAATTCGGAAAAGCACATCCGGATTATACTTTCGCACCTATGTCTGTATGTTCTGCCATGAGCCAGGGATATATCGGATATGACCTTCAGACTGCTATCCGTGCAGAACTGATCTCCCGTGGTATTTATAAACCGGTTGCCACTGTTCTTACACAGGTGGTTATTGATCCATATGACGATGCTTTCGCTGAACCGGAGAAGATCATCGGACGTATTCTCACAGAAGAAGAAGCTGCTGCTGAAGAGAATAAAGGAAACTTTGTTACCAGACTGGAAGACGGCACTTATAAGAGAATCGTAGCTGCACCGAAACCACAGAAGATCGTGGAACTGGAAACAATCCGTACTCTGGTTGACGCAGGACAGGTTGTGATCGCTGCAGGGGGCGGCGGAATTCCGGTTATGGAACAGGGAATCGATCTCCACGGTGCAAGTGCCATTATCGAGAAGGATCTTACCTGCGGACTTCTGGCAGAAGAACTGAACGCAGATACTTTACTGATCCTCACAAGTGTAGAAAAAGTAAGTCTGAACCTTGATAAAGCCGACGAGGAATTCCTGGGCGGAATCTCTGTAGAAGAAGCTAAGAAATACATGGCAGAAAATCAGTTTGCACCAGGATCCATGCTTCCGAAATTCGAAGCAGGCATCTCTTTTGTTGAAAAAGGAGAAGGACGCAGAACTGTGATCACAGATATTGCTCATGCGAAAGATGGCTATTTCGAAAAAACAGGAACTATTATTCATTAATTGAAATTTATGGCTGCCAGAGGACAGCTGAATATTTCACAGATATACGAAAAGGGACGCCGTAGCGTCCCCTTTTTATTTACATTGATTTTCGTTCAGCTATTTCAGCCATCTTAGCTTCGTTAAGACGGGTGTCACCATGAACACGGCTGTAGGATAAGTAACCGTTCATGCGGTCGATCTTGGTAAGATTCTTGGAACCGCAGACAGGGCAGACATCCATTTCCAGTTCTTCGTGACCACAGTCATCGCAGTAAGCCAGGGAAAGATTTACTCCCTCATAGTAGCCCAGAGCCATGGCACGTCTGATCAGGGTACGGATAGCTTCCCGGTTATAGTCGATAGGATAACGGACATACTGAATCTTGCCTCCATTGCACAGTTCCCAGAAACGACCTTCCAGATCCTGTTTCTCGATGGGCGTCACGTCCTCAGTTACGTGGCAGTGGAAGCTGTTGCTTACATACGGACGATCCGATACACCTTCGATGATCCCGTACATCTTACGGAACTGTTCTACCTGAAGACCGCAGAGACTCTCTGCCGGTGTTCCGTAGATTGCATAAAGATAACCGTCCTCTTCCTTGAACTGGTTTACTTTTTCATTAATATATTTGAGAACTTCCAGGGCAAACTGGCCATCTTCTGCAATGGATTTGCCATTATAAAGTTCCTGGAGTTCATTTAACGCTGTGATTCCGAAAGAAGCGGTCATTGGCTTTAACAGCTTGCCGATCTTTTCGTTTGGCTTAAGATGACCACCATAGAAACCACCCTCACAGTAAGCAAGAGGATTGGTGGATGCACGCATCTGGCCCAGATAATCATAAGTACGGATATGAAGATTTCGGATCATTTCCAGATAGAAATCAAGGACCTCATAGAAATCTCTGCTCTCCGCTCTGGCTTTCGCCAGGATCATAGGAAGGTGAAGACTGACAGCACCGATATTAAATCTTCCTACGAATATCGGCACATCCTTATCATCTGCAGGATGCATGCCGCCTCTTTCGTACCATGGGCTTAAGAAAGCTCTGCAGCCCATAGGACTGATAACCTTCCCATACTGCTTGTACATGCTGGCAATATAACCCTTACCTGACATGGAAAGCCAGTCCGGATACATGGTCTTCGCGGAACAGTCAACTCCAGCCTCGAACACATCCTCACTGATCTTTCCCTTTCCATGAATATTCTCATCATAGAGGAACACAATCTTCGGGAAAAGTACCGGTTTCTTATGTCCGGCTTTACCCTGACCGCCTTTATGGACTGCCAGAAGTGACATACTGCACATTTTCTCGAACTGACCGGTTCCAAGTCCAAGGGTAACTGTTACGAAAGGATAATCTCCTCTGGAGGAACCAACTGTGTTCAGCTTGTACTCGATTCCCTGCCATCCCTGGTCATACTCTCTTCTGACTTTATCAAGAGCTCTTTCGATGGCTTTCTCTTCTCTTCCCACCCAGCTTGGATCGGAATATTTCATAAATTCTTCTACATATCTGTCATAGCTCTTCTTCGCATAGGGAGCCAGGATCTTATCTACCTCAGGTACGGTAAATCCACCGTACTGCTGGGCTGCTGTGCTCAGGATGATATCTCCCATAACATCAAAAGCAGTATCCAGTGTCTTCGGCTCATTGTACCAGACATTTCCCATCTCAAAACCACCGCTGAGTACAGCTGCCACATCAAACAGACAGCAGTTCATGGTATCCAGCCTTGCAGACTGATCATGAATGTAAATATATCCATCCTTGCATGCCTGCAGCTCATTACGGTTCATGAAGAATTTCCGGTAAAGTTCTTTATTCAGTTCATTGAAGATCAGGCTTCGCTTGGTGGCAACCAATGCACTGTCCGTATTGGCATTACTCTTATCACCGATGTAACGGATCGCCTGACTCTTCGTATACACATCATCCATCATGTGAATGAAATCCAGCTTATAATTTCTGTAGTCGCGATAGCTCTTGGCAACTGCAGGATTCACACGTTCCAGGGCGCCTTCCACAATATTATGCATCTCCTGGATCTGGATCTCATTCTTCCCGAGAGAAGCTGCATGTTCCTCTGCGAAACGGCAAATAAAATCCTGCTCCTCCTCTGAGAATGTATATAAAATTCTGGCTGCTGATTTATTGACAGCAGCGACGATCTTCCTGGAATTAAACAGTTCTTTCGTTCCGTCTTTCTTTATCACATAAATCATACTATTTTACTCCCATATACAACATATAGTATTCGTATACCACATAAGGTGCTATTCTTCCCATATGTGGTGTGCTTATCAAGTATAGCACATACTCTGTAAAAAAGAAAGGGGTAAATAATTATTCGTCATATTGCTGAATCTGATACATGGCAAAGTAATTATATTGGTCATCCAGTGAAATAACTTTCAGTTCGTCTCCTGTATGTAATTCCAGGTCCACCTGCTGTTTCGCCTTGTCAAACGTCAGAGTCTTTTCCTTCCCTGTATCAGCTTCTGTGATCTCCAGGGCAACCGCCTCCCAGCCTGCTTCTGCAATATATTCTCCAGGCATAAGGATCTCATCATCTTCTGTGCCGGTTTCTCCCACTACATAAGTACCGATATCCGTATCTATGAAAGTACATTCATATTCATCCAGTTCATCCTGCCCTGTAAGCTCCTGGCTTTCCTCTTCTGTCACAGATTCACTGTCCGCATCTGTCAGCCCCAGATGATCTGCCACCTTTTCAATCACACTGTCCACATCCAGGGAATCCGGTACAAAGGAATATAAAGCAACTGCGCCTGCAAATACCACCCAGAAGATCGTGGATATTCTGCTCTTTTTCGCAGGCTTCGAAGATTTCTGCGCTGAAGTCTGTGTTTTTCCTGTATAGGTACGTACGGTCTGTGTCCCTGCAACTGCCCGGGACTGTCCTGCAGATGAAACTGACTTCTTTGCTGTATTTGGCACCATGCTTCTGGAAGTATTTTTCCCTTTTGCAGTACTTTTCGCTGTTCTGTCAGGCAGTGGAATTTCATTTTCCTTCATTGCCTTACGCACCTTCTCAGAAGCATGTCTGTAATGCTCTGACCGGTCCTCATTCAGATGATACATGACCGCATCATTTCGATATGGCATTCCGCAGTATTTACACCGTCCGTTTACCACTGGCCCATCGCAGACCTGGCATCTTTTTCCCATCTCTCATCCCCCTCTTTGTCAAACGGATATCCGTCATCCGCCTGGTTGCCTGCCCATAACCCTCTGGCAGTTTATGGTTATATTCCGTTTTCGTTCTCATTTTATTGTAACATTTTATGCCAATCTTGCAAGGTGCAAATTGCCAAGAACACTTTTTCCTGCTATAATAGCGAGGTATGAGATTAATGGATATTCGCGTAGAATATACAAATATGAAAAATAGGAGGATTCCAACAATGGAACAGATTAAAATTCCTGATGGATATCATTCAGCTTTAAACCTCCATGATACCCAGATTGCCATTAAGACCGTGAAGGATTTCTTCCAGCAGACTCTGTCACAGAAACTGAATCTGCTGCGTGTTTCCGCTCCTGTATTCGTCAACCCGTCATCCGGTCTGAACGATAACCTTAACGGCGTAGAACGCCCTGTAAGCTTCGACATCAAGGGACAGGATGAAACAGCAGAGATCGTTCATTCCCTTGCGAAATGGAAAAGATATGCACTGAAGAAATACGGCTTCGCTCACGGCGAGGGCCTGTATACAGATATGATTGCCATCCGCCGCGATGAAGACCTGGACAACATCCATTCTGTATATGTAGACCAATGGGACTGGGAAAAGATCATCAGCAAAGAAGAACGCAACATGGATACTCTGGTTTCCACAGTACGCGCCATCTACAGCGTGCTGCGCAAAACTGAGAAGTACATGGCTGTACAGTATGACTATATCGAAGAAATCCTTCCAAGAGAGATCGCATTTGTCAGCACTCAGGAGCTGGTAGACATGTATCCTGACCTTACTCCGAAGGAACGTGAATACAAGATCGTTAAAGAAAAAGGTGCTGTATTCCTTATGCAGGTTGGTAAAACTTTAACCAACGGAGAACGCCATGACGGACGTGCACCGGACTATGATGACTGGGAATTAAACGGTGATATCCTGGTATATTATCCGGTTCTGGACATCGCTCTGGAGCTTTCTTCCATGGGTATCCGTGTAGACGAAGACGCTCTGGATAAACAGCTGACTATCGCAGACTGCGATGACAGACGTGAACTTCCTTTCCAGAAAGCTATCCTGAATAAAGAGCTTCCATATACCATCGGCGGCGGCATCGGTCAGTCCCGAATCTGTATGTTCTTCTTACGCAAAGCTCATATCGGTGAAGTACATGCTTCCCTGTGGCCGGAAGAGGTTATGGCAGAAGCTGAGGCTAAGGGTGTTCAGCTTTTATAATAAAATTTCGAAAAATTTTATATTTCGTTATATTGACATCATACGCCCCGCAGACTATCATAACCACAGAAGCATCTTCCATATGCTTCCACCATATGATGCCAGGATAAAGATCTCCGGATCCTAATCTGATATCTGCAATTGCCAAATTAAAATTAACGGGGTATTTACAAAAGTGAACATTTTATTCTTTTTAACACCAAAAAGTGAAGTAGCGTACATCTTTGAAAATGAAACCTTACGCCAGACACTGGAAAAGATGGAACACAGGAAATTTTCCTGCATCCCCCTTCTCAGCCTGGACGGCAAATATACCGGAACCATTTCCGAGGGCGACCTTCTCTGGGGTATGAAAACCTTAAACGTACCGGACCTGAAGACATCTGAAGGAATCTCCATCATGGCGGTTCCCCGCCGTGCAACCTATAAGGCCGTTCACGCAAACTCCAATATGGAAGACCTCCTGGATAAAGCCATCAACCAGAATTACGTTCCGGTGGTGGATGACCAGGGATATTTCATTGGGATCATCACACGTAAGGAAATCATCAAATACTGCTACAAAGAACTGAAAAAATATGCAGAAGCTTCCGAAACATCAGAAACCTCTGCATCAAAGTAGAGTCACATAATCCTGAGACTGCCGGCAGCATGAGTACTGGCCGCGCGTTCCC
>JABLTO010038983.1_pt1 | contig 36572 bp, 37 predicted proteins | sample 7160091 | NCBI WGS metagenome assembly JABLTO01 (sample SAMN14651225, study PRJNA627086) | human gut metagenome | isolation source: feces | host: Homo sapiens
ATTTTTATATAATTCTTCTAATATATTTTTAGGCTCATTAAAATACTCTAACTTAATCGAATACTCAAAACAGGTATTTTTTACAGGTTTTATGGTATATATTGAACTATCTAATCCTATATTACCATTAGATGTTTTTATATTTTTTTGCATATAGTCTTGATACCATTGTTTTAATCCTTCTTTACTTGTACTTGTATATCCATATTTATTATAACTGTGAAGCTCTGGTATATTATAATTTCTATCGTTAGAATTTCGTTCTAACGAATGTAAAAACTCATGTACGAAAACTTCTTCTGGGAATTTATTTGTTTCACTATATTTATATAGATAATTTCCTGAATTGTTTGGTAATCTTATATTTGAAAAACCACTTCCATAATAGTCCATGTATCCCAGTCCTATCCAGTCTTTTACTGGTATTTCTTTGTTTTGTAGGTTGTCACCAAATCTAATAATAATATATATATGGTCAAAATTATTGTTATTTACAGTTTCGTCTATTAGTGGTTCTATATTTTTACTTGAAACATAATATCCATTTTCTTCATCATATGAAAGTGTTTTTAATGGTTCTTTTATTTCATATATATTTACATTGGCAGTCATTTTATTTCCTGATAAATTTTTAATTGAATTTTTAAAAATATCTACGTCTTGAACTACTGTTTTTTTATCGTCTTCACTTAAACTAATACTTATATTTTCTTTCGTACCATTTTTTTTAATTTCGGTTTCAATATTATCTACAAGAAAAAATGCAAAATTCCATTGTGAGCTTGTATCTGCTGTTCCTCTTTCTATTGTTATATCTGAAAACCATGCTATTCCTTTACAATTATCGTCGTATCCACCTAACCTAAATCCTATATTTATTTCTTCTCTTTCTTTAGAATCTATTAACAGTTGTATTTCTTGCCAATCGTTGGTTCCTACAATAGATTTTGACTTTTCTGTTGTATCTAAAACTGCTATATTAGCTCCAGCATTTGAATTTTCTTTTTCTGTTTGAATATTTTCTGTTTTTACTTTACAAGTTATTTTGTATACTGTATTTTTTTCTACTTTTATGTTTTTATAAAATATTGCATCATTATATTGCTCTGAAATTAATTTATAACTTTTATTTTTATTATATTTAACTTTATAATCTCTTTCAAATTTTGTTTTATGTGCATTATATTCTGATTTTTCGTAATCATTAAAATTATATTTCTCAAAAAAAATACAAGCAATCAGAATTATAATAAAAATAAATATTGTAAATAAAATATTTCCAATATTCTTCTTATATTGCATAAATATTTCCTCCATATTTTTTTACATTATACAAGATTTATTAATTTTTAACAATATAATTTTTAAATAATATCTATAAAATTAGTGGTAGTTTATAACTACCACTAATACATTATATTTTTTCTACATCTATTTTTAAAGTTTCATCATTAACTTTTATTTCTCGATATTCTTTATTTTCTTCATTGTATTTTACTTCTACAGCTAATGTATCTTTCTTTATAGATTCTTCATTTTCTTTTATTATTCTTTCTAGTTCTTTGTTATCTGCTATATATAAAGTTATTCTATCTAATACTTCAAATTCTTTTTCTTTTCTCATATTTTGAACTTTAGATAAAATTTCTCTTACATACCCTTCTTCTTTTAGCTCTTGAGTTATATGTGTATCTAATACTACACCTATTTCTCCTTCTCCACTAAATGCAAATCCTTCTTTTCCTTGCATTGTTATTAATAAATTATCTGCATTTAACTCTATTTGAGCATCTTCTACTTCTATATATTCTACTCCACCATTTTTTACTGTATTTGCTAAATCCATTTGATTTTTCTCTGATATTGCTTGTTTTATTTTTGGTATTAGTTTTCCATATTGTTTTCCTAGCACTGGTAAATTTGGTTTTATTTCAAAGTCAACATACTCAGACATTTCTGCTCCAAGCTCAACTTTTTTAACGTTTAATTCTTCTTTAACAATTTCAGAATAATATTCTGGTAAAGTATTTATAGAAATTAGCATTTCTGATAATGGTTGTCTGTTTTTAATATTTGCACTATTTCTTGCACTTCTACCTAATTTTACGATTTTGTAAGCCAAATCCATTTCATTTTCTAGTTTTTTATCTATTACACTTTCATCTACTTCAGGCCATAAGCATAAGTGAACACTTTCTGGAGCTTTTGAGTCTAATCCAACAACTAAGTTTTGGTATATTTCTTCTGTTATAAATGGTACAAATGGTGCTGCAATTTTACATAGTGTTGTTAATACTTTGTATAATGTAACATATGCTCCTATTTTTTCATCACTTAAGTCGCTTCCCCAATATCTTTCTCTGTTTCTACGTACATACCAATTTGAAAGTTCATCTGTAAAGTTTTCTATTGTAAGTGCTGCAGATGTTATATCGTATTTATCTAATTTTTCATCTACTTCTTTTACTAATGTATTTAATTTAGAAATTATCCATTTATCCATTACATTTGTTAATTTAAAGTCTGCATACTCTAATGGATTAAATTTATCTATTTCTGCATATAAAACGTAGAATGAATATACATTCCATAATGTGCTTAAAAATCCCCTTTGTGTTTCTTGTACATTTTCTAACGATAAACGTGTTGGTAACCAAGGTGCACTTACTGTGTAGAAATGCCATCTTGTTGCATCTGCTCCTACTGTATTTAGCAGTAGCATTGGGTCTACACCATTACCTTTAGACTTAGACATTTTTTGTCCTTTTCCATCTAAAACATGTCCTAAAACTATACAATTTTCAAATGGTGTTTTTCCAAATAATGCTGTTCCAATAGCTGTTAATGTATAGAACCATCCTCTAGTTTGGTCTATTGCTTCTGATATAAATTGTGCTGGAAAATGATTTTCAAATGCTTCTTTATTTTCAAATGGGTAATGTAATTGTGCAAATGGCATTGAACCAGAGTCAAACCAGCAGTCTATAACTTCTTTTGCTCTTTGCATTTCTTTTCCACATTTTGGACATTTTAAATGAACATTATCTATATATGGTTTGTGTAATTCTATTTCGTCTGGGCAATCTATTGCTTTTTCTTTTAATTCTTCTATACTTCCTATACATTCTTTGTGTCCACAGTTTTCATCTGTACAAGTCCATACTGGAAGTGGAGTTCCCCAATATCTATCTCTTGAAATTCCCCAATCTATAACATTTTCTAAAAATTTTCCAAATCTTCCTGTTCTTATTGTATCTGGATACCAGTTTACTTTATTGTTATTTTCAACTAATTCATCTCTTAGTTTGCTCATTGCAACAAACCAGCTTTCTTTTGGATAATAAAGAAGTGGTGTATCACATCTCCAACAGTGTGGATAAGAGTGCATATGTTTTTCTGTTCTAAATAATTTATTTTCATTTTTTAGCCATTCACATATTCCTTCGTTACAATTTCTAACAAATTTTCCTGCCCATGGTGTAACTTCTGGTACAAATTTTCCTGCTTTATCTACTAAATTTACAAAGGCTATTCCGTTTTGTTTAGAAACTAGGCTATCATCTTCACCATAAGCTGGTGCAATATGAACTATACCTGTACCATCTGTAAGTGTTACGTAATCTCCATGAATTACTTCAAATGCTTTTCCTTCTACTTTTGCAAATGGCATTAATTGTTCGTATTTAACTCCTAATAGTTCTTCACCTTTAAATTCTTTTACTAATTCATATTCTTTATCTTTTAATACTGTTTCAATTAAATCTTTTGCTAGAATATAATTTTCGTATTTTGGTTCTTCTTCATTTCCCACATTTACTTTTATTTCTGCATATGTGTAAGATTTATTTACACATAATGCTAAGTTTGAAGGAAGTGTCCAGGGTGTTGTTGTCCAAGCTAGGAAATATTTATTTTCTTCTCCTACAATTTTAAATTTTGCAATACAAGTTAAGTCTTTTACATCTTTATAACCTTGTGCAACTTCGTGTGATGAAAGTGCTGTTCCACATCTTGGGCAATATGGCATTACTTTATGTCCTTCATATAGTAAACCCTTTTCCCACATTTGTTTTAAAGCCCACCAAACAGATTCTATATAATCATTGTGGTATGTTACATATGGGTGTTCCATATCTACCCAATATCCAACTTTGTTTGTCATTTCTTCCCACATATGAACATATGTGAATACACTTTCTTTACATTCTTTTACAAATTTTTCTACACCGTATTCTTCTATTTGTTGTTTTCCTGAAATTCCAAGTTTTTTCTCTATTTCAAGTTCAACAGGAAGTCCATGTGTATCCCATCCTGCTTTTCTATCTACATGGTAACCTTTCATTACTTTGTATCTTGGAATTATATCTTTCATAACCCTTGTTTCAATATGACCAACGTGTGGTTTTCCATTTGCTGTTGGTGGTCCATCATAAAATGTGAAGTATCTTTTTCCTTCATTCATAGCAAAGTTTTTCTTTACTATGTCTTTTTCTTTCCATACTTTTGCAACGTTTTGTTCCATTCCAACAAAACCATCTTTTAACTCTACTTTTTTGTACATAATAACCTCCTATTTTATAAATTATTTATTATATATAATTTCTTTATAAGCTTTATATTTATAAGCTTTATAAAGATTTATTAACTGATTTTATTTCTTGTAATTCAAATCTGTATTTTTGTTTTACTTCTGGATATTTTTCGTGGTCTACTTCTGATAAAAACATTTCTAATGGTCTAACATATAATTGTTTTCCATCTCCATATAGTGGTCTATATAGAACTAGTTTTTCCCTTGTTTCACTGTGCACAACTACATCTTCTACTAAATAGTAATCGCCTTTGAAATGTTTATATACTCTGTTTTTTTGTATTTCTCGCATTTTTCCCTCCTATTTATTTATTATTATATTTTTTATATTGACAAAAGTATTCATCCTCATTTCGGGCGGACAGAGGCGTCCGCCCCTACAGCATTTGACACCATTTTTTTATTGTATAAGCAATAAAAAAACACATTTGTCCTGTGTTTGTAGGACGAAATGTGTTTCCGCGGTACCACCTATATTAACAATGTTTATTATTGTTCTCTTAATTTCTCTTAACGCGAGATTAAACGGCATAGCTTACTGTTGTTTCAGCTAAGCAACAACTAAGGTGATAACAAATAATTTTCCTTTACCAAACTTTCAGCATTATGTTCAGCTCTCTAAAAAGTAATTGTTTATTTGTGTTGTCCTTGTTATAGTTTTTCTTTTATTTAATTTTGTGCTATTATATCACATTTTTGGTTAAATTCAAGTGATTTTTATAACTTTTCCATCTTTAATTTATTATTCGTAGAGGAGCACAGTGTGCTACATTAATTATTTTTTGTTTTATTTTTCGCACTTTTTAAATTTAATTTGTCATTTTTTACAAAACTGTAACAATTTTTATTGAATTATAAAATATTATAATCTAAATTATTTATATCTTTCTTTAGCCTTGTTATAGTTATTTTCAATTTCTTGTTCACTTAATATTCTATTATATATATCAAATGAATATATCGTGCCATTAAAATAACTTCCACTTTCTCTTCTTCCTAAATATGGAATATCTCCTATACCTGATGTAAAACCGTCTCTTGATTCATTCTTTGTTATTTTAACGCCATTTATATATACATCAAAGTCTATTAATGATTTATATTCAATTATTATATGTTTTAGATTACCATCATAAAAATCTGTTGGTATTATAGCTATATTTGAATATTCATTTGCGGTCATTATAAAGTAATCATTCCAAATTCCCAATGCAGTATTTGATTTTGGTTCTATAAATATAATTTCATTATTTGATTTTACGGTAGTTTTTAAATCAACTTCATATGTGCAAGGAAATTTTATTTCATCTTTTAATTTCATTGTTACATAACTCGTCGTTCCATTAAATATCATTCCCAATTTATCATTTGTAACTAATATATCATTACAAATTGCATTATTATTTTTATTAGTATTATCCTTTAATTCCTTTAATTCTAAACTATCACTATATTTATTATCTTTTGATAAATCATACTCAAGTATTAAGTTTTCTCTATTATCTGTTTTAATTACTTCACTTTCACTAAATAATCTATTATATATTTTAAATGAATATATTGTACCTTCAAAATAATTTCCTGTTCCTCTTCTTCCTAGATAAAAGTAATTATCTGTATTACTAAAATAGTTTGTTGTAGTATTTTTATTCATTTTCATTCCATTTATATATACCTCAAAATCTGTCAACGATTTATATTCAATTGTAATATGTTTTTTAGTGCCATCAAAAAAATCTTCTGGGATATTAACTGTATTACAATTTTTATCCATAGTTAATATAAAATAATTATCCCAAATTCCAAATGCTGTTTTTGACTTTGGTTCTATAAATATTACAGAGTTTTGATTAGTTTTCGTCGACATATCTAATTCATATGTGCATGGAAATGTTATATTTGAATTCAAATCTATTTCTGCATAACTATTATTATCTGAAGAAAAGATAATTCCATTTTTATCATCATTTAATTTTACATTATTTAATGTTGCATTGTTGTTATTTCCAGATAAATCATAGAGTTCATTTTTTATATTTCTTAATTTATTACCAGTAGAATTTGCTTTATAGCTTATTATTTTCTCTCCATTAGCATTCTCATCATTAGTTGTATCAGCATAACTTACATTAAATTTTTCATTAATAATAAATGCTATTCCATTATATTTTAATCGTATTTCATTATCTATTCTCATTAAATCCGATGTATTACTGTCTTTGGAAAAAGCTTCTTCAATATCATCAAGTGTAGCCTCTCCATTTTTATCTGCATTAACTTCAAGTACTTTTAATTTTACTTGTTCTAGAGCTTGACTTTTATTTGTTTCTTCTCTTGCAACTTTTGCCTTTCCTAATATTCCACTTTCTCCTATTACCATTGATAATGTCACACCTGAAAGAATTAATAATATGATTATTGTTATTATTAAGGTAATTAAGGTGATTGCTGCATTGGATGTTGGAATGTTTGACATTATTATATTTATATATTTTTGTTCTGTCTGCGGGTCGTCGGGGACGCCGACCCCTACAGCGTCTCTAAAGTATAGCTCTCTCTCTCTCTCTCTCTCTCTCTCTCTACAGTATCAACGTTTTGGGTCATTTTTTTCATTTAAATCTCTCCTTCTTTTGTTTTTGGGCGGACAGAGGCGTCCGCCCCTACAACTTTTGACATTAATTCTTACAAATAAAAAATCTCTTTAATGATTAAAATCTATGTTTTTATTTTACATTAAATAAATTTTTATTGCAATAAATTCGTATTCTATTTTTAATAATTATAAAACTTTTATTCCTGTATTTATAATTTTAAATTTCTCATTTACAATATAACTTTAAACTCGGTTATTCCATCGTTGCATTTTACTTCTATTTTACCATTATATTTTTCTATAATTGTTTTGGCTATTGCAAGACCTAAGCCGTATCTTTTTTCGCTCCTATTTCGTGATTTATCTACTCTATAGAATCTTTCAAATATTTTTCCTTGTTCTTCTTCTGGTATTGGTTTTCCTTCGTTTTTTATTTTTATGGTATTTAGTCCTTTTTCTCTTTTTAGTTCTACCTATATATTATTTTCTTTTTCTGTATGTTTTATAGCATTATCTAATAGTATTGAGATAATTTGTTTTATATCTTCTTTTTCTACATTAACTTTTATGTTTTCCTGTATGTTATAATTTATTTTTACTTTCTTTTCATAGGCAACACTTTCAAACATTGAACTAACCATTTTTATTTCCTCTGAAATATTTATTTGTTCCTTGTTTCTTATTGTTTTTATATTTTCTGTTTTTGCTAAAAATAGTAAATCATTTATTAATTTGTTCATACTGGTTATTTCACTTTGTATGTATTCCATCCATTTACTTTTTCCTACTTTATTTTCTAAAACGTCTACATTTGCTTCTATAACTGCAAGTGGAGTTTTTAATTCATGTGATGCTTCATAAAATTTCCTCCAATTCATTATATATTAATATATTTTTATTGAAGTTTTATTGAATATATTTTTTATATTATTCTTGCTATATCGTTATATGTTACTATTAAAGAAAGTGTTATTAAGAAAGCAAAACCTAACATTTGTATTTTTATTTCTAAGTCTTCTTTCATAGGTTTTCTTCGTATTGCTTCTATTAATAAAATTAATATTTTTCCACCATCTAATGCTGGTATTGGTAGTAAATTTGTTACTCCTAAAGATAACGAAATTACAGATAGTATATAAACGAAATCTGCTATTCCTGTGGTTGAAGAAACAACACTTCCTAATCCTACTGGTCCCATCATATCGTTCATTCCTACTTTTCCTGTAAACATCATTTTTAAGCTTTCAAAAATGCTACCTATAAATTTCCTTGTACTCATAATTCCATACCCAATATTTCCTTGCAAAATAGAGGCTAAAATAAAAAATACAATTATAGCAAATATTATATTAACAATTGCTCCTGCTGATACAATTGCTATTCTTTTCCCTACACTTGCTTTTGAAAAAGAACCTTCTTTGTCTGAATGTTCTTCTTCTCCTTCCATACTTACAAATCCTCCAAGCGGTATTAATCTTAATGCATATTTAGTTTCTTTTCCTTGCTTTTTCCAGATTGTTGGTCCAAAGCCTATTGCAAATTCATTTACCCTTACTTTACAAAGTTTTGCAATTATAAAATGACCTCCCTCATGTATAAATATAAGGAATCCTAATACAAAAATTATTTTAATTGCTGTTATTATAAAATTTAACATGGCTCTCCTTTTTTACTAATTAAAATTTTATAAAAGTAGGTTACCCTAAAGTTTCCTCATCACTTAATTTTAATGTAATATTTATAATTTTAAGACGGAGACTTTTCCCCGCCTTATATTAACATTAATAAAATATATGCAAATGGTGCAATGAAAATTACACTATCAAATCTATCTAACATTCCTCCGTGTCCAGGAAGTAAATTGCTATAATCTTTTATTCCTGCATATCTTTTTACTGTTGACGCTGCAAAGTCTCCTATTTGCCCTAATATGCTCCATATAATTGCATATGATGTCATTAATATATAACTTATGTTTGTATTAAATACTTTATTTAAAAATGCTGTATATATTAGAACAAATAATACTGCTCCAATTAATCCTCCTATGCAACCTTCTATTGTTTTCTTAGGACTTATTTCTGAAAATTTGTGTTTTCCTAAATATTTTCCTACCAAATAAGCTAAAATATCTGTTCCCCAAGCTGCCATAAATATATACCACACTAGTAAATTTCCATTGTTCAATCCTCTAATTAATGCTATAAAACTAAAAAATACTAATACATATGCCATTCCAAACAATGTAACAGATATATCTATTATATTTGTTTTCATTTTGCTAAAAATACTTTCAGCAAATAATATTAAAATAATTGCTGGTATTAGCAAAGTAACTATTAATGGTAAATATTCCTTTGGTATTATATGTATTAAAGCTATTCCTATACAAGAAATGTATCCTAAAAATGTTACTGGCTTAGCTTTTTTTGTTACTATAAAACTATTATAAAACTCATGTACTGCTATTAAAGCTATAATTGCAACTATTCCATCAAAAATATATGTGTTACTAAATATTAAAATAGCCGCTATTACAGGAAATCCTATAACTCCTGTTAAAACTCGTTTTATGTCCATTTATTTTCCCCCAAATTTTCTATTTCTCTTTTGATATACTTCTATTGCTTCATTTATATCTTCTTCTGAAAAGTCTGGCCAATGTTTATCTATAAATAAAAATTCTGTATATGCAAGTTGCCAAAGTAAAAAGTTACTCAAACGTAGTTCTCCACTTGTTCTTATAAGTAAATCTGGGTCTGGCTCTCCAGCAGTATATAAGTTATTTGAAATAGTATCTTCTGTAATCTCTTCTACATTTATATTTCCGTTTTTTACCTCATATGCAATGTTTTTTACAGCTGATAGAATTTCGTTTCTTCCTCCATAATTAAGTGCAATATTAAATGTAACTCCCGTATTATTTTTTGTTCTTTCCATACATTTTTTTATAGATTTTTGCATTCCTTCTGAAAGTCTTGTTATATCGCCTAAAACTTTTACTTTTATATTTTCTGTATCTGCTCTTTTGGAATAATTGTCTAAATATCTTTGAAGAAGTATCATTAATGCCCCTACTTCATCTTCTGATCGTTTCCAGTTTTCTGTAGAAAATGCATAAACTGTAATATATTTCAAACCTATTTTATTTGCATATCGCACAATTTTTTCTAATGTTTTTGCACCTTCTTTGTGCCCTTGTTTTGGTTCTAGTCCTCTTTCTCTAGCCCATCTTCTATTTCCATCCATTATAATTGCAATATGCTTAGGCATATTTTCTGTATTCATTGCTATACTCCTTTATATTAAACTGACATAACTTCTTTTTCTTTCTTTTCTAAAATTGAATCTATATCTGCAATTTTTGCATCTGTTAATTTTTGAATTTCACTTTCTGCAATTTTTAAATCATCTTCTGTTATTTCAGAATTTTTTTGTTTTGTTTTAAATTCATCTATTCCATCTCTTCTTACAGAACGAACTGCTACTTTTGCTTCCTCTGCCATTTTTTTAATATCTTTTACTAATTCTTTTCTTCTTTCTTCTGTAAGTTCAGGAAAAGCTAAACGAATAACTTTCCCATCATTATTAGGGTTAATTCCTATATCTGATGTTAATATAGCTTTTTCTATATCTTTTAACACACTTGCATCCCAAGGTTGAATAACTATTAATCTTGCTTCTGGTACAGATACACCTGCAACTTGACTAATTGGTGTTGGAACACCATAGTAATCTATTTTTACTTTATTTAATACTGCAGGATTAGCTCTACCAGCTCTTATTTCTGATAAATTTCTTTCATATGCTCCTACTGCTTTTTCCATTCTATCTTCAATATTTGAATAATTCATAATTTTTCTCTCCATTTCTTTTCTTTAATTGCCTTTTTTATTTAAGATACTATTGTACCTATTTTTTCGCCTTTTACAGCTCTAACAATGTTTTCTGGTTCTGCTATACCAAAAACTAACAATGGTAGATTGTTGTCTCTGCACATTGCAGTAGCTGTTGAATCCATAACTTTTAAATCTTTTTCTAATACATCCATATATTTTATTGCTTCGTACTTTATTGCATTTGCATCTAATTTTGGATCAGCTGAATATACTGCATCTATAGCTTTTCCTAAAAGTATAATATCTGCATTAATTTCTGTTGCTCTTAATACTGCAGCAGTATCTGTTGTAAAATATGGATGACCTGTACCACATGCAAATATTACCACTCTTCCTCTTTCTAAGTGTTTTAATGCTTTTCTTTGAATAAAGGGTTCAGCTATTTCTCTCATTTCTATTGCAGTTTGTACTCTTGAATTTACCCCTCTTGCTTCTAATGCATCTTGAAGAGCTAATCCATTCATAGCTGTTGCAAGCATTCCCATATAATCTGCTGTTGTTCTTTCCATTTGATGCCCTTGACGTCCACGCCAGAAATTTCCTCCACCAACTACTATAGCAACTTGAACTCCCATGTTTACAACTTTTTTTATTTCATCGCAAATTTTTCCAACAGTTTCAACATCAACTCCTGTTTTTTTGTTTCCTGCTAAAGCTTCTCCGCTTAATTTAAGCAGTATTCTTTTATACTTTGCTTCGCTCAAAACACACTCACTCCTATTCTTATTTTTACTTTTTGTATTCTATCATACTTTGTTTGTAATTGTATATATTTTTTCATAAAATTTTTAATATTATATAAATAAAAAAATCTACCAATTAAAGGTAGATTTTTTTATTTTATCCTATTTCTTCATTGCTTTCTTCTTTTTCATCCATTAATTCTAAACTTGCTACTGAAACTTCATAAGCTACTTTCATTTCACTTGTTCCATCTTCATGTTTTTTCTCGTATTGTCTAGATTGAACTCTTCCTACTATTTTTACTTTGGTTCCAACTTCTATATTTTTACAAAATCTTGCATTACGTCCCCATGCTATTGCTGGTATGTAATCTGATTTGTTATATGCTCTATTTACTGCTAATAATATATCTGAAATTTCTCTTCCAAATGGTGTTTGTCTATATATTGGTGTTTTACATACATAACCAATTAGAGTAACTTCATTTGATATATTTTCTTTTAAATCTTGTTTTGCTTCTTCATCAGTCATTTCAACATCTTCTAAGAATTGTAATTCTTTAACAAATACTGTTAAAACTAATCTGTTTCTTTCTCCTTCATAACTGTTGTAAGATCTAAATTGTCCTTCTACCATAATTTTTTTGCCTATAGTTAGTTCATCTGTTGGAACTAATCTTTCTGAGATTGTTACAGGTATTAAATCTGAATTTCCACTTAAACGTGGTACCTCAACATCAAAAATATAAAACTTTTCTCCATAAATTTCGTGACTGAATCTCTTGTCGCTTGTAATTCTACCAACCAATACTAAATGGTTATTATCTGAATAATTTGTAATCAACTTTTTTTCCTCCTATACTTTATTTAATTTTATCTAATGTATTTTATTCATATTGCTTATCTTTTAGAATACATTTTTTAGTCGACATAACTATTATAACTTATTTTTTTTATTTTGTCTACATAAAATTGGAAATTTGTGAAATTATTGTAAACCTTTTATTGGTATTTGTGTACCATTTTCATTAATTTTATAATTATCTTTATATATTATATCTGAAACTTTTTTTATTTCAAACCCTTTACTTTGTATGTTTTTAATTAACAATTCTAAGCTATCTGCAGTATGTTTTGTGCCATTATGCATTAAAATAATATCACCTTTTTTTAGCTTTCTATCTAATCTATTCCACATTTCATTTCCTGTAAGTCCAGTATAATCTAATGTATCCAATGACCATTGTATTGGATAATAATTTAAACTATTTGCAGCATTTATTACAGTATTATTATATTCCCCATATGGGCATCTATATAAGTTAACTTCTTTACCAGTAATATTTTTTAACTTTTCGCTACATTTTGTAATTTCCTCACAATTTTTATCTATATTTAATTTATTTATATGTGGATGTGTATTAGAGTGATTTCCTATTTCATGACCATTTTCATTTATTTTTTTTACCGCTTCTGGATATTTATCCGCCCAATCTCCTACAATAAAAAATGTTATTTTAATATTGTACTTATTCAAGGTATCTAAAATAGAATCTATATCGTCTGCATTCCAAGCGCAATTCATTGTTAGAGAGACTGCATTTTCTTCAGTTTGAACATTATATATAGGAAGATTCTCTTTTGTATTGCTTGAAACTTCAAGTGTTTGTTTATTATTTACAAAAATTGACATTGTAAACAACACTGCAACTGTAGAAAATGCTACAAGATATGAACTTATTTTTTCCTTATTAAATATAAAAAACAAAAAAACCCCTCCTAAATTAAGCTATTTAATTTTATGCTTAACTTAGGTGGGTTATGTTTTTTTAATACAATTTTGGCTTTAACTCTAAGTATATTGGTTTTTCGTCTTTTATTCTTGTTGATTTTCCGTGTCCCGGGTATACTATTGTTTCATCTGGTAATATTAGTAGTTTTTTTACTATTGAATTCATTATTGCTTCTCTATCTGAGGTTGGCAAATCTGTTCTTCCCCATGTTCCTCTAAATAATGTATCTCCTGAAAATAAACATTTTTCTTTTTCACAAAATAATGAGCTTCCTCCTTTGGTGTGACCTGGTGTGTGAATTACTCTTAGTTCTAAATTTCCTAAATGTATTAAATCTCCATCGTCTACTCTTGAATCTGCATCTAATTCAATTTTTCCCATTTCCATGTAATTTGTTAAATTTACTTTGTAATCACTTAATCCTTCCGCATCGTCTCTGTGTATTAATATTTTACAATTATATTTTTCTTTTAATTCCTGCACTGCACCTATATGGTCTCCGTGGCAGTGTGTTAAATATATATATTTTAATTTTGCTTCTAGTATATTTAACATTTCTATTATTTTTTCTGCTTCTCCAGCAGGGTCTATAACCATTGTCTCTTTTGATTCTTCGTCATGTACTATATAACAATTAGTTAATTCGTCCAAATTTGTTTTTATTTTTATTTACGTCTTTTTACTTCGTAAACATTATCAACTCTTTGTAATGAGTTCATTACTTTTTTTAATTCATCCTTATTTTCTACTTCTATTGTTATTTCTGTTATTGCTGTTTTGTCTTTATTTGCTCTTGAGTTTACTGCTATTAATTTGCTTTGTGTATTTCCAATAACTCTTATTATGTCTGCTAATAAACCGCTTCTATCATTAGCATAAATTTCTATATCAACTTGGTAAGAATCACTGCTTTCATCTGCCCAAGCTACATCTATTATTCTTGATTCTTCATTTACTAAGTCATCAATGTTTGTACAATCTTTTCTATGTATTGAAACTCCTCTTCCTTTTGTTATATATCCTATAATTTCGTCTCCAGGAACTGGGTTACAACATTTAGAAAGTTTTATTAAGCAGTTATCTATTCCTTTTACTATTACACCATTGCTTGATGTTTTCTTAATTTTCTTTTTAGACTTTGCAAGTTCTTCTATTTTTTCTTCTAAGTTTTCTTCTTTATGTTCTTTTCTGTATTCTTGAAGCATTCTTGCAATTACTTTTCCTGCCGATATTGCTCCAAATCCGACTGTTGCATACATATCGTCTACATTTTTAAATTTATATCTTTCTAGTGCTGCATTTACATATTTGAAAATATCTTCATAACTCATTCCAATACGTTTTATTTCTTTTTCTACTAAGTCTTTTCCTTTTTCTATATTTTCATCTCTTTGTTCTCTTTTAAACCATCCCTGTATTTTGCTTTTTGCCTTTGTGGTTTTTATAAATTTAAGCCAATCTCTACTTGGACCTTTTTGAGAGTCATTTGTTAATATTTCAACAATATCTCCATTTTTTAGTTTTGTAACTATTGGCATCATTTTACTATTTATTTTACAGCCACACATATGATGTCCTATTTCTTCATGTATTGCATATGCAAAATCTATTGGTGTTGCATCTCTTGGTAATACTTTTATTTTTCCCTTTGGAGTAAATACATATACTTCATCTTCAAAAAGTTCTGTTTTTAAAGTTTTTAAGAATTCATCTGGATCTCGTAATTCTTTTTGCCATTCCAAGGTTTCTCTAAGCCATGCTAATTTGTCTTGGTCTGCACTTACTTTTACATTTTGTTTTCCTTTTTTACTATAGCTTGCTTCTTTATATGCCCAGTGTGCTGCTATACCAAATTCTGCAACTCTATGCATTTCATAAGTTCTTATTTGAACCTCAAAAGGAGTTCCTTTTTCACCTAATAGAGTGGTATGTATAGATTGATACATATTTGGTTTTGGTACTGAAATATAGTCTTTAAATCTTCCAGGCATAGGGTTGTACATTTCATGAACAACACCTAAGGCTGCATAACAATCTTTTACATTTTTAACTAAAATACGTAATGCAAATAAATCGTATATTTGGTCTAGTGTTTTATTGTCTCTTTTCATTTTTCTGTAAATAGAATATAAATGTTTTGCCCTTCCTGTTACTTCTGCATCTATTTTTCTTCTTTTTAATTCTATGTGTATATCATCTATTATTTTATTAATAAATTTTAGACGTTCATCTCTTTTTTTATTTAATCCATCTACTATTTCTTTATATTCTTCTGGATTTAAGTATTTAAAAGATAAGTCTTCTAGTTCCCATTTTAAATTATATACACCTAAACGATTTGCAAGTGGTGCATATAGTTCTTGTGTTTCCTTTGCATTTGCAATTTGTCTTTCTCTTGATAAATATTTTAGTGTTCTCATATTATGAAGTCTATCTGCTAATTTTATTAAAATAACTCTTATATCTTTTCCCATTGCTAAAAACATTTTTCTATAGTCTTCAACTTGTTGTTCTTCAATAGATGTAAATTGTAGTTTTCCAAGTTTTGTAACTCCTGCAACCATATTTGCAATATCTTCACCAAATTCTCTAACTATATCTTCGTTTGTTACATCTGTATCTTCTACAGTATCATGTAAAAGTGCTGCACATATTGTTTCATCATCTAATCCTATATCTGCTAGAATATACGCAACATTCATTGGATGAATTATATATGGTTCTCCAGATTTTCTACATTGATTTTTGTGTTTTCCATCTGCTAAGTTGTATGCTTTCATTATTAATTTTGTATCTACTTTTCTTGAATGTTCTTTTCTTTTTGCAATTATATCTTGTATTGTTATTTCTTTTTCTTTCATATTTATCACATTCCCTTCTATAGTCATTTCCCTTTAAAAGGATTTCATCACATCTTTTAAGTTTAATTGTATGCTTTCCACTCCATTGTATGAATTAATTTCTATTGTTCCTACTATATCTATTTTATCACCTATTTTATATTCTTCAACTAAATGTCCTAAATTAAATCCGATAGCATTAATTCTATAGTTTGTGTCACGTAATGTTAATTTTAAATGTTTTCCTTCTGTTAAAGCTCTTATTGAATCTATTTTTAAATTTTTATATACAAATAGAGGTTCTTTATTAGAATCTCCAAATGGTTCTAATAGTTTTAATTCCTCTATTGTTTTATGATTTAAATCTTTTAGTATAATTGTTCCATCTACATTTATTATTGGAACTATTTTTGAGGTTTCTTCTTTTATTGCAACATTCTCAAATTCTTCTTTGAATTTTTCAAATTCTTTCGCCTTTAAAGTTAAACCAACGGCCATTTCATGTCCACCAAATTTTTCTAAGCTATCTTTACATTGTGTTAGTGCATCGTGTAAATCAAATCCTGGAATACTTCTTCCAGAGCCTTTTCCATTTTCGCCTTCTAAACAGATTAATATACTTGGTTTAAAAAACATTTCCGTTATTTTAGAAGAAACTATTCCAATTACACCATGATGCCAATTTTCTCCTGAAAGTACTATGGTATTTCTTGTATTTCCTTCTCTTTTTATTTTTTCTAATGCCTCATTAAAAATTTTTCTTTCTATTTCTTGTCTTGTATAATTATAATTATTTAGTTTTTCTGTAATTGTTTTTGCTTCTTCTATATTATTTGTTAAAAATAATTCTAAAGCTTCTTCTTGATGTCCCATTCTACCACAAGCATTTATTCGTGGTGCTATTCCAAATGAAACTGCACTTGAATTTATTTCTTTAAATCCTATAGATTTTATAAGTTCTTTTAATCCCACATTTTTTGTTTGATTAAGTAATTTAAGTCCTAATTTTGCTATTACTCTGTTTTCATTTACAAGTGGTACTATATCTGAAATTGTTCCAATACATACAAAATCTAAATATTTCAAGTATTCTTTTTCTTTTAGTTTCAATGTTATTGATATAGCTTGTATTAATTTAAAAACCACACCTACTCCGGCTAATCCTCTAAAGGGATATGTATTATCTTTTCTTTTTGCATCTACTACAGCTACTGCCTCTGGTAAAATATCTCCTGTTTCGTGGTGGTCCGTTATTATTGTTTCTATTCCTAAAGAATTTGCATATGCAATTTCTTCAACTCCTGAAATACCACAATCTACAGTTATTATTAAATTAACACCTTGCTTTGATATTTCATCTAAAGCTTTATTATTTAAACCATAACCTTCGAATAATCTATTAGGAATATATGTTTCTACATTTAATCCACGTTCTTCTAAGTATTTTTTTAATACTGTTGTACTTGTAATTCCATCTACATCGTAATCCCCATAAATTAAAACTTTTTCTTTATTATCTATTGCCTTGATTATTCTATTAACAGCCTTTTCCATATCATTAAATAAAAATGGATCATGAAAATCTTCTCTGGTTGGATTTAAATATATTCTTATATCTTCATCTGTTCCTACGTCTCTATTTGCAATTATATTGGCTACTAATTTTCCAATCTTAAATTTTCTTTGTATTTCTTCTGCTTTATCATTATTTTCCTCATAAAATTTCCATTGTTTTGTCATCTACTTTTCTCCTATAAATTACATTTTGACTTATTTTATAACATTTGTTATTTTTTTTAAAGTATTTTAGTAGAATTTTAAAAATTTATATAAAAAGCAGCGACCTTTCGGTCGCTTTAATAAATCTTATTATTTATATTATGCAATTTTAACTTTTAGAACAATCTACAAGTTATCTTCCTCATAATCATCATAATTGTCGGCTTCATAATCACTATTGTTATCTTCTTCATCATTTATTGTATAATCATTTTCATCATAATCACCATTATATGTATTATCGTCATTATCATCATTTAAAGAACTTGTAGTTCCGCTAAATAATTCACTTATACCTGTTTCTTCCACAATTCTTGGAAACTCTGTTACAGCTTTTTGATAAACTTCTATAAATAATTTTTTTATTTCTTCTTCAGACATATTATTTAATTTAGCCATTTCATCTTCATCTATATCTTCAATAGTTACTTTTTCATCATAATTAACGTTTTCTTTTATATTTAATTCCATTTTGCTTCCGTCTGATTCTATATTAAATTTAGCTATTATTTCATTTTTGCCTTTTCCTGTTGTTCCTTTTAATGATATTTCATAACTAACTTTTCCTTGTTCTTGGTTATCTGAAAGCATTGTTATTGTTCCAATTATATTTTTTGAATCGTTTTCTTTTTTTACTTCATATTCTATATTTAATTTATCTTCCTTATTTTCAACATTTGTTAATACAACAATATTATTTTTATTATCTTTTTCAAAAAATTCTATAGAATATAAGCTTTCATTTTCTTTTACTTCTATTTTTACAGTTTTACCTTTATTAACATATACAATTATGTCTACAGAGTCTTCACTCGCAGTTTTTAATTCTTTATCAATATCTGAAATTAATTCTTCTATTTTTTCTTTTATATTATCTTTTGTTAATTCTTCACTATCTTGAGAATTTTTATTAATCATTTCATATTTTGATATTATTAATTCTTGTATTTTTTCATCTTCTTTTGCAGTTTCTAGCATACTTTTTATTGTTTCATATATTTCTTTTTCTGTTGTTGTTAATTTATATGTATTTGTTTTTATTTTCTCTCCATTCACTTCTGTTTCTACATTTCTTTCAGTAGTATATTTATCTTTGCCAATTTTATCGCTAATAATTTGCTTATAATTGTTAATTATTTCATTTCTATCTTCTTTACTAACATATAATAAATCATACGCTTTTACTTGCTCGAATTTATCTGGTATACTTTCTTCATCTATTTCCAACTTTTGTGCTAATTCTTTTAAATTTTTATTTTCTACCGCTATGTATTTTTCATTCATAATATCTGATTGCACTGCGTAAACTTCTGCATTTTTCATAAAATTTACCTGTGCAACTTCTTTATTATCATAACTTAATTTTATATTTGAAAACATTTTATTTTCTTGTGGTTTATTTTTTTGTTCAAATTCAACTTTAAATTCATTATTTTCATTTAAATTGTTACGAGCATATGTAGACGCAGTTATTTCTCCATTTTTTGAAAACTCTTTTCCTTCTAAATTTTTTATTTGCTCTAAAATTTCGTCATAATTAAATTCTGTTTTTTCTCCTAATAAGTATTTATAAAATAATTTATTTGCTGGTTTAAATAAATCTGTTTTTACATATATTAGCCCTCCAGCTAGTACTAATATTACAATTATTGCAATTACTATACTTGCAATTAATCCTTTTTTTGATTTCATCAAAACTTCCTCCTTTTGTTTTCTTATTAGAATTATATCTTATAATATTTTTTTATTCAACATTTTTTATCAATTTATGTTATAATATTTTAAGTTTTGATAAAAGGAGTTTTTTATGTTTTATGAATTTGAAGTTATTGGAAAAATAACAGGAAAAGCCAGACCAAAGGTAAACACTTATACCATGCGAGCTTATACACCAACTCAGACAAAGGATTACGAAGCCCTAATAAAACAGTACTTTGTTATTAAATATCCAAAATATATTCCAATAGAAAATAGAATTAAAATTACTATTGTTGCATACTTTCCTATCTTGAAAAATACTAGCAAAACAAATACAGAAAAAATGTTAAATAATGAAATAAGTCCAACAAAAAAACCTGATATAGACAATATTGTAAAGATTATCTTAGATGCTTTAAATAAAATTGCTTTTAAAGATGATAATCAAATAACAAAATTGGATGTTGAAAAAAAATATGATACAGTGGAAAGAATTTATGTAAAAATTGAGGAGTATTAATTATTTTGCTCCCTTCTGCAGTGTAAAGTATTATTCTTTCTGCACGATTACGAAATAATGATACTTTACACTTGTGGAGCTATTTTTAAATAATCTTAATATAAAATACCTAATTTCTTTGCCATTTGTTTTCCTTTTTTTACAATTTTCTTTTTGTTCATATTGTTTGCATCCATATATATCATAACTGCGCCTGCAGATATAAGTGTTCCAACCATTACACCTTTCATAAATTTCATTTTAATCATTTCCTTTCATTATAAGATTTATTTTTATTATGTGTGTTTTTTATGCTTTTTATTCGACTTTATAATTACATATATTTCATGTAAGGCTATTATTGCCAAAAAAACCCCAAAACATTTTCTTAAAATTTGTGTATTTAGTTTATATGAAACAAGTGCACCTATAATTGCCCCTATTGTTCCTGTTCCACCTACTATAAATCCTACTTTTTTATCTATAGTTTTATTTTTTAAATTTATACATATAGCAGCAATTGATGTTGGTATAAAAAAAATTAAGTTTGTAGCTTGTGCTATATGTTGTTCTATATTTCCAAATAAGGTTAGTATTAAAATTAATATGGTTCCTCCTCCCATTCCTAATCCGACTAACTATACCTGAAATCGCACCTACAAGAATTTGTAACATTTCTTCACCTTCTTAATTTTTTTAGAAAAAAATCATTTTTATTGAAGCATACATTAAAAATATTGCATAAAAAATTTTCAAATATTTAATTGGTGTTTTTTTTAGAAGTTTTGCTCCTATTATTCCCCCCACAATTCCTCCAATTGCGCACAATATTCCTAATTTAAAATCAATCAATCTTTCTTTATAATATACTAATCCACCAACTGTAACCATGGGTAAAATAGAAAAAACTGAAGTAGCTCTAGCTTTTACATCGTCCATATGTAAAATATACACATAAGCTGGAACTAAAATTAAGCCACCACCAGATGCAAATAGACCACAAATTAATCCTGAAATAATACCTAAAAAAACTCTTTTCATCATACAAATATTTTTTCAAATATTACATATTTTATTCTTTATTTTGATTTAAAATAATTTCTTGACATTTTATAAATTGAGTAATTAATCTTATACGTAAATCTTCATTTTGTATATTTGAAGCTATATCTAATAATTTTTGTAATTCAAATTCAAATTTGTCGTTTTCTCTTATTATTTTTTCTAATTTCATTTTTATTCACCTCTTTTCAGTTTTATCTTTACTTATTGGTTGAATTGTTTTGTAAAAAAATATTTTTATTTTAGTGGGTCGTCGATGACGCCGACCCCTACATCATTTGACAATTATTAGTACAAAATTTTAGTGTTACATTTATTTTATCTTTTTGCAGTTTTCATCTTCTATATAATATTTTACATCTTTCATTTCATCTGGTAAATACTGTTGTTCTACATAATGACCTGGAAAATCGTGTGGATATAAATATCCTTCATTATAGCCTAAGTCTCTCATCCCTTCCATTGGTGCATTTCTTATATGCATAGGAACTTCTCCTGTATTTTTAGTTGTTACATCTTCTAGAGCTTTATTTATTGCTAAATATGATGCATTTGATTTTGGTGAATTAGCAACATATACTGCTGCTTCTGCTAATATAATTCTTGCTTCTGGCATTCCAACCATATTAACTGCTTGCATTGCTGAATTTGCTATTACTAATGCATTTGGATTTGCCATTCCAACATCTTCTGATGATGAAATAACAATTCTGCGTGCTAAAAACATTGGATCTTCTCCAGCATTTAAAGCTCTTGCTAAGTAGAACACTGCTGCATCTGCATCGCTGCCTCTCAAAGATTTTATAAAAGCACTTATATTATCATAATGACTATCTCCATTTTTATCGAATATAGCTTTTCTATTCTGCATACTCTGTGCAACATCTTCATCAGTTATATGTATACAACCATCTGAAGAAAGTTCTGTTGTAAGAACTGCAACTTCTAATCCATTTAAAGCAGTCCTTACGTCTCCATTTGATGCAATAGCAATTTTTTCTAAAGTTTCTTCTTTAATTTTTATATTATAGCTTTTTAAACCTTCTTCTTTTTTTAATGATAATTTCAAAACTTTTAATATGTCTTTTTCAGTTAACGGTTCTAATTTAAATACCATTGACCTTGATATTAAAGCTTTATTTACTTCAAAATATGGATTTTCTGTTGTAGCTCCAATTAATATAATAGTTCCATTTTCTACATATGGCAAAAGTGCATCTTGTTGCAATTTATTAAATCTATGAATTTCATCTATAAATAAAATGCTTTTTCCTTTTGGATTCATCATAAAGTTTTGTGTTTCTTCTACAACTCTTTTTATATCTGATACTCCAGCTGTTGTTGCATTTATTTGATAAAATTTGTAATTTGTTGTTCTGCTTATAACTCTTGCTAATGAGGTTTTTCCACATCCAGGAGGTCCAAATAAAATAATGCTTGATAATCTATCTGCTTTTATTGTTCTATATAAAATTTTATTTTTTCCTAATAGATGTTCTTGTCCTACATATTCTTCAAGAGTATTTGGTCTCATTCTATATGCCAAAGGCTTATTTAAATCCATTTTTTATCCTTTCTTTTTACTATGCCAAAGCAACTAATGCTTTTCTAATAATATCTTCTACAGATAAATCATTTACATTTATTTTTTCAAAAGCTTTTTCTATTTCTGCATTTCGATATCCTAAAACTTTAAGAGCTGCAATAGCTTCATTTTTATTTTGGCTGTCTTCAATTTCTGTTTTTATTGTTTCAGCTTCAACCTTAACATCTACATTTTCATTTTTTAACTTATCTTTAAGTTCTAAAATAATTCTTTGTGCTGATTTCTTCCCAATTCCTGGTAGTTTTGTTAATCTTTCTACATCATCTGAAATAACAGCAAGAGCAAAGGTTGATGGTTCTATATTTGAAAGTATTGCAACTGCTGACTTTGCTCCAATTCCACTTACTCCAATTAATAATTCAAACATTCTCAATTCTTCGTTAGTATTAAAGCCATATAAACTAATGTCATCTTCTCTTACATTCATATATGTATAAACTTTAACAGCTTTTCCTATATCTTCTAATTTATTTATCGCATTTTCAGACATAAAAATTTTAAATCCAATTCCATTTACATCTATTACAATAAAGCCATTGCTTTTTACTTCTAAATTTCCTTTTATATATGAAAACATTTAATCACTTCTTTACAAACAAATTTTCTATGTGAAAAATATTATAACATATAAAAAAATTTTTTCAAGTATTTTTTGTTTTTTTATTTTATTTTTTTGAAATATATGATACAATTTGTAAAACTTTGTAATTACCAAGGAGGAAACTTTTATGAATTTTAATAAATGTGAACGTTGTGGATGCTTTTTTGTAACTGACCAAAATGTATGTCCAAAATGTGAACCAAAAGAAAACTTTGAAATGCAACAACTAAAAAGCTATTTATCAACTCATACCGCAAGTACAGTTGAAAATATTAGTATAAACACAGGTATATCTGAAAGAAATCTAGATAGATTTTTAAAACAAGAAGAATTCACACAATTAATGCAGTCAGAAAATTTAAACAATAATATAAAAATGAATTTATAAAAAATTAACCATATGTAAATAAAAAGACAAAATAAAATTTAAAATTATTATTTTGTCTTTTATATATTAAAGTTTTAGATTTTATTAAGTTCAAAATAAAATTCCACACCATTGTATTTGTTTATTACTCCGTATTCGTTTTTGTAGTTATCCATTATTGCTTTTACCAAAGATAAACCTATTCCAGATCCTCCCGCTTCTCTATTTCTTGAACTATCTTCTTTGTAAAATCTTTTCCAAATTTTGTTTAAATTTTCTTCGCTTATATTTTTACCTGTATTAAATACAGATATTCTTACTGTATTTTCTTTTTCTTCTATTTTTATTTCTATGTATTTTTCTTTTTCGACTTCATCTACATTTTTTATAGCATTTGTAAAGTAATTTGTTAGAATTTGCTCCATATAAAATTCGTCTGCATACACATAATGTTCGTCTTCATTTTCAAATTTTACTTTTATTTTATTTTCTTCTAACATTACTTTACTTTTTCTTATAACTTCATTTACTAATTCAACTATATTAAAATTAGTATTATTAAACTTTCTACCACCATATTCAAGTTTCATAAGCTCTAGCAATTCTTTAACCAATTTGTCCATTTTATTTGCTTCATCTTGAATAACTTCTGCATAAAATTTTCTGTTTTCTTCATCTGAATTTACATTTTCTATTAATCCTTCTGAATATCCTTGTATTAATGCTATTGGTGTTTTTAGTTCATGTGATACATCTGAAATAAACGTTTTTCTCATTTCATCTATTTTAGACTTTTCTTCTATATCTCTTTCTAGTTCAGTATTAGATGTTCGTAGTTGTTTAATTGTTGTTTCTAGCTTTCTAGACATTTCGTTTATGCTTTTTCCAAGATTGTTTATTTCATCTTCTGCTCCATTTTCTTGATATTTTTTTGAAAAGTCTAATTTTGCCATTCTTTTAGCTATATCGTTTAATTCCAGTATTGGCTCTGTAAATCTTCTAGCAATAAACATTGTTACTATTCCAGAGATTATAACTGTTGCTCCTCCTATTAAATATAAAAAGGTATTTGAAATTTTTACGCTATCATATATAAACTGCAACGGTAATTTTATATATAAATAATATCCATTATCTAGCCTTGCTGAAAGCAATATATATTTCATGTTGTTTTTACTATCTGCAACTTTTTTTATATTTACATTTTCTTTATTATACAATACTTCGTTTTCTTTATTGCTTTCTTCTAGTATCTTATTAATTTCTATATTTGAAAGTCCAAATTCTCTGTTAGATGTATATACATTAATATAATTTTCTTTTTGAATTAAAATATCGAAATTATTATTTACAGCAATTTTTTGCAAATCATTTTTCATTTTTTCAGAGTCTTCTGGATTTTTATAAAATTCATTTATTTGATTATACACATCTAATAAGGTTTGTTCCTTTGAATATAGAAAGAAAGATTTTAATATAATATTATTCATTAAAATTAGTGCAACAATTATAGTAAGTACTGTTATAGATAATATTAAAAATAAGCGTATTCTAATAGATTTTGTTTTATATTTCATACTATTTAACTTCAAATTTATATCCTATTCCTCTCATAGTTTTTATATATTTACCACGTTTTCCTAGTTTATGCCTTATTTTTTTTATATGACTATCTATTGTTCTTGAATCTCCATAATAATCATAATTCCATACATTATTAAGAATTTTATCTCTTGAAAGTGCTATGTTTTCATTATCCACTAAATACTTTAATAGTTCATATTCTCTTAGACTCATTTCCACAATTTTTCCGTCTACAGTAACAGTTCTTCCTTGTTCATCTATTACTATTCCACCAAAATCTTTATTTGTATTTTCTGTTTGAACTGTTCTTTTTAGTATAGCTTCAACTCTTGCAACTAATATTTTAGGGCTAAATGGCTTGGATATGTATTCATCAGCACCTAGTTCAAAACCAAATAACTCATCTTGTTCTTCTCCCCTTGCTGTTAGCATTATTACTGGCAGTTGTGAACTTTGCCTAATTTTTCTAAGCACAGACCAACCATCTTGCTTTGGCATCATAACATCTAATATAATTAAGTCTATTTTATCTTTTTCATTTTCAAATAATTCTAACGCTTTTTCTCCATCTTCTGCTTCTAATACATTATAATTATCTTTTATAAGAAAATCTTTAATTAGTTTTCTCATTCTAGATTCATCATCAACAACTAAAATATTACTCATACTTCTACCTACTTTTCCTTAAATTATACTATTTATATCACAAATATTATAAATTATAAATAGTTTTTGTGTTTAATTTGTGAATTCTGTTGTTATTTTATGTAAAATATGATATAATTGCTTTATCAAATTTTAGGAGGAACTGCTTATGCGGACATCATTTGTGGGAATAATTTCCCTGTTACTGGCAATATTACTTTTTGTGATTTTCGTGATTTATGAGAATCACATAAGTAAAAAAAATACTAATCCTTTGTACTTGAACAAAGTACAGGAAACACTTTTTATTTTAATATTGTTGTTTCTTTCTATCTTTGTAATTTGTTTTATCATTAATTTTAAGAACATGACAATATTAATACAAAAAATTTTCAAAGTGATTTTTAAGGCATAAAAAGCCTGGGGAGAATCTTTCTCCCTAGGCTTTTATCTTTTCTATAGCTTCTTCTATTTTTATTGTATTTTGTTCTCCTGTTTCCATATTCTTTAATGTTACTACATCATTTTTTATTTCTTCTTCTCCTATTACAATTACATATGGAATTTTTAGTTTATCTGCATATTTGAATTTTGCTTTTATTTTTTTATTTTCTAAATATACTTCTGTATTTATGTTGTTATTTCTTAATATTGTAGCTATTTCAAAGCATTTGCTTACATCTTCATCCATAGAAACAACTAAAACTTTTGTTATAGATTTTTCTTCATCTTTTAATAATCCTAAATTATCTAGTTGGTCAAATAAACGTGTTAGCCCAATAGAGATTCCAACTCCAGGTAACTTTTTATTTGTATAGAAATCTGCTAAATTTTCATATCTTCCACCTGAACATATACTTCCTATTTCCCTATGATTTTTTAAGAAAGTTTCATATACTGTTCCTGTATAATAGTCTAAACCTCTTGAAATTGTTAAATTTATTTTTAAATTATTTTCTGGAACACCTAGAATATAAATATTTTTTACAACTTGTTCAAGTTCTTGTACTCCATTTTTATAGGTTTCACTATTATAATTTAAACTATTTAACATTTCTAATTTTTTAGAATTAGTTCCCTCGTATGTTATAAAATTAATAATTTTTTCTATTTTACTGCTTTCTATTCCTAAATCTTCAAACTCTTTTATAACATTTTCTTTTCCTATTTTATCTATTTTATCTATTGTTCTCATTATTTCTACTGTTTTTTCAGATAAATCTAATTCTTCAAATAACCCACTTAATATTTTTCTATTGTTTATATTTATTTCAAAATCTCCAAAATCTAGTTCTTTAAATATATTGTATATAACACTTGGCAATTCCGCTTCGTGCATAATGTTTAGAGTTTCATCTCCAATTACATCTATATCACATTGATAAAATTCACGAAATCTTCCTCTTTGTGCTCTCTCTCCTCTATATACTTTTCCTATTTGATATCTTTTAAATGGAAATGTTAAATTTCCCATATTTTTCGCTACATATTTTGCTAGTGGAACTGTTAAGTCAAATCTTAAAGCTAAATTTTTATCTCCTTTTTTAAACTCGTAAATTTGCTTTTCTGTTTCTCCACCAGCTTTTGCTAAAAGAACTTCTGCAAGTTCTACATTAGGTGTATTTAGTGGTAAAAAACCATATTTCTCATAATTTTTTCTTATTATGTCTTTCATTCTATTAAATTCAATTTGTTTTTCTGGTAATAATTCCATAAAACCAGCTAATGTGCGTGGTTCAACTCTTTTTCCCATAATTTTCTCCTTCTAATTTTGTATTTCATTATATTCTATTGGCTTTGTATAATAAGTGTTATCTTCAAATTCTATTCCTTTTAAATAATATATTGTTTGACTTTGTTTGTTAATTATATATACATCTGTGTAATCTCCTAATTGATTACTTGATTTTATATTTTCAAATTCTTTTCCATAATTAAGTCTTAAATTTCCTAACTTAGCTAAATCTATAACAAAATATTCTGAGCTATCATTTGGATTTGCAGAGTTAACAAAATTAATATTAAAACTTAATATAGGTAATTCGTTATTTTTTAAATAATATGTATCTACTTCTGTTTGAATTTGCTCTATGTCGCTATACATATTATTAATTTTTTGCATTTTTAATCCGCTTGTAGAATAATATCCCATCATTCCACCTATTATTAAAATTAGCACTACTGTTAGAACAAGTGATGTTAAAGTTATACCTTTTTCATTTTTTATAATCATTTGTATCTCTCCTAATAAAATAAAAACCAACTATATTTTAATATAATATAGCTGGTTTTGCAAGTTTATACTGTTTTAATTTTTTCTAAAATTATATTTCTTATTTTTTGTCTTTCATTTTCTTTTATATTTATATACCATAAATATATCAATATTGCTACTACAGCTATGTTTTTAGCGTATAAAATAAATATACTACAGAATATTGTAAATATAATTAATATTGCATTTGCAACCATGTTTGTATATTTATAAGATTCTTTGTTACTACAAAATAATTTTAGTATATTTTGCAATACTTTACTTCCATCTAACGGATACATTGGTATTAAATTAAATATTGCAATTATTGCATTTAAGTATATTATTTTTTCTTTTAGCATTAATTCTATTGGTAAAAATAATGCTATTATAAATAATATTATATTTGTTATTGGTCCTGCCATTGAAATTATTAAATTTTTTAAAACATACGTGTTTCCCTTTTTTATTTTTTTATTGTAATCTTCTATATTTGTTTGCAAAAATATAGAAAATCCTAATGGCATAACTTTAAATTTTAGTAGTTTATACCCTAAGAAACGTGCTACAATAATATGCCCTAGCTCGTGAATTAAGGCAAATAATAAACACAAGCAATATATTTCTATTTGACCTGTAAAGAAAAAAATTAGAGCAAAAAAAATTATCTTTAAATCTATTTTTAATTCCATAAATTCTCCATTCCCTTTTCTTTTTTTAATTATATTATTTTATAGAGAATTCTATGAATTAAAATTGAAGTACTAAATCTGGGTTTACAAATCTATCTTCTTTTCGTATCTCAAAATGTAAGTGTGGACCTGTTACATTTCCTGTTGCACCAACTTTTGCTATTACCTCTCCTTGTTTTACTGTATCACCTTGTTTCTTTAATAATTCACTACAATGAGCATATACTAAGCATACATCATCTTTTTTTATTTTAAAATGTTTTCCATAATCCCCTTCACTTGAAGCTACCTCAACTATTCCATCTAATGCTGCAATTATATCTGTTCCTGTCTTTGCAGCTATATCTATTCCTGTATGATTCTTTGGCACACTTGGTGTCGTTGGGTCTCTTTGTCCAAATCTTGAAGTTATTGTACCTTCCAAAGGCTTTATTAAATTATATGTACCTTTTATATTATTGGCATCAATTTCCATTTGAGATAAATTCTGCACTTCTTCTGCTTGTTTTTCTTCATTAGCTCCACCTATATTTTCTGTTTCTTGAGTATTTATTTGATTTTCATTTTCTATTGTATTTGTAATTGTTTCTTGATTATTTTCTACATCTGTACCATTAAAAAAATTTGTTGCTTTATTATAATATTTTTCCAATTCTACATTATAATTTAAAATACTTTTTACATTATTTAAAAATTCTTGAGTAAAAATATAATCGCAATTTTTTACAACTAGAATTGATACATAAATAATTACACAGAAAACAATTTGCATTATTAATTTTCTTAAAGGTCTATTACGTTTTTTTTCATTACCATATATATGTGTACTTCTATATGAAGAACCTAAATTTTGATTTCTCCTTCTATTATAAATTTCTTCTGCTCTTCGTATTCTTTCATCTGAATTCATTATTCTTTCCATTTACACACCTCTTCCTTAGTGTTTTTCTAAACTATATGCGTAAATGAAAATTTTATGACTAAAAGAAATTTATAAATGTTCCTAGAATAGCTAAAACACCTAACATTCCGGTTAACATTTTTAACCTTTTACACTTTTTTTCTATTTTTTTTATTTTATTGTTCTCTTCGTTTTTTTCTATAAGGCTCTCACAACTTTGAATTATATCTTCTGCCTCTTTTATTATAAGTTTATTTTCATTCTTTTTATCAATATCTAATTTCTCTATCTTTAAATTTTCCTTAACAATAATAAAAGCCTCTTCAACAATGTTCGAAGGTATGTTTTTTACTACAATCATATTTTTTAACCCTTCCATATAATCCCTCCTCAAACTTTATATTTAAATTTTTTCCACTTTAGAAAGGTTTATACAATTTTCATCTATTACTTTACACATTTCTTTTGTTATTTTTTCAGACATATTTATTATTGTTTTTATACTTACACTTTGCAGACTAATTAAATTTAAAACACTATTAAATTTATTATTTGCAACTACAGCTTTAATAGAAATATCATAATTTATAGCCTTTTCTTCAAAAAAAGCACTATTTAATTTATTAGATTTCTCTTCTACAATAATATCTCCCACATTATATGAACTAGAAATTGCAGAATCTATAAGAATTTTTACACTTTTTAAATTATTAAAATTCTCAATATTATTATTAGTTAGCGGATTGTCCAAGTTTCCTATAATATTTATATTTTTAATACTATTTTTATCAATATATTTCTTTAAGTTACTTCCCACCAAAGGACCAACTGCATCTCCCACAACTTTATCAGTACCAACGCAAAGAAAACAAAACTCTTTTTCAAAATAATTATTCCTTCGTATAATATCTATAACACTCTTACTTAAATTCATAACCACTCCTTTTTACAAATATACTATTTTTTAGGAGCAATTATTATACTTATATTTTCAGTAGAATTATATTTCTTTATAATATCCTCTGAAAAACTAGCAATCTCATTGCTTAAAATAATTGTTTTATAATTATTAGAATACAAATTTTTAATTTCACTATCAACATCATCAGGATTATCCAGCTTAACCACTTTAGCTCCAAAATTCTCCAAAATTTTAAAACTATTTGCATCTTTTGCATACTTAATACAAGAAATTTTCAAAAAATCATCTCCCTAAAACTATTCTTTCAAAAGCACAAAAAAATATACAAACCTGTCCCAAAAAGAGCAAAAAATGTAACTTTGGGACAGACCCAAAGTTACATTTTATCTTCCACATCCGCAACATCCAAAGTTTGTGAATAGTAGTAGGAATATTATTATGAAGAATAATATTGTGCTGTCGTCTCCGCATCCACATCCTCCAAATAGTCCGTTGAATAGTCCTCCGTTGTTGCAACCACAGTTTCCGCAGTTTCTGTTTTCTTCCATTTAAAGGTACCTCCTTTTTATTTTTATATAATATGTTATGCAATTTTGTTTTTTTGTGTTACAATTAATTTACGGGTTGCCTTAGGACGCCACCACTACATTATTAGAATATAATATTACATACATAAGGCTCCCCGATTATACCTAAACAAAAAAATATAATGTATTTTAAAGAGGAGTTTTTTATGAAAAAAATTGAACTTTTATCACCTGTTGGTAATATGGATTGTATGCGTGCCGCTGTTCAAAATGGTGCTGATGCGGTTTATTTTGGAAGTGGTTTTAGCGCACGTGCTTTTGCTTCTAATTTTGATGGTGATGATTTAAAATGTGCTATTGAGTATGCTAAGCTTAGGGGTGTTCATACTCATTTAACTTTGAATACTTTAATTAAGAATGATGAGTTCGAGAATGCTTTTTCTGTTGCTAAAATGGCTTATAATTATGGTATTGATGCTATTATTGTTCAGGATCTTGGTTTAGCTAATTTGTTAATTAATAGTTTTCCTAAGATTTCTATTCATGCTAGCACTCAACTTACTGCTCATAATTTAGATGGTGTTTTGGCTTTGCAAGATATGGGCTTTAAAAGAGTGGTTCTTTCTCGTGAGCTTACTTTGGAAGAAATTGAATATATTACTAAAAATTCTAATGTTGAAATCGAAACTTTTATACATGGTGCATTGTGCATTTCTTATTCTGGTCAATGCCTATTTTCTAGTATGGTTGGTGGTCGTTCTGGTAATAGAGGAAAATGTGCTCAGCCTTGTAGACTTCCTTTTTCTTTAATTGATGAAAAGAATAACAAATTAGATAGTGGTTATTTACTAAGTACAAGAGATTTATGTGGCTTGGATTTTATACCTAATTTGATAAAGGCTGGTGTTTCTTCTTTGAAAATTGAAGGTAGAATGAAGTCTCCTGAATATGTTGCAACTGTTACTAAAATTTATAGAAAATATATAGATTTAGCATATTCAAATGAGCCTTATGTAGTAGAAGATTCAGACAGAAAATTATTAGCTCTTGCTTTTAATAGAGGTGGTTTTTCTAATGGTCATTTCTCTAAAGATTATAATAAAAATCTTGTTTTTAAAGAAAAACAAAATAATTGTGGTTTGTTTTTAGGTACTATTGAAAAGTATAATACCAAAAAAGGATTAATAACCTTTAAATGTGCTGAAAACTTACATATTGGAGACTCTATTGCTACTCAAAATGAACAAGGTAGCTATAAAATTTCTGAACTTATGCTTAAAAATACAAATATTAAGGAAAGCAAATGTGGAGATGTTGTTACTATTGGTAGAATGAAAGGAAATATTAAAGTTGGCAATAAACTTTATAAAATTTCTGATTCTATTATTACTTCTGAAATTAGAAATACCTTTAGCGAAAACTCTGAAAATAGAAAAATACAATTAATCTGCAATAGTAAATTTGCTTTGAACAAGCCTATCGAACTTAATATTCGATCAAATTCCAATGTAGATGTTTATGAAAATCTAAATATTAATATTATTTCCGACAAATGTCCTGAACAGGCTAAGAATAGTGGGCTTTCAAAGGAAAATATAATAAAACAATTTTCGAAAACAAACAATACACCTTATGAATTTTGTGAATTTAATATTGAACTTGAAGATAATTTGTTTTTACCTAACAGTGTTTTAAATGAACTAAAAAGAGAAATCTTATCTAAAGTAAAAGATTTTGCAATTTCAAATATTAGTAGAAATTTAGGAAATAAGAGTTTACTTTCAAGAATCAATTTTTACACCGAAATATCAACCTCTACACTAAAAATTGCCTTGCTATTAAATAATTTGAATTTAGAAAATTGTGATAATCTGCAAAAAATTGATAAACTTTATATTCCTTTAAAATACTTTATAAATAAAAGTTACTCTGATAATATAAAAAGCTTATCAACTAAAGCTACTTTGTATGTTTATTTGCCTACTGTTATGAGAAATAATTACAATAAACTATTTGCAAATAATTTAGAAAATATTATTACTAATTTTGATATACACGGCTTTGTTGTTTCTAATATTTCTGGATTATCTATATTAAAAAAATTGTCAGAAAAATATAATAAAAACTTTGAATTTGTTAGCAATTATACTTTAAATGTTTATAATTTTCATTCTGCTTACGAATTGCAAAAAAGAGGAATTACAACAGTTACACTATCACCTGAATTAGATAAAGAAGGTTTGATTTCTTTATGCAATTCAACCTTAAATTCTGAATTAATTGTATATGGAAATTTACCTTTAATGAACATAAACTATTGTCTATTTGGAACTTCTAATAAATGTTATTCAAATTGCAAACATACATGCAATTCTAATAATAAGTATTATTTAAATGACAGAATGAACATTAACTTTAGAGTTATACCAGATAATATAGACACTATAACTACAATTTATAATAGTAAAATTACTTCTATTACTACAGATGAATTTAATGTTTCTTCTTTACGAATAGATATTTTAGATGAATCTATTGAAGAAATAAATAATATTATAAATACTGTGAAATCTCGCAAAAAGTTAGAAGGAAAAATTTATACAAATGGAAATTTACAAAGGGAAATCTAGAGCGACTACTTGTCGCTTTTTTTGAGAAAAAATTACCTCCCCCCTATTTTATATATCTATCAAATACTTTTTCTATAATTTTTATTTTTGCATTTTCTCTTTTTATGTGTTACAATATTGTTATGTTAACTGTTGTTTTGGCACGAAAGTGAGGTTTTCTATGAGTATAGAAACTGTCGAAAGAATTAAAAAGGCTGTTCATCAGCCACTCAACTTTGATGATTTTAAATCATCTTGCACCAGAGAAAACACTAATAGCTTTGCTCTTGCAATTGGCTCACCGGTGACTGCTGACCGAACCTTGTATCGACCAGGACGAATTTCTGGGCTAAAAGAAAAAACACAGGATTTTTATTCTGTGGAGGAAGTAAAAAATCTGTTTTTAGCAGATTTGGAAGCTTTAGACTTAAAATATGAATCTTTGGATCTCGTCGGGAAAAAAGAAATTTTTGATTATGCTTCTCAATTAAAACTTAAAGAAAATGAACATCTTCTTGTTATGTTCGTTCAGGAGTTTGCTGATCATTCAATAGGAGATTATAAATTTCTCCGATATGATCCAAACATTGGTTGGTCAGAAAAAAGAGGCTGTCATCAGTTTTTGACTGGTGAAAACGTTTCGTGGCCAAGTAATTGGTACGATAAGTTCGTAGGGTGTTTTAAAATCACACGTTAACCTCCCTATGCGGGCAGACAGAGGCGTCCCTACACAAGAAGCACAAAAATTTCCTATAACACACAAAAATAGAATGGCAATGCCATTCTATTTTTGTGTTACATATTTTCTTTAAACATTTTATTTAACATTTGAGGGTTTGCTTTTCCTTTTGTTTCTTTCATTGCTTGACCTACTAAAAATCCTAATGCTTTTTCTTTTCCTGCTTTATAATCTGCAACAGATTGTGGATTGTTTTCTAATACTTTTAAAACTATTTCTTTTATAGCTCCTTCGTCAGATATTTGAATCCATCCTTTTTCTTTTACAATCTCTTCTGGGTCTTTTGGATTTTCAAATAATTCTTCTAAAACTTTTTTAGCAATGCTAGAACTTATTGTTCCTTTATCTATTAAAGTAATTAATTTTCCTAATTGTTCTGCATCAAAAGGAATTTCTATTGGTTCCATTTCTGTTTCATTTAATATTCTTGATATATCCGAAATAATCCAGTTATTTACGGCTTTTGGATTGTTGCAAACTTTTATTGCTCCTTCAAATAAGTTAGATAAATATTTTGAACCTGTTATTATGTTTGCATCTTTTTCACTTAAATTATATTGTTCTAAATATCTTTGTTTTCTGCTTTCTGGTAATTCTGGTAAATTATTTTTTATGTTTTCTATATATTCATCTGAAAGTTTAATTGCAACTAAGTCTGGGTCTGGGAAATATCTGTAATCTTGTGCATCTTCTTTATCTCTCATAGAAAATGTTTTTCCAGATACATCGTCCCATCTTAACGTTTCTTGTTCTACTTTTCCTCCATCTTCTATTAAATCTATTTGTCTATCTACTTCATATTCAATGGCTCTTGTTATACTTCTGAAAGAGTTCATGTTTTTCATTTCAGTACGTGTTCCAAATTCTGTTGCTCCTTTTTTTCTAACTGAAACGTTAACATCTGCTCTTAATGATCCTTCTTGCATTTTACAGTCTGATACTTCTATATATTCTAGTATTGATTTTAATTTTCTTAAATATTGTTCTACTTCATAAGCTGATCTTAAGTCTGGTTCTGATACCATTTCTATTAAAGGTACTCCAGCCCTGTTTAGGTCTACTAAACTTTCTCCTGAAAAATCGTCGTGATTTAATTTTCCTGCATCTTCTTCAATGTGAATTCTAAGTAATCTTATTTTCTTTTTATTTCCTTCTTCATCTTCAATTTCTATGTATCCATGTTCGCATAATGGTTTATCAAATTGAGATATTTGATAAGATTTTGGTAAATCTGGGTAAAAATAGTTTTTTCTATCGTTTTTACTATTTCTTGAAATTTCACAATTCGTTGCTAATCCTGCTTTTACAGCATATTCAACTACTTTTTCATTTAATACTGGTAAAGTTCCTGGCATTGCCATACATATTGGACATGTATGTGTGTTTGGTGCTCCACCAAATTCTGTTGGACAACTACAGAATATTTTTGTCTTTGTTGATAATTCTGCATGAACTTCAAGACCTATAACTGTTTCATATGATTCTCTTGACATTTATTTTCCTCCTATAATTTTAGTTGAGTTTTTTACAGAAATTACTATATAATTTCTTTTTTATTAATTTTACAACATAAAATAATTTATATTTGAAAATGAGTTCGACCCGACTATTACATATAATTAGAGACCGTGGCTCAAAAGTTTGAATATTTTATCTGTCTTAAAACGTTTGGAGAACGGAATTTGAAA
>JABLTO010203952.1_pt1 | contig 36554 bp, 27 predicted proteins | sample 7160091 | NCBI WGS metagenome assembly JABLTO01 (sample SAMN14651225, study PRJNA627086) | human gut metagenome | isolation source: feces | host: Homo sapiens
CCTACAGTTACAGCCATAACGTCATACCGCGCTCAAACCCCAGCCTTACTTTGGAGTTTAGCGCTGTGCGCTAAACTCGCGGACACGGTAAGATAACATACAGTTACAGCCATAACGTCATACCGTGTCCTGTTGACTTTTCCGTCGGAATTTTGTATAATCTAATCGGAAGATTTACTGTCGGTTTGTTCGGCGTGCGGTCGGTACGGTCAGCGCGCGGCAATGCCGTTAAGGAGGGTCTTATGAAAAACTGCAGAAGAATCCTTTCGTTATCACTCTGTGTTATTCTGGCTGTCGGCACGCTGTTGCCGTCGGTCGTTACGGCTGCCCCGGAGAGAGCCGATCAACGGGGAGGCGAATATCGCGCGCTTCCTTCCGAAGACGCGATTGCTTCGATGTCGAAATTTGACGGACGAGATTACGGAATTGTTACTCCCGTTAAGGATCAGGGATCGACAAATCTCTGCTGGGCGTATTCTTCGGTTGCGGCATCGGAGACTTCGATTCTGCGTTCCGGAATCAACCCGTCGGCAACGCCCGAGAATCTGAATCTGAATCCGCAGGCTGCCGCTTACCGCATTTCAAACCGCGCATCGGACCCTCTCGGAAACACCGACGGCGAATACATCGCGGGAGATTTCACCGCGGCGACGGGGAATCCGTCGAAGATAGCAACCCTCTTTTCTCTCTGGTGGGGCCCCGTCAGCGGAAAATCCGCTGCTGTCGATCCCTTTGAAAATTCCGAATACAGGCTTGAAAGCGCCGTTAACATTCCCGAAAACAAGGACAACCCCGAGCTGCGTATTGAAACAATAAAGCGGGCGATAGCGAAATACGGAGCGGTTACCTTCCAGTACAATAATGCGTCGAACATATATTACTACAATCCGAAAAACGAGACCGGCAGTCAGTCGTATCCTCATGCCTGTACGATCATCGGCTGGGACGACACTATTCCCGCGGACAGCTTTGCGCCGGGGGGCGCGTCCCGGAACGGCGGCTGGCTGATAAAAAACAGCTATTCCTCTCTTCCGGACGGATATCCGTATTTTTATATTTCATATGACAATACAAGCTCATATACATATGCCTTTTCGTACTCGCTGAGGGAGAAGTACGACCGCAACTACTGCTACGACGGCGCAATCAACGACTTTCCGCTCAGAAACGACAGAGTTGTCGCAAACGTATACCGAGCCGCGGGAAGCGAAGCCGAAGGAAAAACAGAGGTGCTGAAAGCCGTAAATATAGGAATCAGCGGAAACTCCTATACAGTTGAAGTTGAGGTTTTTACAGGGCTTTCCGATCCTTTCGGCTCAGCAAATCCGCCGACGGACGGGGGAAAATCCGCGGCAAAGAAAACTCAGAGCTTTGATTTCGGAGGATATGTTACCGTTTCTCTCGACACTCCGGTTGAACTTTCAAAGGGAGAGTGGTTTTCGGTAATTGTCCGAATAACGGACGGAAATGCCAAGATCCGTCTGGGAGAAAAAAACGGCAGAAATCTGTCATATGCGGGCACATCGGGCGGCTTTACGAAGATCGGAAACTACGTCGGGCGGATCAAGGCTCTTACCTCGGTAATTGATGCGCTCCCCGACGAGGACGATACGGAGTACAATTTCACGAACCTTGTGGTACTTGCGAAATTCAGCGGTGAGGAAGAATTCGCAAACGACGTGTATCAGGGCGCGACTGTCGCTCAGATCATAGACAACACATACAACCGCGCCGGATATTCGGTGAGGGATTATTTCGGCGCGATATCCAACGGAAAACTGAAGATGCGGACGCTGTTTCTGCTTGACAACGGGGGATCGGTCACCCTGTCTCGACCGCGAGGGTATTATGCGGAAAAAGACGATTTTAACCCCGACGGATACGAAGCGGGATATGAGAATTTGCGAATTGCGGAGCTTCGTGAGGATTGGGCGGACGCGGTCAATGATGCAATCGCCGCCGGAAACCTGCCGACCGACATAAGCGGAAAGGTCTATGATGCGGGAGAACTTGACAAAAACGGAGACGGCAAAATCGACTGTATTACGGTGATATACAAGCCTACCGTACAAAATATCAGTGTAGGATGGAGCTCCCCTCTTTGGGATTATCATTATTACAGTCCTTTTGTCGGCATTTCGACAGACGGAGGCGAGCTGATAAGTAGCGAATATGTTCAACTGACTTTATCGTATATGACTGCCGACGGAAGATCGGCACTGTATAAAGGTGCGGATGCTCTTCCGATCGCATCTCTCGGTAAAATATGCCATGAGACGCTTCATGTGTTCGGCTTGAAGGATCTGTACCGTTCCGATTTATCGAGTGAGGTCTATTTCATGTCTGCTATGGGCAAGCCTCTTTCGCCTGCCGTACAGTTTATTTCGGTGAAGGAGCGCGAAGCCCTCGGGTTCCTTTCGGGGGACGATATCCTCACTCTTTCGTGCGACGGCTCGTATTCGCTTGATGTGTCCTCGCCGCACTCGTCGGGGACGGTGGGATATAAGCTTGAACTTCCGGAGCGCGGGAAGACGCTGTATCTCGAATACCGCCGCTTTGAGGGAAGCGCAAACAGGTACGATACGAAATCAAAGGAGCTTTACTCATGCGCGACGGGTGAGCTTATAAGGGGACAGACGCTGAAGAGCGGGCTTGTCTGTTATCTTGCGAAAAGCGGGGTAAGATTTCCGTCAAATCTGAACGGTACGAATGAATATGTCGTTGTGTCGGGCGGCATATATTCGACGAAGTCCGACGCCGCGATCGCGCCCGGCGAGAGCATAAATATTACCGATGAGATCAGCATAACGGTCACGGAAATGTCCGAGGGCGCACTTCGGTTTGAAATAAGCGGGATCGTGGACGTGACGCCGCCGCACACGCACAAGTTGGAGAGGACGGAAGGGATTCCCGCGACCTGCGTCGCGGACGGAGTGCGTGCGCACTACCGCTGCACGGAATGCGGAGCATACTTCGATGCGGAGGACACAACGACCCCGGTGGAGTATTCTTCGCTTATAATCCCGTCGAAGGACGGTGCGCACGATCTTCGCCTGGTCACCGCCGCCGCGCCGTCGTGCACCGGTGACGGTCACGTTGAATATTACGAATGCAGGCTCTGCGGAAAGCTGTTCGCAGACAGTGCGGCGGAGAGGGAGATTTCCGCCGATGACGTGAGATTTCTCGGCGACGGAAACCGTGACGGTAAGATCAACGTAAAGGATATCGTCATCGCTATCCGCACCGCGATCGGTCAGACAATGGACAACATCGATCTCGATGCGCTCGACGTAAACCGCGACGGCAGCGTCGATGTAAAGGATATCGTTATCCTCATCCGCCATTCCACCGGATACAAGCAGAGCTACCTCATCGGTTACCCGATGTCCTCCGTTCCCGGAACAAAGCCGAGGTGAGACCAAAATAAACACGGCGTTCTTCCGAACGCCGTGTTTGATCATTATATGTTGGGGTTTTACCCCAAGCCCCGGCGGGGATTCCATCCCCTGCACCCAGGACACAGCATAACATTTAGTCTGAAATTGTATGTTTACTTGCTGTGTCCCCGAGAATGATGCAAAGCATCATTCTCCAACGTGAAGCCTATGCCTGTTAAGTGCAATGAAAATTTACAGTCTGTCTTCCGAAAGGACAATGCACACCAATACTCTTCAGTTCAAAAATTTTTGGGGAAGGGGCCCGGGGAAATCCCCTTTTTGTAAAAAGGGGTTTCCCCGGATGCTCTCCTTCCCGTTCCCCCGTCCCCTTCAGATTCTGCCGATGTACGCCGCCGTGTATGTCGGCACGGCGATAAGTCCGTCCCGCGAAAACGTATCGAAGATTTCGTGTATCTCACGCAGATACTCCGTATATCCGGCGTCGGTCTCTTTTGGGGAATACGGCGAGGACAGCACTCGGGCGGTGCAGACGCGGCGGTCGTAGATCTGCGTGTTGTCCGCGCCAAATACGCTGATCTCCCCGACTGATAAGGCGGCGCACGCTTCGCCGCTCACGCCGTTCGAAAAGCCGCGAAATTCCGGGCTGTACTTATGCCGCAGCTTCGCAAGAGCCTTCGTGCACGGTGCTTCTTCGTCGCGGAAATGGCAAACGGGCATCACCCCGGCAAGGGAACAAAAATCAAGACCGCATCCACGGAGGATACGGTCTCGCTTTATGGTGCCGGAAGCGGGGAGTCGAAAGGGGTTCGCCCCCCGCCCGGCAAGGGGCAAAAATCAAGACCGCATCCAAAGAGGATGCGGCCTCGCTTTATGGTGCCGGAAGCGGGGGTCGAACCCGCACCCTGTCGCCAGGACCGGATTTTGAGTCCGGCACGTCTGCCAATTCCATCATTCCGGCTTATTTGCACCGACCGTGCGCGGATCGGTACAATGTTACTTTATTTTATCACAGCTTGCGCGATTTTGCAAGAAGAATTTGCGGAAATTTGCGCATGACGGGGTTCGGGACTGGGATGCGCGCCGCCGACCTTCCCGTCGGAAGATCGCTCTTCCCCGTGCAAGGAGTATTTCCCGGTCAATCGGCGCCGCACCTCAGCCGCACCGCTCGCCCGTGAGGTATTTTGAGGGAGCGCTTTCGCGCGGAAGTTCGTGATTCACGGAGAATTTCCGCGCCGCCTCCGCAGGAATTGTGCAAGTTCCGCCGCTTTCCGCTCGCGCGCAGCGGAATCCGTGAGCTGCACTGTTTGCCGCATGTGCGGCGGGGTTTTGAGTACGTCCGCCACGCGGCGGAGTTTATGAGATTCCGTTGTCCTGCGTATGCTCGGCGGCGGATTTGCTCCGCGCGCGGCGCGTGCCGTGCGGGGGATGGGGTGTTTTCGGAATTTACAAATCGAATTACGTTGTTAAAACAACGGAATTCGGGGTTGAAGCCGCCGAGGTATTGCCCGCGCGGTATTTTGGGGAGGCAATCGGGGATTATGAGGTTTCGGTCCGGTTATGCGTCGGCAGCGTTTTCCGAGCCCGGAATTTTTCGATCCCGTTTCATAAGGACGGCAGCCGCGGCGCATACCAGAAATTCCGTAACGGGAAATGCAATCCATATTCCGGAAATCTGCAGGGTGCGGTTCAGCAGCCACATCAAAGGGAAGAGCAGAATCCCTTGACGCAGAAGCTGGATCGTCATACTCGGCACGACTCTGTCCGTCGCCTGTTCATATGTTGCGATCATTGCGGAAAGTCCGCTGAACACAAATCCCGGCGACATAATGCGCATTGCGGAGATGCCGAGTGCGCGCATTTCCTCCGATGCGGAGAAAAGGGAGAGTATTTCATTCGGGAAGCAGAGCACCGCGGCTGTTCCGACAAGCATCATGACCGTTGCGATCAGCGTTCCGGTTTTGTAGGTCTGCCGCAGGCGCTCCTCTTTTTTTGCTCTGTAGTTGAAGCGCATTATCGGGAGGCATCCCTGTATAAGACCGTTTACGGTCATGACGATAAGCTGCTGCACCTTGAAATATGCTCCGAAAAACGCAACTGCCGTATCGGAGTATCCGACCAGAAACACATTTACGAAGTTCACCATAACGGAACCCAGGGCATTCATGATGAACGACGGAAGCCCGTATGAAATGAGCAGCCCGAGCATTTGCGGCTCAAAATGATATCCTTTCATCAGCGGTTTGACCTTCTGCTTTGTGAAGAACAGCTGAATCAGGGCGATCACCATTGACAGAGTGTATCCCAAAACGGTTGCGAGTGCCGCACCGGCAATTCCCATTTCGGGGAACGGACCGATCCCGAAAATAAGCAGCGGATCGAAAACGAAGTTAAACAGCACTCCGGCGATCTGAAACCACATCGGGGCAAGCATATTGCCTGTCGCCTGCAGCATTTTCTGAATTGCAATATGCACCATATTGGGAATCTGCATATATACGCAGACCTGCATGTAGGATAATCCGTATTCGAAGATCTCGCGGTTTTTCGTAAATGCGGCGTAATAAGGCCTTATTACAAAAAGTGCCGCTATGTTTACCGCCGTGCCGACCAGTACGGACATAAGCAGCCCGAGCGTCGCCGCCGAATCGGCTTTTTTCTGCCTGTTCTGCCCCAGATACCCGGCGATCAGAACATTCACACCGACACCGATCCAGACGGAGAGGGCGTTCATCAGCGTCGTGATCGGGAACGAAAGCGACACCGCGGCGAGCGCCTGTTCGCTGATCTTGGCGACAAACATACTGTCCACAAGATTGTACGAATACTGCAGAAACATCGAGATAAGCGGCGGTGCGGACATTTGCAGTATCAGCTTGTTGATCGGCGTGTACGCCATTTTATTTTCCGTTTCCATTTTATTTATACCCGTATGCATTTGTCCTTTCTTTTTGATTTTTTCGACCGCTTCGGTCGGTATCCGACCGCAGTCGCCGTCACTCTTAGGCGGGCGGGCAGTGCCTCAGCCGGGATTCGGCGGCGCGCCGCGGTGATTAAAGGTGTTATTCGGCGGGACGGCTTGAGATTGGCTTCGCCTCCGGAAATTTTCCGCAATGCGTTGCGGATGCAGCCGCAGCTGCCGTCGGGGATTCCGTCTGCACTCGTTAGGCGCGCGGCGGCACGCATCAGGGACTGCATTCGGCATTTCTTTCGGCACGGCGTTCGAATTTTGCCCGTGCCCGATATTTTGCTCGTCATGCGGACTCCTCCTAATAAAAAATCGCCGTACACTCCACTGAGTGTATGGCGAAAAATGAGCTTGATATCTCAGAAAAATCCATACCGATTTTGGAATTTTATTATACTGCGCACGGCGGGTGATGTCAATAGGATAGTAAAAATTTTTCGCGGACGCGGGAAAGATGCTTGCAGCGGCATCCGCACGGCTGACCGGGAGTTACGGGGGATGCTGTCGAGGTATCGCCGCGCCGCCCGCGTAGGAGGCTGTGGGCTGTGCCGTTTGCCGCATGTGCGGCGGGGTTTGTGAGTACGTCCGCCACGCGGCGATTTTATGGGATTCCGTTGTCCTGCGTATGCTTGGCGGCGGATTTACTCCGCGCGCGGCGCATACCGTGCGTGGGATGTGGTGTTTTCGAAATCTGCAAATCGAATTCCGTTGTTTTAACAACGTAAATCAAAATCGAAACGAAAAAACACATACTTTCGGAGCATTGCTGCCGTGTACCGTTTGTTCCCGCGTCAAATAATGGAGTCGAAGCCTCCTCGCCGTTCCCGGATTCGCCGCCGCGCCGTATTCCCTCTGCTTGAGCACCTACGCAGTTTCGCGCCCGTGCCCGTGCACGCCTTTTTGTGCCTCGTGCCTTCCGTTTCAGTATTTCTGCGCCCGCGTACCTGTGTCCCGTCTCTGCCTTTCTGTGTCCGCGTTCCTATATTTCCGTGTCTGCTAAATTCGCCGTGTTCGCGCATTCGGCTTCCGAAAATCAGTAGCGTATCCAGCCGACGGAGCCGAGCGTAAGGTCCATTATGAGAAACAGCACCAGAAACGCCGTCAGCACGCAGGCGATCGCAAACAGCACCGACTTATCCTTCTTGAGCGATTCAATATATCTTTCGTATGATTCCTGCATTTCCGCGAGCCTTTTTTCGTAGGCGCTTCTCACCTCGTCAAAGCCGTCCGATGTCTCTTCGTGAGGAATCCCCCGGTGAGGAGTTTTCTCCTTCGCGCTTTTGCCGCTCAGCATGGTATCAATCGAGCCGCCCATCGCCGAAACTATGAGCGAGATCGTTTCAAGACGCGGATCGGCGGTTTCACCGCTGAAAATTTTTCTTATCGTGGAATCCGGCAGCTTTGTCGCGGCGGACAGGTCCGCCCATGACATTCCGGTCTCTTCTTTAAGATCCGACAGGTATTTTCGATTATTATCAGGTATTTTCTCCATATTTTATCAAACCTTCCCCCGTATTTTACAAGGTGCCGCAGAACTTTACCGACCTTAATAAAATTATGACAATTCCTTTTTTCAGCAAAATCTGCTATTCTGTAAGCGGACAGGAAGCCGGAAGCGGAAAACGTGTAATCGGCCGGCCGCACGGTTCCGATTCCGTCCTCTCATGCGAGGATAAAAGAAAACCTCTTATATCCATTATACATAAAAACAACAATATAGTCAAGACTTTACAAGAAAAATATGCAAAAAATACCGATGAAGTGAGCAAAGAGCGCTTCCGTCTTCCGAGTCCGTGCAGTCGAAGAGTCCGTACACGCTGCGGCACGGTCCGGGCCGCTGCCAGAGGAAGGAGAAAAAATGAACGTTTTAGTCCGATTTTTAGACGAGTACGCCACCGCCATTCTTTATGCAGGCATTACCGCATTTGCAGGTGCTGCCGGCGTTGTGCTGAAACGCATCGGCAGCAGGTATTTCAGCAACCGAACTAAAAGGAGAGTCGTAAGAAATTGCATAAGAGCAGTCGAGCGTGTTTACGGGGATCTGCCGGAGGAGGAGCAGTACCGAGAAAAGGTGAAGGCGGTGGCAGAAACCCTCGAGGTAAAGGGGATACGCATTGCCGAGATCGAAACGATGCTGCGCATCGACGAAGAAGAGGAGGCATCCGCGCGCGGCGTCGTGCCGGAGCGAAAAAAAGCGCACCGCAGTGTCGGGATAAGGCACTGCGATACGCGGGAACCATGCCGGAGCTCGCACAGAATTTTGAGACCGGGCATATTCAAGGGAATCTCACGCTGCTCCGGGCGCTCGGCGAGGCACTGCATTAAGAATTGAATAAAGCTGCCGCGGGCGGCGGGCGGAAATGGTGCGCCGGGGAATTCCGCCGGAGAGGAAAGCGATCTCCCTCTCCGCGGGGCAGCTTCAATATTACAAACTCGGCTTAACGTCGGGGGACACGGTAAGATAACGTGAAATTACAGACTAATGTTATACCGTGCTCGGCTTCGGTTTTACGTTGAAGTTTAGCGCGGCGCGCTAAACTCGCGGACACGGTAAGATAACGTGAAATTACAGCTTAATGAAATACCGTGTCCTTTTTGCCCGCGGGGGCTTCCCCGCCCGGGGTGCAGGGGACGGAGTCCCAACATATAATACTCCCGTACGGAGTCCGGAAGAACGCCGCGCTAAACTCGCGGACACGGTAAGGTAACGTGCAGTTACAGACTAATGTTATACCGTGCTCGGCTTCGGGATTACGTTGGAGTTTAGCGCGGCGCGCTAAACTCGCGGACACGGTAAGATAACGTGCAGTTACAGACTAATGTTATACCGTGCTCGGCTTCGGTTTTACGTTGGAGTTTAGCGCGGTGCGCTAAACTCGCGGACACGGTAAGATAACGTGAAATTACAGCTTAATGAAATACCGTGTCCTTTTGCCGGCGGAGTTCTTTCCGTATGCATCTCCGCGCACGGTTGATGTGCCTTTCGAAATCACCGCTGTTCAAAAGCTCCGTCAGTACAAACTGCTCGAATGTCGGAACTGTGCAGGAGTAAAAGCCGAGCGTTTCACGGAATGTCCCGACGAGCTTTTTCGGAATGACCATGTACCCGATGCGCATCGAAGAGGAGATTGTTTTCGAAAACGTGTTCAGATATATCACATTGTCCTTGTCCGAAAGCCTGAACAGCGTCTCTGTCGGCTGCGCGGATACGGAAAATTCGGAGCCGTAATCGGATTCTACAATGAAGCGTCCCGCTTTGTCCGCCCAGCGGATGTATTCGTAACGCTTGGACGCCGAAGCCGTTATCCCGCTCGGAAAGCTCTGATACGGCGTGGTGTGCAGCACATCCGCCTTCGACGCCGAAAGGGCGCTGCTGTCGATCCCGTCCTTAGATAAGGGCAGCGGCTCGTATTTCACTCCCGCCGCAGCGTAGATCTGCCCGATCTTCTCGTAGGACGGGGATTCGATGGCGAAAACCTTATCCTTGCCGAGCAGACCGACAATGAGAGTGTACAGATACTCCGCCCCCGAGCCGACCACGATCTGCTCGATATCCGCATTCATCCCTCGGTTGCGCAGAAGATACTGCCTTATCGCACTGCGCAGCTCCGTGCGCCCCGTGTTCGGGGATTTGTCAAGAATCACATCGTAATATTCGGTGATGACCTTGCGCATCGTTTTGCTCAGAACGGAAATAGGGAACCCCGGATACGATGCGGGGGGTGTCTTGCGTTCTTTCGGCAGAACGGGCACCGGCGCCGACGAAGCAAAGCCGTCCGCCGGACTGAATATGACAAAGTATCCGCTTCGCTCGCGGGACTCCGTGTACCCCTCGTCGCATAAAAGAGAATATGCGTGCTCCACGGTTATCGTGCTGACGCCGAGCTCGTCGGCGAGCAGCCTCTTTGACGGAAGCCTGCTGTTGTACGGGAACACTCCCGACGTGATGTCGTCTCTTATCTGCCGGTATATCTGCAGATAAACCGGTCTGTCCGTATTGTTGACTGTGTAATTCATCTGGATATATTATTTTCTCCGTTTCTGGTTATTTTGTATCATCAGTTTATATTATATGATATTGTTACTCAAATAGCAAGGAGAAAATGAAAATGCTGAAAAATACAAAAAGAAGAACGGCAATATGGCTGTGCACCACCGCTGTGCTTACGGCTCTCAACATAGCCATGAGTTCCTTCGGAGTCCCCGTTCCCGGCGGACATCTCTATATGAATGATATCATTATATGCACCGCCGCCATTCTGCTCGATCCGCTCGCCGCGTTTACGGTAGGCGGCGTCGGCGCTTTCCTGGGCGATCTGTTCTTTTACCCGACGCCGATGTTCGTGTCCCTTGTCACACACGGTTTGCAGGCGGTCGTGATTTCCGTGTTTTCGCATTACGTTCTGAAAAAGCATCCGGTGCTGTCTTCGGGGATCGGAGTCGCCCTCGGCGCGGTGATCATGGTCGTCGGGTATTCGCTCGGCAGAGCGTTTATCTACAGTACGCCCGAGTACGCTCTTCTCAAGCTGCCGTATCAGATTCTGCAGGCGGTCGTCGGTGCCGTTTTCGGGATGGTGCTGTGCTGGAAATGCGGAATACACAGGCTGTATACCAGAGGCGCCGCAAAGGAATGACGGCGCGGTGAAAGCAGAAAAAACGGTCAGATTTTCCGACCGTTTTTTCGTGGAAGGCGCACGGTGATGAGGGGGAGTCTGTCGCTTTTTGTTACGGTGACTTAACCGAACACATTTGGCTTTCAATTGCTATTCTTTTTTTGGCGCTGTAACATATCTATTGTAATCATACATATCATATTTTAAATATCGGTATTTGACTATTGCTATAATCAAAAGAATATGTTATAATTTGTCTGTAAACGGGGACGACACCCATCACAAAAAACTGCTTTACACATCTATTCGCAAGGGGGATGACACCCATCGAAAAAAACATTATTGTGGTCGATGAACAGGGAAAAACATACGAAGCGACCTATCCCAAAAGAGCGAAAGGTCTCGTAAAAAACGGCAGGGCACGCTTCATAGACGAAAACAAAATATGCTTGCTGTGTCCGCCGAATACAAAATTGGAGGACAACGATATGTCAAACACAGAAAATTTTTCGATTGAGTATATTTTAAAGCAGATTGATGCGCTACAAGGACAACTTTTGGATTTAAAAAACACAATCAATAACATAGGTATTGTTGAAGACAGTGACCATAACGGAGAGGAAGGCTCCACACTTCATGATGAAATCGCTATCAAAAAAATTGCGGCAATGACCGAGGTTTTTCATCACCGAGAAGAAAGTTTACAAAAGCTTTTGAAACTTTATAGTAAAATGTACGACGATTTAACCAATAAGAAGCCCTTAAAGGATAAGGCTCTTGCATCGCTTGAAAAATGTGCAGGTAGTGATGAACAGATGAAAAATTATCCGGTTTGATGACCGAAATCGTTTTTTTAGAAGAATAGTATTGGGAAGCTTTGTCTAACAAAGTTATATTAAAACAAAAAACCAATAAAACGGCTTAAAACACACAGTGGGCAGAGAGTTTTTACTCTCTGCCCACTGTGCTATAATGTTAAGTTAAGTCGCTTATAAAAATCAAAAATCCGAACGTATCACCATTGATGACGATGTTCGGATTATTTGACTTTGTGAAGACAAGACAATAGAGATGTTTTTGCGTTTTCGCTGTCTTGATTTGAACACTCGTCACAATCATTTTACATCACTCCGTTTCTGTTTTCAAGGCTGTTTACAGCGTCATCTCGATTTCCGTGCCGCCGATAAAGACCACCTTGATTTTCTCTTTTGATTCCACCACTACGCATTCGATAATCTGTCGGACGAGCGTATCGTCATATATTCATTGAATCTCTTGCGGAAAGGCGGACAGCGTATCTGCCTCATGGTGGCTGTCAGTATCTCTGTGGGTGTAGCTGCGGTTACCGTGATGAGTATCTGCGACTCCGAAAAGCGAACACCGACACCTCTCGGCTTGAAGTTCGGGATTGCGGTCATAAACCGTTCAATTCGGCGGTCGTGAGGGTTATCTGAAAATATGGTCATTGTTTTTTCTCCTTGCTGTGAAATAAAAAAGCCCTCCGGTTTTTGTGTAACCGAAGGGCGATTGATAGTATTACATATTTTGTTGTGGTGCTGATTCCTGTTCAAAGGTCGGCGGCTCGGCTTCGAGGGAGGGATATGAGCCCGTGAGTTTTTCTTGGAGCTTATCGAGCTGCCGTTCCTGCTCATAGGTCAGCGTTTCGCAGTTGGCTTTTGCAAAGCCGACACAGCGATAGAGGTCTGCCGATTCATTCTCACTGAAAAGTCGTTCTTTGCTGACGAGACCGGAACGCACGGCAAAGGCTTCTTTGACATATTCATAGTTCGGCGAGTAATCTCCCCAAAACACCGAATCGCCGTCTGCATTCTGCTTCCATGTGCAGAACATAAAGCCGTTCTTTTCACTGTAGGTCGCAGCCAACACGGTATCTCCGACGGCGGCAAGTTGTCTGTAATCGGAGACGCCGTCGGCTTTCATCTGCGGTGCGTGCTCGTAGAGACCGACATATTCTCGCACCGTAGAGATCTCATCCTGAATATCTGCAATTTTACTGCGGTATTCATCCGAGAGGTTTTGGTCGGCATTGCTTAGAAATTGACCGTTGTATTTTATCCGGCAGAGGGGAACGCCATTCGAGGACACCTCCAGCCATTCGTTGCCGTCCATGTTGGTGTCGTACCGAGCCTTGAGCCGTTTGGCTAATTCTTTCTGTAGCATATCTGATTTCTCCTTTTTGGGTAATAAAAAAGGCAGATAGATTTTTGATTTCTATCTGCCTTGTGTATCTGATATTCACTTTTCGGGAGTTCAAGTCTATCCACAAAGGGAAAACGGCGATTTTACATCTGTGTTTTAGTACAGAGAAAAATCGCCGTTTGGGTAGCAAAAAAGCCCGATATATTCGGGCTTTTCGCAGGAGACATCTTTTTTGTCTCCACATTATGGTGGACCCGGAGGGATTCGAACCCTTGACCTCTCGGATGCGAACCGAACGCTCTCCCAACTGAGCTACGGGCCCTTATGTTATTGCGGGACTCTCCGTCTGCCGCAAAATGCCGATCTGCTTCGGCGGTGCAGGACGATCTACGGGAAATCCGCTTACCGATTTCATTATATCACCCCATTCGGAAAAAATCAAGATTTTTTGCGGATTTTTGTTCCGGACTTTGGTGAGCGCCCGGCTTGGGGCGCGAGCGTGGCGCAGGACAGGGGATAGACGGCACTTTCTTTTCGGGAGGATAATGTGGAGTGTTGCTGCACATCTCCGACGTTTGGGAGATGCGTTCCCCGCGGGGAAGTGCTCGTGATCAAATGCAGCCTTACCCCTCGGGGGATAGTTTCAAATTATCGCCGCACGCCACCGACGTTCGGCTGCGGGCACCACTGCCCGAGGAATTGCGTATTATCAAATGTAAACTTCACCCTCGGGAGATGGCGTTAATGTACCGCTGTACATCCCCGATGCTTGGGCGCGGCGACTCGCCGCCGCCCGCTGCGGCAAAATGTGAAATAAAATTCGTCCCTTATACGCCGCAGCGTATTTCACCCGGCTGAAAGCCGCCAGATCACCTCTTCACTATTCACTGTTACTTCTTACTTCCAAAAAATCCTCATTAAAGGGAAACGGCAAGTGAAAAGTGAAGAGGTAATAAGTAAAAAATCCTCATTCTTACGAATGAGGATTTTTTGGCGCAGGGAGTGGGATTCGAACCCACGTGACGTTGCCGTCAAACGGTTTTCAAGAAAGTTGGGGTTTGTTAGTCCCCGCCGGTCTTATTTTATCTCTGATTCTATGGCAGTACATTCGAAATCTTTTTCCACGCCATTTTTATCTTCACTTTCGATTTCCTGCTCATTATATTGCAAAAAACTTATTTTACAATAGTGTTTTCAAGACATTATCTTGACAGCATAATGCGGGCATGTTAAAATAATTTGAACGGAACATTAATTATTCTGCGGAATCAGAGCAATGCAAAGCATGCGAAATGCTGCCGTTATGTTACGGTCCGGGCTGTCCGGAGGGAATGCTGCGAAACGGTGCTCGCAGATGCCGGAAAAATACTTATTTTTTTGATCAAGTATTAACCGAAATAGCGAAATAATCGAAATGTGGGGTACATCGATTTGGAAAAGAAACTTTTTTCATATAAAACTACTGCGGGGAATATTCTCCGATCGTATAAGTTGATTTTTCACGAACAGAAAACGGTATTTATTCTGAAAATTCTTTCACTGACGGTTGCGCCCATATTGTCATATATTATACTCTTACTGTCGAAAAATGCTATAAACCGGATTGAGCAAAGCAACTCATCTTTTCTGTATGTTGTATTGTGTGTGTCCGTCATTATTGTGTTAGAGATTGTTTCGGTAGTCTATGACAGAATTCTTTTTTTCTTTTCGGATTTAACTTCATCCGCCTTTTCGGAGAGGCTGAGATCTGATCTTTTAAGAAAAATAGCGGATGAAGTCCCGGTATCAAAGCTTGAAACGCCTGAATTTTTCAATAAGATCGGAACCATTAATGCCGGCGGCATCGAAAGTGTAGTGGGAAGTATTACTACACCCCTTACATTATTGACCTCAATTGTATATTTGGCTATTGCCGTATACACCTCGCTTCAATATAATTTCTATTTGTATTATTTATATATCATAATATTGCCGTTTGTTTTTATTCTTGAAACCATTTCAAAAAGGCATTTTACACTAAATTATGATAAAAAGGATAATTTGCAAAGAAAGGCCGGCGTTCTAAACTCGTTATTGCAAAACAAATCGACCATCTTTGATATTAAGACATCGGACAGTGAGGAATGGCTCATAAACGAAACGGAAAAGCGAAAAAAAGCGGCTTTTCATTTTTCTCAAAAGGAATCTATAATAAGCTCAGTTTTGTTACTGACCAGAGACGTTCTCAATTATGCTTTCAAATATTCAATTTTAATTTATCTTGTTGTAAAATTGTATGAGGGGAGTATTACACTCGGCGATTATACACTTTTATTTGGTCTTACAACTAATTTTATGGTTTGTTCGCGTAATGCGGTTGCGGAGTTCGGCTGGATTCGTGAAGGCTTCTTCTACATGAATCTGTTTTATGACTTTATGGATGAAAAAGAAAGCAAACAGCAAGAACTTCCGAAAGATAGTAAGGATGCACTTATTCATATTAAAAATCTTTCGTTTTCTTATCCCGGAACCGACTCAAACCAATTGAGTGATATCAACTGTACGATAAAAAAAGGCGAGAAAATCGCTATCCTCGGATATAACGGTGCGGGAAAAACAACCTTAATAAAAGTATTGCTTGGCCTTTATAAACCTCAAAGCGGCGATTTGTATTATGACGGCGTTCATTATAACAACATAGAGCCCCATGCATTATACTCCCATTTTACCATAGCATTTCAAAACCATATAAAGTATCCGTTAACGTTAAAAGACAATATTACTTTCGGGCAGTCTGAAGATAATGTATATGATGAGGCGATTTCACGCAGTAATCTATCGGATGTGATTGATAGATTGCCGCAAAAGGAATACACATATCTCAACAAGGAGCTTTATCCCGACGGAAGCGACTTGTCCGGAGGAGAATGGAACAAGTTAATTCTTGCCCGTTCCTTATATCATAACAGGGACGTTCTTGTTTTCGATGAGCCGCTCGCTGCTGTGGATGTAAATACAGAAAAGCATTTTATTCAAACAATGATGGATAAATACGCAGAAAAGACTGTACTGATAGTTTCTCACCGCCTTTCATGTATAAAAATGGTGGACAGAATAATCGTGATGAATGAAGGTCGAATTGTTGAGGACGGTACTCACGAGGAGCTGATGCATTTAAAAAATCACTACTTCCGTTTTTATAAAGCACAGACGGACGGTTTCACACTATCTGAAATGAAAGAGGAAAATGAGAATGGATGAAAAAAACAAACTGAAAGATTCGATTCTGTGTATAACAAAAAGTTTTCGGTTAACATGGAAATACGAAAAGTCATATTTCTTGTTTGCTCTTCTTTCGGCCGTTTTAAACTCATCATTGGCAACACTGCCGCCGCTTATCTTTTTGCAAAATGTATTAAACGGCATTGCCCAAAGAAATATTACGGCTCGGCAAATAATTTTTTCGCTTGTGGCTGCGCTCATTTATGAGGCATTGGCTCTTCCGATTGTTATAATGTTAGTTCAATATTTGCGCAAATATATGACATATAAAGCTTCTCTGCGTTATTCTGAGCATGTTTACAGAAAAGTTATTGCAATCAAAGCGGATTTGCTTGAAAATTCAGATACATATGAATTATACAGACGAGTAAGTAATCGGGGATTGTCTTCGTTTGAAATCTATCCGAGCAGTATTATAGGCTTATTGATAAATATTATTTCTATTGCAACAATTATTACGATGGCTTCAAGGTATAATCTATGGATTGCATTGATACTTGTTCCCATGTGTGTATGTCAGTATTTTTTAAATAGAAAAATAAACAAGAAAAAAATCTGGTATGATAAAGTTCAGGAAATATTATATACGAAAATGCAATCCATAAATAATCTTTTTATCGATCGTAATGCGCTTTGTGAAATAAAGGTATTCGGAACATTTTCGTTTCTTGACAGCAAAAGAATTCATTTTTTTAATGCCGAAAAACATGAGTATATCAAGCAAGCAACGATCAGCACGAAATCCGATTTGATGTTTGAAATTGTTAAACAGGTGACATACTATTCTTTGTATATAATATATGCATTTATGGTATTCAGCAAATCGATTTTGTTCGGAGATTTTATTTTTCTTACAAGTAACATTTCCAAGGTGATGAATTCCGTTCATTCGATCATTGGTGCCATATCCGGATTCGTTACAAATCAAGAGTATTTTAATGAACATGAACTGTTTTTTTCTCTCCCGGAAAGAGCAAACGGAACGAAGAAATTTGACGAAAAGGATCCTAAAAATATTTTGACCGATAAACTCTCTTACGGATATTCTGCGGAAAGAAAAGTTTTAAATTCACTCTGTATGGAAATTAAAGAGGGTGAAAAAGTATGTGTATTCGGTGATAACGGTGCAGGGAAAACCACACTTATAAAGCTTATATGCGGTTTGTACGAGGACTACAGAGGGAAGATTCTTTTACAAAATAATGAGAGGCATTCATACGAGAAAGATGAAATAAGAAATCTTTACAGTTATGCAATGCAGGAAGGTCCACACTATCCGTTTACCGTAAAAGAAAATATATGTATGGGCAATACCGCCGATGCCGATAATCAGAATTTATACGATAAAGTTTGCTCTGTCAGCGGCATCAATCAAATTGTATCTCAATTGAGGTATGGTGAGAATACATATTTGAACAAAGAATATGACACAAACGGTGTGGATTTATCCATTGGTCAATGGCAAAAGCTTTTAATTGCAAAAATCATGTTCAGGAACAAGGAAATATTGATTTTTGACGAACCGACCTCCGCTTTGGATCCGCTTGCGGAACAGGAATTTATTAATACTTTGTTGTCATGGTATAAAAACAAAACGGTTGTTATTATTTCTCACAGAATGACATTTGCATCTATTGCCGATCGGGTATTTGTTATAAAGGACGGAGCAGTTGCCGAGCAAGGAACACCGAAACAACTTCTAAACGCAAAAGGGCTTTTTTACGAGTATTTTAACACACAAAGAAGTCTGTATTTTTAGAATAAATCTTTTTTATGGGAGGGACGGAAAATGTTGAATGTAGACGAAATAAAGTTGTTATCGCAACGGTTATAACCACAGTTATGCCGCCGCCTGCGGTGTATCCGATCATGTCCTGTGGCAGATGATCGAAAATCATCCCAACATCAATACCGTGTATCTTTGCCACGATAACGACGAAGCAGGTCAAGCAACAACAAAAAGAATATCCGACAAGCTCTTCACAAACGGAATCAAATCACAAATCCTCGTACCGATCCACAAGGACTGGAACGAGGATTTATTATATCCACCCGACGAAACGGAGGAAGAAATATGTACCCTAACTATGTAGCGAAAGGAGGCGGTAGCTCATGACCGGCAATCCGCTTTTGTTAGTTATAGTCGCCGGAATCATGTTCGCCGTGCTCGGCGGTGTGACATTGCTATCCCACATCTACAGTCTGAACGGAATCAAATCCAAGACGGTCGGCGACGGTCAGCACGGCACGGCTCGATGGGCGACCAAGTCCGAGATCAAGAAGATCTACAAGCACGTACCGTTCACGCCCGAACGCTGGCGTAAGCAGGCAGCCAAAGGCGAAACACCCACAGGCGATGACGGCAAGCCGTTGCCTCAAGGCATCGTGGTGGGATGCACCGGAAACACCACGGCAATGGTGGATACCGGCGACGTCCACGCTCTTATGATTGGTGCTGCGGGTGTCGGTAAGACTGCCTTTTGGCTATACCCGTGCATCGAGTATGCATGCGCTTCGGGAATGTCGTGGCTCTCCACCGATACCAAAGGCGACGTTATGCGTAACTACGGACACATCGCCAAGCAGTACGGCTATAACGTATCGGTCATTGACCTGCGAAACCCGACTCGCTCTAACGGCAACAACCTACTGCACCTCGTAAACAAGTATATGGATCTGTATCAGCAGCATCCCGACACTTTGGTGTACAAGGCAAAGGCAGAAAAGTACGCCAAGATCATATCCAAGACCATCATCCTGTCAGGTATGGATGCGGCATCCTTCGGTCAGAACGCCTACTTCTACGATGCAGCCGAAGGTCTGCTCACAGCAACGATCCTGCTCGTGGCAGAGTTCTGCGAACCGGAGAAACGGCACATCGTGTCGGTGTTCAAGATCATCCAGGAACTGCTTGCTCCCTCACAGAAGAAGGGCAAGAATCAGTTCCAACAGCTCATGGAGATGCTCCCCGATGACCATAAGGCAAAATGGTTTGCCGGAGCAGCACTGAATACCGCCGAGCAGTCGATGGCATCGGTCATGTCAACAGCCCTCTCCCGACTGAACTCCTTCCTCGACTCCGAGCTGGAACAGCTTCTGTGCTTCGACACCGAGATCGACGCGGAGAAGTTCTGCACCGAGAAGTCCGCCATCTTCGTAGTCATGCCCGAAGAAAACCCCAACACCTTCTTCATGATCTCGCTGATCATTCAGCAGCTATACCGAGAGATACTTGCCGTAGCCGATGAGCAAGGCGGTAAACTGAAGAACCGCTGTGTCTTCTTCTGCGACGAGTTCGGTACGCTCCCCAAGATCGAATCCGCCGAGATGATGTTCTCGGCATCCCGTTCGAGAGGATTACAGATTGTGCCGATCATTCAGTCTTTTTCGCAGCTCGACAAGAACTACGGCAAGGAAGGTGCCGAGATCATCGTGGATAACACCCAGCTCACCATCTTCGGTGGCTTCGCTCCCAACAGCAGCTCGGCAGAGGTACTCTCAAAAGCCCTGGGCAGCCGTACCGTCATGTCGGGATCTGTTTCCCGTGGCAAGAATGATCCCTCCGAATCCTTACAGATGATCGAGCGACCACTACTCACACCCGATGAGCTGAAATCCCTTCCCAAAGGTCAGTTCGTGGTCATGAAAACCGGTGTCCATCCCATGCGAGTCAAGCTGAAGCTGTTCTTCAAATGGGGCATCGAATTCGACGAGGACAATCCCTACGCTGTAGAGGATAACGGCGGCCGTGAGGTCAAGTACGCCGAGAAGAAGGAACTCATGGACGGCATCATTAAGAAATACCATCCCGACTGGATCGTCAAGGATAAGCCTGCCACAGACGGCGGCTCCGGCATCAGCGGTCAGGATCAGGCAGAGAGCGAGAACCATGAGCCGCAGCAGACTCATCCCAAGAAGCCCGGCGACAAGAAAGGCGGCGGTGGAATGAATCCCGTGCCTCCGAGCCGCAGAACAGCAACAAAACCTGCCCAGGAGGTGAAGCCGAATGAGCCGTCTTGATTTCCTATACCGTATGGAACTGCCGCACCGAGCCGTGTCGGTCTACACCTACCTTGTCGATAGAGCCAACAAGGACGGCGAATGTTGGCCTGCGATCCCCACCATCGCCTCGGAGCTGAAGCTGTCGCAGTCCACCGTCCGACGCGCACTCCACGATCTACGTAAAGCCGGACTGCTTGAAACCGAACAGCGATACCGCACCAAGGGCGGCAAGAGCAGTCTGCTTTACAAAATCCGAAGCGGATAACTGCCGAAAAAATATACACCTTCCGCCGAGGGGGAACTATGCCTTCTCGGTGGCAGGTGGTACCTGTCATGATGACAGGAGAAAGCGAACTACCCATCTTAAGAGATACTACGGCAGAATAGAAAAAGGTGGCAAGGTGTGATTGCAAATTGATTTATGATATTATTCAATTATTAAAAATGAATATAACTTAGTTTTTTAATTTAAGCGATTAACATATTCATCATGCCCATTGTATTTCTTATAATATGTGAATGAATTATCCACAAAACTTTTCAGTATTATTTTCTCATGTTCAAACTGTGATTCCAATTTCGCAACCACTCGGTTCAAAATATCAATATCTTTTGTAACATCGTATTTCTGAACAAGCTTTGAAATGGATTCCATTGTTTTCGGAACGGCTTTGTACATATCAAATAGCTCAATAATTGCGGCATCCTGACAGTCAAGTGATTTGATTATCCAATCCATTGTCAGGAGAATGATATTTCTGTGCTCCGATAATCCGTACAGCGTTCTGGCAATGTATGGTATCTTTACGTGATGATCCGCGATGTTTTCACTGTCAAGGATTGCTCGGATGTATTCTATGACACCGAGAATACAAGAAGTCCCCGTATAAAATTTGGTTACGTTATCTAAGGACTTATCTGCTTTATGTCGTATAACTTCAATACATGCCCCACCTTCCTCGTGCCCAAGTTTGTTTACTATTGCATTGAAAATGTAATTATCGGTCGAAATATCTTTTTTTACGGAAATACTGGTAATGGTATAGTAAAACATTTGCCTTAATGTCTTGGAGTCGGGATCATAAAGATATTGTTTTATTGCATCTTCATACAATTTTATAAACAAATCAAAAGAAATATCCCACATATTATATTTGTTATTTCCCAATGAAACAGTATATAATACTTTTTTATTCTTGTCGTAACCTATAATAGTACTAGAATGTGTTCTAGGATTTGGACCTTCTGCGGGAAATTGATCATGCCAATACAAATCAATTAAGATATAATTGTTGCGATCAATTTGGTCAATAATAATGTCTATTATCTTGTCGGGAGTGGAAGACCACAAATCAATTTCACGAGTATCAAGGATATCATCATAATAACTCATTTGAGCTACGTAAATTCCACTGCCGAAATTGATATCCAGATTATTTGACATGAGCACATCCAGATGGGTTGCAAGCCATGCTTGCCCGTAAGGCGAAGCTTGAATGATCCCCAATCTGCACGAGACCCTGCAATCTATCGAGTATACAACATTGCAATCGAAGGGCAGTATTTTTGAATTTGACATATTTACTCCTCATAATATTTGGCTTGTGTTGAGAACATTTCCTTGTAGATTCCGCCGTCAATCGCCATGAGTTCTGCGTGAGTTCCGTATTCGGCAATAGTCCCGTTTGCGAACACTGCAGTCTTGTCTGTAAAACGTGTGGAGGAGAGACGGTGAGAGATGTAGATTGCCGTTCTATTTTCTGCAAGGTCATGGAAGTTACGATAAATGTCGTATTCCGCTATGGGGTCGAGCGCAGAGGTGGGTTCGTCGAATATAACGATAGGTGCGCCACGATAGACTGCACGAGCAATAGCAATTTTTTGACCTTCTCCGCCGGAAAGCTCGATTCCGTCCGGGTCGAACTGCTTATAGAGGTATGTTTCCTTGCCGTGAGGGAGCGTTTCCATTCGGGTTTCAAGCCCACATTTTTTTATGGCATCCACAAGTTTTTCATCGTCACATTCGGTATCCATTGAGATATTCTCAGAGACCGTGAAGCTGAAAAGTGAGAAATCCTGAAAGACTACACCGAGGAGATTGTAGTATTCATCGAGGGGGATATCCTTGGCAGGAATCCCGTTTACGAAAATCTCACCCGATGTAGGTTCGTAGAATCGACAGAGAAGCTTGACGAAGGTGGTCTTTCCTGCGCCGTTTACGCCTACAATAGACAGCGTTTCACCGCGGGCGATAGTGATATTTACATTTTCAAGGACCATTCGATCGGTTTTGGGGTATTTAAAGGAGACATTACGGAACTCGATTTCGACATTTTTGGGAATATCAATGTGAGTATGACCGCCGTCTTCCTTGATTTTTTCTGCTATACCGAGACAACGTCGGTAATCGCGGAGATACCACGATGTTTGAATTATCAGATAGGAGTAGTTTCCCGATATCCCCATGATGCAGGCGGAGAAGGTCCCTGCGGCGGTGAGATACATAGAGAAATCACCGACGGTCATTGTGCTGTAAATGACCTCGAGGGCAAGAATCAGGTAGATGAGGATATCCTGCACCATTGAAATAATTCCGTTCAGACTTGTAAGACTCAGATATGTCTGCGTAAATATCTTTTCACGGGGATACAGATCTTTTTGCCAGCTTGTTTCAGATTTGTCGTAAATCCAATTTTCAAGATTATTAGTGCGGACTTCCTTTCCCATTCCGACATCCTTCATGAGGGAGGTATAATAATTATTTTCACGGCTTACCGCAGCACGGTCATCATTGTATTTGTGAGGGAGCTTTTTTTGATGGCGATCAATAAGATATTTTATTATTGAAGATACCGTTATCACCCCGAGGATCAGAGGGTTTAGAGTGAACACTACGGCACTTATTCCGAACACCGTAAGAGTTGATCCAATCACAGCTGTTGTAAGTTGTAATACATTATCAAAGCGATTATACTGAGCCAACCAAACATAATTCTGCATTTCTGGATCCTCGAGAGTGGAGTAACTCATATCTATGACCGATTCGGCTAATATCTTTTTTACTCTGAATTTGAATTTTTCGTGCTCACGTCCATCCCATTTCCCGAAAAGATATGACAAAAGATCAAGAACGAAGGAAGAAATAGCCATAACGAAAGCGTATAGGATTACCCTCTCAAGGCTTTTACCTTCGGTAATTTCATTTAGGATTGCACGAACGAAGAAAATAGGAATCACAGATTTTGCGCTTTGCAGAAATAGAAGCGGGACACGGAAAAGATAAAGTTTTTTATTCGCCTTGAAGATAAACTTATAAGCGAACCAAAGGTTTCCAAGTTGTTCCTTGAACGTTCCGTTGACTTTACGTTCCAATTCTTTTTCTTTGGTATGCTTCTCTTTTTTTATCCTTCTTTCAGTTTTTTTAAATTCGCTCTTTTTCTTTGACATCACTCCGTTACCCCCGCGCTGTTAGGATCATCATTTACATAATAATGTGCTTGCTTTCTGAACATTTCGGCGTAAACACCATTAACTCCCATTAAATCACGGTGTGTTCCGCGTTCCACAAGCATACCATCAGCGAACACTGCGATACTGTCACAGAATTTTACACTTGCAAGACGATGAGAAATGTATATGGAAGTCTTGTCACCGATTATATTATTGAAACGTTCATAAAGACTCGTTTCGGCAATTGGATCAAGAGACGCAGTTGGTTCGTCGAGAATAACTACAGGAGCATTTTTATAGTATGCACGAGCACAAGCTACTTTTTGCCCTTCACCACCAGAAAATTCCACTCCCTTTTCGTCGAATAGACGCCAAAGCTCCGTTTCTATCCCATTTTCAAGAAGTGAGAGACGTTCGCCAAGTCCGCTTTTTTCGATGGCATCGTCAAGGCGGGATTGATCGTACTCGTGATTCATTACGATGTTGTCGCGGATAGTGAGCCAGAAAAGCTGAAAGTCTTGAAAGACTACCGACAGCATTTCCCGGTAGTCGGTGAGATTAATGGTGGAAATGTCCACCCCACCCATGAGTATCCTTCCTTCGGTTGGCTCGTAAAGGCGGCAGATTAGTTTGATAAAGGTGGATTTTCCAGCTCCGTTGTAGCCGACTACGGAAAGACGTTCTCCAGATTTAATTTTAATATTCACGTCACGGAGAACATATCGGTCGGTGTTGGGGTACATGAAAGATACATTCTGGAATTCTATGTCGAACTTTCCGTTTGTGGGATCGGAGCCTGTTACAGTTTCTCTCTCAGCGCCATCGTGTTTTGTGTAAGTGAGGAATTCCTTGTAGTCATCTACGTAATTTGAGAGAAGTGCAAGTCCAGAGAAACGTCCTATGAATCCTGTGAAAGAACCTGTAAAAGCGGTAACTGCACCGAGAAATACAGAGAAGGAACCCACCGTGATACCACCTGATATGGCGAGATAGGCGCAATAGCCATATACTACCACGGTCTGAACAAGTCCGATTACCATAGTCAGGATGTCAAAAGGAAGTCTTTTGTTTTCATTGGCACGGAGATTTTTCATATATTCTTCAGTTTCTTTATCAAATTTCTTTCGAAGCCACATTGACGCACCGTTTATTCGTACTTCTTTTCCTACTGTAAAATTTATCATTGCTTCGTAGATGTAGCTGTATCTTCGAGAGAACTTGGCAATAATGGGCTCATACTCGTATCCAATCTTGTTCAGTTTTCGTGTAATGAGAGTATTCATTCCTATTACAACAAGAATGAACACAATCACGATAGGGTGAAGTGAAGCGATTATGTAAGTGTATCCTGCAAGTTGGATTAGATTTGTAAAGAACCCCAGTACTGTCCCCTCAGCAAAACTTTGAGGATCCACCTGTCCAACACATCTACCAGCCAGTTCTTGTACTTGTCCATTCTCAAGATTACCGTAATCCATGTAGAGCCATTTTTTCTGATTATGCATTTCGATTTGGTGAGTGGTCTTAATAGTCTTAAGACTACCGTATCTGTTGAGAAGGAGAGATACGAGATTGAAGAATACGATCACTCCGGCGTAGAGGGCAATGTATTTCATTGTAACGTCGGGACGGCGTTTACCTGCAAGCTCATCAAGAATATATTTCGGCATAATAAGCAGTGCGAAAGGTTGTGCTGTGTTCAAGATTGCCTGTATTATCATGATGAAGTATTTACTTCGCGCAAGATTCCACGAATGGCGAATCAGAAAAATCATATTGGATACAAAATGATGGAATTTTTCCATAGTCCCCCCTGAGTATAAGTCCAAATAATACAATGCTGTTATTGTTGAAATTAAATTAGAAAATCTATGATACTAATTTGCATCGCATATTATTATTTTGACTAAAATTAATAGAAATAAAATGCCGAAAACATAGTCAGACTTTAATTATGTGCTGCATTTTGAGACAGAAACTAATGTTGCATAAATTTCGCAACCACTATCAACAAAATTATAACACAAAAGAGTGAAAAGTCAATATTTTAACCCAAAAATGTTTACAAAGTCTTGACTATAATCATGGAATGTAGTATAATATAACATAATATGGAGGTGTTATATGAGCAGAATTGCATTGATCGGTCAGAACTCAGTTGAATATGTTGATATGTTGGTGAATATCTGGAACAATGGAGATTGTGCTGTATTAATTGATTGTCAGATTCCTTCGCAAACGGCAGTCCTAATGATGTATGAAGCAAAGGTTAAAAAGTGTTATGTGGAGCAGAAATATTATGAGAAGATGAGCAAAATTATTGATGAATCTATTACATTAATCCCATATATTCGATCATCTCCTACTGCGCAGTTATTGCCATCAGAAATATACGCTAAATTCCGGAATAATTACAGCAGAGACGAAGCGATTGTAATTTATAGTTCCGGGACAACTGGAAAATCCAAAGGGATCATATTGTCCCACTTTGCAATCAATACTAATGCCGATGCAATTATAAACTATATGAAACCGTGCAACAATGACTGCATGTACATTGTAAAAAATCTTACACATTCCTCTTCTATTACGGGAGAGTTGCTTGTTGCTTTAAAAATGAAAATAGACCTATTAATTACACCAACAATAGTACCACCAAGATACACTCTTATGAATATTGAAAAATATGGTGTAACTATTTTATGCATAAATCCGACGCTACTGAAGCTATATGTTGACGATATTAAAAAGAATAACAAAAAATACGATTTATCTGCTTTGAAAAAAATATATGTAAATGGGGCAAAAGCAGATAAGAAATTAATTCTCGGTGCTCAAAACACTTTAATAAATCAGCAAATATACTATGAATACGGATTAAGTGAAGCGGGGCCGCGTGTCGCTTCCCAAGCATTGGGATATTGTAATATCCATTCAGTCGGAAAACCGATTATGGGCGTACAGGTGAAGATACTCAAAGAAAACGGTGAGACAGCCGCAATTAACGAACACGGAATAATTCATGTTTTGACACCATCAAAATATGAAAAGTATATCTTAGGAGAAGTTAAATATAGTTCATTGTATAAGGATTGGTTGAATACTGGCGATATAGGATATATTGATGAAAATGAAGAATTGCATGTTTTATCCCGAATTGATAGCTTAATCATTAAAGATGCTCATAAGATTTATCCGTTTGAAGTCGAAGAAAAAATACAATCTCTTGCGGATATATCGGAATGTGTTGTTACGATGGTTACGGTTCAAGATAAGGATAAGTTGTGTTGTTTGTATTCATCTGAAACGGAGATCCCAAAAGATATAGTGGGTAAACTTGGCAACTTTATGATGAAATATGAAATTCCAAAAGTATTTGTGAGAATTGATAAGCTTCCCAGAACTGCGAATGGAAAAATAGCAAAGCTAGCTGTTGAAGAAATATTGCTAAGAGAATTGGAGAGGAGATAAACGAATGAATCGAGAAGAAATCAAAAAGAATTTGATTGAATTATCTGTAGATATCTTCCGTGATGCTGGAATTAATACGGATTTGATCGAGTATGTGGATTTTGTTGAAGATCTCGGGATGGATTCGATTACATTTATTACACTCATAGTTGAGATTGAGGCAACATTTGATATAACTGTACCAGATGATTTGCTGTTGATGGATCACTTTAGAAATGTAGAAGCTGTTGTTCAGGTTATTGAAGAGCAGTTGACTAATAAAACGATAATAGACAAGGAGAACTGCGATGACGAAACTTGAGAAAATGCTAAAATATGTATCGGAACATAATGAGTTTTATAAAAGCAGAATCAAGAAATACGGCATCAAAGATCCCCTTGATATCACGCAATGGCCAGTTCTCACAAGAAAAGAGTTACAGGAAAATCGTTACAATATGTTTTCAGATGGGTATAAATCAAAATACTATAACCAACAACTTCGCAGACAATCCTCATCTGGATCATCGGGAATGCCTATTAACGTGTATTGGGACTACAAAGATTGGTACGCCTCCAATTTATCTGTTTGGCGTTTACGACTCAAATGGTATGGTATTTCGCCTAATGATAAGTGTGTAATGTTTACTCTAAACGCCTTCAACACCCCAAATGACGGCAAAACGGTATACTATTTGACAAATCCTTCGAATATTCTTTTTGCTAACGTGTCTCTAATACATGATGATCACGGTTATATTAAACTTTTGGATATAATTAATGAGTATAAACCTAAATGGATGTATATCCAACCCTTTGTATTAAACAGGCTAATTCGTGCTTATAAGTACTCTGGAAAAAAACCTCCCTCTTCTTTGAGTTATATTGAATCTGTTGGGGAACTTCTTAGTTCAGAATTGAGGAAAAAAGCAATAGATCTATTCAATGTACCTCTTGCAAACATGTATGGTTCAGAGGAAATGAACAGCATAGCGATTGAATCACCTAGCGGTAAAATGTTAATACTTGATAGCAACGTTTTTGTTGAAATAAAAAGCAAAAATGAAATAACTCAATTCGGAAATGGTGAAGCCATTGTGACGAATTTAAATAATATGTGTCAACCGCTTATTAGATACAATCAAGGAGACTCTATAATTATTTCAAACGATATCATTGATGACAAAGTAAGAACAATCGATTTAATTAAAGGACGAACACTGAACAGTCTAATTCTAAATGATGATGAAGAAATAAATCCTGTCATGCTTTTAGAGATGATGGCGGAAATCAACAATCATTTTCCGGAAGTTATTAAAGAATACAACTTTATATTTGATACAAAAAATGCTTCCCTCAGGTGTTCTTTAACCATTGAACCCTCAAAAAAAGATTGGATTCCCGTTGTCAAATGTGCCATAATAAAGAGTTTTCAACAAAAAAGATTTCCGAGAAATGGTTGTTCGATTGAAGTTGTGACTTCAATCGAAGAGTCTAGTCTTTGTGCAAAAAATCCCATTCTCACCATCGAATAGATTTACGGGGGTTTTATAATGATTAATAGTAATGTTACATTAAAAACGTTTATACACGGTGAAAGCTGTTATTTATATTGCCCGTTCCCGAATAAACTAATACAAATAACGAAGGAACATTATTCAGAAATTAAGTTTCTTGAACATTATGGGTTTGATAATTATTTAAGACTCAATAAAGAAAGTCAAGCCTACAAAGATATTGTTGTTTTGATTCAGAAAAAAGTAATTGTTGAATCTCCAATAAAAAGAATTGAACACCCACTTACAAACTATGTCGAACCATTGCTCGAAAGAGGCTTGAATTTTATAATACTTCAAGTTACTAAAGATTGCAATTTTAGTTGTAGGTATTGTTTATTTGCGTCCGAGTCTAGTGATAACTTGAATTTAGGTCATCAAAGTAATTATATGAGCTTTGAAACTGCACGTCGAAGTGTTGATTTCTTATATAAGCACTCGCAAGATGCTAAAGAAATTATGATTTCTTTTTATGGTGGAGAACCATTGTTAAATTTTGATCTCATTCGTCAAACAGTAGAATATGCGGAAAAAGTTTTTGTTTCAAAAAAATTTAGGTTTGGTATGACAACCAACGCTTCATTATTAAATGAAACGATGATACATTTCTTTATAGAACATAATTTTTATCTTACTATAAGTTTGGATGGAGATCCACAAATACAAAATTGTCATAGAAAATTTTATGCAAATGGTCGTGACACATTTGAGATTGTGTGGAATAATGTTCAAACAATTAGGAATATCAACAGCGATTACTTTCTTTCCCATGTAGTTTTTCATCCTGTTATCTTTATAGACGAGGACTATGATAACGTAACCAATTTTTTTCAGTCAAATGGAATAAATAGTGATATGGTTTCAATCCAGTATGCAAATACACAAGGAATTGATTATACATTAAGCGGGGTAATGCGAGATAATATGGATAAAACCGGTATCCCGATTAGTGAGTTTAAGAAAATGGAAGAAAAACTAAAGAGTAGCCTTCCTATTCCAGCAATTTGGCACCATAACGGGCCATGTGTTCCTGGTGCTCTAAGATTATATGTTGATATTGCAGGAAATTTCTTTCCTTGCGAAAAAACCTGTAGCCTGATTCCCATTGGCAGTTTGGAACAAGGCTTCAACATTCAGAATGTGAAAGATATTCTAAATATCGGTAAATTAACCAATGATAATTGCCGGCACTGTTGGGCTGTTAGATTTTGCAATACATGTGTTAGCCAATGTGTTGATTTATGCACAAATAAAATTGACATAAATGTGAAGGATCAGAATTGCTCAATACAAAAAAATAATATAGTAAAATTTTTTAAAGAATACATTGATAAAACTATGAAATAATCTCTTTAGTATAACATGCAGACAACATACAGAAAAAGAATGACACTTGAATTCTGATTTCGTTGGAGGAAAAGTATGAAAAAAATTAATATACTAATAATTTCCGACTCCTATTTTGCAAGAACCTTCCTTCTTAATTTGGAGTATGTTCTTAATGTGCCAATTGATAGAGTTTATTTACTCGAAGAGAATCACGCGATCGATGAAGAATATTATGGGTTTTCTGTGGAATTGATTAATAAAAAAACGCTTGCTCATTGTATCAACTGTTGTGACATAGTGTTTGTACACGGTTACGAGGAAATGTATCCTTTGTTAGACATTGATTTATTGCAAGACAAAAGAATAATTAGATTTCCATTTCTCCCTTACGAATTTTTGAATGAAGAAAAACTAGATGTGAATAATGTCAAATGCGATGTCCCTGTGATTCTTAATATTAATGTTGGATATTACTCTTCTCAATATTGTGCAGAAATTCTACTAAACAAAATTGTCGGTAAATATTTGAGCAACTTTAAGCAGATATTCTCTGGTCAAGCGTATTCAATTATAAACACTTTGAAAGAAAATGATTTGTTGAGTTCTCAGTTTAATTTGTGTACATCACATAGTTGTTATGATATGCTAATTTATACATTATGTATAAACAATTTGCTTGAGATCCAAAAAGATAAAAATAGAGAATATATTGAATTGTTTGATCGTATTTCTCCAAACTATGTTATTCTCACAACATCCTTTGACAAAGTAGTTGCAGAGGGAGTCTTAGACAACGTAAAAAACTTATTTTTGTATAGATACAATACCAAATTGAATTCGATTATTCTTTCAAATTTTTTTGAATCTCCAAATTCCAAATTTCCAGTATATCATCCCAAAGCAAAATTAATAACAAACTTTCAAAATAATTGTTACTTTTATGATAAAAACATGGAAGGAATATTGGAAAATGATATTATTACTAATCTTGCGTACCCCGAAGGTATGCACATAATTTAGACTATATACCACATCGGAAATCCTGTTTTATCTTCTGAATGAAAGGAGAACTACTATGACATTTATAAAAAGCTTTAGTTCTGAAGACAATATCCCGCATTTGACATCAGATTCTTGTGAGTGCGGCTGTGCATTCGAACGTGTTGGAACAATTAATGGAAGTGGAGCCGATGCGTGCAATCAAGCTGGTATTAGTGCGTCTGTCCTTCCTAGCGTAATATCTGCTTAATAATCAGCAATCATCTTATCTGCACAAATTAATGTTGGCTAATAAAGTATAATTAATTTTATATCACTTTAGACAACATATCATTTCAAACGGGTTTCCTGATGTGGTATTTAGTAAATAAGATCATCACGAAAAACGATAATTGGAGGAAAAGATGCAAGAAAAATGTTCAAATTGTACTCCAAATTTACAATCAGTAATGTTTTCTGATATAGAATGGTATGTTCTTTGCAGAAGAACCGGAAAACTACTTATAATGTCAAAAAACATACTAGGAATCAAACCATATGATAATGTTTTCGAGACTGAGTTGTGGGAAACCTGTAAATTAAGAAAATATCTGAACACTGAATTTCTGAAACAGTTTTTTCCTAAAGACAGAAAGAGAATAATAAAAACATTTAATATCAATGAAAAGAATCCGCTGCATAAGACATTCGGTGGAAACAGTACACACGATTATATTTTTATTCTCGGACTGGACGAGGTGAACAAATATTTAACACCGCTCCCTTTTTTGGCTGATAATTCTCAGGATTCCTATGAACACTCAACTATGTGTTTATTCAGTGATATTAATGATGCAAAAAGAGTGTCATGCTATCAAAATATCTCCACAAGTTGGTGGTTGCGATGTCCTGGTGAAAATTCCAACTCCGCAGTTGCAATTCTTAACGATGGAAGGATAGCGTTGTCAGGTCTTGATTTAGCGGCTATTTTAGATGTTGGTGGAGTAGGTTTTAGACCAGCTTTGTGGATTAAAGATGATAAAATATAAGGTTGATTATGAAAACTTCATCAAAAACTCTCAAAAACCAAAGCATCAAAATAACTTTGTCATCTACCGCATTTATGCTGAAAAGATGTTGTTGTGAAAAAAACGGAAGAGTCTATATTTTTTTTCAAAGTATAGTATCTTTATTAAATGTTATGCCGACTATTGTTTCAGTTTTGATTCCTGGACTTATTCTCAATGAATTGGTGGGCAACAAACGTATCAATGTTCTTTCGGTATATGTAGGTATAGCCATAATAACACCATTAGTACACCAAGTTATCAATTCGATATTAACAAAACGACTAGCTACCATAAATTTTGGTTTGACAGTAAAGCTAAAAAAAGATTTCAATGAATATGTTGCAGACATGGATTATGAGACTCTTGAGAATCCGGAAATTCAAACTTTACGAACAAGGGTGCGTGGAACATTTATCCAACCACTCAATACAGCTAATAAAGTTATTAATTTAATATCAACAATAGTTTCATTTCTGTCAATATCCGCAATAATAGCAACACTAAATCCAATAATAATCGTTGTTGTTTCAAGTGTTGTACTTGCCAATTCGTTAATCACAAAAAAATTAAACATAATACAATATTTAAACGGTAAGGAAATTAGTCGTTGTGACAGAGCTCTACTACCTTTTCAAGGTATATTAGTTCAGCTAGTATATGCAAAAGAAATTCGATTGTTTAATTTAAAAGAATACTTTACTAATATAATATTAAAAAGAGAACAGGAAATTAATGAATACCGTTTAAAAGATGTATGCAATCAAATTGTTGCCAATCTTGGATATTCACTAATGAATCTTCTACAAAATATTTTCATGTACATCTACTTGATATATCAGGTTCTATTTAATAGTCTTCCGATTGGAAATATGACTATTTATATGACATCAATTGCACAGTTTTCCGGTTTATTAAGTTCAATTTTTAATGCATATACTGAACTATCAAAAGACAGTCTTAATATCCAAGAAATGATACATTTTTTCGAAATTTCACAGCCAACGCAGAATTTTGGATGTGAAACGCCTATCTTGAATGCCGATTCTACAATAGAATTTAAAAATGTTTTTTTCAAATATCCCGGTGCAGAAAATTATGCAATAAACAATTTGAATATTAAGATTTAATTAAAAAATAGAATTTGTATAGTTGGAGAAAATGGATCAGGTAAAACTACATTTGTTAACCTTCTTGCGCGGCTATACGCGCCAACCAAAGGGGAAATACTGTTGAATAACCGAAACATAAATGAATATGACTTAACTAAATACCAAGAACTGTTTTCTACGGTATTACAAGATTTTTGCCTTTATGAATTACCGTTATCTGATAACATAATCTTGGCAAACATCAACAATTATTATCTTTTAAATGATGTTTTAAAAAAGACTGGTTTGGATTTGATGGTAAAAGACTTACCTCAAAAACATAATACCACTTTGGGTAAAATGGCTGATCCTGAAGGTATCATCCCATCTGGTGGAGAAGCTCAAAAAATTGCAATTGCTAGAGCACTATATCGTGATTCTCCAATTATGATTCTGGATGAACCTACTGCGGCTTTGGATCCATTATCCGAATATGAAATCTATATGCAATTTCATCAAATGATAGAAGAAAAAACCGCTATACTTATTACTCACAGATTATCTGCTGTTCAACTCTCAGATCTTGTTATTGTTTTTAGAAACGGTCAAGCCATCGAATACGGCACGCACAAAGAATTGTATACTCAGGACGGTGTATATACTGAAATGTTCAATAAACAAGCACAATTTTACAGAGACAATTCCAATGAATAACAAAAAACAAGTCGTTAGATGTGATTGTCATTGGTGCGATCCGAATAGATCATCAAGTGTATGTGTGTAAGAATTGAATTTTTAATGTTTAGTGCAATAAGTGCATTAATTAAAATAAAGAAAGTTAACAGCTATAATTTATCTACCAAGAATGCATGATATCTTTCTGATTTAATTAAGTTATGAAATGTCCGTTTTTTCTTTGGAAATCACGGGCATTTTTAATAGCATTGCTTTATATGTCAAAACCATAGGTGTTGATAAGCAGTATGTGAAGAAATTTGTTAATAACAAAAAATTGCAGTCGCATTATTTCCAATAAGCTAAGTATGTTGTGGTAATCTTTTTATTACATAATGCGACAGTATTCTTCAGATACTCTGTGGTACGCTTTGTAGGACACCAAAGAGGTTGTCGATCCAATCATTCACGCAGACAACATAAAAAGGTTCCAACGTGCAGTCGAAGATCTGACAAGCCTCCGGGTGCTCGATACCTATATCCTAACCGTAACGCCAAATTTGTCTTGTGTTTAACACAAGGCAAGTTTGGCCTTTTAAGTTATGCCGTAATGCAAATAACCGATACGGTAACCCATAGCGTGGGTTGCCGTGATCCTCCCGATCAATCGTTTTGAAATGCTCAAAAACGATTGATTGGAGGTAACAATGGTGAAAAAATATGCACCGAAAAAGGTTTTCATTTTAAAAAACAACGAATACATCGAAATCACTTATGAGGAACTCTGTCACCGAGAAGAAAACGATCCGTCATATAAGGATAAGCTGTTCCTTCCTCTGTACGGAATGATCATGGAAGTAACCGAATCAACCTACATCGAATTCTACAAGTTGCAACGTCGGCAAAAATATATCGACGAACGTTCGAGGGATAATAAAGATATATCCTACGACTCTCTTACAACAGACGAATTCAATGGCGAGGATAACCGAGCATTTCAAAGTGATTCTGAGAAAGAACGGAATGGAGCAGATACGCTTCCACGATTTGAGACACTCATGTGCTACGCTCATGCTTAATAATAATGAAGAAATGAAAAAAATCCAAGCATGGCTTGGACACAGCTCGATAACCATTACTGCAGACACATATGCACATCTTGATATGTCGAGCAAGGTAACGAGCGCAGAAAAGATAAGTGACTCACTGGCAGCTCTCGCAACGTAAAAACAATATTTAACGAAGCAGGATACGAATATGAGGACTAAAAAGCAAAGAAAAAGGAGCCAGAAAATGCGACTTTTCGGCTCCAAATGGCGGAGGGTGTGGGATTCGAACCCACGTGACGTTGCCGTCAAATAGTTTTCAAGACTACCTCGTTATGACCGCTTCGATAACCCTCCATATATCAAAACTGCAAAAACAGTTGATATCGAGTAAATATTAAGTTTTGAAAAATGCGAGAAAACTGCGAGATGACCTTCTCGCAAGGTACACGGAAAGGTGGCAAAACCCCAGTGAAATCAAGGGTTTTCGGAATAAATCAATGACGAACACAGGAGTTTTTCAAGACCGCCTCGTTATGACCGCTTCGATATCCCTGCGTATTCTGTTTTGCCGTGCGCGGCTTCTCTCGCGCGATCGGCTTCGGAAAGCGGCGGCGCGGTGCGCTCGTTCAGGCGCTTTCGCAACTCAAAGTATATCACAGATTCCGTGCGTTGTCAAGGATTTTTTGCCCGCTCGCACGCTGCCGGCGTTGCGGCGGTTTTCGCTTTTCGAAAGCGCGGACGGGAGATTTTTGTGAAGTGTGCGGAGTGCGGGCGGATGTGATCACGCGGGAGGAAAGCCTGCGCCGCACGGGCGAGGCGGCATGTGCGGTGGGGAAGCGTTCACCGTGCTTGCGCGGTGATACATGCGAAAGAAGGATGCGTGCCGCGCGTGGGGATATGCCGCACGCAAATGAGCGGTGGAAGCGTGGGTGCGGGAGCAGTGCATATTGAAAGCTGATACGGTACGGATACGGCGTATATCAGAGCCGACGCGGCACGGACGAGGCGGTGTATCTCTTCTGAATAGGTCGCGGTGTGTGATGCGGCGTGTGGGGATGCCTCGGCGCAATTCGAGAGGGCGCGAGAGGGTATCGATTTTTCTCCGAGCGGGCGTTTGCCTGCGCACGGCAGAGCGGTCGGTTTCTGCGCTCCCGTGCCGTCTCACGCGGTCAATGCCGCGCACTTTTCATATTTGAGCCCCGGCGCCCCGCCTTGAATAACGCTTCATTTTTTTCGATAAAAAATTTTGGGGAAATTTTTGTTTTCGTGCAACCTGCGGCGAAAAAATCCGTCTATATAGGTGAAGGGAGATATATCCCGCCTGCGTTAAATTTACCGTTCGGCGCGCGGGCGGCGGATCGGACATTTGCCGGGCGGCAAAAGATACATTATTTATTCGGCGTGTGCCGGATACACGAAAGGAGAACTCAAATGAAAAAGATCACAGCAATTCTCACGGCGGCGATTCTGCTTGCGGCAATGCTTGCCGCGTGCGCAGACCCGTCAAAGG
>JABLTO010104667.1_pt1 | contig 36530 bp, 33 predicted proteins | sample 7160091 | NCBI WGS metagenome assembly JABLTO01 (sample SAMN14651225, study PRJNA627086) | human gut metagenome | isolation source: feces | host: Homo sapiens
AGTAGATTGCTGTCCTGATTGCGGGCACGATGATATCAGACCGGCAAATGAGGAAGAACAAAAGGAGTATTTGGAGCGCAAAAATAAAAAACGCTAAAATTGTGATTTGCTTTTTGTTATTCCTCTGTTGTATATACTTCTCTCTTTACCAATAGCGGCATTCCCTGATGCAGATAATTTAACGCTTTCTCTGTGTCAAACACCCAGTCAATCAAGCTGTTTCTGTCCAGCACCACCGGCATTCGGTTATGCACATCTGAAATAGAACTGTTTGCATCAGCAGTCAGGATCACATACCGCCGCTCGCCTTTGAATTCGTTATAGAATCCCGCCATATATAACGCTGTTGTATCAGGCAGGCGGAACAGATATTTTTGTTTTCTTTCATCCTGTGACCACTCGTAAAAGCCTGTGGACGGAATGGCACAGCGGCGGGTGAGCAGACTATCGCGAAACATCTTCTTTTGTTCCGCCGTCTCGGAACGTGCATTGATAATGACGCCTTTTCCGTCAAACTTCGGGAAACCCCATATCGCTAAATCTGCACCAAGCTGACCGCCCTCAGCTTTCAAAATCGGCGCGGTATTGGTGGGAAAAATTTCGCCTGACTTCATGTTGTTTTCAGGCTGTTTTTCCTGTACTTCCCGAATGATATTTCGGATATCCTCGGTCTGTTCTTCAGTAAACAGTGTATATCTGCCGCACATAGTATCGCACTCCTTGTTGTATATATTGTACCGCAAACAGCAATCAGTATACAAGCCTAATTGATCTCTTTCCCCTCCACAAACCATGCGGGGTCTTCATAGTAAATATATGTTGTGTGCCTTCCGATTTTTACCGTATATCGGATACCGATTCCGCCGGCTTTCAGGCTGGCACGGCGGCAGCTTGAAAGAACGCGGTCGATCTCGAATATGTGCCCATCTTCCCAAATTACCGAGCGGGGCGTCATCTTGCCGTCAGCATCAAAGTCCACATTTACTTTTACATAGATTTTCTTTGCCATTGCTATCGTTCAACCTCATAAATATCATAAAAAACTGACCGGATGGATCGTATGCTCGGCCGCAGGGTTGGTGTCTGACAAAATTGGATCGGTAAGCATGACTGCCCGCCGAACGGCAAAATGTCCGAATCTACTGCGAATTGAATCGACCGCTGTTTCCAAACGGTCGATTTTTTGTGTCCTTATCACGCCCGGAAACAAGGATAATTGTACTTTCTTTTCCATAGACAGATCACAGGCGCGTATGCCAATGGAACGCAACGGCTTGCCGGAAATATGATTCTCTTTATACAACTTAAATGCCGCCTTAAAAATATCCTCAGAATTTCCAGTCGGATAGGACAGCTTTTTCTGTCTGGTACAATAGGACAGTTCATTATCCCGCAAAGAGACTTCTACTGTACCGGCTCGAAAAAAGCAACCTCGCATCCGTTCCGCTACGCTTTCTGCCAGTACCAGCATAGTGATTTTCATCTCCTCATCTGTTACCAAATCACGCGGTGTAGTCATACTGTTTCCAATGCTTTTGATTTTCGGCGGGGCTCCTGCTACTGAAACAGGTGAAGTATCCTTTCCTTGCGCGAATATTTTCAGCATGAATCCGATTTTACCCAATTTTGATTGTAACCATTCATCAGGCGCTGATGCCAAGTCGCCAATCGTATGAATCGCAAAACTGTTCAGCTTGCGGGTAGTTGCAGGACCGACATACAATAAATCACTGACCGGCAGCGTCCAAACCATCTCTCTGAAATTCTCCGGTGTGATGATAGTGGTCGCATCCGGCTTTTTAATATCGGAACCTAATTTTGCAAAAACCTTATTGAAGCTGACGCCGACTGACACAGTAATTCCAAGCTCCTGTTTGATCCGTTTCCGAATCTCGTTTGCAATTTGTTCTCCGGTTCCCATAATGCCGGAGCCAGTCACATCCAGCCATGCTTCATCCAATCCAAATGGCTCCACTTGGTCAGTATATTCGTTGTAAATCTCCCGTGCGATCCGGGAAAAGCGCAGGTACTTGTCATAATGCGGCGGGACAAAAACGATCTCCGGACAGAGTTGTTTTGCTAACCAAAGCGGATTACCGGTTTGGATTCCGCAAGCCTTAGCCAGATAATTTTTGGCTAACACAATTCCATGCCTCTGTTCCGGATCACCTGCCACAGCAACCGGTTTGCCGCGCAGGGCAGGATTGTACAAACACTCGACGGCGGCATAAAAATTATTGCAGTCTGCATGTAGAATTGTCCGTCCCATCCTAAAAATCACTTCCTTATTACAACTTTGGACGCAATACAAATCATAAAGAACATATGTTCTTATTGTATCACAACTAGCTGGCAAATAAAAGTGGTAAATATTTGAATATTCTATTGCCATTCTGTGAATGCCATTCGTGATAAATCCTTAACTGACTATTCGGCAACACTGTGCGTTTGCTGATATAGCAATGCACTCTCTCATTGCAAAAGAATAAGCGTAAGAGCAAAACACTCAATCCGTGTCTTACGCTTACGCTTTAATCCTGCAAAAATTACTTCTTTGTTACACGCTGCTTTATGCCGCCTCGCTGTCATCGATTCGCCGGAGCAGATCCGCTGCGATATCGTTTCGATCCGTTGTACTTGTTCGATAAAGCCTGTTGCAGAATGGCTTTAGACTGTCACCACAACTGCTATCGGATTCATCAATCAAGATACCGGTCACCGTCAGCTTATGTCCTTCCCGAAATTTTGTAAATTGTTCGGCAAATTCATCCGATACGGTGCATTCTCCGTCGGTAATAAAAACGATTTCTGCATCCTGATAACCTTTTTCAATCAACTGGATCGCTTTCTGGAGAGGTCGCTCAAAGTCGGTGCCGCCGTTAAAAAAGTGTGATGCGGCGTTCATGATGTCTTCTTGCGTGTAAACTCCGGGGATAAATTCATCGATACGAGTTTGGCTTTTGCTTCCAAACTGAATCAATGCAAATTTTCTCCTGTCTTCCGCTGCGATTTCCTGTAAAGCAAGCGCGAGCGCCATTGCCCATGCAATCGTATCCGACATGCTTCCGCTGCCGTCTACACAGGCGATAATGTCGCCCTTTGCTTTGGTAACAGCTTCCCGTTTGCGGTATTGCGTCAAACTGCTGTTCATAAATTTGTGCATAAACAGCGGCTGTGTTTCCGGTGTGCTCAACAGCGATATATCTGAGGATAGGCAGGCGTTGAGATCATGCCCAGTCGTTAGGTCATATTTTTCTCCCTCGCCGTAAGCAAAACTGTTTTTTCGCTTGTCGATCAGCATTTCCTTGTATTTGCCGAGCAGTTTTGAGATCTCTCCAAGCTGCCGATCGTGCTTCACTCGTTCCAAGATTTTGCTGTCAAAGGGAATCGTGCCGGCTGTGCCTTCATGATCACCCCATGAAATCAGTATATAGCGGATTTCGTTCACATCCTGTATGGCTTTTTGAACAGCGGCTTCAATCACCTTTTTAGGCTGTTGCTCCAACAGATAACATTCCTCCAGCTTGATATATAGGTTTTCACGCTGCTTTTGACGGTCATACACACGATTGAGCACTTTTAAAAACCTTTTCTGCTGTTGCGCAGTGCCGTTATTAATTTCTGCTCGTTCCCGCGCAATATATCGTGAATCGTTTTGTATCTTTTCTCCCAGCCGCCTAATGATTTCCATATTTTTATGGATTGGATGCTGTGTGGAAAGATAGGAGATGGTACTTTCCATTAAAGATTGAAACAAAGATGCCGCAGCAGTCAGCGAAAACAGCTCTCTGCTTTCGCAAATCGACTTTAATGCGTGAAAATCCTTGCATTTTCTGATCTCTTCTGTAATTTTTCGCTTGAGCCAGTCGGCATTTGGGTTGACGTCATTCCGACCGCTGTACAGCAGGATGAAAAGGTCGTTTTCATAGCTGTTTTGACGATCCGGCAAGTCCGGTATTGCTCTTTGAGTATCGTTATAAACGCGGTCGTAATATTTTGTATGTTTGAAAATACGATGATCGACCTGCACGGAGTCCCGAAGGTTCCACAGCCATTCCGTCCCCAATGCGCTGTTTAAATCTTTAAATACATTTCTTCTGCCCATATGTTGCGTCTCCTTTGTGCGGAGAGGACAGCATCCCACCCTCTCCGATATTTTTTATACTAAAATCTAATGAAACGCTTTCATTAGATTTTAGTATTAGAACGGCAAATCATCATCGCTCGTGAATTCCACCCAATCATTCGGGTTATACATCATGCCGGCACCGGCTGCAGCGGCTTGCTGCGGCGGTGCTTGTGTGTATTGGGGGATAGTCGGAGCCGGTTGGATGTTTGGCTGTTGCATAGTCTGCTGCATATTTGGAGCTGCGGGCTGTTGAAATTGCGGGACTTGCTGCGGCTGACCGAAGCCGGAAGTAAAGCCGCTGAAATCAGGGGTAAAACCGTTGTTCTGAACAGGAGCAAACTGTCCTGCATCAAAGCTGTTTCCGGCGGGAGCTTCGCTGTTCTGCTGCATCTTCGGTCCGCAAAAATACACACTGTCCGCGATCACTTCCGTAACGGTACGCTTGTTTCCGTTTGCATCCTCATAGCTTCGCTTTTGCAGACGACCGTATAAGGCAATCATCTGACCTTTGGAAAAATTATTGCAGATAAATTCCGCTGTGCTTCTCCATGCAACGACATCGAGAAAATCCGTTTCCTTGTCTTGCCCGTCCTTTTTGTAGTCACGGTCAACCGCTACGCTAATCGTAGTCGTGCTGACTCCGTTCGGCGTTTGACGCAATTCCGGATCTCTGGTAAGCCGTCCCATAATCACTGCTAAGTTTAACATATTTATGCTCCTTTCTTTTCCTGTACGCTGACTAAATCTTCCAAACTGGCAGTAAAGCCGGTTCCGTTATGTACCCTTGTGTTGATTTCTTCCAGACGGGATAAGGTTTCTGAAATCATCTCCGGCATCGTACCATTATCTTCCGCCGCTTTTGCCAACGCTCTGCATTTCTTATACGGCTCGACGATCGCGTTACGAAAAGCCAGCAGCGCTTTGACTTTATCATTGGGAGAGCTGATGTATTGACTTTCCGCGTTAAGCGCTTCGGCAAGAATCTCTTCAAGCCGATCATGAATCTGGTTGTCTACCATATTGTCAATGATTTCCCGAATTTTAACCCGTTCCTCCGGTTCGTTCCAGAAATAGTTGACCAGTACCTTCATGTCTTCTTTAATCACTTCGTTTCTTCCGTTAAGCCATGCTTCTGCCTGCACAATACTGCCGTAATTCAGATAGGTACGGTCGGAGATGTGGATTCCTTTTCCGCGCAGTTCGCATAAAATGCAGTCCGCCAGTTCATTGATCTGTTCGGGAATTTTGACAGTTTTTACTTCTTCCTGCATTTCGGCAAGCTCCTCCAAAGTGATATGTTCCACAGCAGGCGAAACTGCTGATTTCTGTTTGTTTTTCAAGGCCGTCATTCGGTTGTCGTGATCCGAAATGTATTCGGTGACTACCTTCAAATCAAAACGATCGTACAGCGGCTTTAAATTTTCATTTTCCTTGTCTTTGAAATTCGGAATTTCATTGGAAGCGCTGAAAAAAGAGATGACCGGAATATTTTTGCTGACGCCCTCATTTGTGTAGCGGCGTTCATTCAATGCTTGCAGCAGGGTGTTCAGGATGGCGCCGCCGGACTTAAAGATTTCATCCAGAAAACAAATATGGCTGTCCGGGATTTTCCCCTCTGTGATATATTCTGGTTTTCCGCCCTTGATTTGTGCAAGCGCTTTTTGATAGGTCTCCATCTTTTGCTGATACTCGTCCAGCGCTCGGTACGCATTTCCGTCTGTAATATCTGCGGCCTGTTCCATCAGCCGTTTTACATGAGCAGCCATTTTTTGATAGGTTTCATCTTCGGCAAGCAGGGAATGGGATACATTTCCCGGAATGATGCTGGACAGATCAAGCCGTCCGAACAGTTCTTCGGCTGTGGTTTGTTTGGACATCACAATGTTAAACTGCTTGGCATCTGTAATTCGGGCACGAAACATATCAATGGCATATGATTTTGCTTGTCCGGTATCTCCTAACACGAACAGGTTTTTTCGGGTCAGCAGGGCAAGTGCAATCATATGTACCAGTTCCTCCCGTTCTGCGATTTCACGATTGACGTCCTCCATAACGTTGTGCATTTTCTCATTAAGCATAAACAATCTCCTCGTCATAATGAAATTTAAGCTGCAATTTTAAGCTGTTCTCCGGCTTTGCTTTTTTTCTTTGTACTCGTGCTTTTATTCTTCTTGGCGTCTTTTTTCTGCTGAATTTCTGCCGGACGTCTTGGGCCTACAAAATAGGCGGTATTGTTTGCTTTCATCAGCAAACAGCCGTGTTTGTCTATTTGGAGTTCCAGCGGTCCAGAGGAATGGCGCAGAAATGACAGTATTTTATCCGGGTTATAATGGAAACCGTCGATATCGGTGGGAACGGTTTCTGCTGAAGGCACAAAGTTATTGGCAGTTCCGTAACAGGTAGCCATTGACACCCGAATCCCATCCGGTTCAACGGCAAGATTGACACTGTAATTGGTGTTATCCTGTATCGTGATAGTACATTGATCTACCGCTTGATACAGCTTTTTCGCATCAACCAACGCCTGATACGCGGCTTGAAAGTTGCTGACCAGCATATCCACGTTGACAAATTCACCGTTAATCAGTTGTGTGACAAACAGAATGTTTTCATTGAACAAGACCGCCTTTCCTTTACTGATTCCGATAAAATAACTGTCGTCATTATTTGAAATGCCATAAAGAATACTCAACGGATCCTGATGAAGAATGATGTTCAGTTCTCCGTCTGCGCATTGCGGTAGATTTGCTACCGCGCACACTGATTGGTCAGTCGCTGTTGCTTTGCCGGCATTAGCGTCAAAAGTAAATCTTACGCTCTCCAACACCGCGTTTTTTCCGTCGACATTGGCAGCGGCAAAAATAGAACGGCGAATCAAGGTTTTCAGCCCGGATACCTTTACGGTTTTGTTGGGCAGTTCCATCTGCGGTACAGGAAACTCCTTGACCGGGATGGTCTGAAGCTCCATTTTCGCTTGTCCCGCATAGATTACGCCGCTTTTTTCATCGGCCGCAACAACAACGTCTGTATTGGCAAGTTCAACGTATTTCATCAGTATTTGCAGATTAAAAAGAGCATGACCGCCTTCTTTGATCCGGCTGTCATGAATCCGCCGCTGTAAAAAGGTGTTGCCGTCTGTGCAGGACAACAGGACCGTTCCCGAATGCTCATCAGCTTGAATGAAGACGCCGTTCAGCGCAGGAATGACGGCATGTGACTTTGCTGCACAGGCAGCCGTTTTCAACGCAGCAAGAAACTCGTTTCGTTTTACGGCAAAAAGCATGATATTTTCCTCCATTATTTTGAAATGATATATATACAAAAAAGAGACCGGCAAAGCATCCCTTTGTTAAGGATGTTAAGCCAGCCTCTTTTCGTGGACCGGATATATGCGAAAGCCGCTTATTTCATCAGCTTTCCCGAACAAAAAAGGTCAGAGCTATTCCATAGTGGAATAATCATCTGACCTCGTACCTCATACCTATGCGCTATGGCGCGCATCTACTCTTACTCTTTATTGTCTTCATTATATCGCGGTTATATGCCGTTGTCAAGCGGTTTTGCGGATTTTCTACGGGAATAAGTGGATTCATGCTATTTTTCGATTAGAGCAGAATCTTTCCAAATTCATTTACCACTTCGCGATAATTTTTCCGTAGATCTGCTTTTTCTCGTAATTGTACCGTGTAATCACGACAATCACCTGATCCCCAATATCAAAATCCTCGTCATATTGACTTTCGCTGTAAGTGCAGAGGCAATCCAAATTTTCCTCCAAACGGCAAAATATCAGTCCCCCGTATTTTCCGCCGATTGTAGCCGCACGCCTGCAATCTACCGGATGACGAACATCGGCGCCATCAAAAGGATTCGGCTGCGCGTTCTTGATTGAAACGGACACCCTATCGTTAGATACATCAAAATATTTAACTGCCGCCATATGTATTTCATTGGTATGAAATCGTTCCCGCAAATCCGGCATCATGGTATAGGTCAAGTCCTTTGGGCGAGCTGTAATATCGTATCCTCCGTAGGTCATCAAAACCGCGTGCCGCCCCGATGCAATAATCCGGCATGGGATTAACTCTCCAACCTCCGGAGGATTTCTCCTTGTTTGTTTGCGACGGATCAACATCGCTAGCTTTCGGGAACCGACACACCAGCCGTTTTCCCTGTCTATATGAGTAATAACATAATCAATTTCGGCGCCCACCATCGAGTTTAATACATATTCCGGACGTCTTTCATTGTGAAACCATAACTCGCGCTGCGGAATAACAGTTTTTACACGATACCCAATTACCGCTAAACACATTTCGCTGATCACTATTTCGGGACACTTAGGATCACGAAACAGCTCCGGTCCTGCAATTCTGCCGGTTAAAATTGACCTGGAGCGATAAGATGCATAGATACTATTCCATTCTTTTTTCTCTTCTTCGGTTAAGTCTTTATCTAATTCTTTTAAATTTAACTCGTTAAACTCCATTGCTATCCTCCTCGTAAAAATAATAGGTACCGTTATCCTCGACGGCGTAACGGTATTGGCAAGGTGCGGCTAAAAATTCTCTCTGGGATATGTCCTGTAACAGAAAAATCACAATTCGGTATTTCGGATTCATTTGTTCTAACTGAGCTGAAATAATCAGCTCCTTTCCGGGCGGAATGGGACAGATATCATAACGATACAGAATATTTTCTCTTTCTTTAAAAAAGGTCAGAGCAAACGGTTCTTTTCCGACTATTACCCCCTCCGGTGTGGAGGTCAGCCGGAGCATAATGTCTGTGGCGGCGGAAATATCCGCACGAAGCGGCTTGCCGGCAACAGAAAGAATATTGCCGTGCCACTCCACTAACTTGACATACTCTAACTGCCTCAATATTGCCTTGATTCCTCGTACTTTTTTCCCGTGTTGTCTGTCCATCAATGCTTGAATCTGGTCGTACCGCAAGCTGCGAAACTTTCGTATCAGTTCCAAAACTTCTCTCTGTACCGGAGTAAAATACAAATCCATCACCTTCTCAACGAATCAAAATTCTTTTCCAGCAGCTCATTCATAATCATCACCATGAGATAAGCTGCCCTGTTTTTCATTTTTGGCTTGTCCCTGCAAAGCTTATCATAGACACCTGTTAACACTTCGGTATCCAACAGATTGAGATAGCTCCGCAGCTTTGTCTGCGGCAAAACAGCGTTCCCCGCCTTAAGGCTCTCGGAATAGTACAGCCGTTCAATCGCTAACGTGAACATCTGCTGTGCTTCCGGCGGGAAAATTTTCAGCTCACAACAGGATAAAATATCATGAATGCGCAGCTCGTCTGTCTGCCTGTCAAAATCCGCTTGACTGACAGACGGACTCTTTTCAATCTTGCTCCTATCAATCTGACTGATATTATTCTTAGTTGTCTGCGATTTTGACAGGTCTTGAACTTCTGAATGAGCAGGTCTTGATGTGTCAGATTGACAGGTCTTAAACTGCGCTTCGGTAAGGTCTTGAACTGCCATATCTGCATTTCTTGAACTGCCGTTTTGACAGGTCTGCGGTTCTATACTATTTTCAGCCTGTTTTTCCATACCGACAGCGAATTCTTCCGCATCCGTATCAGACAATTCTGCTTTCAGAACATAGATCAGATTGGGAAAGCCGCGCCCTTGCCGTACCTCAAAAATCAATTCTACAGCCAGCAATTCCTTAAACGCCGCAATTGTTTTCTTGTAGGAAATTCCAAGCATATCCGCCGCTTCTTCTCTGGTGTAAATTAAATACACTTCTTTTTCCTCATTAATCCAGCCGTTTTTCTGCGATAGGGATAAACGATTGAGCAGCAAGGCATAGATCATTTTAGCTTCCAAAGAAATGGCTTTGTATTTCGGAATGGCAAGTAAAGTGAGTGGAAACCGTATAAATTCTTGGTCAATGATATCGCTGATGGTATAGCTGCGTTTCATGACAATTCTTTCCTTTCCTGTAAACATCCTCAAACATCCTTGGGATTTACTTCTTTCAAATTTGTTCCTTTCATCTGTTCAATCGGCACCGGATTCCGCTCGGCTTTCTCTCCGGTCGGAATATATTCAGCGCGCTCGTTCTGCTTATCATAAAATGACATCTGTTTCCGACCTTGTCCAACGGTTGGACAAGGTTTCTGCTCTTTGAGCCGCCACTCCGGGATATGGTCGGTCGCCTTTACAAAATGGAGTTTGCCGTAATCCGGATGTTCTTCCGGTGACACCTTGTACAGCTTGATCGGCTTTTCTCCGCGAATTAACAGGATCGCTTGATTTTTCGGCAATCGTCTGACTTCATCCGGCATAAGCAGCGGACGCGAAGTTGTAGACTTGCGGTGCATATATGGCCGCGGCGCCATAGGGTATAGAAACGGCGGAATCGGCGTACTGGTGTCTTCGGTTCGCACCGTCATCGTACCGCATTGGGAAGAAATGAAATCCGCGGTCATCCCATCGTTGCAGCCTAAAAAGAGCTGGTAATCGCAATCGCCCACCAATTCCTGCCACTCGGTTTTGGGATACCGGTCGGCGAGCTGGCTGACTGACTGTGCCACACACTGGATATCACAATTTCTGCTGCGGCTGACCGACAGCCATTTCTTGCTGTTTGGAAGGTCCAGATTGCAAAACTCGTCCATTAAAACGTTGACGCGCACCGGCAGTCTCCGGCTCTCCGATTGCCTTGCAAAGTCAAACAGTTTAATAAACAGCAGGGAGAAAAACATAGAGGATAAAAAGCGTAGTGTGTCGTCCTGATCGGAGATGATGCAGAAATAGGCGCATTTTTGTTTTCCCGGTAATTCCAGATTAATTTCATTGTGTTTCGTGATAGCGTCGACTAATTTGTTTTGAAATACATTCAGCCGAGAGCCTAAACCAATTAAAATGTTGCCCCAGATGTTGTGCGGCGCCTGCCGGAATATACCATACGGCGGCAGAGCGGGATGCCCGGCAGGAAGTGCCCGAAACTGTGCATCCAGTTCATTGACGTTTGTTGAGGCAATGAGCTGATAGATCGCGCCCAGACTTCGTTCTTCTTCCGGCAGCAGCTGATCCGACTGCGGATAGGTGCGTGTCTGAACAAGATGAATCAGTGCCATGAGGAGATTTTTTTCAGCTTTTGACCAAAAGTCCTCCCGTTCTGAGTCGGCAGAAGTATTGCGGATGATGATTTCCGCAATGTGCTGAACAAGGTTAATATCCTTTGCGCTGTCCATCAGACAGTTCCAGCCGTCAGAAGCTTCTAAATCCAACAGGTTGTAGCTTCGTACAAAATAGCCTTCGTTTCTGAGATATTCGGAATACATCTCGTAAAATTCCGCCTTGGGATCACAGATTACAAGGCTTTCCCCACGCTTGACCGCCTGCATGATAAACGGCATGACAAAACCACGCGATTTTCCGGTTCCGGGGGAGCCATAAACCATGATGTTTCTTGACATTCCTTGCGTTTCCGGGATACCGACATAATTGTCCGTTCCGTTTTCGCTTAATTTTCCCATAATGGGAGAGGCAATCTGCCGGATGTTTCCGACCTCCAGCCGCTGGTGCAGTGCCGCTCTGTCCATCCAGCCGCTGGTACCGTGTGTCCCCTCGGGCAGAATCTCAATGTTGCGTTCCCGGTCAAAGACCGACTTGTATCCGCTTAAAATGTGCCGTCCCCGTCTGCTGAACACAAAAACGAGGAAAGCAATCAGCAGGGCAAGTCCGATCCCTTTCGGTGAGATCGCCGCGAGAATATTGCTGAATGGGTTCAGCGTAAAAAGCGGTTGATCGGTATCCTCAAATGTGTTCTGAATACCGCCTGTAATAAAGCGGACAATCATGCCATAGAAATAAAGAATGATCAGGGCAAGACCGACCAGCTTGGGCAGTTTTGTCTTATGCTTTTGGTATGTATTTTCAATCTTTTTCTCTAATTTTTCCATCTGTTTTGATAACCGTATCACACCGTCAAATAGCCTCCTTCCTTTGTCCGGTAGGGCTCTGCCGATAAATTCGGCAGTTTTCCGGGCAGTTCTAAAATTTGTTCTGCTTCTTCCGTTTGTATGGTGTGCAAAATGATGTCTTTCCCTAGTAGCAGCCGTTGTGCCGGCTCTTTCTGAAACTCCAGCACGATCAGATGCTTTGGTAGCCCTTTATCAAAATCTTTAAGGTTAAAGTCAATGCCGATCTGATACCGTTCTCCCGATTTGCTGTGGACAGCATCATGCCATTGATTCTCCGGCTGACAGTATTGACTGCCCAACAGATACCGACACAGCTTTTCTCTGTACCCCGGTACTGTCATGATCCTGAGCTGTCTTAATCCCTCCTCCGAGAGAGGAACAAAACAGACAGAACAGGAAAATCGCTGCATGGCAGATAGGAAAGAGTCGGTATGATCCTTTTGGATTTTTGGCTTTTGCTGCCAAAGTGATTGTATCAATTCTTCCAGACTGCTTTGACCGGTATAAATCACATGAGGCGTTTTTCCGCAAAGCAGGCTGTTGACATGGAAAATCCGTTCTTCATTTTGTGCATAAAGTCCGGTGTCACTTTGCGCGATCCGATATAGAATAAACACCGCTTCCGGTGCATACAAAAAACCATAAAGCTTTGTATTGCCAAGCACATTAGACGCTGTATTCTGCCTGAGTACGGCTGACGGAAGAAAAGACAATTCATCCTTTTTGTCTGCCGGTGATTGCATAAAGACATTTACACCCAGTTTGTCCAGAAACAGCATCAGTTCTGCCGTTTGTATCCGTCTTCGGATGATCGCTGTATCACACCGATATGTTTTGTCATGAACGTAACCAAATCCAATGCGATCCATCAATTTGTATCCTGCCGGCGTTAGGCGGTAGCTGGTTTTTTGCCTGTTTTGCCGTAATAGCTTTAAGCCAAGCAATGTTTGCGCCACTGGTGTCCAAATATCCGGTGGAAGGTCTTTGCAAATCGCACCGATTTTTAACCAATCAATTTCTGCCTTTGTGAACAGCAAAACCACACCACCTAACGTAAGCCTGCTTGTTTGTTATCACTTGAGAGCTCTAAAAACAGAGAAAAAGTGCGATTTAAAAGCATTTTTGTTATCTGTGGATTGATCACTGACATATATTATTTCGCAATGACTGTTTTGCATATCAAACCACAGGATTCTACACTTCTCCTGCAAGCTTTTGAAACATAAAATCTGACGCATCACTTTCCGGCATAATATAGATATGGCAGGACATTTCCGAATCGAGGACAGTAAACAGTCCGAGTGATAATTCAAACTGGTCATCGTCCGGAAACAGCCGCCCCTTCAAAGCGTTTTGTACTGCCTTGAAGCCGTTGTTGTCATGATCGAACACCTCACTGCACTCAAAATTGCAGTGTTCCATGATGGCAAGAAAAGCCTTGTCGAACATAGGGAGCTTTCCACCATCCTTTTGAAATTTATCCAGCAGACGGGTAATTGTATCGGAAACATATTGCGTTCCGCCGATCCCTTTGTAGTTCGGCAGCAGAGTGTTGAGCTTAATATGCAGCCAACCGTTATCCATCAAGGTAACATCTCCGTAGATTTCCTTGCTGCAAAACACTTCCGTTTTCTCTGGCTCATACGGGGTAACAGGACGTGTTTGCTCCGCGTACCGCCGGGTGTCCATGCAGGCTGTTTCCATCTTTCGCAGAGCCGTATCTATCAATGCGCTTATCTTTTCCGGTGCTTGACATCCCTGTGCGAATTCGATATTCTTTTCCGCATCATAAAGCAGTTCGCGTATATTTTTTAATTCATGGCTCATACCTTTTATTTCTCCCTTCCGGACTTTCTTTTTTCAAAATCCAAGCTGTTTGTGGTTATTAAATCATACTCGGTCGGCGTTGATATGATCGTCAGCGGTATCCGGTTGGAACCGATACAAAGCAAACCCTGACCACGACTGCTCCTGACGATCTGCCTGGTTTCTTCCTCCGACAATCCCAGCTTGTCCTTTAATTCCATTGCCTCGGCTTCTTCCATTTGTAACAGCATTTTAAACCGGCTGTTGTTCAGCAGGGATTTGCCGAATTTACCGTCCTGCAAGGCAAAGTAGTCAATTGTGTTCTGGGTTGCCGAAATAAAGATTCCGTTATACCCTCGTATCGTTTTTACCAGTTCCAGTGCAAAATCCGCCGCCTGTGTATTTTCACTGTCTCCGGCGATTTTCCATAGCTCGTCTGCAATAATTGCTTTTTTCTGCATCCGGGAACGGCTCATTTCATCCTTGACAAAACTGGTGGCAATGTAGGTGCATGGCGAAATATCCTGCTGTTTTGCGCCGCTGGTGTCCAGCACGATAAAATCAGAATGCAGATCAACATTTGTTTGCCCGCCCATGCCAAACTCGATCTGCTGTTTCACGACCAATGCGAGATTTTTTAATTCCGGATATTCCTGAAGGACTTCATAAAGATCGGAAAAATCCGGCATTGCCTTAAAATTACCGGCAACGTCCGTTAAAGAAGCATTGTTACGGACAATCCCGAACCGCTTATAACATTCCAGTATCGCAAGGTTAAGCTGATAGCTTTCTTCCGGCGAAATCGCGGGATAGCGGAGCGAAAGGTAGGTGTGGATGTTTTGTACCTTATCCAGCAAAACCGAATCTTTTCGGATAGATACCCCTTCCATTTCGCTGTCAATGTCCAGCGTAGTTCGGCGGATCTCCATCAAATTGATCTGATCGTCCGAACCGGGAGCAATCTTAAAATACTGTCCGCCGACTGCTTCACATGCTGAACGGTATTCAAAGCCTTTTTCGGGCGTAATGATAAACACTTTTACGCCCAGCATCCGCAAACGCATGGCAAGTAATAGCAGCAGGAAGGTTTTCCCTGCTCCCGTCTGTCCGAATACTGCAATATTTCCCGAACTGTACTTGTCTCGGTCATAGAAATCCAATATCGTTGCAGTATCGTTAAACTGGTTGATGCCCAAAAACACGCCGATATCATCACATAACTCATAGGAGGTAAAAGGAAAAGCGGCTGCGACTGCTGTTGTTAAAGCGTTTCTGCGCGATTTTAATTCAAGGTCCTTATCAAGCTGTGCAAGAGGAAGCATAGACCAAAATGCCTGTTCCTGCTTGCAGTGAGCAAACCGCACCTGCAAATCCATGGAAGCACAGGCGTTTTCTACCTGACGGACACGCTGGTTTAACAGTTCTTCGCTTGCCGCAGTCACTTCTATCAGGGTATGAAGATACCAGAAATCTTCATTGTTCCGATTCATTTCTTCTTTTATGTAAAGACCGGAGCTGATCGCGTCATCCAAATTTTCATAATCCGTTCTGGTGTCCTCGATATCCTTTAAACGGGAACGATTCCATCTCGTTCTTTGTGCTATCTTCGGCAGTATTTCTTCCCGCCTGCACCGGTCTGCATAGAAGCTGACCGAAATCCCGTCTCCCAATTCCAACAAAGGCGAGAGCCATGCCAAGCTGTTCTGCGTAGGATAGCCGTAACCGGATATATATAAATAGGCATGGTAAATATCGTTTACAAGGAGATATGCTGCATTATGGGTGTCAATGACATCCGGCGCCAGCAGATCGTCCGTCGTTACCTTACCGCTGCTGTCCATCTCCGGTATCTCTTCCTGACTGCCAAGCACATCAAGCCGGTATTGATCCGGATTTTTAATTTTCGGGCGGTGATACAAGGAGCAAAACAAATCAAAAAGCGCCTGATCTTCCTCTTCGTGAGAGATCATTTCCAGACCGCACCGGTCTAAATACTGGCGGGCAGTTTCCGCGTCTTCTTCCAGTTCTTCGGAAATCTGCCAGAAATCCTCTGACTGTCCTTCATAAGAAAAGACAAGATAGAACCGGCGGGATACTGCCTCGTTTTCTATATATTGGTTGACGGTCTGCGCGGTTTCCAGTATCATTTCCTTACAATTCTGATTTTGTTCCCGATTAAAACAGACTTCCATATTGGCACAATAGGCATCAATATCGGCGTGCTGCGTTCGGACAAGGATTTGCAGATGATCCGGTGAAATTTTAAGATAGGAAGCAAAGTAGTAAATCATGGTTTCCTGTTCCATCGAGCTTTTGAGGTGAAAGTTGACCGACAGCACCTCCAAGACTTTGACATATCTACCGTCTTTGGTGCAGATGATACCGTCTTTGATCTGCTTGATTGGAACAAAGGCTTGTGTGCCGTTGGGATACGGCTCCTCTGTGATATGGACTTTGCCTCTCGGCAGCAGGCTTATTTTATTCTTTTTTGACATTGATCTTTTCCTCCCTTGTATGTAACTTTGCGGCGATTTTTCCGCCATTTGCAATAGATCAGCAGATAGCTAATTAAGCTGTAATCCCGTATTCCAAACAGGGAAAAGCCGCAAAGCGGCACTAAAATAACCGCGCCGAATATGAGGTTAACACGGATGCTAAACGGTGACAGCATTACAATCAAAAATATAACCGGCAATGCAAGGCATACCGTTTCTATTGCATTGCGCTTTTCAAACATACCGAACAGCTTGCCGCTGTCGGTGTAGTTTGTGGGAATGACAATTGTTTGAGAGTTCATAATTTCTCCTTTTTATATTGATTTTTTGCAGATTTATTGATATAATATTGATAGAATTTATATATAGAGGTGTCACTATGCCAAATATTAGACCAAGCTCAGATCTGAGGAATAACTATACGGAAATATCCGATTACTGTCATCAAAATAACGAGCCGGTGTTTATTACGAAAAACGGTAAGGGTGATCTGGCTGTCATGAGTATTACAGAATACGAAAAATTGCAGGCAAAAGCGGAACTGTATCACTTGCTAGGTATCGGATTGAAAGATGAGCGTGAGGGTAAGGTGTTCCCGGCACACCAAGCTTTAGATGATATTCGGAAGGAACTGAACAAATGACAGCCTATGCCGTAACATTGACAGAAGTAGCGAAAAATGATATTGCGGATACGGTTGCATATATCGCGTATGATCTACGGAATTTAGCTGCTGCCAACACCTTTTTAGACCGTATCGGGCAAGCAATCACCTCTTTGGAACAAATGCCAAACCGCCAGCCGCTTGTGCGGGATGAAATGCTTGCCGCTCAAGGAATACGTTTTTTAACGATTGACCATTACCTGCTGTTTTACAGAGTGCACGAAGAGGAAAAGTCTGTAACTATCATCCGTGTGTTATATGGCAAACAAAATTGGAAAAAAATACTGATCTAACCGCTGGAGCCGAAAGGTTCCGGCTACGGTATTTCTGATGACACACTTTCCTGTTCCTTGATAGTTCTGTACATTAACTCCGCCCAGTTTTTGTCCGCCTCTGAATACCTATGCTGTTCCATATACTCCTGTGGGGAAAGATACCGCACAATCAGCACTTTTGTCGGCTCCTTCTCAGCTTCAGGTTCATGCATTGTATTGTTTGAAGCGGTATCTGAGCTTGTTTCCGATTCTTTGTCCTTGACTTCATATGTAAGCATTTTAGGGGTTTGTGCCTTGATTGTTGCCTCGCTGATTTGATTAAGGTCGTTTCCGGTCTCGACAGCGTGAAATACAATAAACCAGTTTTTCTCCATTGGCTTTCCGATCCGTTCTGTTTTCCAAACCTCCTGTTTCGTTTGATTGCTTTCCGGCTTTGTAACCTCGGCATACAATTGCAGTAAATACTCATTACAGTACCGTTCATAGCCGTCATACTGTTCTCTTGCGGCAGAGGCAGTGGCAGCCGTCTTGGAATCTCCAAAGCCAAACAGCATAGACGGCAGACAGGTGAAAACGATAATCGGAAGCATCAACAGGACAATAGCGGCTGTTAGAATATACGGCCAGTAATGCTTGACTGCTTCCAGCGTTGCCGCCTGCCATCCTCCCCGCAGTGCCGCCTGGATGATTTTCTTAATTGCCTGTGCATGTCGTGCCATATCGCCGGTACGCTGTAGACCGCTTTTCTTACTCATTGTTTTGTTCATTCCTTTCCGGCTCGACTGGCAAACCGTTTGATGCACCCTGCCTCGTTTCTGATGCTTCTGCTTGCATTGCCGGTTTTACAGGATTGGGAATCGGCGGCTTTCTGAAATTCGGCGTCATGTTCATGTTTCCAAAAGTGGATAGCCTGCTTTGCGAGAAATTAGCTTGCGGTGTATTTCCGTTTCCTGCTTGCTTGCCTTTGGCGACCTGTCCGAACCTTCCCGTCGCAGTTGGCACAGACTGTGATTTTGGATTTTGCTTGATGTTGGAACCCACAGCTGCCGAACCTTTTCCGGTTTGACCCGAAATCATTTGCTGTCCGGCAGATGGATGCTGACCGCTCGGTACTGCCGAAACACCTTTACCGGTCTGCGAAATCTGCTGATTAACCGACCCGCCGGAGTTGACTGTATGGAAACCAAAGCGGTTGAAATCTGTACCGCCGGAACTTCCGATATTGGATTGCACTGCCGTATTTTGAGGAGCGTGAAGTGTCCCTCCCTGAACATAACTTGTACTGCCAAACCGACTGTTCGGTTGATTTTGCATATTTGCGGCTTGGTTTGCCATGCCGAATCGGTCTGTATTCGGCTGTCCTGTTCCGCCGGCGGCAGTATGCGCTCTTCTTGGCGTACTCCGTTCTCCATTGCCGGAAGAAAGCGCTCTGTTTTGACCGCCGGAACGGATGCCTTGACCCGATTTGGAAACAGAGGAAATCGTTTGTCTTGCCAATCGTGCCGCCATCATTGTTGCCATTCCGATGCCGCCGCGAGTCAGCGGATCACCGGTAACAGCCGGATTCAGTCCGATTTTACCGATCATACTGTCGATCTTTCGCGCTGCCCGCGCCAATCCGACCACCAAAATACCCCAAGGCAACACCATCACACCGGTGGGCATCACAGACATTGCAGACAGGATCAGCTTTAAAAACACGACATTCATTACCATCATCAATAGCATAGAGACGTACATCCGGATATATCCGGTGAAAATATCTTTCGTCGATTTGCTGCCGCCCATCGCGAAACCGACCGGTGCAAACAACGTCAAAATCGCAACAATGACATACCGTTCGCCGATTTCCAGAAACAATTTTACGAGCTGTATGCCTAAAAGCAGACCGATGATGATCACCAGCATCCAACCGGAATCGAAGTCTCCGAAAAAGGTTTCCTCCGGCAGTTTCAGATTGATTTGCGTCGGAATGCCAAGCAGTTCAATCACTTTTTTGGAAATCCCCATACCGATATCGCATATTTGTCGGGAAAAGACCAACAAAAATCCAAAGATACCGGTCCGAACCAGCAAAACAGCGGGATCCTCACCCTCGAATCCAAGTCCGGAAAACATGGATTTCATTGCCTGAAACACCATGTTTCCAAGCAGCAGTGCCCATCCGACCGCAACAAAGACAGCGTACATGGTCTTGATTGCCGGAACATTGGCTTCAAAATAGGTCAGATCTGTGCTCATAACCTTCAGTAACGAGTTTGCGCAAAAGCCGATCAAATCAAGAAACATATCATACAGCCACAAAAACAGTTCTTTTAAAATCGGCATAAGCATATTGGTCATCCCCTCACTTTGTTCCGCTACTGACAGCGCCGATTCCTTCCAGACTGTTGTATCCCTGCAGCATCGGCGTGACATATGCAATAAAGGCACCAATGCCGTTAATAACCGCCCATGCGATCCATATTCTTTTTAGCCATGCATATACTTGGTCGGACTTTTGCTGGGAACTGGAGAATTTTAGGCTGATCACCGCAACAGCAGACATCAATCCTGCTAAAACGGTAGAAATTCCGGCAATGGAGTTATACACCTTAATGATAATGTCATGAGCAACGCCGAAAATATCTTTTTTGGCAGCGGTCTCCGCCGCAAATGCAGGGAAAGAGAAAATCACCAGCAAAAGGAAAAAGCTGAGACAAATGGTGACTGCTTTTTTATTGTGTTTCAATTGAAATTACCTCCTCGTGTTGGGAAAAGGGCATTTTCGCCCTTTTCCCATACTCTTACAGACTGTCATCTTCTGCCTGAGAAGCGATGACTTCGCTATTCTCATCGACATATTTTTCAAGGATACCCATAAGCTCGGTCAAATACTGTTTCAGATATTCCGGATTGGCCGACAAAACCGCAAATTGCCGCGGCGTTCGCCACTGAATCAAGCCAAACAGAAAGACAAGATACAGATAAAGACCATAGTAATCCTTGCGATCGTACAAAAAATGCATGTTGTTTGCAATTTCTGAAAAACCGCCCCGTCGATGCTGCACTCTGTTTTTTAGTTTTGTGAAAAATTGTTCAGGTTTGATCGTTTGCGTAATCAACTCATTATTCAGCTTTTTTCCTTTTAATAGTCCCAGCTCTGTCATCGCGTCATTTGCGCGCGAAATCTGCTCCTCGTTTGCGGTAATATATTCGACCTCCGAGAGATCAACATGTGATTCAAAATATCTTATCATCTAAATCATCCTTTCTTTTCCTTATTTCTTCTTTTTTCCAAAATACAATATTAGCGCTGACAGGATCATCAAACCACCACTGACCGTCAGCACGCCCACCCATAGCCAAGGAATATATATTCCTGTTTTAGGAATCTCCGGTATCTTTTCATTGGTAAGCGTCATTTCCACGAGCTGTCCTTCTTGAGTGATGTCCACCTTTACCGTATCAGCGCTGATCCGGTAGCCGTCCTTAGCTTTCAATTCCTTTAAAGCATATCTGCCGTAACGGATGTCCTTAAACAGCAAAACACCGTCCTCTCCGGTATATCCCCGTCGAATCTCATGACCGTTTTCGTCATACAGTCCGAACAACACGCCGGAGATCGTCATATGGTTCTCGCTGTCCTGCTTGATAACCTTCACTGAACCGGTAACAAACCGATTGACTGCCTCAAGTTCAATCACTTCATTATGCGCTGAAACTGCGACCGGGATGAGCTTTTCTGATAATACAAAGGCGGGCGGACAAGACAATTCCCTGACGAGATATTCTCCATAGGGAACATCAAAGAATCCAAACACACCGATTTCATTTGATTTTGCTCTCATGAGTGCAGTTTCTTCTGTAAATACTGTTTCATCTGATTTGAACAATCCGAACACTGCACCAGCAATAGTAAAGCCATCTTCATCTGACTTTTTGCCATGAATATCCCCTCGAATCAGCTTGTTTTCAATCGGTTTGCCGTCATTGATGCTGATTTCTACGAGGGTAGTATCCTGTCCGGCGTATGTAAAAACAAAGGGGTGTTTTTCTTCTGAAATTTGATAGTGACTGTCTGTGGTGTATTCCTTCAGATAGTACCTGCCGAACGGCAAATCAGAAGTGAAGCAGATTTCTCCTTTTCCATCTGCAAAGGCAAGTTCAATCAAACCGTCTTTGGGAATTTTGCTTCCGTCTGCCGCCACGATATCCTCGTCAGCGTACAATCCAAAGGATACATTCAGCATCTCTCTATTCCTGCCGATCCCGAAGAGGTTGTTCTGTTCTAAGCACTTTTTCAAATTGATTTTCACCTTTTGCCGTTCATTCACAAAAGAGGTTTCTGTTACCGTAACCTCAGCCGTTTCACCGGCATATTGCAGGCTCACTTCATGCGGCTCAGGATGAATGACCATGCCATGACTGGCTGTTTTTTCTGTCACCAGATAACTGCCGAGATAGAGCGGCTTGCTTTCGGCATAACCTTCTCTGGTGGTGATGGTGTCCACGATTGTTCCTTTTTGATACCGCAAAGTTCTGTCGGGTGTATAAATGTCTTCTTTGGCGGCAATCTCATACACTGTTCCGTCTAAGCCTTTCATGGAATAGACCGGCTGGAATAAGCCGTTTTGTTCTATAACAGAAGAAAACACCTCACCGGTTTTGTGGATCAGGATTTTTCCCTTTTGCGCCATATTCTGCTTTACCACTGTAACCAATTTCTCTGTACCATCTACCTTGAATGGCACCGGATCGGGCGATAGCACATATCCCTCTCCGCCGGTACAGACCTCAATCAACTCGTAGTTTCCATAATCCAGCGGCTCCGGCAGCATGAGCATACCGGTGCTATCGGTGTAGAAGGTGTCAAGGTCAGCAGGGGTGGGGTAGTTGATGTGTTGAATTACATATTCTCCGGTATCTTTGTTTCGTATCCGGAAACCAAAGCCGGAAACCGGAATAACCTTTCCGCTTTCCGCATCCCGTTTTTCGATCCGAATCAGGGACTGGAATGTGGCATTGTTAATGAGATAGCGATATATCTTGCCGTCTTCGCTGATAGAAACATCAAAATCTTCCATTAGCTCCCGACCGTCCCAGCCCCCGGTCTGATGGACTGTATATCTGCCGTAGGGGAGCAGCTTGGACTCGGCAAAGCCGTTTTCGTCACAAACAAGCGTATCCCGTTCGGATTCTTCCGATCTATCATAGCTTACTGCGGATTTCAAATAGATTTGGAATTCGGCACCTGCCTCCGGTGTTTCGATCTGCGTATTTCCATCATCACAATGTTTCATAATTGACACTTTGCCTTTGACAGCCTGTTCTTTCACATCGATACCAATCTCATTTCGCTCTATTGTGAAGTTTTCCGGTTCTGCGCCGACCGGGTAAATGGTAGGATCAAGCAGATAACCCTCACCGGGACACTGTTCTCGAATCGTCCAATCATTGCCGCAGGGATACCAGTCCGTTACAAACTGACCACGCGCGTCCGTGTTGTAGGTTTTGATGAGCTGATTCCCTTTGTAAATGCCATAGACCGCACCTGCAAGAGAAGCATCTCCTTGTGCTGTTCCGGTTTCACGATCTGATTTTGTAATAGTTGCCCTCCATTTTTTCAGTGTGTTTGTAACAGTGGTTCCGGTTACTTCGTTCCATTTGATTGTTACGGACTGTTTTGCCGGTGATAGATACCGGATGTCGGTATCCACCTCCTCTAACACATATTGTTCCTTACTGATGGGAACATCTTCAAACAAAGCAATACCTTTGCTGTCAGTCACTGCGTACAGTTTGATCGATGCGCCGTTCATGGCAATACCGGACAGCTGAAACCGCACGCCGGCGTTCAAACCATCTTCGCTTGTTTTGGTTATCTTCAAGTCCCCGCGTTTGAGCGTATTATGAAAGGTGACGGTTGTTGTCCTGCCCGGCACGATCGTCACACGCTGACTTTCCTGCGGTTCATACGGCACGCTGACCTGCTCCGTAATGGTGTAAACACCGGAGCGAAGCTCGTCAATCAGGATTTCACCTGCGCTGTTAGTAGTGACCGTTTTATCTATGTCGTTGCCGGTAATACGAAACGGAACACCTGACACCTTGCCATCCTCGGAAGTTTTTTTCAGATTCAGGTTGCCGAACGCTTCGGTCTTGATGTTCAGATAGAAGGTGATCGGATCGTCGGCTCCGGTACAAACTGTCTGATATCCCGGACGCCCCCAAACAAGCAATTTTTCTGTGCCAACCGGAATATCCTTGCGAAACTCCGCGCAGACCGCTGTATCAATCGGTTTATCCGCAGTAATGGTATACTGATTGCCGGAATGCGTTACAGTTAGTCCGTATTTTGTAAGCTGCTGAAGACTTTCTCCGGTATTGTTGGTATCGGTCAGCGTCGTGCTGTATTTTTCGGTGCTGCTGTCATATGCCAGCGTATAGGTCGGCGCCTGTTCTCTATTTCGGCTGGCAAAAGACGGAATTACCGAATGCTTTCTGATCTTTTCCAGCAGATAATGGTACATCTTTTCTGCCGGTCGGTCTTTGATCAGATTGTAATAAATATCAGCTTTGATCTTGCCGTTGTCCTTTCTTGCTCCGGCATCTGTTCGGATTCCTTGCTGGTACTCCCAAATCAGGATCTGACCGGCATAAAACGCATCATCTGCATTCAATCCGGCTATCGGAATCGTCTGTCCTTCTCTGTATCCATAGAGCAGGACGGACATGATACCGATCCGAGCGGAATACGGAAGCATCAAAAAGTATTCGCTATTTGCAGCATTATCCGACAAATATCCGTCTTGGGAAATATCAAACTCGGTTCCCGCCTCTACACAGTAAACCCATTTTTCCTCTTTTGTGTTGGGATTTACCAGCACCAAATGACGGCGCACTTTGTATCTGCCCTCTATCAGATCAACTGTTGTACTTCCGTCCGGGTGATAATGGAGACAATAATAGTCCTCCTGTATATCCATGTAGTTTCGTCCGTCAGAAGCAAGATATTGTACACCGATCTTGCTTCCGCATTTTTCTCCTGTACCCGGATTCCATGCAAATGCCTGCATCATCCCTGTGAGAAGGAAAACGGCTGAGAGCAGAATCGCCGTCAGCCGTTTTGATATTCTATTGTATTTCATGTTTATGACCATTCCTTTCCTGCATGAAAACAGCGTCCCGGCAGAATGCTCCGGGGCGCTGCTCATTATGCGTATATTGAATATATTTGGTACTCTGAATTACCGAAAGACTCAATGTATATCGTAAAAACCTCCGCTTTGTAAACATGGAAATGATAATCCAATTGTTCATATAGGGACTTCTTTATGATCCATGCAGTACTGCTTTTTGAGAGATATGTCGGTAATTCATAGCTGCCGTTATCCGGAGTGACTTCTGCGCCATCCGAATAGTGGATTCGATGCTTCATGCCGAGACTTTCTCCGTAAGCGACCAGATCCTTTTTGATTTCCTCAATATCAAACGGATAGGCATACGGATCTTTTTCTTTCGGTGTTTCCGGCTCGCTCGGCTCTTGGGCACTTGACGTTTTACTGATGGAGGAAACGTCCGAAGATGTCACCGGCGGTTTCTGATTCGTTGACGCTGCCGCCGGCGGATCTGACCGTATGGATGATACATGCTCAGAACTTACAGCTATAGAAGACCGGTGTGCAAAAGTTTGAGAATGTGTTTCGGATGAAGCATCCGTTAAAGGCTCACTTCCTCTCTCTGAGAATGTCGGTTCGTTCCCCGCTGATGATAAATGATCCGCATTGCTGCTGTCCGAAAAAACAATCTGTAGGTTGCTTGAAACAGACAGATTTCCGGTTTGAGATGTCTGTCGACACCCTGCCAGAATAATAACTGCCAGGGCTGCAGCGGCAATGCCGGCATAATGTAGTTTCATGGTTTCAATCTCCTTTTTTGATGTCACGGGATTGAATCTATTTTAACATGCCGAAGTGATCTTCCAGCATATTAAAACCGTGTTTAAGGTATTGGCTGCATATTTGTTTTTAATTGATCTAAAAATTCGAAAAACAGATCTTCCAAAACTTTTTGGTTGGGTAAAATTTCCCGGTATGGTTCCAAGCGTTTGGTATCGATCCGAAATGCGTTTACAGGCTTCTTGACCGGCGGTTGATCAAAGATCGCTCTGATTTTCTCTGTGGTTAATTGCTGTTCCTCAGCAGCTTTGCAAAGCTCTAAAGCTTTGTTTTTCTTTATCTTACCATGTTCCGGCAAAATTGCAAGAATTTGTTTCTGGTTTTCCGACGAAAGATGGGACAACTCGATACCGGCGGTCATATCAATTTTTTTGTCATCCACTTTTTGCAGCAGCTCCGGAATCAGGTTGGATAGCTGGATATAGTTGTAGACGGTGGAACGGCTTTTTCCGTCTTTTTTACCGATCTCCCCGGCAGTATCCAACTTTGTACAACCGTTGGACAAGGTTTTGAGATCAGTCCGCTGTCCCTGCTTCTTGTTTAGCTCTGCCTGCATCCGATAGGCATATGCCAATTCGCTGTATTTTGGCTGAGGCCGCTGTTCCAAATTTGTATCAAGCATGATCTTAGCAGCTTCGATATCGTCAGCATCTTCTCTGATCAGGCATGGAATTGGCTTACCGGTAATTTTTGCCGCTCTTGTCCGATGTCGTCCGGCAAGGATTTGGTACTTGCCATGAAACGGACGGACAATGACCGGCTCCAAAATGCCGTTTTCCTTTACGCTTTCCACCAAGCTCTTGAATTCTTCGCCGTCATATTCATGAAACGGTTGAGGTCTGCCGGTTGCAGTTTGGAACTCCTCATCGGTATATTCCACTAACTGCTCCGGAGTCAGGCAGGTAATCCGATTTTTACCGCTTGCAGGGACAGGACGGCTTACCATGCGGGATATTGTTTCCTCTTCCAGATCCTCGCTGACAAAGTTTAAATGATCTGCCATATTCTTAATGTCTTTAGCCGGCATTTGACATCACCTTCTCCCCGATGGTAGCATAGGCTTTGGCAATATCGCTGTTCGGATCATCGTCAAACAAAGACATATGGAAAGACGGAAGCTCGGTCACTCTGGTCCGCAAAGGAACTGTTTCGGGAAAAATCGGAACGATCGCGCTGAAATTGTTTTCGATTGCTTTCCGATATGTTCGGCAGCTGCTGGTATTTCGATACTTTACAATGAAAATGCCGTCTATTGCAATTTTAGGATTTAACAGCTTTTTCACTTGACGGATATGACTGAGCATGTCCGATATTCCGTTGCAGGAATAATCCTCCGCTTCTGTCGGAAGCAAAACCGAATCACAGCAGGCAAGCGCATTTTTGACATACACGTTGTATCCGTTATGGCAGTCAATGAGAATGTAGTCATAGCGGTGTTTGACAAATTGCAAGGCATATTCCAGCAGATGTTCACAGCTTACCGCAGCCGAAACGGTATCTTCCATTTTTTCCAAAAGCAAAGAAGAGGGAATCAGATCACCGGCTTCTGCGGAGAGAATACTTTGACTGACTAATGCTGCTATTTCTTCCTCCGTTGTTTCTTCATCCATGATTCGGTAAAAAATATCGCATATTGTTACTTTATTTTTTAACTCTGCTGTTCCGATTCCGCAGTGGTTTGTGAGATTACGCTGTGGGTCAAGATCTATCATGCAAACTCTTTTTCCTTTCAGCTTCAGATATGCACTCAGATTTATGGTTGATGTTGTTTTTCCGACACCGCCTTTGCCGGATACAAACGCAATTATTTTACACATATTCGATCTCCTCCTATTATATTTTTCCCTTCCAATATTTCGATGATGATTGCGTGGTTTTTTTAATAAGATTTATTTTTGCAGTAATTGCAGTAAATCAATACGATATTTCTGCTGCAATTTTAAAAACAGTTGTCCTGAAACGGTAAAACAAAGCAATTTATCACTCACAGAACATTTCCCCATTAATGAGAATGATTTCTTGGTAAGGAAGAGGTCACCAGTTCGAATCTGGTTAGCAGCTCCATAAAAACCCCGCAGGTACTCGCTTGCGGGGCATTTTTGTTTTACAGACAAAATATAGATTCACCAATACATTTATAAATTAACGTGACAACATTATTGTAATTAAAATGTGTAACAAAGGACTCTTTAATTACATTATTGTCTTACAGTCATAAGAAACCTGATTAAATAAGACAATATGGATGCATCTGACACAAAATGATTTTCAATACTGCTTAACCACAAATACTCCGCTTTTTCATTTTGCTAGTATTATAAATGTTAACCATGATATTGTTTTCATGCTTCTTCCTGTACATAACCCATATCACTACATTTTAATAATAACTTCTTTTTCTGAATTCCGTTTAATATATTGTGTTCGTTACAATTCTTTTATTGTTCATTCTCAAGACGAAATGATTTTTAGGATTATCATCTTTTTAAAATACCAAAACCGAGAAAACACACTTTTTCGTGTATTCCCTCGGCTTATTAAAATATGGATTCAATTTTTTCGAAAATAATTTTTAATACATTCAAATTCAGCCTACTCATTTAATTGCTCGGAACAAATTCACGAACCCTGAATTTCGCTCCTGTTAATTCACAAATGTTTTTGGCCTGCACAATTTCTTCCTCGGAAATAATATCGACGACTGTCATTCTAACCTCATGACAATATTTCACACAGTCCCTTGTAAATTTGATCATTGCATCAAATGCTCGCCCTGGAAAAATATTTCTCGTAATTATATCATATTTGTCAGACGTCATTTCATTCAGTGACACGGAAACGGCATCAATGTGCCGACATATAAGCTCAGCCGTCGGCTTGGCATTGATCAAGTCAGACAAGCCGTTTGTGTTGAGCCTAAGCTTGATATCAGGATGGTTTTCTTTCATATATGCTGCGCTTTTCAGTAAAAGGTCCAATTCATTTGTCGGTTCGCCGTAGCCGCAAAAAACAGCATGGTCATATTCCGACCAGTCGAATGCATCAATTGCCGCTTTAACATCATCAAACCCAGGCTGGGTGTCATGCCACATTTTCTTTGCCTCGCCGACAACCTCCTTTTTCTCTCTGATACAAAAAACACAGTTACACGGGCATTTATTTGTGATATTAAAATAAGGACTGCCCTCAAAGGTATAAATAATATCAGCCATGATCAATACAAACCTTCTTTACTTTAAGTATTTCTGAATTTTAATTGCATCCAAAGCACAGCCGGCAACGATAAAAACGATTGCGCTGCCTACCGACTGAATGATGCTAAACGGCACGGATGTCCACGCAGATGCAAACGAGTACATAAGTCCCTCTGCAAGCAGATAACCGAATATCGTAATCAGTCCCGAAACCACCGTCATGAGTACTGTTGTTACATGAATAATTTTATGCTTTTCTTTGGCTTTCACATAATAGGCAGTTGCAACAATAAACGGCAGGCTGTTGCAGGCTTTAATAATCGCCGTCGGTACTGCCCACACTGCCGCACCGGCAAGCACATCGGCAAGTCCTCCGCCGATAGCCGCCGCAAGCGCTGCGCAAGGTCCAAGCAGGCAACCAGCCAGATAAATCATCGAATCACCGAAATGAAGATAGCCTTCATTGATCCCGGTGGGAATTTTGATGAACGCTGTCATTACGGCGATTATTGCCGCGAACACTGCAGTAAGTGTGATTTTTTTTACGCTGACTTTTTTCATACTTATGGTCATTCCTTTCTGACGTTATGTCCTCTCAAATGTTTTTCAGAAATGTCTCAAAATCAATGCCGTCATTTCTGTTTTTAATGTCACTCGCTTCGATTGCCTGACTGATAAAGTCAACAGCCTGTTCCACTGCATCAAAAATGGAAACATTGTTTAAGATTTTTCCCATCACAAAGGAAGAAAAAATATCGCCTGTACCGGAAAAGCTTCCTCCCTGCGTGGCGCTTTCAATAAACTCGGCCTCATATGTTTTTACCGAACCGTCGCTGAAAACATAATTTGAAATACGTCCGTTTTCCACTATCCCTGTAACAACAACCGATTGGATACCGCTTTCCAGAAGTTTCTCTCCTGCCAGTATAATATCATTTTCGCCGCTGAGAATTCTAAGTTCGGTAAGATTAGGGGTGATAATGTCAGCTACTGAACAAAGGCGTTTCACACCTTCCACCATTCCCGGAGTATATGTACCGTAAACTTCACCGTCATCTGCCATAACAGGATCAACGAGAAGCAAAGTATCACAGCTTTTAAACCGAGCTATAAAATCAAGAATATATTCATACTGCCTGTCACAAAGAAGAAAGCCGGTAAGAATACCGTCAAAATGAGGTGACAAATTCGACCACTGACGCGTTACTTTCGGTATCATCTCAGTCAAATCAACGCTGTCAAAGCTGTCGTATCCGGTTTGATTTGTAAATACACCTGTTACAACAGGGTTAACCTGAATCCCCATTGCACTCATAACAGGAATGGATGCAGTCAGAGAGCATTTACCAAAACCTGATATATCATTGATGACAGCGCATTTTTTCATAAAAATTATCATTCCTTTTTTGAATTTGTTCCGGTATTGCACTTTGTGCAACATTCTGCCCGATCGTTTATGGGTAAAAAGGAACAAATGGAGTGTGAAAAATAATATTTTTCACGCTAAACTCTTCCCTCTTGATTATTTAACGCTATCATTATATAATAAAACTGTAATCATTTATAGATACAGTTTTTATTAATTTTTGAGGTACAGTTATGAAAAAATACACTAAGCTTTATAACACTGTCAAAGAGATGATTTTAACGGGCGAGCTGCAACCGGGTGACAAAGTTCCGTCTATCAGAAAAGCAGCGGAAATTTATGGAATTTCACTTACCACAGTCCAAAATGCCTACTTTGAGCTGTGCGCTGACGGGTATATTATTGCCCACAGCAAAAGCGGATACTTTGCTTCAGGCATCGCACATAGCCGTCCCAACGAGGAATATAAAAAGGAACAGAGCAATATTATATACGATTTATCCGGCGGTGTTGCCGATGAAGAAAGCTTTGATTTTTCACTATGGCAAAGATACATCAAAAGCGCGCTGAGACAAAGGGACAGATTACTTTCATACAGCCAGCCGAAAGGAGAATATGATCTGCGATGTGCCATAGCGCAGTATATTAAAGAAAAGAGAAACGTTATCACATCTCCCGATAGAATTATTATCGGCGCAGGGGTACAACCGCTGTTGCAGATTCTCTGTTCCCTGCTTGACAAAAAGCTGTGTGTTTCTTTTCCGGATAATAGCTTCGTCTTAGGAATGGGGGTTTTTGCTGATTACGGATTTGATATTCATACAAGAGATAAAGATGCAGATGTTATATATGTATCGCCATCGCACATGACACGCTGGGGCGATGTGATGCCAATTAAAAGGCGGCTTGAGCTTGTTGATTATTCGCAAAAACATCACTCCCTTGTCATTGAAGATGATTATGAGAATGAATTTCTCTACAATGTCAAGCCGACTCCATCTTTATATGCGCTTGGAAAAGGAAATATTATTTACATGGGTTCCTTTTCTGCAATGCTTTTGCCCGGTATAAGAATCAGTTTCATGGTACTGACCAAAGAGTTGACCGAAAAATATAATGAAAATTCATTCAGATACGCACAGACTGCGGGAAAAACGGAACAGATCGCTCTTTGCAGTTACATCAGAGACGGACACATAAAATCGCAAACAAGAAAAATCAGGCGGCTGTATTCCGCCAAAGCCAAAACTTTCGCCGGAATTTTAAAAAAACTAATGCCGGACGCCGAAATTGAAATCGGTGAAAACACACTGCAAATTATTCTTGTCACGCAATTTTATAAACCGTCAGGCGAATTTGAAAAAGCAGGCTTAAAAGTTTTCATTGAAAAATATCAAGACAATAAGATTATCCTAGTGATTTCTCCGTCCGGAATTCCGAGCGGCAAGCTTGAAACCGCAGCACGAAGCCTCACCGATGTAATAATATCTAAGCAAAAAACAGTGTGAAACCGAAAACAAAACGGTGTAAAAAAAACAGCACCAAATATCATTTAACCAGCCGTATTTCCCAATCGACAAAATCTCATATCATGAAAAGCGGCGGAAAAATAATATCTGATACCAACAAAATAGAATGTAATGTTTCTAAAATCAAATCAATAATATCATCTTTTCTCTGATACCTTATCTGTTTTCTTTTAGGGCTTCATGGATAAAATGTAGCAATTCCAAAACGCTTTTGAAATTTCTGGTTCGCTGTTTACCTAACCACTTTACGCTTCCCTGCCAACTGGAATTCTGTCGAAAAAGCACGTTGATAAGGAATCGTACCTGACAAGGTTTGGGATCAGTGTGAACAATATCTTCACGAAAGATATTCTTAGCTTCTCTCGTTTGCTCACCGAAGTCGTTAATCTGTACAAAACTTCTGATGTCCTTCTCTTGCCGTGGAAATCGGTTTTCATCGAGCTGGCGTTCTATTTTGAGTACAAGTTCCGTAAAACTATTAAAGTGTGTGACCTGATCTTGCAGCGCCGCAAAAAAATGCCCGCTGCAATCATATTCACTGCAATTTTCCACCGTAACCAAAAATCTGTTTACCCGTGAAGTAGCCATATTCTTCGCTCCTTGACACTTATTTTTTCTAACCCATATATTACACGAAATCGTTGATTTTCCTCTAACTATAATCAAACCATGATGTCATTATATCATGCCGCCCGATCCTTCCACATGATTGATAACACCAGCAGATCTCGCCATTTCTCAAATATGTTGTATCAATTGCTCTGCATCCCGGCTATGTTTTTCTTTACCTGCGTATTCTTCCCTTACGATTCCGTTGCTTTGCATAGCCGAGCAAAAGATCTCGGCAAAGTCAGGATCAAACTGACGACCCGCATTGGTTTCAATTTCACGCAAAGCTGCTTGAGAGGATATTCTTTTGCGATATGGACGATCAGCAGTCATAGCGTCATAGGCATCTGTAATCCTGACAATTCGGGCAAACACAGGAATTTGTTCCTTTTTCAGTCCAAACGGATATCCTGTTCCATTCCAGTTTTCATGATGAAACAAGCAACATTGCAATAAAATTTCAAAGATATCCCGTCCGCTATATTCCTGATCAAAAGGCGCCAGCTTGTCCTTCACGATGTAAGCTCCGATAATCGGATGTATATGTACAAAATTTTTTTCTGTTTTACTAAGGGGATCGGAGCTATTCCAAATTTCATCAGTAATACCGAGTTTTCCAATATCGTGATATCTGCCCAATATTTTGATTTTTTCCTGATCCGGAATAAACAGTTCAGAAAAGCAACCCGTTTTTTGTAATTGTGCCATCTGACCTATTAAGATTTGTGTATAACGCCCTACTCGTTCACTATGTTCCTGCACAAACTGTGGTAACGCCTGAAAACTCTTTTCTAATATTTGAATTTTATGATATAACATAGTCCTTCCTCTTATTCAAACATAGATTCTGCGGTCAACTTAATAAGTTGAAATTTTTCCGACCTTGCAAATTTTTATTTACTCATACTAGGATATTTTTACATTATTTAATCTCTGCCTTTTATTGCAATTTATCTAATCAAATAAAGCAAATCACATAATGCTGATTATGTGTATCTCTTACTGCTATACATAAAAAAATAACCGTTCAAAGCCGCTGATAGCAAGTATATTTTAACACTAATTGCCTCTTTTGGCAAGAGAAACGCATTAAATTTATATGAATCCTAAAAAGAGGGTTTCAAAAGATAAGCCGGAAGCGATGAAAATTTTCTTCCAGCTTTGTTTTTATACCTTTTTTTATTTTTTAACAAAACGAAATATTAAGTTGGGGAAAGAACCGGGATTTCAACCAGAGCCGAATGGATTTTTGCGATGCCTTTTTATCACATAATCAGCATTATGTGACGATGAGGATTTGTTGTACTCTTTCCAGGCGATTCAGGTGTTGATTTCCGGTTTCCATAGTATAAATGCGAGTGGTATTGATACTGCTGTGACCTAATAAATCGGCTAACCGAACAATATCTTTTTCGATGGAATAGAAAGTCCGAGCAAACAAATGCCGCAAATTATGAGGATATACTTTATCCGGGGATACTCTTGCTTTTTGACACAAGGATTTCATCTGCCTCCAGATAAAACTCCTATCTAATGGTTTCCCGTTTTTCCCGACAAACACCGCCCCGGTATGAAGACCATTTTTTTTAACATATTCTTTCAATATTTTCTGTAACGACGCGGGGATAAATATAATCCGTGTCTTATTTTTACAGTTAACAATAGCTTTTCCTTCACAAACAGCTTCCACCGTAATATATTTGAGTTCGCTGACACGAATCCCGGTGCCGCAGAGAGTTTGAATGATATACGACAGTCTGGTGCCGTGCGCTGCTTTTACCAAACGTCTGTATTCCTGCTGAGTGAGTTCTTTTTCTTCCCCGCAGAAAATCTGTCTCTGAATTTTTAATAGTTTGACACAATAATTCTGCATTCCCATAAACCTCAAGAAAATGTTGAGAGCTACCAGCATAGAATTAACACTGGCAGGTGCATAATTTTGGGATAAATACTCCTTATAGGCAATAGTCTCATTTTTGCAAATCTCTCTGTCTTGCAGGAAAGCGAAAAAACAACGAACATCCCGCAGATATTTTTCAAGGGTTGCCTGGCTTTTTTCTTCTTGTTTAAGGTATTGCTGAAATTCTGCCAAAGATGTGTTAAGCATTTGGGACATGGTATTTCCTCCTGAAATATATTCAATACACACTGTATCTTTCCCCATTTTGAATAATAGTATAAGTAATTGAATGAAATCAAGTTGAAAATTTTGAAAATCTGATACAATAGTGATTGCAGAAAAAATGGATAATAATCAAAAGCGCTCTGCCGAGGATCATCAGCAGAGCGCTTTTTTGGAGAGAAATCCGAAAGAAACTGAAGAAAATCAAATAGATTTGGAAAGAGACCGATATTATCCTGTACGCTCAAAATAACCAAATGAAAAGAATGATCAAAAATTCCTTGTGCTAAGACAAACGGTCTGTTTTACGCCACGTGGGACATCCTGCAGCCGTACATCTTTTTTTCCATCCGATCAAAATTCCAAAGCCCGCAATGCACAACAGAGCAATCATCAGAATTAATACGGGTAAATAACTGGTGGTGGCGTCATAAACATACCCATATGCCGGAATTAGTAAAATCGATGCCAACGGCGCTCCCATGGATACCTTTGCAAAGATTTTCTCATAATCTCGCTTTCCGTAAAACATCAAAGTCAGAATCGGAGCAATGACGGCAATGCTGGAGCTGGAAATACCATGCAAAAAAGATGAAGCCGCAAAAACAACAAAATTTGTTCCACTGAATATAAAACCCGCTACGGCTACGAGCCACAGAATGATTATTCCAAGGCATGTTTTCAAACCACCGATTTTATCGCTGACCAATCCGATAGCAATCGCGCCGACGGCGCTACCGACGGAAGAAAGAGACATTCCAATCCCTATCTGACTCAAAGAATAGCCTATCAAACCGCCGTAAGTAGGAATATGCTGAGTAAAAACTGCAGCACCGGTCATAGCAGTCATAAATATCAGCAACAACACAAAAGAGGCAGATCGGGTGGCAACCTTTTCCGGAATTTCAATAGCATCCCTGTTTTCTACAGCTTGAGGAGTTTCCTGCTTTCCGCTTGCTTCGGGTTTCTCTTTGGATGGTCTGTCCCGCAGAAACAGAAAGGCGGAAGCAACAACAACCAAGAAAGTACCGAGCCCAACAATAAAATAAGCATTGCGCCACCCGCTGACCGCAATGATCTGAGATGTTATAGATTGTAAACCGGCAGCAAACAACCAAACAAATGCCATTTGAATACCTAAAATCAGCCCGGTGTTATGGGGAAACCAGCGGTTAATCAGGATCGGACCTAAAAGATTAACCAAAATAGCCGCCCCCATGGCTTGAGGAATAGAAAGCAAGTACCAACCGATCACATTGTTCATCAGACCGAAGCCTGCAAAAGAAAGCGCCTGAAGTGTAGCTGATATCACCGCCAATATACGAATATTGTAACGCCCTACCAATTTTCCGGCATACGGAAGCCACAGGATTGTAACCACTGACATAATGCTGAAATAAAGCGACAAAGTGCCGATTCCCACACCAAGTCCTTGAGAAACGGGAGTGAGAAACAAGCTGGCAGTCATATTAATACCGCCGCTCGCAAAACCGCGAATTAATATGATGCCCACCAATACCGGCAAAGCTCTATTTTGTCGTTTTTCCATCGCTTACTGTTCCTTTCCGATAGTATCCACAATCTGTTTTATATCTTGCAGAGTCAAATAAAATACTTGTTTTCATTAACAGTCAATGCCAGAATGCTTTTTTCAATGTTATCATATCCATTCTTATTTGGTACCTATTATGTGTAGAAACTATAATTTTATACAAAAGCACATAATTACAGACTTTATCCATATATTAACTAAAAAACAGGAGGTTGCTATGAAAACATTGGATGGAAAAGTCGCGGTTGTTACATCTGCAACAAAAGGAATCGGACTGGCATGTGCATTAAAATTAGCGGAAAGAGGCGCACATGTATTTATGGCTGTGCGCAGAGTAGAGGATACGCAAAAAATTTGTGATTCGCATCAAGAAGATGGACTTATAATGACACCAATCTATTTTGACGCCACGGTATCGGACAGTTATGCTTCTATGGTGAAAAAAGTCATACAGCAAGCAAATAGAATTGATATTCTGGTGAATAACTTCGGAATCGGAAAACCCAATGAAGATTTTAATTTGGTGGATGGCAGTGAAAAAGCCTTTTTTGATATCTTGGAGTTAAACCTCGGCAGTGTCTATCGCGTTTCTAAATTAGTCGTTCCACATATGATTGCCAATAACGGCGGAAGCATTGTAAATATTTCTTCCATTGGCGGACTGATTCCTGATATTACGCGGATTGGCTACGGCGTTTCCAAAGCCGCCGTTAATAACATTACAAAGCAAATCGCACTTCAATATGCACGAAATAATATTCGATGTAACGCTGTTTTGCCTGGGCTTACTGCTACCGATGCGGCAATCAAAAATATGCCGAAAGAATTTCTGGAATCATTTCTTGCAAATGTTCCCCTTAATCGTATGGCATCGCCGGCTGATATTCTAG
>JABLTO010053655.1_pt1 | contig 36522 bp, 34 predicted proteins | sample 7160091 | NCBI WGS metagenome assembly JABLTO01 (sample SAMN14651225, study PRJNA627086) | human gut metagenome | isolation source: feces | host: Homo sapiens
CAAGTGATTTTTCAAATAGTAGTGCAAGTGATTTTTCAAATGATTTTTCAAGTAGTAACCAAGATAATTTTTCCTGTTGTGATGTTTCTATAGAAGAAAGAACTCAACTTTCAATTATAGCAAATTCAGATACTATCTGTGATTTATTATCAGAAATAGCATGCAAAAAAATATCATTAAATGGCTATTCATATTTAAATTTAAATGATAGTTGTAGTTTATTTAATTTTGTTGTTGGAAATAATAAAAGACAAAATTCAAAAGATGTAAGAACTGTTGAGTGTATATTAGACAAATGGTGTATAAATTATATTGAAAGTAAAACTATAAGAGTTACACTACCAAATGTTAAATCAGGAACTTTTGCTAAAATTTATTGCGCAGTTTCTGAAAACCTAGATGTATTTTCTTCATTTTTTGGTGAAGATAATTCATTATATATAGAAACTTCTGATAACTGCAAAGCTATTAAATGCATTAAATCAATTTTATGTTAAGATTATAATTGCACTTTAAATAAAAAAATGACAAATAGCAAATTTAATATAAATTACCTTATAAAAAAATAATTTGCTATTTGTCATTTTAATTTTATTAACAAATTCTAACTAATAATTCACCATCCGGCATACTTATAATTCTTTTACCACCAATTTTAGTTTTAAGATATAATTTATTTTTACCATCATCTATAGCTTTTCCTAAAATTACTGCATCCTGACCTACTTCATTTTTTCGCATTATTTCTAGTACCTTTAAAGCATCATCCTTATCAACAATTACAATTAACTTTCCTTCATTGGCTACATAAAGAGGATCTAATCCTAAAATATCACACATTGCAGAAACCTCTTTTTTTACTGGAATACTTCCTTCTTCAATCTCTATACTAATATTGCTATGCTCGATTATTTCATTTAGTGTTGTAGCTACTCCACCTCTTGTAGGGTCTCTTAATACCCTAACATTTTTACTTACTGATAAAATATCGTCTATTAGAAAATTTAATAAACAACAATCACTTTTAATATCTACATCAAACCCCAAATTTTCTCTATTGTTCATAATACACATTCCGTGATCACCAATAGTACCACTTAATAATATACAATCACCAGCTTGGACCATATCTCCACTATAATAATATTTTTCATCTTCTATTATTCCAATACCAGTTGTATTAATATATATTTTATCGCAACTTCCTCGTTCTACAACCTTTGTATCACCAGTTACAATTTTTACATTTGCTTTTTTAGCTGTATCAGCCATAGATTTTACTATTTTCTCTAGTTCATCAATCTCTAATCCTTCTTCAATTATAAACCCTACCGTAATATATAATGGCTTTGCTCCACTCATAGATATATCATTAACTGTTCCACAAATAGCTAGCTTACCTATATCTCCACCATTAAAAAATATTGGATTTATAACAAATGAATCTGTAGATATTGCAATTCTTCCATTTATTAACGGCAAAACTGATGAATCATTTTGTTGATTTAAAATTTCATTATTAAAATATTTATAAAATAAATTATTAATTAATTTATTAGTTGCCTTTCCACCACTACCATGACTTAAGGTTATAATTTCATTACTCATAAAATTTCTCCCTCCAACTAAATTACTTATATTTATAATAAGCAGAACAAGTTCCTTCTTCTGATACCATACATGCTCCAATTGGTGTTAGAGGTGTACATATATTCCCAAATAAATTACATTCCGTTGGTTCTTTTATACCCATTAGCACTTCTCCACAAGAACATCCTTTATTATCACTTTCCTGTATAAATTTAATATCAAATTTATTTAATGCATCAAAACGACTATATTTATTTTTAATAATTAATCCTGCATTATCTAAATTTCCTATACCTCTCCATATACTTTCGCTTTTTTCAAAAACTTCATGTATTATATTAACCGCATTTATATTTCCATCTTTTTTTACAAGTCTACTATATAAATTAACTAAATAATTTTTATTATTCTTATTCATTTCTATTATTGTATATATAGATGCTAAAATATCATTTACCTCAAACCCAGCTATAACCATTGGAATATTATATTCCACCGCTAATTTCTTAAATTGATTTTCACCAATTATCGTTGCAACATGTCCAGGACATAAAAATGCATCAATCTTTATATTAGGATTTAATACTAAACTCTTCATTGCTTCTGGCATTGTCTTTAAACTATTAAAAACCGAGAAATTATTGATATTTTCATCACAGGCTATTTTTATACTCATTGCAATGATTGGAGCAGTTGTTTCAAATCCTATACCTAAAAATATAACCTCTTTACTTGGATTCTCCCTAGCTATTTTAATACTATCTAATGGTGAATAAACAACTCTAATATCACTTCCTAATGCTTTTTCCTTACTTAATGTACTTTCCTTTCCTGGAACCCTCATCAAGTCACCAAAAGTAGTAATTATCATATTTTCTTTTTTTGATAGTTTTATTGCTGTATCAATATATCCTTGTGGCGTTACACATACAGGGCAACCTGGACCATTTATAAGCTTTATTTTCTCAGGCAATAAATCCTTTATACCATTTTTTAAAATTACATTTGTATGAGTTCCACATACCTCCATAATAGAAATTTCTGATACTACTTCGCTCTTTATCTTATCTAAAAATCTATTTGTAAGGTTAATATCTTTTAGTTTATTCAGTGTGTCCACTTCTTTCACACTCCTTAATTGCCTCACTAAGTTCACTAAATATTTCTAGAGTTTCATTAGCGTAATCTTCATCTATCTTTTGAATTGCACATCCTGCATGAACTAATACATAATCACCTTCTTTAGGCTCATTTATAAACATAATGTTCACCTTCATCTTTATCCCACCATAACTTACAGTTGCTTCATTATCGATAATAGATTCTATTCTCGCCGGAACTGCTATACACATATATTTTTCTCCTTTCAAATAAGCTATATATGAAAACTTTAATTTGCTGAATTAAATTTCCTTACATTCTTTAAACTCATTTATATTTAATTTATTTTTTCATTTGCTATTGCCAATTGTCCCAAACTAATACCACTATCATTGCAAGGAATAATTGTATGAGTTATTACCTCAAAATTATTTTCAATTAATTTAACAATAGTTCTATCAAGTAATATTTCATTTTGAAATACTCCTCCAGTAAGTATAACTTTGTTAACCTTAGTTTTTTCTCTAATCCTTTTTGCCATATCTATTGTAAATTCAACTACAGTATTATGAAATTTTGCACTAATAATATCTTTAGTAACTTTATTTCTAATATCATTAACTATTCCTATAATTATTTCATTAAATTTTATAATATATCTATCTTCTATTTTATCTATATTATATTTATAGTTATTTATTATTTCTTCATTACTTATATTTTCTAATATTATAGCTGCTTCGCCTTCAAAAGAAATCTCTTCAATTAATCCAATTAGTGCAGAAATTCCATCAAATAATCTACCTATACTTGATGTTTCAGGTGAGTTTATTTTTTTATCAATAATATTCTTAATTACACTAACACTTTTATTCTTAAGATTATTTGGTATATAGTTAATAAAGTCATCATTATATACCTTATATAGTAAAGATAACGCAATTTTCCATGGATTCTTAATAGCACTTTCTCCACCTGGTAAATTAAAATACTGTAAATGTCCAATTCTTACATATTCTTTTCTATTACATAGTAAAAATTCTCCACCCCATATTTTTTTATCATCTCCATATCCAGTTCCATCATATGCAATACCTATTACTTGTTCATTTATATCATTTTCTACCATACAGCTTACAACATGACTATGATGATGTTGTGTTTCCATAATCTTAACATCTTCATTTATATTTAAAATATCCTTCAAATTTATATCCCTATAAACAAAGCTTGGATGCATATCATAAACAATTATTTTAGGTTTTATACTATATATTTTTAAATAATGAGAAATTACTCTTTCAAACTTATTAGTAGTTTCTATATTTTTCAAATCACCTATATACTCACTCATAAATACATCATTTTTATTACTGACACTTATAGTATTTTTCAATTCTGACCCTAATGCTAAAATTTCACTTTTAGTATTCATGAATATACTTTTAGGTGAATATCCCCTAGCACTCCTTATAACTCTTTCTCTATTCTTAATAACTCTAGTAACAGAATCATCAATACTCATATAAATCTCTCTATTATTTAACAAATAATAATCCGCTATATTATTTAATTTTTCTAATGCTTGATTATTTTTATAAATTATTGGCTCTCCACTGATATTTCCACTTGTCATAACTAATATTTCTGTATTTTCATCAAATAATAAGTAATGTAAGGGCGTATATGGAAGCATTACTCCAACTCTTTTATTATTGGGTGCTAAATTATTAGGAAGGCCATAATTTTTATTCTTTTCTAATAGTACAATAGGTCTTTTATTACTTAATAATACTGCTTCTTCTTCTTTACTTAAATTACAGTATTTTTTAACAACTTCTAAATCTCTCATCATTACGGCAAAAGGCTTTTGGGGTCTCTTTTTTCTTTTTCTTAATAATCTTATTGTCTCTTCATTTTTAGCATCACAAGATAAATTAAATCCTCCTAATCCTTTAACTGCTATTATATTACCTTCTTTAATCAACTTAATAGTTTCTGTTAAAGGATCCTCATACTTTATTAACTCTCCATTACTTTTACTTAAAAATACTATAGGACCACATTCTGGACATGCATTTGGTTGGGCATGAAACCTCCTATTCTCTGGATTATTATATTCGGCTTTACAACTTTCACACATTTCAAATTCATTCATTGTTGTTAAATCTCTATCATATGGTAAATCTTTGATTATTGAAAATCTTGGCCCACAGCATGTACAATTTGTAAAAGGATATCTATATCTTTTATTATTTTTATCAAAAATTTCAGTTTTACATTTATCACATATTGAGTAATCTGGTGAAATATATGTAGTAGGACTAATATTTTTTTCAGTTAATTTTATATAAAAGTCTGTATATTTTTGATTTACTTTTTTCTCAGTAATCTTCACTTTCTTTATTTTAGATAATAATGGTGGATTTTTGCTTAATTCAACAATAAATGCCTTTAAGTTATCTTCTTCCCCCTGAATATCTATAATAACTCCATTACTATTATTATTAACGTATCCGGTTAAACTGTTTTTTATTGCTAAGTTATAAACAAAAGGTCTAAACCCAACTCCTTGTACAATTCCATAAACATCAATAACCTTTCTTTTTTTACTCATCTGTACCCCTCTATTTGTTTATTTGAAACTACTTAACTTATTTATATAACTTTTAGCTCTACTAAAAAAATTATAATTTTATACTATTAATTAACATTAGAATCCTATTTAAATTATATCCTACAATTACCATTTTTTCAATTTCAAAGCAATTAATTGTAAAAAAATAAGACTCTATAAAGAGTCTTATCTAAAAGTATTAATTTTCATTCCAATTAGTATTTTTAACAAAATCCTCAACTAAAGCATGACACATGTCAGGATTAATAGTTTCTTCATGAGTTATTGTAATTATAGACATTGCAACAGAATACTTAAGGGTATCCTTAATATTTAAATTATTCATGTAGCCATATCCAATTCCGGCAACAAATGAATCACCTGCTCCTGTAACATTTTTAACATCTATCTTATCAGAACATGCAAGAGTTCCTTCTTCACCCTCACTAGTAATATAATATATTCCATCTGCATCTAAACTAATGAATACATTTTTTACTCCTTGTTCAATAAAAAATCTACCAGCTTTTCTTAAGTCTTCATTACTTTCAATCTTAAAACCACATAAAGCTTCTGTTTCAAATCTATTTGGTTTTATTGTATGGAAGTATTTTATTAAATGACGAATTTTTCTAGCTTTCTTTGCTGATACTGGATCTAATATAAAGTTACTTACTCCTTCATATTTCTTTAAAATATACTCTAATAAAACTGGATTATCTGAATCAACTATAGTATATTGTGCATTTCTAAAAATACTATCTTTTTCATCAATAAAACTTTCATCCATTTTATTTAAGCTTTCCATATCTACTACAGCTGATTCCATTTCACCTTGGTGATTTAAAATTGCCATATATGTTGGAGTACTTTCATTCTTTAAGAATAAAGAGTGCTCCATACTATATCCTAATTTTTTAGAATGTTCAAAAATGCTTTTTCCATTTTCATCATCACCTAAAGTTGAAATAAACTTTGTTTCCACTCCTACTCTTGCTAGATTTTCTGCAATATTTCTACATACTCCTCCAAAAGATATTTTTATATGCCCCGGTATCGAATCTCTTTGAGCATAACTTCTTCCACAAAACCCAAAAATATCAACAATTGAGGCTCCTAAAACTAAAATATAAGGATTTTTATCATTCATACTATCTCTCCTGCCACTAATTTAACGTATTAAAATATAAATACATTATAGTAAAGAGATGAAAAAAAATAAAGAGGATTTAAAAAAAATGTCGAATTTTTTTAAAGTCTTCTTTATTTTCAAGTTAACTCTTGCTTATTTTGTTCTATAAATACACTGATAATAGCTTTTAATAACTAAATCATATAAAGTTCCATCATATACAATATATAACTAACTTTATATATTATTAGTTCTTAAAGTATTAATATCTATTTTAACTTCTTTTTTATAATCATAGTTTTCTTGTGGTAGCTTTAAGTTCTTAAATGCTACCGACATCATAAGCTTTATTCTATTTAATTGATTAACTTCAGAGGCTCCTGGATCATAATCAACAGCAATAATATTTGCCAACGGGTATTTAGCTTTTAATGCTTTAATCATTCCCTTTCCTGTTACATGATTAGGTAAACATGCAAATGGTTGAATACAAACAATGTTATTCACATTATTTTCAATTAACTCAACCATCTCGCCTGTCAATAACCACCCTTCACCTGTTTGGTTACCTAAAGATACAACATTTGCTGCCTTTTCTGCTAAATGACTAATAGTAGTTGGATATCCAAATCTTTCACTATTCTGCAATTCTTTAATTACAAATTTCCTATATGCTTCAATATAGGAAATTGCAATATCACAAACAGTTTTTGTTATTTTGCTTCCTGATAAGTATCTATTTTTAAATTTTGAGTTATAACAACAATATAAAAAGAAATCTAATAATTCAGGAACTACTACTTCTGCACCTTCATTCTCCAAAACATCTACTATATTGTTATTGGCAGTTGGATGATATTTAACTAATATTTCACCTACTATGCCTACCTTCGGCTTAACTTCATTATTAATTTCAATTGTATCAAAAGCTTTAACTATTTCTTTAACTATTTTATTCATTTCACTTTTACTACCATTTATTAGATTTTCAAATGCTTTTTCTCGATAGTATTCATATAACTTATTTGCAGATCCCTCAACAACTTCATAAGGTCTTACTCTATAAAGCACTCTCATAAATAAATCACCATAAATTATACCCATCATAAGCTTCTTTATTAATTCATATGAAATCGTAAATCCTGGTTGCTTTTCCATACCTAACGTATTTAATGAAATAATTGGAACATTAGGAAATCCCGCTTCCCTTAAACCTTTCTTCAAAAATCCAACATAATTAGTTGCTCTACAACCACCACCAGTTTGTGTAATAATTAATGCAGTTTTTTCTGGATCATATTTACCACTTTTTAATGCATGAATCATTTGTCCAATAACTAATATTGACGGATAACAAGCATCATTATTAACATATTTAACCCCTTCTTCAATTGCCTCTTTATCATTAGCAGGTAATACCTCAATATTATATCCACTAGCCTTTGCCGCTTTTTCTATAAATTGAAAATGCATAGGCGACATTTGAGGTGCAAGTATTGTCCAATCTTTTTTCATTTCCTTTGTAAACACATTGTTTTGATAGCTGTTATCTACACTTTTTAATACAACATTATTTCTTTCCCTTTCTTCCATTGCTGCCTTTAACGATCTTATCCTTATCTTAACTGCACCTAAATTACTTCCTTCATCTATTTTTATTAAAGTGTATATCTTTCCTCTACTAGCTAATATTTCAGATACCTGATCGCTTGTAACAGCATCTAAGCCACAACCAAATGATGTTAACTGTATTAATTCTAAATCTTTTCTTTCCTTTACAAAGGCAGCAGCTCTATATAATCTAGTATGATACATCCATTGGTCCACAACTCTTATTGGTCTATTTAAATTTCCTAAATGAGCAACACTATCTTCAGTAAAAACTGCCATATTAAATGATGTTATAATATCTGTTAGTCCATGATTGATTTCAGGGTCAATATGATAAGGTCTACCACTTAAAACTATACCTTTCATATTATTATCTTCAATATACTTTAATGTTTCTTCACCTTTTTTTCTTATATCATTAACTACACTTTCTCTTTCGTTAAAAGCTGCATCCACTGCATTTCTTATTTCTTTTTTAGTAACATTAAACTCTTCAAAAATTTCATAAAGTCTTTTATAAAGCTTCTCTTTATTGTGCAATGACAAAAATGGCGAAAGATATTTTATTCCTTTATCTTTTAATTCATCTATATTATTTTTAATAACATCTGGATATGATGTAACCATAGGACAATTATAATGATTATTAGCCCCACTATCTTCTTTATATTCATAAGGAATACATGGATAAAAAATAGTTTTAATTCCTTTGTTAATTAAATACATAATATGACCATGACTTATTTTAGCTGGATAGCAAGCTGATTCTGATGGTATAGTTTCTATTCCTAATTTAAATATATCCTTATTAGAAATTGGAGATAATACAACCCTAAATTTTAATTTTGTTAAGAAAGTAAACCAAAATGGATAATTTTCATAAATATTTAAAACACGAGGTATACCAATTTCTCCCCTTATTGCCTCTTCTTTACTTAAAGGTTTATAAGAAAATATTCTTTTTAACTTGTATTTATATAAATTAGGTACATTTGCTTTTTTCTCAATATTACCAAGAGGTCTTTCACACCTATTTCCTGTAATATAATTTTCACTTTCACTGAATTTATTAATTGTTAATAAGCAGTTATTTCCACATCTTCCACATCTCTCACAACTTGTTTCCATTGTAAAATCATTGATTTTATCTCTTGTTATTAATGATGATGTCTCTCCTTCTGTGTAATTTTCCTTAGCTATTAATGCTGCTCCATACGCTCCCATTAATCCCGCTATTTCAGGTCTTACAACATCAATGCCTGTAACTTTTTCAAAGCTTCTTAATATTCCATCATTATAAAAAGTACCACCTTGTACTATAATATTTTTGCCTAATTCATCAAAATTTCTAATCTTAATTACCTTATATAAGGCATTTTTAATTACTGAATAAGAAAGACCTGCAGAAATATCTGCAATGCTTGCACCTTCTTTTTGTACTTGCTTTACCTTTGAATTCATGAATACAGTACATCTTGAACCTAAATCAACTGGATGTTTTGATTTAATAGACAATTTAGCAAATTCATCAATTGAAATTCCCAAAGATTTACTAAATCCTTCAATAAATGAACCACATCCTGATGAACACGCTTCATTTAATAAAATGTTATTAATAACTCCATCTTTAATCATTAAGGCTTTCATATCTTGTCCGCCTATATCTAATATAAAATCCACATTAGGCATAAATTCTTTTGCACCTCTAAAATGACAAATTGTTTCTATCTCACCAATATCAACACCAAGAGCTGCCTTTATTAATCCTTCTCCATAACCTGTAACTGTAGCTTTTGCTATCTTTACATCTTTATTTAATAATATATAAATTTCTTTTAAAATATCTATAGTTTTATTTAAAGGACTTCCTTCATTATTATTATAGCTAGAATATAATAACTCTCCTTTTTCTCCTAATACAACCGCTTTAGTTGTAGTAGAACCTGCATCTATTCCTATAAATACTTTCCCCTTGTATTCAGATAAATTTCCTTTAGGAACAGTGCTTAAACTATGTCTTTCCTTAAATTTATTATAATCTTCTTCATCAATAAATAATGGTTCTAATGATTCATTCACTATTGTTTTAGCATTAATTTCATTTAGTCTTCTAATTAGCTCATTAGAATTAATTATCTCACTGTTTTCAGCTAAAATTGCAGCTCCTAAAGCAACATAAATTTCAGAATTATTGGGTGCAAAGTATTCACCTTCTTTTAAATTTAAAGTTTTTATAAATCTATCTCTTAAACTATCAAGAAAATGAAGAGGACCACCAAGAAATGCAACATTCCCCCTAATAGGTTTCCCACATGCTAGTCCACTTATTGTTTGATCTACAACAGCTTGAAATATTGATGCTGCAATATCACTTTTCTTTGCTCCTTCATTAATTAATGGTTGTATATCAGTTTTCGCAAAAACTCCACATCTTGAAGCAATTGGATAAATGTTAGTTGCCTCTTTAGCTAATATATTCAACCCTTTTGCGTCAGTATTTAATAAAATAGCCATTTGATCAATAAATGCTCCTGTTCCACCAGCACATGTTCCATTCATCCTTTGGTCTATTCCACCTTTTAAATACGTTATTTTAGCGTCTTCTCCTCCAAGTTCAATAACAACATCTGTTTTACTTATAAATTCCTCTACTGCTCTAGTACAAGATATAACTTCTTGCTCAAATTTGCACTTTAACCACTGTGATACCCCTATTCCACCAGAGCCTGTAACTGTAACTTTTAAATTAACATTACCTATACTTTTAAAACATTCCTTTAATGAATTATCTAAAGTAGTTTTTATATCGGAAAAATGTCTCCTATAATCACTATAAATTACTTTATTATAATTATCTAATACCACAACTTTTATTGTAGTAGATCCTACATCAATTCCCAATTTATAACTTCTCATATTTTACCACTCTTTCCAATTAATATATCGCACTAATTATATCACATAAATTTTATTTTTTCATATCAAATAACTATTTTTACCAAATTTTGTTTATTATTCGATGTTTGTTCTATATTATTTAATAATATATTATCTTCTAAAATATATATTTAATGAATAATATTATGTGGTAAAGACAATAATTAGAATATCTGAGTAAATACTTAGGAGGTTAATATGAGTTACTTTAATGAAGGAAATAAATATTATAATAATAAAGATTACTCTAAAGCAATCGAAAATTACATAGAATCTATTGAAGTTGGTGAAAATGAAAGTTGCGCTTATTATAACGCAGGTGTATGTTATATTAAACTTAAGGATTTTAATAGCGCAATTGAAATGCTTAAGAAAGCTTTAAGTATACAAAAAGAAAGTAAATATTATTTTAATTTAGCTTATTGCTATGCAATGCTCGAAAATGTAAATAAAGCATTAATTTATTTTAATAGAGCTTGGGCTTTAGATGCTTCAGATAAAGACTGCGAAAAAGCTATAAACCTATTAATTTCTAAAAATAAAAAAGCGCTTTAATAAGCGCTTTTACCATTCTCCTGCAATACTATCAGTTATATGATCTTCATAAAAATCATAATTATTAAAATAATCTCCTGCTAAATAAAAAGTAGTATCTACCGGTATCCAACTTTCTATATCACTAATATAAACTTCATTCCATGCATGTGGTCCATATTGCTTCCCATCATATGCTGTTCCCGTTAATAATCTAACCTTTAAATCTACTGCTCTAGCCATTGCAACATAAAGACAAGAGTAGTCAAAACAAATACCACTTCTATTTTCAAATGCTGAAATAGCTCCGCTATTTTCAACTTTTTCATTATTTAATGCTTTTTCTGCTCTATCATAATCATACTCTATATTACTTCCAATCCAAGAATACAAAATTCTAGCTTTATCAATATCACTTGTTACACCTTTTGTTAATTCTTTTGCCATCTCATCAATTTCATTTGTAGATTTAATTCCTTCTTCTAATGTAACACCATTATAATAAATAATTATATTGCTTGTTGGTAGAAAGTTTTCTACAATTTCATCTGTAAGATCACTATTATTTTGGGCTATTTCAGAAGATAACTTCTCATAAACTTTATTATTACTAAATAAATCAATTCTATTATAAATTCCTATAGTATTATTATACATAATTAATGCTACAAAAAATATAAGTATTGCCATTATTCCTTTTACTATTCCAAATATTGATGATAATATAACAATCAAAATACTATTTGCCTTATTTAATCCCTTAAACATTGGTATAATAATTTTCTTAGATATCACATAAAATGATACTTGAAGTAAAAAGAATAATCCTACTAATAATGCTATTTTACAAACATCACCATAAATACCATCTAATTTAAGATATGAAATTGATATTTTAGTAATACCTTTAATAATAACATCAATCTTTAAAGCAATTATTAAAATCGTAATAAATATAGAAATATAATAAAGGACCCTCTCTAGCGCAAAAGTTACATTTCTTCCATTCAATGACCTTTTCACACTTTCTGTAACTCCTAAAATTATAATAAAAAAACATATAGCATAAGAGAGTATTTCATTCATTAAGATTGCTCCTTTTATTCGAAATCTTCTGATTTAACTATAGATTTCACAACATCTTTAATTAAATCATAATCATACCCCTTCCCCATTAAAAATCTATATAATTTTTGCGTTAGTTTATAATTATCATTTTCTCTTTTACTAAATACTTTGTATTTTTTTAAAGCCATTTCATAAACAATAGCTTTAACCTCATCATTATTTATTTTTTCTAATTCACTTTCAATAATCTCTTCATCAATTCCTTTTTGAAGTAAAGAGTACTTAATTTTCTTTTTACCTATGTTTCTCGATTTATCTTTAACATACATAGTTGCATAATTATTATCATTTAATAAATTATATTCTTTCATAAAATTTATTGTACGATTAATTATATGGTCATCATAACCTTTTAATGCTAATTTTTGTGCTAATTCCTTTTCACTCTTATAAGTTCGTTCAATTGTTTTAAGCGCTGTATTTTTACATTTTATATAGTTATCTTCATCCGCTAACTTTTTTAAAGAATCAACATCAATTTTATCTTTAACCTTTATATTTTCTTTATATATCAATTCAGCACTAATTGAAAAAGCATACTCTTCATCAATATATATGTTTACTCGTTCCTTATTTCTTTTTCCTACTTCAATTTTTGTTATTATATTCATAATTATTACCACCTTATGATGATTTTAGTATATGAATTGTAGGATTATTTAAAACTTTATTTGCAACTTCATATATCTCATCTGCTGTAATACTATTTAGACTTTCCATATCTTCTAAAAATTCAAATATATCTTCACCTTCTAAGCTTTGACTCAAAATATAACTACATAATTCAACTGAATCCTCTAATGTTGAAATCACAGCTGTCTTATGAACCTTTTTCATTATATTTAAATCATTATTACCAATTACAATTTTTTTAGACTTAATATCCTTAAATATTTCTTCTATAGCTTTTGAAGCATCATTTATATCCTCTTCATCAACTGCAGTATAAACATATAATGTTTTTACATTTTTAGTAATGTCTAAATGTGAATATATATCATATGCTAAACCTCTGTTTTCTCTTACTTCCCTAAATAGTAAAGAGTTGGCACTTTCACCTAATCTGTGATTTAAAATTCGTAATGGAAGTTCACTTTTTTTATCTAAATCATAAAAAGTAAATAAATAAATTATTGTACTTAATTCAATATTTTCTTTAGTTGTTACTACCTTAATATCCTTATTCTTTTCATCTTTAACATCTAAACTTTTCACCTCTTTAGGTTGCCACTTTCCAAAATATTTTTCTATTTCCTTTATTGCATCATCATGCTCTCGTGATGATACCATTGTTATTAATGAATTGTTTGGCACATAATACTTTTTATAATAACTATAAAGCTGATCCCTAGTAAAGTTTTTTACATTTTCATCTAACCCAGCAACATCATACTTTAAAGCGCTATGTTCAAATGCAACTTCATTAATCCTTTTAAAACTAAAATCTTCAACACTATCTTTACTTGATCTTATTTCTGCTAAAATTACTCCTCTTTCTTTATCTACCTCTTCTTCTGGAAGTTTTGAATTAATAAGCATATCACTTAATAATTCAATACCATTTATAAACTCTTCCTCTAAACAACTAATTGAATATACTGTTTGAGAATAATCCGTATAAGCATTATATTCTCCACCTAAAGACTCTAATTCATCATTTAACCTTTGAAATGTTCTATTCTCAGTTCCTTTAAAAATCATATGTTCTATAAAATGTGAAATCCCTTTTTCCTCAAGAGTTTCATTTAAGGCACCAACTTTAATTCCTATGTTAATTGATGAGATTTGGGTATTCTTTTTTATAGTAATGACTTCTAATCCATTTTTAAGAATATGCTTTTTTACATCAAAATTTAATTTAATCATCTTCTACCTTCCCCCATCTAAAATACTTTTTTCCTAGAATTATAATATAATATGTTTGCTACTTAATATCAACAATTAAGTGAAATTCAATATTTTATATTTTGCTAATTCAACTTAAATTTTACTAATTTAAGTCTAAGATTTAGATTAGTAAAATTTATACAAAATACACTATTCTATTTAAATAATTTAAGTCTTTTTTTAATAGTTTATCTGTTCTAATTCTCTTAATATATACTTATTTAATTTATTTTTATATAAATTAACTTATTAGTTTATAATTGTACAATTATGTTTTATAATTTAGTTAATAAATATTTTTTAAAGGAGGCATTATGAGTAAAACTATACTAATAATAGAAGATGAATTAAAAATAAGATTTTTATTAAGGGATTACTTGAAGGCAGAAGGATTTAATGTATTAGAAGCTTCTGATGGTGATGAAGGAATATTTATATTTAAAAATAACAAAGTCGATTTAATCCTATTAGATATAATGATGCCTAAGATTGATGGTATTACAGTTTTAGAAACAATTAGAACAGTTTCTAATCTTCCAATTATATTATTAACTGCAAAAGGTCAGGAGGAAGATAAACTTTTTGGTTATGAAATGGGTGCTGATGATTATGTTACTAAACCATTTTCCCCTAAAATCTTAATAGCTAAAATCAAAGCTTTATTAAAAAGAACAACTAATAATGATGATGATTTCAACCCAACTCAAAATTATAATGGATTAACTATTAATAAGTTAGCACATGAAGTTAAAATAAATGGCGTTGCTCTTACATTATCACCAAAAGAATTTGAACTTTTGCTTTATTTATCTGATAATTTAGGAATTGCATTAAGCAGGGACACTATACTAGACAATGTTTGGGGAATCGATTATTATGGTGATTTAAGGACTGTTGACACAAATATAAAAAGATTACGTGAAAAATTGGGTTCAAAAGCTAACTATATTGTTACAGTAAGAGGAAGTGGGTATAAATTTGAAGTTCCAAATGAAGAATAGTATTTCTAAAAGAATTACATTAATAACCTTTGGTTTAATATCAATTGTATTTTGTTTAACTTTTTTATTTCAAAATATATTTTTTGAAGACTTTTATCTTTCTAAAAAAACAGAATCATTAATTTTAGATGCTAAAAGAATAAAATCATTATATTCTTATCAAAATTTTGATGCTACAACCCTAAGTTCTGCATTAAAAAATTATGAAGAAAAAAATAATTCAAGAATTGCAATTATATCATTAAATGACGGTTCATTAAAATATTTATCATATTTTGATAATAAAAACTTCGATGATATGAAATCTTTAACTAATTTTTATTCAGATCTATTATCAAATCATGATTTAATTGAAGATGTTTTAATCAATGATAAAGTGCAAAGTGTAATTTTTACGAATCAAGGTAGTGACTACAAAAAAATAGGAATTGTTGCGCCAATTTCAATTCAAAGTGAAAATGATTCACTACTTATTTCAGTATCTTCTATACAACCAATCAAAGAAGCTTCAAGTGTTATACGTAGTTTCTATTTTTATTTATTAATTGGATTTTTAATATTAGCTATATTTTTGTCTAGAATTTATTCTAAATTAATTAGTAAACCACTTATTGATTTAAATAAAGCAGCAAAAAAAATGTCTAATTTAGATTTTGACACAAAGTGTGCAGTTACATCTGATGATGAAATTGGTAATCTTGCAAATACACTAAACTTTTTATCATCTAACTTAGAAAATGCTCTTCAAACGCTCCAAGAAAAAAATGCTCAATTAGAAAAAGATATTGAAAAAGAGCGTAATCTTGAAAATATGAGAAAAGATTTCGTATCAAGTGTAAGCCATGATTTAAGAACTCCACTAGGCATTATATGTGGATATGCTGAAGGCTTAAGAGATGGTATAGCTTCTGGAAAAGATGCCGTTGCATATTTAGATACTATTATAGACGAAGCAAATAAAATGAATTTATTAATAACCAATATGCTTGATTTATCTAAATTAGAATCTGAAACAATAGCCTTACATTTAGAGTCATTTAATATAGTTAGATTACTACAAGGAATGGTAAAAAAATTCTCATTAGACTTTCAGAATAAAGGATTAAACATAAAATTTAATTTACCTTCATATGCCTATGTTGAAGGTGATATAATGACATTAGAACGTGTTGTGCAAAATCTTTTATCAAATACTATTAAATATACACCTAGAAATAATGATATTATCATTACCGTTAAGGAAGATGATTTTGATTATTTAATTTCAATAGAAAATAAAGGGATTACTATACCTGATAATGAATTAGAGAATATATTTGCAAAATTCTACAGATTAGATAAATCTGGTGATAGATCTAAAAATAGCTATGGTCTAGGATTAGCAACAGTAGAAAGAATTTTATCCCTTCATAAAAGTAAATATTCTATAAGTAATACTAAAGATGGTGTTATTTTTAAATTCACATTAAAAAAGCAAGATTTAGCCATTGACGAATTCGAATAATTTTTTTATACAGATTAATTATTACTAACTTAAATATAACTAAATATTATTTAAAATTAAAAGTGACAAGTTGCAAGCTCAAAAATAAAATTCCTTTACACTGAATTTATTTTCTAACTTGTAACTTATCACTTATCCCTTAATACTAAACATACACTCTTTCAATTTTTTTGAAGATAATTTCCTTCTTTATTTCTAAAGTATCTTTATTTATTTCAATTTTAAAAATATTAGGACATCCTTCTTCTCTCCATTTTTTCATATACTTTGCATTAGCTTCTAAAATATAAAAATACTTTTCATCAAAGTCATCTGAAAATTCTAAAAATGATAACTTACTATATCTATCAAGTTTTATATTTTCTTTATCTATATTATTCATTATTGGAACAAAATATTTTAATGGTATTTCATATTTATATGTACCTGAAATTTCTTTTCCTTCAATTAATGCTCTTTTTAAAAATCTTTCTTCCTTATCATTTAACTTTTTAAATCCAAGCTTAAAGATTGGTTCATTTAATCTATTTTTCTCTATTTTAACTTTGATCATTGACATCACCAACTTCACTTTCCTTAGTTTATTATAAAAATCCGCCGTCAATCCTTATTATTTGTCCAGTTAAATATGAGGTATTATTTTGGCATAAAAATAATACAGTATTAGCAACTTCATCAACAGTACCAAATCTACCAATTGGAATATCATTTATTAATTCTTCTTTTTCATCAGCTTCTAAAAAACTATTCATTTCAGTATCAATAACTCCAGGCGCTATTGCATTTACTCTTATTCCAAAAGAAGCGACCTCTTTTGCCAAAGCTTTAGTAAATAAATTTAATCCACCTTTTGTAGTTGAATATACAACTTCACAAGAAGCTCCACTCTCTCCCCATATTGAAGAGATATTAATTATATTACCACTACCTTTAGAAGTCATAAATGGTAATATAGCCTGAGTTAAATACATTGGAGCTAATAAATTAACATTCATTAATTGCTCTATAGTTTCTTTTTTAAAATCCATAAATAATCCAATTTCTGATTTAGCTGCATTATTTATTAATATATCTATTTTCCCAAAGCTCTCTATAACTTCATTTATCAAATTAATACAATTATTATAATCTGAAATATCTCTTTTTATAATTTTTGCATATCCACCATTATCTATTATTTCTTTTAATGTATTATTAGCTCCTAAATCATCTTTTGAATAATTTATAATAACACTTGCGCCATTTAAAGCTAACTTTTTTGCAATAGCACTCCCTATTCCTCTTGATGCTCCAGTAACAAGTGCTACTTTTCCCGTTAAACTGCTCATTATAGTCTCCTCTCTAGTTTTAATTATATTATAATTTAATTCTTTCTTTATATCAAAAATTATTATAATAAATCTAACTTTTTCTTTTTCTAATTCTTTCTTCCTTTGCATAATTTAAATATTCTGCTATCTTAGTTGGACCTGCAATGTTTTTTTTTGTAACCCAAAGAGAACCAGCATCCTGAGCATCGATAATCCATTTAACTAATTTAATTTCTCCTTTTTCTATCTCAATCGTCGTTATTGCATATGGATAAACACAACATCCATCATTGAAATATGGTGGTTCATAAAGCCCAGGAAATCTTGTATTATGAGTATGTCCACATAAAAGCATAGTGCAATTATCCCTTGCCCAATCTTGAAGTTTTATATCTATTCTGCTTCTTTGAGTTTTACTTTTTGCTGATCTTGTAGGATCTTTAAATCCAGCTATTCCATTTAAAAATTTCCATATATATCGTACTAAAAATTCATTTATTCTCCAAGCTTCATTATTCCAAAAATCAAGTTGATGCCCATGCACAACTAAAAATTTTTCTCCTAATGGCTTATACATTAAATTCATTCCTGGATAAAATGTTACGTTTTTAATAAATTTAATAAATTCCTCACCATAATCTGCTCCAATTTTTTTTAGTGCGTTTTCTTCCTTATATTTAAAATTTCTACATCTTTTAATAATATCATGATTTCCTACTATGCAGTAAATATTATTCTTTTTATTGAATTTATTTAATATTTTAAAGATATCATCATAGAAAAAAGAAATCTCATTAAAATTTTTATTTTTCCATAATTCATCTCCATCTCCAACTTCTATATAAATATAATCATTTTTTAAATAATATTTCAATGCTGTTATATATATATTTCTATTTGGCAAAAAAGAATCCGAATATGTCCCATCACCTCTATGAACATCCGAAATAAATACTATTTTACTATCATCATCGAAATCTAATGTAAATCCATTCTCATATATATTTTCTAATTCCTTTACTGACATACTATCCTCATTTTAATTGTTTCTAATATATTATGAATTATAAATATTAATTGATAACCTATTAATAATTTATATATAAAAATTGTATTAATAGCACAAACTATATCTAATGTAATTTATACATTTACTAAAGAATAAAAGAAACTTAATTCATAAGGAGTAATGATTATTATGAAACTATATCTTTACAACAAAACATATTTTTATAAGATACTTTCATTTATATTAATTATATGTAATCTAGGCTCTGTAACTGCTTCAGCTTATGTATCATTAGACAAATGTGATTTATCTAAAAACAATTCAAGTATAACTCAAAATACGGATGATAAAAATCATGAATTAATAGAAAAATTTCAACCTGTTATTGAAAATATATTTTTAAATAGAAATTCTGCAATTCTAACTGGAGATAGTGAAGGACTAAAATTATTTTATGACTTAGATAAAAGAGTTGGAAAATGGACTTATGAAAAAGAAGTTACTAAAACTCAATACTTTACTAATTGGTGTGAAAAACAATGCGTTTCCTTCACAAGGATAAATTCCATAATAAAAGTATGTAACGTAAAAGAACTAGAAAAGGATGTTTACAATGTTGTATGCTACGCATGTACAACTTTTTGTTACAGCTATAAAGATCAACCTACTGTAGAAAATTTATTTAAACTTGGTACATGTCATTATATTAACTTAAAAGATAATGGTGACAGATATATTATAATTAAAGAATGGTATACTGATCCACTAGCTGATTCTTTAGATTTAGAAAATCTTAATTGTGATGATATTAAAGCAGCTATTTTAAATCATACAAAACCTGATTATACACCAGATGAAAGAACTCAAAAAGCAATAGATTATGCTCATGAATACTGTGGAATTAGTGATAACGAAGAACATTTATTTAAATATAATAAAGATTACAAAAATTTTAATCCTGATGGTGGTGACTGTGCAAACTTTGCTTCTCAAATTATGTACGAAGGCGGTGGCTTTAAGAAAAATAGTACTTGGTCTTATTGTAATAAATCTGCTACAAAAGCCTGGGTCAATGCACAAGCTTTTAAAAACTATCTAATAAATAGTGGTCGTGGTTCTTATATTGCCAAAGGTAACTATTGTGAAACTTACAAAGCAGCTTTTAATTTACGTCCTGGTGACATTGTCGCCTATGAGAAAAAAGGAAGAATAACTCATGTTTCTACAGTAACAGGATTAGACTCAAAAGGTTATCCTTTAGTAACATGTCATAATACTGATAGAATGCTTGTACCATATGATTTAGGTTGGAGTAATAGTAATATTAAGTTCCACTTAATTGATGTACACTATTAGCTATCTTTATATAGTTAAGAGTTAATAGTTTTGAGTTAATAGTTGAGGTTGAAACTCCTTAAAGGAGTTTCTTAATTATATGTTTTTTAAATTCATCTAAGCTGAATTTATCCCTTAACTATTAACTCTTAACTCTTAATTATTAACTACTTTAAAATATGTGGAATGATAATACAACCATGCCAAATACAATTGATACTATTGACATTAACTTAATTAATATATTTAAAGCTGGACCTGAAGTGTCTTTAAATGGATCTCCTACTGTATCACCAACAACAGCTCCTTTATGACATTCTGAACCTTTACCACCATAATTTCCTGCTTCAATATGTTTCTTTGCATTATCCCATGCTCCACCAGAATTAGACATCATTACAGCTAATACAAATCCACATATAGTTGCTCCTGCTAATAATCCAGCAACACCATTAGGCCCTAAAATGAAACCTACTATTAATGGAGTTGCTATTGCTATTACTGCAATAACTATTAGTTCCTTTTGAGATGATTTTGTACAAATATCTACACATGATGCATAATCAGGTTCTGCTTTACCATCCATTAAACCTTTAATTTCCTTAAATTGTCTTCTTACTTCAACAACAATTTTACTAGCTGCTCTTCCCACAGCACTCATAGTACAAGAAGAAAATGCAAATGTAACCATTGCTCCAATAAATGCACCTATTAAAACTTGTGGATTTAAAACTGATAAATCAAATTCGAATGCTATATTATTATTTGTAGCTAAAACTTCTATAGAATTTTTATAAGATGCTATAAAAGCTAAAGCAGTTAATGCAGCTGATCCAATAGCAAAGCCTTTTCCCGTTGCTGCTGTAGTATTTCCTAATGAATCCAAAGCATCTGTCCTATCTCTTACTTCTGAAGGTAATCCAGCCATTTCAGCAATTCCTCCAGCATTATCTGCAACTGGACCATAAGCATCTGTAGCTAATGTTATACCAAGTGTAGATAACATACCAACTGCTGATATAGCTATTCCAAATAACCCCATATTAAAATTATTAAATCCACCTGAAGAAACAAAACTTATTAAAATTGAACAAGCAATTATTATTACAGGTGCAGCTGTAGATTTCATTCCCACTGATAAACCAGTAATAATAACTGTAGCAGCACCAGTTTCTGAAGATTTTGCAATACTCTTTGTTGGATTATAATTATCACTAGTATAATATTCTGTAAAAAATCCTATTAATAATCCTGCAACTAATCCACAAAGAATTGAAATATAAATACCTATATGTCCTTTTCCTAATACATTAGATACAACAAAGTAAGATGCAATTGCAATAACTATTGCTGAAAAATAGGTACCTCTCCTTAATGCGCTTAATAATGCTTTTTGAGAAACATCCTCTTTAGATTTTACAAAAAAACTTCCAAGTATAGATGCCATTACTCCAATAGAAGCTATTACTATTGGTATTACAGCTCCATTTACTGACAATCCTGCTGCAACTGCTAAAGCACAAGATGATAATATAGAACCAACATATGATTCATAAAGATCAGCTCCCATCCCAGCAACATCACCAACATTATCACCAACATTATCAGCTATAACAGCTGGATTTCTTGGATCGTCCTCTGGTATTCCTATTTCAACTTTACCAACAAGATCAGCTCCTACATCTGCTGCTTTAGTAAATATACCTCCACCTACTCTTGCAAACAAAGCCATAGATGAAGCTCCCATACTAAATGTTAACATTGTTGTTGTTATCATTGTAATTCTTTCATTTAAAGGCATTGCACTATAATAACAATTTAATATACCAAACCAAATACTAAAATCAGCTAATGCTAAACCAACTACAACAAGTCCCATTACCGAACCACTTGAAAATGCAACTCTTAATCCGCTATTTAAGCTCTTAGTACAAGCATTTGCTGTTCTACTATTTGCACTAGTAGCAATTTTCATGCCTAAATATCCACTTAGACCTGAGAATATACCACCTGTTAGGAATGCAAATGGCATAAAGATACTAACAAAATTGAACCTTGATAAAATAAATAAAATGATAAACATGATTACGAAAAATATAGCAACACCTTTATATTGTCGTTTTAAAAAAGCATTTGCCCCTTTTCTGATACTACTTGCAATATACTTCATCCTATCAGTTCCCTCATCCACCTTAAAGATTGTATAAGTATAATATGCAGCAAAGAGTAATGCTAATGTCGCTCCTACAGGTGCAAAAACTATTAATTTCATAATCCTCTCCCCCTTAATAATATTAATATTATTCATCTACATTTCTATATATAGTTTTTACTTTTCATAATAGAACTTTTAACAATTAATATTTTGAAAAATTTTAGGCATATATAATTTTAAAATTTAATATAATCTAACATAATGAAAGGAGCGATAAAAAATGAGTAAACAAAAACGTGGAAAATATATTAAAACATTACCAAACTGGCGTGGTACATGTCCAATTTGCGGAAGAAAAAGAGTAAAATTAGTATGGACAAAGAAAGATGAAAATGGAAAAACTATAAATGTATGCAAACACTGTTCTCTAACATAGATATTATATATTTAAAGAGGTTGTATTAAATTCTACAACCTCTTTTTAAATATATTTATTATATTTAAAAGCCTTTTTTCTTTGCTTCTATACCACTTTCATTAAGAGCAGGTTCTTCAATTGTTGTAACATATTTATTTTTAGGATTATTATTTTGTGTTTTATTCCCATTTTTTAGATAATTTTCTTTAGTATATTCTCTCTTATTCATTTTAACTCCTTACTTTTTCAATAAAATTTTATACTTTTTATATAAATTAGAATTTTGGATCTATCTCTTCTCTTTGAATATGTTTTAAATCCTTTAATCTTAAATGTGTTGTTTCCATTATTTTATTCCAAGGTTCACCATCAATGATCATTTTTTTTGCTACATCTCTACTTAATAGTGTATCTAATTTTTTCATTTTAAAAACCTCCTTATCTTTTGATACTATTATTTTATGGCTTTTTAAAAAACTTATTCGAGTTATAAATTTCATATTATTAACGCTTTAATGAATTTTAGAATAATTATCCAAATTTAATATTTTTAATTAAAAAGAAAACAGCATAGCAAATAATATTTACTACACTGTTTTCTTTTTAGCTATCTACGACCTTTTTTATTTTTAGAATTTCTATTATCTCTTCCTTGACGTGAAGAACTATCTTTTCCTCTTCTTGAAGAATTCTTATCATTTGGTCTACCATTCCTACTTGAAGATGATTTATGTTTTCCTTTACTTTTTGATTTTGGTCTAACTAATCCATGAGCTTCCTTATATCTTTGCTCTTTAGATTTAATTAAACATTTTGGACCATTTCCAATTAAATCCTCTCTTCCAGCCTTCATTAGAGCATCATATACTAAGTTATAATTCTTAGGATTGCTAAATTGTAATAATGCTCTTTGCATAGCTTTTTCTTCTTTTGTCTTTGGAACATAAACTGGCTTTAATGTTATTGGATCTAATCCTGTATAAAAAATTGCAGTTGATAGAGTTCCTGGTGTTGGATAGAAATCCTGTACTTGTTCTGGTTGATACTTAATATCTCTTAAATATTCAGCAAGTTCAATAGCTTCCTTTAATGTACTTCCTGGATGACTTGACATTAAGTATGGAATAATATATTGTTTCTTTCCAGCCTTTTCTGTTAATTTAAAGAATTTTTGTCTAAACTCTTCATAAGTTTTTCCAGCAGGTTTACCCATATATTTTAACACTTGTTCAGATACATGCTCAGGTGCAACTTTTAACTGTCCGCTTACATGATGTTCAACTAATTCTTTAAAGAATGTATCGTCTTTATCAGCCATCACGTAATCATATCTAATACCTGAACGTACAAATACTTTTTTTATCTTAGGTAAACTTCTTACGCTTCTAAGTACATCAACAAATTCTTTATGATCCACTTCCATATTTTTACATACACCTGGACTTAAACATTGCTTAGCCTTACATGCACCTATTGTTAATTGATGATTACAGGCCGGCTTTCTAAAGTTTGCAGTAGGTCCTCCCACATCATGAATATATCCCTTAAAGTCTTTCATTTCAGTCATTTCTTTAGCTTCTTTAACTATAGATTCTTTACTTCTACTTTGAACTGCTCTCCCTTGGTGGAAAGTAATCGCACAAAATGAACAATTTCCAAAGCATCCTCTAGAACCTACTATACTAAATTTAACTTCTTCTAATGCTGGAATTCCTCCCATTGGCTCATAAATAGGATGATATTCTTTTGTAAATGGTAAATCATATACAGCATCTAATTCTTCTCTATTTAAAATAACCTCTGGTTTATTTACTACAAGATATTTATCACCTTGATCTTGTACTATAGTTCTTCCTCTTATAGGATCTTGCTCTTGATATGTAATTTTAAAAGCTTCACAATATTTAAGTTTATTAGTTGAAACTTCCTTATATGATGGAATTACAATATGTTCTTCGTAAACTTCTTCTAGACTATCAACTAAATAACATGTTCCTGGTACATGTCTAATATATTTAGCTTCAAAACCTTCATTTAAGTAATGAGCAACTTCAACTATTTGCTTTTCACTCATACCATATATTAATAAGTCTGCGCCACTATCAGTTAAAATCGATTTTCTAACTTTATCAGCCCAGTAATCATAATGAGCAAATCTTCTTAAACTAGCTTCAACTCCACCAATACAAATATTTATATGTTTATACGCCTCTCTTATTTTATTACAATATACTATAGTCGCTCTATCAGGTCTCAATCCCATCTTTCCGCCTGGAGAATATAAATCTTTTTCTCTTACTCTTTTACTAACAGTATAATGGTTAACCATTGAGTCCATATTACCTGCATTAACTAAGAATGCTAATCTAGGTCGACCAAGCTTCATAAAATCTTCTGTACTATGCCAATCAGGTTGAGCAATTATACCAACCTTATAACCAGCATGTTCTAATACTCTTGAAATTACAGCTGTGCCAAAACTATGGTGATCCACATAAGCATCACCAGTTACGATAATAAAATCACATTGTTCCCAGCCTCTTTCATTCATATCCTCTCTACTAATAGGTAAAAATTTATTATTCATTTAATCACATCTTTCATTTTAATAAATATATATTTAATATTTAATATTTTTAATTTATCCATCTATTAATATAGCATCCTTTTGTATTATTGTTAATACTTCATAATAAATTACCATAATATTTATTAAAAGAAAAGAGTGTATAAAAAAATTTATACACTCTTTAAACATATAACACTAGCTTATCTTAAAACAATAATGTATTACTTAAATATGTTCCTAGCCTTTTTAACATAAATGGATTTTTATCAATACCATCAAATAATGCAATTATTTGATTTTTATTTAAATCCATATGACTTTCAAGTTCCTCTAACATATTATCCTCTTCATACTCTTTAACTAGATCCCTACCTATTTCCTTTACATTTTCAAAAAACTCTACTTTAGAAAATATTCCAATATCTCCATGCCTTCTTTTATTAGTTGTATTTAAAAATTTTTTTAATTTTTCAATAGTAAAATTTTTTTTCAAATCCTCTATAAAATCATAATCTTTTTTAATATCTGCTATTAATTCAAATTTATCAATATTTTCAGAATCCTGCATCAATTCAATAGTATCATAATAATCTAATGCATCTAAAAATATAGTATCTTCCTCTTTACCAAATACTTTGGTAATATATGTTGATGGTATTAATACATATTTAATGAAAGAAATTAATTCTTGTATGCATTTAAATGAATACCAGTTACAAAAGTAATCTCTACTATAGGAATTTACTAATGAAACTTTTAAAACATAAGCATCTGGTTTAAACTCCATATTTTCTTGATTTATCAAATAATTTTGCCAATAATAAATTAAATCATATTTTTTCAAGATTACCCCTCCCTAATACCATAGCTTATTAAATTAGCTTGTACATTAATGTTTTTGAATCAAAAACTTTTAATATATTAATCATTATGATTTATGTCTTTATTTTATCCATAATTTATATTTTTATTACAATTTATCAGTTAGCCTATAGCCCATCCCCCTAAAGCTTAATTATTCTTATATTCATCTATTGCATTTGAAACACACTCCATTAATTTCATTTGATATAATTTATCCGCTAACATTTTATCCTCATTATAATTACTCATAAATCCCATTTCTAATATAACTACAGGAACTGTAGACCAATTAAATCCAGTAATATCGCTTCTTTCAAAAATTCCATTTACTTTTATATTACTTTCTTGCAATTTATTCTTTAAAATTTGTGCATACCTATTACTATCTTCAAAAATTCCATTTGTATATTTTCCATCTTTATCTGGAACTAAAATTACCGTACCTGTTTTTCCTCCATCATTTATGCTATCACAATGTATTCTTATTGTAATATCAGCTTTTGCATTATTTGCAATTTGTGCCCTTTCTGCATTGCTAATATTAACATCAGCTTTTTCCCTTGTCATAACAACTGTATAACCTTTTTGTAACAATAATTCCTTTAATATTAATGAAGCTTCTAAATTAATAACATGTTCAGGATTTTTTGTTGCTACTCCAGCAGTTCCTGAAGAAACTCTTGGCTTAGTATTACTTGAATTTGGAGCAACTGGTTCTCCTCTTGAATCACCCTTTCCTTGATGACCTGGATCTATACAAACTATGAAGTCATCTTCATTCTTTTTTATATTTGTATAAGCTTGCACTGAATTTATTAAAACTAAATTTATAAATAAAAACATTACAATAAACACTGATACTACTCTTTTAATCATTTTTTTCTCCTTTGTTTCATTAAAAATCAAAAGGCTAATACATAATTGTAGTTAGCCCTCTATTTTTATTAGACTTTTTATCTAGGATACATATTTATTAATAATAAAAATCCTGGAATCCATGCAGTTACAATACCATCAAATATTGATAAATATCCTACAAATTTTCCTAAGTCTTTCTTCAAAACTAACTCTATAAATCCAGTTAGCCATAATAAGCCCCATAATAACCAAATAAATACCCAATAAATATTACCCACAGTAAAATCTATAAATTTTAAAGTATTAGCATCAATAAATGCAAGTGGTATTGTATTTATTGCTACAAATAAACAATACCACCCATATAATCTTCCATCTAAATTAAATATGCTTCTTGCTGCAATATATAAATATGTAAATCCAAATAATAATCCTGTTCCAGCTGCAAAATAATTACCTTGTATAACTGCTACAATATTTAAAATAAATGATAGCATACCAGTAAATACATTGAATACAGCACTTGATTTAGCATCTACATTACAAAGCCTTCCTACTCCATTTAAAATAAGGACTACTCCTACGTAAATTAACACTACTCCTAACATAGTATTCCTCCTTTATTTTTTATTTATCTTCCTTTATTCATTCTTAGCTTCATAATTCTCTTTAAAGAACTCTTGATCTAATCCTTTTAATTGAACTTCTTCACTTACCTTTATTGTTTTAATCATATCTAAAACTTTAAATATTATAAATGTAACTAAAACAGAATATACTACAATTATTCCTGCTCCAAGAAGTTGAATTAAAAATTGATGTAATCCTGCACTTATTCCATTTACTCTAGGATCTGCAAATACTCCAATTAATAGTGTGCCTAATAATCCTCCTACGCCATGAACGCCCCAAACATCAAGTGCATCATCCCACATTTTTCTTTCGAACTCAACTGAAAAGAAACATACAATTGCACCTAAAGCTCCAATAATTATAGCACTTAAAGGAGTTACATACCCAGAAGCTGGTGTTATAGTGGCAAGCCCTGCAACAGCTCCAATTATTGATTCTAAGAAAGATGCTCTTTTAGAAATTAATGCATGTAAAATAAGCCATACTATCATTCCTGTTGCTGAAGCAACTCCTGTATTTGTAAATACAATAGCTGCTATATCTGCAGCTGCTACGGTACCACCTGCATTAAATCCATACCATCCAAATAGCAATAATGCTGCACCTATTGCTACCAATCCTAAATTAAATGGTCCCTTTTCATTTTTAACTTTTCTTTCACCTAATACATAAATCCCACCTAAACAACCAAAACCAGATGTTATATGTATAACTGCTCCTCCAGCAAAATCTACAAATCCTAATTTGCTTAAGAAACCACCTCCCCAAACCCAATGAGCTACAGGGAAATATATTAAAATCATCCAAATAATTAATATTTTAATCCATCCACTAACTGTTAATCTATTGGCAAATGCACCTATCATTAATGGTGCAGTAATAATTGCAAACATCATTTGATACATAAAGAAAAGTATAAATGGTATCGTTTCACTATACCTTAAGTCTATTTTAAACGTTATATTATTAAAGGCGAAAAATTGCAAAGGATTTCCTATAACTCCTCCAATATCATCCCCGAAGACAAGACTAAATCCTCCAAATATCCATAACAAAGCAACAATGCCAATTGCAATAAAAACTTGAAACATAATAGTTAAAGCATTTTTTCTCTCTACTAACCCACCATAAAAAAATGCTAATCCCGGCGTCATAATTAAAACAAGTGTTGTAGCCAATATCATAAAAGCAACATCACCATGAATGATCATAGAATCACTTCCTTAAATTTTCATTTGTTTAAACTTTAAATATAATTCCTATTAGTTTTTTCTAACAACTAAATCCTTAGAATCTAAAAATCTATTTCTTACATAATTATGACAACATCCTATTGTCTGTTCTATATGTTGAGTTAAATTTCCTAATACTCTAAGAACAAATCCATTAATCTCTAGTTTTGATATACCAAAATCTATAGGTAAATTTAATTTTGTAAGTTTCTCTCTTAAATCACTTATAACAGAATCATTAATTTCCTTATTAATAACAAGTAATGTTCCAAAATTTGAATACTCTTCAAAAAATCCTAATCTTGTTACATCATTTTCACGTGGATTAACAACTAAATTATCTAATAAAACAAGTTTGTTATTTACATAGATATTACTTTTTAATTGAACACCACTATAACTAAACTTATCTCCATCGGGAGACCATCCTGCAGTAATACCATCACTATAAATTAAAGTTGAACTTTCATCTAAATAAATATTATTTACCTGTTTATATATAGCATCTTTATATAAAATAACGCTATCTGTTATATATTCTAAAATGCTATTTACCCCTAAACTTATTTCTGTTTCTTGTTCAGTTTTAATTTTATTTATACATTTATAAACTTTTGTGGAAGCTTGAGTTGTTATTATTGCTCTAGCCTCATCTTTTAGTTTAAAAACATTCTTATATTTTTCTCCCTCAATATAGCCACCGCCAAGCTGTAAAAGATAAAATGTCGGTATATTTTCTCTATTCATTTTAATACTTCGAGATACTTTTACTAATCCTTCATAGTATTTTTTAGTTGCAACTGTTACACCATCTTTTTTTTCTAAAACCAACTCTATAAAACCTGAATATTCACTTTTATTCTTTGCTTCTTTAAACATATTATGCAATTCCTTCTAATAGGCAGTTTTTCTTTATCCAACTAATGACACTTTGTATTCCTTCATCAGTCTTAAGATTTGTAAAAATGAAACTATTTTCATCTCTAAAAGCTAATGTATCTTTTCTCATTATATCTAAATTAGCTCCAACGTATGGTGCTAAATCAATCTTATTTATTATAAATAAGTCGCTCTTAATCATACCTTGCCCTGCTTTTCTTGGTATCTTTTCCCCTTGAGCAACATCAATTATATAAATTGAAAAATCAACTAAATCAGGACTAAATGTAGCAGCTAAATTATCTCCACCACTTTCTAGAAAAATAATATCCAAATCATTAAATCTATTTTTTAACTCTTCAAGTGCTTCAAAGTTCATAGAAGCATCCTCTCTTATTGCAGTATGAGGACAACCTCCTGTTTCAACTCCAATAACCCTATCTTCAGTCAAAACAGAATTCTTAACCATAAATTTAGCATCTTCTTTTGTATATATATCATTTGTTATAACTGCACAGCTATATTCATTATTCATAGCTCTTGTTAATCTTTCTATTAATAATGTCTTACCACTACCAACAGGCCCTCCTACTCCTATAACTACAGGTTTCATATAATCAACACCCTTTCTTAAAAAAAATTAGTAATATTTAGAATTGTGAGTATTTTTACTCACAATTCTAATAATTAAGAGTTATACTTTATATCGTAATCTTTAAGACATAAACAATCTAAATTCCATAATTTCATGCTTAATTTGGGATAATTCTAATCCTGGACTGTTAGCACCTAAATAATCATAATCTAAATTAGTAATAATATTATATAAATCTTCAAATTTTTCACTAAACTCTTTTAATAATATTTGACCATCCTTTTGTCCTAGAGGAATAGTTCTAACTGCATTACTAACCAGAGTAGATACTGTACTATACATATGATAAATTATAGCCTCTTTCACATTAAATCCTAGAGAATACATTAACATTCCAAATACTATTGCCGGATGCCCATAAACTTCTTTCTTTTTAATCTTTTCACTATACTCATTTAACAAATTAAAATCATATAAATCCATAAAAAGCTTTAACATTCTACTTGCGACTAATTTACTACCATTTCTACTTTCAATTGCAACACTCTGTACTGTAATACTATTATCTAAGTTCCAAATACTTTCTAAATCATCATTTTCTAAATTTTCGTATAAGATTCTTATAGCTAAACCATCACAATATATGAATTGCTCATTTAAAAATACCTTTAACCATTCTCTAAAAGTTTTAGTATCATAAACTTTTTTTAATCTTAAATAAGTTTCCATACCATAAGAATGATTAAATGATCCAATAGGAAAATTTGAATCGCATATTTGAATGACTTTTAATACATCCGAAATACTATTATTAATTGGCATGTGTATGAGTGTGCCCAAATTCTACGTGCCTAAATGCTTTCTTTAATTTTAAATTTTCTCTAGTATAATTAATGTTATCTCTTTTTAATTCACCTTCTACAAGTGAATCATATTGAATAATCATTTTTCCATCTTCAAATTGAGCTTGTAAATGCCTATTTCCAAGAGTATGTGCTATAACTCCCATTTGAGTTATATTATCAGGCTTAATTACTAATACATCATCACCTTTAATTTTTATAGCTATAATATTTTTCCCATCACGATAAAGTATATCTCCATCTTTTAACTCTGTATTTTCTTCTAATGCTATTCCATATTCATGATTATGATCAGAATTTACTCTTAAAATTCTTTTTACTGCTTCATCACTACTTATATAAATTTTTTCTAAATGTATATTTTCTAAATTATCTAATTCATTAATATTTCCTAATATTTTGTTAAAAATCATATAACCTACTCCTTTATATTAGAATAAGAAATATCTTTGAGCTAATGGTAATTCACTTGCAGGTTCACAAGTTATTAATTCACCATCAACAGTAACATCATAAGTTTGTGGATCTACCCTGATTTCTGGAGTAGCATCGTTAAGTTTCATATCTTTCTTAGTTAAATTTCTTATTCCTTCTACCGGCAATACCATCTTTTGTAATCCTAATTCTTCTTTAATTCCATGTTCATAAGCATATTTAGAAACAAAGGTAATACAAGTTGCACCTTTAGCTTTTCCAAATGCACCATAACAATCCCTATAAATAACTGGTTGGCATGTTGGAATAGATGCATTAGCATCCCCAATAATACCTCTCATAGCCATTCCACCTTTTATTATTAAATGTGGTTTTACTCCAAAGTAAGGTGGTTCCCAAAGCACTAAATCAGCTATCTTGCCAACTTCTACAGAACCAATATATTTAGACATTCCTTGTGCAATTGCTGGATTAATTGTGTATTTAGCAATATATCTTTTAACTCTATTATTATCGTTATATTCACTATCATTTTCTAAAGGTCCTCTTTGCACCTTCATCTTTGAAGCTGTTTGCCAAGTTCTTGTTACAACTTCTCCTATTCTTCCCATTGCTAATGTATCAGAACTCATGATACTAAAAATCCCCATATCTTGAAATACATCTTCAGCAGCTATTGTTTGATGTCTAATTCTTGAATCCGCAAAAGCTATATCTTCAGGAACTTTTGCATCTAAATGGTGGCAAACCATAAGCATATCTAAATGTTCTGCTATTGTATTAACAGTATATGGTTTTGTTGGGTTTGTAGATGCTGGTAATATATTTATTTGAGATGCGACCTTCATTAAATCTGGTGCGTGACCGCCTCCTGCTCCTTCTGTATGATATGTATGAATTACTCTTCCAGCAATAGCTTGAATTGTATGTTCTACAAATCCACCTTCATTTAAAGTATCACTATGTAATGCAACTTGTATATCATACTTTTCAGCAGTTTCTAAAGCATAATTAATTGCTGATCTTGTAGCTCCCCAATCTTCATGAACTTTAAGTCCAATTGCCCCTGCTTCTATTTGTTCAGCATTAACATCAATATTAGCTCCACTACCTTTTCCAAGCAAACCAACATTTACAGGCCAGCCCTCTGCTGATTGTAGCATTTTCTTTATATTCCAAGGTCCTGGAGTTGATGTAACTGCATTTGTACCATCTATAGGTCCAGTACCACCACCAACCAACGTAGTTATTCCATTTTCTAATGCTACTTCAGCACATCCTGGATGAATATAGTGTACATGAGTATCTATTCCTCCAGCAGTTAATATTCTTCCCTCTCCTGCTAATGCTTCAGTCCCAACCCCTACTATAAAGTCAACGTTATCCATTGTATCAGGATTTCCACCTTTACCAATAGCAAGAATTTTACCATCTTTAATTCCTACATCAGCCTTATAAATTCCTGTGTAGTCAACAATTGTTGCTCCTGTTATTATTAAATCTGCTAATTGTGGATTTTTACTAGTTTGTGTGGCATTTTGCCCCATACCATCTCTAAGTGTCTTCCCACCACCAAATTTGCATTCATTACCATATCCAGTATAATCTTTTTCAATTTTTATAAAAAGATCTGTATCTCCAAGTCTTATACTATCTCCTTCTGTAGGACCAAACAATTCTGCATATCTATGTCTATCTATATCAAAACTCATTACTTTTCACCGCTCCCTTTTGACATTCCATCTAAAAATCCATCACACATATTTCTAATACCATAAACTCTTCTATATCCACCTATATCAATCAAATTTATTTCCTTTTTATCTCCAGGTTCAAATCTCACTGCTGTTCCTGATGGAATATCTAACCTTTTTCCCCAAGCAGCTTTTCTATCAAAATCTAAAGCATCATTTACTTCATAAAAATGATAATGTGAACCTATTTGTACTGGTCTATCTCCAGTATTTACAACTTGTATTTTAATAGCTTCCTTACCTTCATTGTATTTAATATTACCTTCTTGTACTTTTATTTCACCTGGTACCATTTTTCATCCTCCTTTATTGGATTGGTTCATGTACTGTTACTAATTTTGTTCCATCTGGAAAAGTACATTCCACTTGAACAGTGTGAATCATTTCTGGAACACCTTCCATAACATCATCTCTAGATAATATTTTTGTTCCATAATCCATTAAATATTCAACTGTCTTTCCTTCTCTAGCCCCTTCTAGCATTTCATCTGTTATAATTGCCATAGCTTCGGGATAATTTAATTTTAACCCTTTGCTTTTTCTTTTAAGAGCAACATCTGCTGCAACAGCAATCATTAATTTTTCTTGTTCTCTAATTGTTAAATGCAAAATAAATTCCTCCTTGTTTTTATATAATAAATTTACTTTATTATAAATTTACTTTATTATATATTTTCCCCATTTCTTCATACTATTATTCATTAAAATTAACAACTCCATCTAAATTATAGTATGCTCCTACAACCTTAATTTTCCCTTGTTGTATAAGTGTTTTTATTGCTTCATCTTCTGAAATTTCTTGTACAACCCTATCTATATTTGTATGAATTGCATCATCAACTGTACCTTCTTTATTGATACTAGGAGTAATTTTTTCAACAAAAGACTCCATATTTCCAGTAACTTTTTCACCTTTAATAACCTCATTATATGTAGCTGTTACTGCTCCACAACTTTCATGCCCCATTACAACAACTAATGGAGTATTTAAATGCTCTACTGCATATTCAATTGAACCTAATGCCTCATCGTCAACTACATTTCCAGCAAGTCTTACATCAAAAATTTCTCCTAATCCAGCATTGAAGATGGTAGTTGGAGTAACTCTAGAATCTGAACACGATACAATAACTGCATAGGGATTTTGACCATCTTTTAATTCATTTCTTCTTTCTGAACTAATATTTCTTAATATAGATGTATCGCTAGAAAATCTAATATTCCCATCCTTCAACATTTGTAATGCCTCATCAGCTGATGAAGTTGTCGTATCGACTACTACAATTTCACTTTTATTTTCACTTGCACTATTATCTACTGTATTATTAGTTGTATTATCTCCACATCCAACTAAAATAAATGAACTAATAATTAAAGCTGCTATCAAATTCTTCTTCATATTCTTAACTCTCCTTAATAAATTTATATAATATAAATAGCAATATATTTAGTTAAATACTATGACTATAATATCAGCCAAATTTCAATAACATATTCATAAATTTTTACTTTTAATAGTAGTAAATTTAAAAATATAAAAGCTTTCCTATAAATATTACTTGCAACATTTATAGGAAAGCCTACTTAATTTTTTATTTATATACCTGGTACCAGAAAGCTTCAAATTAAAGATTTTATTGACAAAATTATTTATGACATAAAAGAAAAATGGTTGTAAGTAAATTAAAAAAATTTAACTTACAACCACTTTATTTTATAATTAACTCTACTGGGCAATGATCTGAGCCTAAAATTTCTGTATGTATCTTAGCACTTTCTAATCTATCCTTTAATGATTCTGATGTTATAAAATAATCAATTCTCCATCCAGCATTATTTTTTCTAGCATTAAATCTATATGACCACCATGAATAAATCCCTTTAGTATCTGGATAAAAATATCTAAACGTATCTATAAAACCAGCATTCAATAACTCCGTAAATTTTTCTCTTTCTTCATCAGTAAAACCAGCATTTTTTCTATTTGTTGTAGGATTTTTTAAATCTATTTCTTTATGAGCAACATTTAAATCACCACAAACTATTACAGGCTTAGTTTTTTCAAGATTCTTTAAATAATTTTTAAAATCTTCTTCCCATTTCATTCTGTAATCAAGTCTAGCTAAACCATTTTGAGAATTAGGAGTATAAACTGTTATCATATAAAAGTCTTCAAATTCTAAGGTTATTACTCTACCTTCTCTATCATGCTCTTCTATCCCTAATCCATAATATACTGAAATAGGTTCTTTTTTTGTAAATATAGCTGTTCCACTATATCCTTTTTTTTCTGCGTAATTCCAGTATTGATGATATCCTTCAAGTTCTAAATTTATTTGCCCTTCTTGAAGTTTACTTTCTTGAATACAAAATATATCTGCATCTACTTCATTAAAGAAATCCAAAAACCCTTTTTGAACGCATGCTCTAATTCCATTTACATTCCATGATATTAATTTCATCTCTTCCTCCTATGCTTTTTCCATAAAAAATGTATCAAAATATCAATGATACTATTTAACAATTATATATAATCTACTTCAAATAACAAGTGACAAGTGAAAAGTTAAG
>JABLTO010229785.1_pt1 | contig 36469 bp, 29 predicted proteins | sample 7160091 | NCBI WGS metagenome assembly JABLTO01 (sample SAMN14651225, study PRJNA627086) | human gut metagenome | isolation source: feces | host: Homo sapiens
AATTTAAATAAATCTATCAAAGAATTTCGCATAAAAATTGTCTTCCGGGATGCGGACATGACCCGCGGAGTGCTCCAAACTTGGAAAGACACGGATCATCGTGGATGCAGACATTCAACCGGTTAGAAATGCCACATTTTTTGAACCGAATGTCCATCTGCATTTCCATCTGAAATCCCACGGTGTGATCTTCTAATAATATTACTTATCACCCCAAAGAGGTCTATGCTTATTGCGGCAGTTCCAGATTCCGATAGCGTTCCATTTATTAAATCTACCTTTGATTTGCCGGTTCCATATTGACAGAGCGCCCTTTGATCTTAGTGTTCTTCATTCCCTCGAGGACTTCTCTGCCGTACTCTCTCGGCACCTCCACGAAGGTATACTTGTCATACATGTCGATCGCGCCGACCAGCTTGCCTGGCATGCCGGACTCCCCGGCGATCGCCCCGAGAATGTCTCCCGGCTTGACGCGGTCTTTTTTACCGATGTTGATGAAGAGACGCACCATCCCTTCCTCCGCGCCGGTATTGTCGAAGTCGTAGTCAGCGTCGCTGCCGTTGTCGAGATTGACCTGACCGAGTGCCTGCTTCAAAAATGCCGCTGCAATATCCATTGCGGTGTAATCCGAAGCATTCACCTGGCGCTCGATCATGTCGATCATGTCCGACAGGTTCTCCTCGTCGATGATCCTGCCGATCTCCTCCATAACCTTCTCTGCCTTGATCTGTGCCACATCATCCGTTGACGGAATCGGCATCGCCACGATCTTGGTCTTGCAGTAGCGCATGATATCCTTCAGCTTGTAGACTTCCTTGCCCTTCACGAAAGTAAAAGCGCGTCCGGTCCGACCTGCACGTCCCGTTCTGCCGATCCGGTGCACATAGTATTCGTCATCCTGCGGAATGTCGTAGTTGAAAACGGCCTCCACATCATCGACGTCGATTCCGCGCGCCGCCACATCGGTCGCAATGAGGATCTCGGTCTTGCCGCTGCGGAATCCTTTCATCACGCGGTCACGCTGCGACTGCTTCATATCTCCGTGCAGTCCCTCTGCAAAATAGCCGCGTCCCTTTAATTCTTCCGCAAGTTCGTCCACCATCCGCTTGGTATTGCAGAATACCAGCGAAAGCTTCGGATTGTAGTAATCGAGAAGTCTCGTTAAGACCTCTACCTTATCGCTGCGCTTGACATCGTAGTAATACTGCTCAATGCTCGGAACCGTCAGCTCTTTTTTTACCACCTTGATGTTAACCGCATCGTGCTGATATTTCCTGGTAATATCGAGAATCGGCTTCGGCATCGTCGCGGAGAAAAGGATCGTCTGCCGTCCCTCCGCCGGAATATACTCAAGAATCGTCTCGATGTCATCGCGGAAGCCCATGTTCAGCATCTCGTCCGCCTCATCGAGTACCACCGTGTGGATCGCCTCACAGCGGATCGTCTTGCGGCGCAGATGATCCATCACGCGTCCCGGCGTTCCGACGATAATCTGCGCGCCGCCCTTTAACGCCTTGATCTGGCGTCCGATCTCCTGGCCGCCATACACTGGAAGCACCTTGACCCCGTGCATATACTTGGCAAGTTTGCGGATCTCGTCCGCCACCTGAATGGCAAGCTCTCTGGTCGGGGAGAGAATGATTACCTGCGTCTTTCTGCTGTTCGGGTCTACCTTGTGAAGCACCGGAATACCAAAGGATGCCGTCTTACCGGTACCTGTCTGTGCCTGTCCGATCACATCCACGCCCGACATCACAACCGGAATCGCCTGGCTCTGAATCGGCGTTGCCTCCTCAAATCCCATATCCGCAATCGCTCTTAACACCTGAGGATATAAATCTAACTCATCAAATCTAACTGTTTCCATCTTTTTCCTTTCTGTCACGCCAGAGCCAATTCTCTGACGCATGCCCAGCACCGGCAGAAAGTGCCCACCTCTGCCGACTGCGCAGTATTTTGAATCATAGCACGGCATCTCCCTTTTGTCAAGAAACGCGCAAATCTCCGAACTTCTGTCTATGTAACCCAAATCCGCTCGCGGCTTTGGGCAATACTCCTATGAAAAGCAATCGACAGATGCGTACTTTACTTGATCTGTACTTTTTCATACTGCTGCGCTTCGGTAAAAGTAAAAGGCTCGATTGCGGATTTTCCGTTACAGTATATTCTATGCCGGAATCTATAAAAGTTTCCTCTCTTCTCCGTATCTCGCCTCTTTTGCATCCAGATGTCCGAGCGAAATATTGTTGCGGCTGCGCTTTTTCACCTCGTAGAGCATCATATCCGCCGCATGCAGGAAATCCCAGCTCCGGCTTCCCTCCGGAGCCACGTCAAAACAGATTCCCTGCGAGATTGTGACAACCGGAAGCGCCTTCGAGCACACATGCTCGATCCGCCTGTCAAGAATACGCTCCCGCAGACTGTCCGCCATGGAAAAAACCTCGTCCTCCGTCTTGTACTCGTAAATAATGATAAACTCATCCCCGCCATACCGCGCACAGAAGGTATCGTGGCTCTGCATTTTCCGCAGCTCATCCGCAATCGCCACGATGCAGGCATCTCCCGCCTGATGGCCGTAGTTATCATTGTATTCCTTGAAGTAGTCGATGTCGAGAATCTCTACCGCAAATGCTCTATGGTCATCCCGCGTCCGCTCAAACGCACGCTCCAGATAGTCGTTCAGCCGGAACCGGTTCGCCAGCCGCGTCAGCGGATCCGTCTCGGACTTCTCCAGCAGACGCTCATTCGCTTTCTCCATCTCCCGCCGCTTCTCATTCGCATGTTCTAATGATCTGCGCACGGAGAGCATGTTGGCAATCATATAATGGTTCTCCCGATCCAGCGCCTCGGTCAGCTCATAGAACCGGCCCGCCTCCTCGAGATAAGCCGCCTCGTCCTGTTTCCTGCGGTAGCAGAGGATTTTTAAGGAAACTATTTTCCGCTGCAGATTCGCAATATTGGCGTTTTTCGTCAATTTTTCCAATACCGCCACGATGTCCCAGAAGACGTCTTCCTTATCGATCTCCAGCAACAGTCTGCACAGCCCGTACACGTCATCAAAGATATCCATAACCGCCATGTCCATATCCACAAGTCCGCGGATCTGCTCAATACATTCCTCACGGAGTGTGATTCTTCCCACGTGGTGATAATATTCCGCCTTAAAAATCAGCGCCGAGAGCCGCTCGATCTTCTGCATGTGCTCCCAGCAGACCTGATCCAGATAATCCATCTGTGCCTGCACGCGTTCATTCTGTTCCCGCTGCATAAAGCACCGCCCCAGACAGACCGCTACACAGCTCATCAGCCCGTAATAATTCGGGGTCTCCGGATATGCCTTGATATCGGAGGAGACTTTTTCAAAATATCTCTGCGCCTCATTCCACTGTTCGTTGCCCAGATAGAGGGTTCCGAGATTCAAGTTGATGACGTTTTCTTCATTCGCCAGCTTATATTTTTTACAATAACCGAGTCCGGTCAGATAGTAATCCAGCGCAATCGGCGTATTTCCACGGTTCAAAAAGGCAATCGCAAGGATATTATAAGCCCTGGCAACCATGTCCCACTGCTCCGCCTGATCCAGATAGGTGATGGCTCTGGTAATGGTCTTAAGAAGCTGCTCGCCCTCATTGAGCACATAGTAGGTCTCGCCCGCATAATAGTAGGCAAACCCCAGAAGCTTTGGATCCCCCGTCTGTTTTGCATATTGTTCGATATCCGCACAGTATTTCAATGTTTTCTCGGCATCGGCGCCGCGGTTCTGCATCACTCCGTCCACCCACGCCATCACAGCTTTACTGTATTCCTTGAATTCCATGTACCGATTCCTCCCTTATCTCTTGTTTCATTATAATGAAGAAATCCAACATATTCAAGAACCGGTGTCTTCCTTTTACAAACTAGCTCTGAAAAAATGCTACCGGATCGACAGGCTGTCCGTCTTTTTGCAGCGCAAAATACAGATTGCTGCCCTCCACCGAATAATATTTCGTCGGCTCTGCCACGTAGCCCAGCACATGGCCGGATTCCACATAATCACCCACCGCAAAGTTCGGCTCCTTTAACTGTCCGTAGATCGCGCGGTAGCCGTCTCCCAGGTCAACCGTCATCGTACAGCCGGTCTCCTCGTTGTTGGAGAGACCGATGACTTTTCCCTTTGCGACGGAATATACCTTATTGTTGACCTCTCCCGCGATAATCACCGCCGGATTGTATTTGTACTGGTCCAGCGTCGCAAAATATATGGTAGAATCCATGCTGTAATTTAAGATCACATTTCCCTCCATCGGCCAGAGCATGCCGTCCTCCGGATCAAAATGAAGGGCATTGACCCCTGCTCCCGTCTCTGCGGTCTCATTCTCCGCTTCTTTTTCCACCTGCGCCACTTCCGTACTCTCTGTCGTCTCTGCCGCTTTCTGCTCCAGCTTTTCCGTCTCCGCGGTCTGCTCCGGCGGAATGACTGCGGATGCCTGTGCTGTCTGTTCCGTACTTTCCGTCGCAGCGACAAGTCCGGCTTCCTCCGGTGTGTTTTCCTGTGCCAGTTCTTCCTCCAGCTGTTCGCGCTGCTGTTGTTCATGATCGCTGTAAATTACCGTGGTCGCAACTGCTGCCGCAATCACAATCGCCCCCGCAATCACATATTGTTTACGCCCGAGGAATGCCCAAAATCTGCTTTTTCTCATTTTTTTCACCATCCATATTATTTATTTTTATTCCTATTGTTCCCCCTGCACGGATGGTTTATGCAGAGCGCCGCCTATTTTATCTGATCCGCTGTCACAAGCGTTGTTCCCGGAAAAAAATATTGTAAAATCTCCTCATAAGAGGTTCCTTCCTGCGCCATCGCGCGCGCCTCATTCTGGCTCAGGCCGTACCCGTGTCCCAGTCCCCTTGTCACGATCCGCACATTTTCCCCCATCTGCGTGATCGTAAAACACGCGGAATTCCAGCCCATCGCCTCACGGAACGCTTCCCCGGTGCAGACATACTCCCCCAGCATGACCTGCTGTACATAGCCCGCCGCATCCCGCTCTGTAACCTGGATCTCAGACACCGCGGACACGTCTGCCTCCGCAAAATGCTCCCCGCACCGCTTTAAAATGTCCGTTTCCTCACAATAAATGACCGAGAGCGTGCCCTCCGCCGTCAGATCCGCCGGGCACTCCACCGCGGGAAGATATGGCACCGCCGCTTCCGCCGACCGGCTCATATCTCTCGTACTTCCTGCACTGATCGCATGATATGCAGCATACGCATAGCCACCGTTCCAGGAGAGCACCTGCCCACTCGTCTCCTCCACGCACGTCTCAAGCCGTTCCATGGTCTTTTCATATGTTTCCCCCAGCGCCTGCCTTAATTCTTCCTCCGAAAAAGCAGCCGGCTGTTCCTCCCCTCTCGCCGCGGCATCATACAGTGTTGTCCGGGCAATCACGCACTGCGCCATAAGCGCCGCATCCTCCGCGTCCGCACGGATCTCCTTCGCCAGAATAAAAGGCAGCTGTTCTTCCAGTTCCTCCCCGCCCTCTCTTTCTGCCGTCTCCGTTATCGCGTTGTACGTGCCGTATATCACTTCCTCCAGCCGCATACGCTGACATATTATCGTGATAAAAAGCGGCAATAATATGCCGATAAGTGCGAATGTAAGCATTCTATCAATATAGTGTTTCCATTTTTTCCGCATAAAAAAATCTCCCTGTCCATTATTATATGAACCAAGGAGATCTTCCATTCCCACAAAGCCGCGGCACTAGTTCAGACTCTGCATAATCCCGAATGTCAATGAAAAAACTTTATAAAACGAATAGAAAAAATATGCCACGGTCACTCCGCTGTAAGCGATGGTATAGATGATCGGAAACGTCATTTTTCTCTTAAGCACATGTGCTCTCCAGATGTAATAGCCCGGTCTTAAGAAAATCGCAAACAACACCAGACCGGTGATCTTGTATTTCTGATTGCTGATTTTTATAATATCCAGAATCAACAGCACAAGCATCGCCACAAACAGCAGATTGGAAAACATGGAAAGCATCTGCACCGGGCTGCCAAGGCTCACGGATCCGTCGAGATAAGCGTCTATTCCTTCCCCTGCCATCGCGTTCCATGTCGCACCAAATACCACAAAATTGATAATAATCTGCGCCATAAAGATCACCAGGAGAATATTGCACAGAACATCGGATACCGGTCCGTGCTGCTCCTGCGGATACGGATTGCCCTGCCAGTTTCCGTAATTCGGCTGCTGATACGGGTTCTGACCGTTTCCGTAATTCGGCTGCTGATATGCATTCTGGTTATTTCCGTAATTCGGCTGCTGCGACGCGTTCTGCCGGTTCTGATACATTTTCGTATCTTCACCGTATGTTCTTGGCGCCTCGCTCCCATTCCATCCATTCTGATTGTTCTGCTGTCCATCCATTGTCTGTTTCCCCCTGTTCTCTCTATGCCTGCTGCTTCATTCTGCGTCCGATAATATTCGAGAGCGCCGCAAACTGTTCCAATGTAAGCGCCTCTCCACGGATGGTCACCGGCACGCCAAGCTCCTCAATGCTTTCCTGAATCACTTCCTTGGAGAGATGAATCTCCGGCGAATTATTCAGACCGTTCGCAAGCGTCTTGCGCCTCTGGTTAAAAGATGCCCGGATCAGCCGGAACATCAGCTTTTCATCCTCCACCTGCACCGGCACGGTCTCATGACGCGTCAGCCTTATCACCGCGCTGCCGACATTCGGCCGCGGCATAAAGCAGTTCGGCGGCACGTTTGCGATAATCTCCGGCTTTGCATAATACTGCACCGCCAGCGAGAGCGCACCGTAATCCTTCGTCCCCGGTCCGACCTGCATCCTGTCTGCGACTTCCTTCTGCACCATGATCGTAATGCTGTCAATCGGCACATGGCTCTCAAACAGCCCCATGATAATCGGCGTGGTAATATAATACGGAAGATTTGCCACCACCTTGATCGGTTTCCCGGCATTCTTCTCCTCCGCGAGCTTTACAATATCCAGCTTCAAAATGTCCTCATTGATAACCGTCACATTGTCATAAGCGCTAAGCGTGTCCGCCAGAATCGGGATCAGGTTCTGGTCGATCTCCACCGCCGTCACCTCTCTGGCATTTTCACACAGATACTGGGTCATCGTGCCGATGCCCGGCCCGATCTCCAGCACGAAGTCGTCCTTCGTAATGCCCGCCGCCTCAATAATGCGCTCAAGCACATGTGTATCAATGAGAAAATTCTGCCCGAACTTTTTCTGAAAATTAAAATGATACTTCTGCAGAACCGCTATGGTGTTCTGCGGGATTCCTAACGTTGCCATGCTTCCAGCACCTCATCATACAGTCTGTCCAGAAATTCTGCATAGAGCGCGCGAAACGTCTCGTGAAACGTCTGCGCCACCGATGCATCTCCTTTTCCGGTAAGCTTTGACTCCTCGTAGAGCGCGAACGCCGTCTCGTAAAGCTCCGGATTCTTATCGTAAAAAACTTCCGTCAGTCCGTCCTCAAATGTAAACTGTGCCTCCTGCGAGAGATTTTCCTTAAAATCTTCCCGTGAGATCAGCCCCTTCTCCTCGTAATCCGAGAGGTAGATGTGACCGTCCGCGGACTTCACAAAATCCGTGAACGCCTCGCGCACATCCTCGTATGTCACCGGCTGATAATTCTCGTTCCAATATTTGTCAAATGTTTCCCGATCCGGGAACTGCTCAAAAATATCTGTATCCATCTTTCTCCATTCCAAAGCCCATCCGGGGGCTTTTGTCTGTACGGCTGCGCTCTGGCAAAAGTCACGTCTTCGCAGTGCTCGTCCAGGAAATCATAGATTTCCCGGACTGACGGGCATTCGCCCTATCATCCGTCTAAAGTCTCCGATGCCCGCTACGGCAAATGTCACGTCTTCGCAGTGCTCGTCCAGGAAATCATAGATTTCCCGGACTAACGGGCATTCGCCCTATCATCCGCAACAGTCGCGATATATAGCCTGCAAGCAGGCATATCTCGTGACTGTCACGTCTGGCACTGCTCATTGCTTACGTACATTATACCATATACCCACTGTCCAAGTGAACCATAATCTTTCTCGAACAAATATTCGATTTATCTTGCTTTTGCCGAACATATGTGCTATTCTTTAACCGAACATTTGTTTTGTCAGGAGGTGTTTTCACATGAACATTCAGCAGAATCTCTCCCTCATGGAGAAGCTTGCCATCCTTACCGATGCCGCGAAGTACGACGTGGCATGTACCTCAAGCGGCGCCGACCGCAGGGGAGACGGCAGGCACATGGGGAATTGTCTGGCTCCCGGCGTGTGCCATGCATTTGCTGCAGACGGAAGATGCATCTCCCTGCTCAAGATCCTGTTCACCAACGAGTGTATTTTTAACTGTGCCTACTGCCAGAACAACTGCAACTCCGACGTTCCCCGTGCCTCCTTTACCCCGGATGAGATCTGCACGCTCACCATGGAATTCTACCGGCGCAATTATATCGAGGGTCTGTTCTTAAGTTCCGGCATCCTCATCAGTCCGAATTACACCATGGATCTGATTTACCAGACGCTCTACCGGCTCCGTACCGTCCACCACTTCAACGGCTACATCCACGTAAAAGCGATTCCCGGCGCTGACCCGGCACTGATTGAAAAGGCAGGGTTTCTTGCGGACCGCATGAGCATCAATCTTGAACTTCCCACGGCAAACGGGCTGAAACAGCTTGCTCCCTGCAAATCAAGACACACGATTCTCTCTCCCATGCGCCAGATCCAGAATGGCATCACGGAGAACCAGAATGAACTGATGGTCTACCGCAAGGCGCCGAAGTTCGTGCCCGCCGGGCAGAGCACACAGATGATTATCGGTGCTACCCCGGAGAACGACTATCAGATTATGCGTGTGTCCGAGGCACTCTATGAGAAGTTTCATCTGAAGCGCGTTTTCTACTCTGCGTTCATCAATGTCAACGGCGATTCGTCACTGCCGGTGCTCCCCGGCGGACCTCCGCTGCTGCGCGAGCACCGCCTGTACCAGGCAGACTGGCTGCTGCGCTATTACCGCTTTCATGTGGATGAACTTCTGTCGGAAGACCGCCCGAATTTTAATATTTATCTGGATCCCAAGTGTGACTGGGCATTGCGTCATCTCGACACATTTCCGGTCGAGATCAACCGCGCCAGTTATCAGACTCTTCTGCGCGTACCCGGAATCGGATACAAGTCCGCCCAGCGGATCGTCGCCGCCAGACGGGATACCGCGCTCACCTATGACGATCTGAAAAAGATCGGCGTTGTGCTAAAGCGCGCCCTGTATTTCATCACCTGTTCCGGCCGGATGATGTACCGCACGAAGCTCGACGAGGACTATATCTGCTCTCATCTCATGGCAGACCACACGCAGGTTCCAACGGAGCTCCGCAACACCGGTTATCAGCAGTTGTCGCTGTTTGACACCGGGCTTGCCCTGTGAGCCCACCGCCCTGATTACACATAGAAAAGAGGTATTTTACATGTATGTATTTATCTGCGAGGACAGTCTTGAAGGTATCTTTACCGGTGTCTATGACGCCTGCGCAAGCCGGCTCGGTCACCGCAATATCCGGCTTGCCACCGGCGAACCGGAGAATTACGAGCTTTTTTCCGAATATATTCACGTGGCTCCTTCCGCGGATAAGACCGGCAAGGTGATCCGCACCATCACGTCCCGTTTCGGCATGCAGTTCTATGAGTCGATCTATCAGGCTGCAATGTCCGGCGAGCCATCCTCCGGCAGGAAGATGGACAAGGCAGACGCCATCTATGAGACCATCCTCCTCGCACTCGCAAGCGGAGACGGTCAGAAAGTGCTTCTTTCCTTAGGCGAACCGTGTGTCTACCGGATTTTTGAGCTCTGCCGGGCGACCAACCGCGAAGCATGCCATCATCTCGAATTTCTGCGCTTCTCCGAGCTTGAGAACGGCGTTCTCTTTGCCACAATCCATCCGAAGGACAACGTCCTTCCCTATCTGGCAGAGCATTTCACCGACCGTCTGCCCTCCGAGAACTTTATGATCTATGACGCCACACATCAGTCTGTCGCGGTGCACAAAGCGCTTTCCAACTACATTCTCACAGATGCCGCAGATCTGGATCTGGAGAAAGTCAGCCGGTATTCCTCCGACGAGGAAGCCTTCCGGCAGCTCTGGCTGACCTTTTTTGATCACATTGCCATAGAATCCCGCAAAAATCCGGGCTTGCAGATGCAGTTAATCCCGAAGCGCTATTGGGCAGACACCCCGGAATATTCCCGCTTCTGCTGATTCGGGCAGACACCTACCGGACGCCGAATACACGGCAGGCATTTTCCCAGGTCGTCTGCTCCACCTCCTGCACAGAGACGCCTTTGATCTCCGCAATCCTGGCAGCCACATAAGAGAGGTTGGAGGAATCGTTGCGGGTTCCCCGGTGCGGCTCGGGCGCCATATACGGGCAGTCCGTCTCCAGCAGAATGTGTTCCAGAGAGATCTGCTCCACCGTCTGCTTGAGTTTCTTTGCATTTTTAAAGGTAACCACACCGCCCACACCAATGCAGTATCCCATCTTCACGTACTCTTTTGCCTGCTCCGGCGAGTACGAGTAACAGTGAATGACGCCGGGATGTTCCCGGAATCTTCCGGTCTCTTTTAAGATCCGCATGGTATCCTCCGCCGCGTCACGCGAGTGGATAATTACCGGCAGATCTGTTTCCCCTGCGAGTGTCAGCTGGCGCACGAACCATTCCCGCTGCGCTGCCTGTACTTCCGGCTCCTTGTCCCAGTAATAATCCAGACCAATCTCTCCCACCGCTACCGTCTTCGGATGTGCCGTCTGCGCTTTGAGCCAGGAATATGTCTCCTCGTTCAGCCCGTCAATATCGCTCGGATGCACACCCACGGCGGCATAGATGTAATCATACGCCTCCGCCAACGCGAGCGTCGTCCTCGTCGTCTCAATGGACGCACCGACGTTAATCACCCTCCCGATTCCCTTTTCCGGGAGCCCAGCTAATAATTGCTCTCTATCCTCATTAAATACTTCATCATCATAATGTGCATGTGTCTCAAATATCATTGTTTTCCTCATCTTCCCTGTTGCTGCATTGCCGTCTCTTTCATGTCGCTGTCTGTCGGCACAGCTTCTGTGCGATTGCTGTACCGCCGGCTCAGCCGCAGTTCTTATAATAAAAGACTGCCAGCTGTGTGCGGTCTCGTAACTTTAATTTATCCAGTATGGTGCTGATATAATTGCGCACCGTACCCTCGCTCAAATACAATTTTTCTGCAATCTCCCGGTTGCTTAAGCCTTCTGCCACCAGTTCAATAATGCCCTGCTCCTTCTCACTGATGTCGTAATCATGATAGGAAAAGCTGCCTTTTCCTGCCAGAAGCACCGGAATTTTTCCCATAATCTGTCCGCCAAATACACTCTGCCCGCCGTAGACAGCCTTGAGTGCCGGAACGATCGACTCAAAGTCCTGTTTCAGCAGATACCCCTTCGCTCCCATATTCAGTGCCTTTACAATGTATTCGTCATCGGAAAAGGTTGTCAAAAACAAAATTTTTGCCGCTTGATCTTCTTTTAAGATGCATTCAGCTGCATCCAATCCGGACATTCCCTGCATGCGGATATCCATCAGCAGAATATCAGGATGCTGCTCCCGGTACAGCCGGATGGCGTCATCTCCCGCCTCTCCAAGACCCACGACCGTAATCTCCCCGTCAGCTTCCAGAATCGTTTTTAGGGATACTGCCACCAGTTTATCATCATCAACCACCAGAACTCTCATTTTTCTCTCTCCCAGCCTTCATTACCGTATCTACATTTTATCCCTCTTGGGAATCGAAATAAAGATCACAAATCCCTTTTCCGTATGAATCCGGAAGGTTCCGCCCAGTGCCTGCACGCGCTCCTTCATATTGGAAAGACCAATCCCTTCCTTTCCGTCCATACGGACGACCTCTTCCTCCCACAATGGTCCGCTCTGTCCCTTTCGTCCCACCGTTCCGTTGTCCTCAACGGTCATCTGATAGAACGCCGGGTGCTCCCGCAAAATCACGGAGATCTTATCCGCATCGGAGTGTTTTGCAATATTCGACATGGCTTCTTTTACCGCTGTGATAAAACAATACTTTACATTGCGTGGAATCTCCGGAGACATATCATAATCGACCGTGAGCTGATAGTGTTCCTTCATCTCACGGGTCGCCTCCGCAATGGACTGCCGCAGATCAATGGACTCATCGTGCAGATCGTGCACGCTCTCACGGATACTGTTCATCGCCTGATTTAACGTCTCCCCCACCCCGGCGAGCTGTCCGTGCAGCGGCTCCTCCTTATGAATCGTAATCAGTGCCCCCATCTGCAGAATACTTCTTGAAAGCATATGCCCCACATTATCATGAATCTCTCTTGCAATGCGGTTGCGCTCCCGCAGTGTCGCAAGGTAGATCTCATAATCCTGTTTTTCCATCAGGTTCTTGTTTTTTTCCTGTAACACGAGATTGAGCTCCGTGCTGGTATCCCGAAGGCGGATCATCTCCTGTTCCAGATACAGGATTCTGCCTGTCCTGTACGCCAGCAATATCGCAGCCACGATCAGCATACCGTCCGCCGCCCACAAAAAGGGCTGCCGGATAATCTGTTCCCGATAGAAAAAAGCGAGCCCCGGAACACTCAAGAACCAGAGCCGCATCTCCTTTTTTTCCGCACAGTCATACAGAAGAACCGGCACGAAAAAACAGAGTTCCGGCAGGATAAAGCAGACCGCAAACATCCCCGCAAGGCACACACAATGCCATCGTCTGTTGTCCACACAGCTGCCATATGCCGCCGCAGTCATCGCCAACAGCAACGCTATGACCGGCGCTGCAAGCCTTCCCGACTGTCCCGCCATAAGCAGACCGCCGGCAAGCAACAGTCCTTTATCCACAATCCGCTTCATTCTACCCTCTCCCTGTCCACATATGCCGCCATATTTCCGGGATATCTTCCACTTTCCCGCACACGTTATGATAACCATATCATCATTACAGGGCTGCCGCCACATCTTTTTTGAAAAATAAGAGATTTATGACATTTGTCACATCAAACATCTGACGCTGCTCACTGGTACCGCCGGGCGTCACCCGCTATACTGTAATTACCATCAAATGAGGAGGATTTGTTATGTCAGTACCTGTTGTAGAAATAGAAAATCTGGTAAAACGCTATCAGGAGCTTGTCGCCCTCGATCACTTCAATCTCACAATTGAGGAAGGTGAGATCTTCGGTCTGCTTGGACCAAACGGCTCCGGAAAGACGACAACCATCAACTGCATCCTTGCACTGCTTGCCTTTGACAAGGGAACCGTCCGGGTCTTCGGCCGGGAAATGCGGCCGGACAGCTACGATCTGAAACGTCAGATCGGCGTTGTCATGCAAAATGTCGCTGTCTTTCAGGAATTGACCGTCTATGAAAACATTGATTATTTCTGTGGTCTGTATATCCGCGACAAAGCGCTCCGGCGCCAGTATGTGGAAGATGCCATCGATTTTGTCGGTCTCAACGATTTCCGCAAATTTTATCCGAAAAAGCTTTCCGGTGGTCTGCTGCGCCGTCTGAATATCGCGTGCGGAATTGCCCACAAGCCAAAGCTCATCATTCTCGACGAGCCGACTGTGGCGGTTGACCCACAGAGCCGCAATAAAATTCTGGAGGGAATCCAGGAGTTAAACCGCAATGGCGCCACGATCATTTACACTTCCCACTATATGGAGGAGGTGGAGCAGATCTGTACCCGGATCGCCATTATGGACAAAGGCAAAAATCTTGCCATTGGAACCACGGAAGAGTTAAAACGAATGATCAAAAAGAGCGAGATCATCTCGATTGATATTCTGGATCTTCTTCCTGCGCAGATTGCAGCGATCCGTGACATAAAGCACGTCTATGAGGTGACCTTTGAACATCACTGCCTAAAAGTACTGTGCAGCGGCGGTTCCCACAATCTGCCGCACATTCTGAACTATCTGCAGGAACAGAATGTGTCTTTCGGAAGAGTCTATTCCGAACTTCCGACCTTAAATGACGTCTTTCTGGAAATTACCGGAAAAGAACTTCGTGATTAGGAGGTACCACCATGTTTTTTCATACGATGAAATATACACTGCTTAATCTGCTGCGGGATAAAGGTCAGGTATTCTGGTGTATCGCTTTTCCACTTCTGCTCGGAACGATGTTCCATTTTGCATTCGGCGGACTGGGGAGTGGCGAAAGTTTTTCCGCCATCCCGGTTGCAGTTGTGATGGAAGAGGAATCCTCCGAGCTGCGCTCCATGTTTGATTCCCTGTCCAAACCCGGCGAAGATCAGTTCCTTGAAGTTACCTATGCTTCCGCTGCGGATGCCAGTGAACTGCTGAAAGCAAAAGAAGTCTACGGCATCATTACCGCTGATCTGCCAACCGTTTCCGATTATAGAAATGCCGCATCCGCCAAGAATGTTTCCACGTATCCTCTATCGCTGACACTCTCCGCAGAGATGACTTCCGATCCTCTGTACCAGAGTATTTTAAGTGTGCTTGTGGATCGTTTCAACATAGAATACAGTGCCATCGCCCAGGCCGCAATGAAAGATCCCACGAAGCTTCCGGCACTGCTTGATGCGGTTTCTACGGAAGTCAGCTATATCCGGCACGAATCCCTTGGTGCCGGCTCCGTGGATGAATCCCTTACTTACTTTTTTAATCTGATTGCCATGACCTGCCTCTATGCTGCCATGATCGGCAACACGCTCGCCATCTCCAATCAGGCAAATCTGTCAGATCTGGGTGCCAGACGCAATGTCTCGCCGGTTCCCCGGCTGCTTGCCACCCTCGGTGATCTGACCGGAGCTCTGATTTTTGAGTTTTCCTCCTTGCTGATCACCATTGCCTATCTGACACTGGTTCTTAAGGTTGATTTCGGAAACCATCTCGGCGGTGTGGCGCTGACCTGCCTCTGCGGTTGTCTTGCCGGGCTGAGTCTGGGATTTCTGGTCGGTTGTATCGGGCAGTTTTCCAAAGAGACCAAGTTTGGTTTCCTGATGGCTGCAATTATGATCTGCTGCTTTTTAAGCGGTCTGATGATCGGAAACATGCGTGCACTTGTGGAAGATTTCTGCCCGCTGCTCAACCGCATCAATCCTGCAGCTCTCATCTCCGATGCGCTGTATTCACTCGTCGTGTACCCGTCCTACACACGGTTTTTTACAAATATCGCAGGACTCCTGTTACTCTCGGCACTTTTCTGTCTCGGCGGTCTTGCACTGGTAAGGAGGAAAAAATATGCCAGTCTTTAAAGCATTTTTCGCAATCGCAAAAAAACGGCGAAATGCCGCATTGATCTATTTGGGCATCTATGCGGTGATTACCCTGCTGCTGTCGGCACTCTCGCAGGATTCCATCAACGAGAACTTCAAAGCCAGCCAGCGCTCTATCGCCATTACAGATGAAGACAACACGGATGCAAGCCGCGCTCTGTGCGATTACCTCGCATCCATCCACCAGGTAACAACACCGGAGCCTGGAGCGGACACTGCACTGTTAGATGCAATCTACTACCGCACGCTCAACTATGCCATGGTCATCCCGGAAGGATTTGAAGACCGGGTGCTCGCCGGCGAGACCAAAGACCTTGTCTCCTCCCTGACAATTCCGGGAAGCAGCAGCAGCCAGTACGTGGACAACCAGATTACGCAGTATGTGCAGGCACTGCAGCTCTACCTGGCGGGCGGTGACACTATTGCCGAGGCCATCGACCATACGGATCATACCATTTCCGATCTTCCCAAAGTCTCCGTCACATCTTTTCAGATGTCCGACGCCGACACCAACAGCATGGTTTTTTATTTCTTCCAGTATCTTCCGTATATCTTTCTGGCAATCCTGTTCGCCGGCATGGCTCCGATTCTGGTTACCTTAAACAGCCGCGACATGAAAGCCCGGACGGCGTGCTCCGCTCTTCCCGGAAGAACACGTACTCTTGCCATGGCATCCGGCTGTCTCCTGTACAGTCTCGGCATCTGGCTGCTCTTTCTGCTGCTTGGTCTCGTATTCTACCGGAAAGCCATGCTGCAGCCCTATGTCGGCTATGCAATCTTAAACAGCCTCGCTTTTCTGCTTTTTACGACTGCACTCTCCCTGCTCATCTCGACGTTCTCGCCGGATGACAATGTATTAAATATGCTGGCAAATATCGTCGGTCTGTCCATGTCCTTCCTCTGCGGCGTCTTTGTCCCGCAGTCCATGCTGTCTGGTTCCGTACTTGCCGTAGGACGTTTTCTTCCCGCCTACTGGTACATCCGCGCCAACAATATGCTGGCGGGATTCGGAAAGGAAGTCTTCGATCTGGGCTTTTACTGGAAATGTATCGGCATCCAGCTCCTCTTTGCCGCCGCCATGTTCGCCCTGACTGCTGTCGCAGCGAGACAGAGAAAGGGACTGTCGCTTTAAGCGGACCGTCCCTTTTGAAATGATACATAAATACGAAAGAACACATGCATTTCGATTTCAGATGGAAATGCAGATGGAACATTCGTTGGAGAAAAATGTGAGCATTTCTTCCTACTGGATTTTTGCATCGGATTCCGTGTCTCTTCTACGTTTTGACACTCCACGGAATGTGTCCGACAAACCGCAGACAATGAGCGGATTCCCTAGTGTCCCTAACGGCACTGCTTCACAGACAATATAAAACCGCGCGAACCGAACTCGCCAGCATCTGCTATTGAAATTATGGCAGATGCCGGCTCAGACAGCGGCTTCGCGCGGTTATGTTTTGCTCAGCAATGCCGCAAGGGACACACGAGAATCCTAAAATTGTCTGCAGGTTGCGGACACACCCGTGGAGTGTTCAAAACTTGGAAAAACACGGATCATCGCAGATGCAAAAACCGGCGGGTTAGAAATGCAACATTTTTTGATCCGAATTTTCAGATGCATTTCCATCTGAAATCGAACGGCATGATCTTTTTCTCCTATTACTTAGCACATCAAAAGGGCTGCCCGCTTAAAGCATCCAGCCCCTTTCGTCTGTTTCTCACACTGACACATCCACAGATGCGCCGGCAGCGGCTGGCGCTGTGTCCGATGCAGTTCCCGCTCCTGTACCTGCCGGCACGGCTCCCGCGGTCGCAACTGCAAGAGTTCCTCCGTCGGTAAGCGACATCTCCGCTTCCACTTCCGCCTCTGCCTCCGCCTCCGCTTCGATCTGATTCTGTGCCATCATCTCAAGTTCCGCCATCGACATTGCGGCATCACTGATCTCCAGTGTAAATCCGCTGTCCTCACAATAAGAACTGCCGCCGCCAAAGCCTTTGCCATCCTCGAGCTGTGACTTGATATATTTGAAATCCGCCTCCGCAATCTTACCCCGCTCCTGCGAGCGGTGTCTCTGCTGCTTCTGCGCCATCTCGTTCTTCTTTTTCTTCTGCCGAAGCACTTCCTGTGTATTCTCAATCGCTACCTTCTGCTTGAGTTGACGCTCTTTCTGTGCCACACGGCGCTTCACTTCATGTTCCTTCTGCTGGCTCTTACCACTGTTTTCCTTCTGCGCAGACTGCTGCTCGCGCTCTTCCTCGCGCAGATTGCGCACTTTAAGCTGCGCACAGCGCACCATCCGTCTCGCATGCGCAAGCGCATTCGCCACTTCCTTGGAATCATACTGTCCGGATGCCGCCGCACGCTGAAGTATAGACACCTTGCTCTTTGCACGGGTCAACGCCGCGGATGCACTCTGCGGCTTCTTCGCCCGGAGCAGCTGTCCGGAAATATCTCTGTGATTATAATTGAGCTGTTTTTTCGAGGTTCCCCCTGAACTACTGACCCCCGCCATCTGCTCAAATGTATTTGTGCTTTTTCGGATGGAAAGTGTGCCTGTCATCGATGCCTGACTGTTCACACTTCCCGGTGCATTAATGCTGATTCCCATATCCACATTCCTCCCTGAATGTATCCCTGACAGAATCCGTTCATATGGTATACATCGGCTGAAATTGGATTTTTTGTTAGGTTTCCTGCATGAAACAACGGATTTCTGTTATAAACGGTCACAGAAGCCTTCCAAGCAGCCAGCACATCCGGGTCACATCCAGAATATTTACCAGCACCAGAAGCCCGAATACGGTAAACATCAGTTTTTCAGACACCGGCATTTTCCGCTCACTATATGCACCGCTTTTGTTCTGCGCAACATCTGCATTGCCCGTCTTTTGCACAACATCCGAACCGCCTGTCTTCCAGACAGCCTTCATGCCGCCCATGTTCCACACGGCATCCGCGCACACATAGATCAGCACAAAATACAGATAGAGGTACGGCCGGTTTGCCGATGCGTAAATTGTCGGTGAAAATCCCATAACCACCCCCATGGCAAAACCGCCTGCCAGTAAAAACGCCGTCCACAGGTAATGCTTCCACGCGCCGTCCGCCAGCTGCCACAGGGCGTATAGAATCCCCCAAACAGACAGTACCAGAAATACCAGCGGCATATAGGTTACCAGAGCATGCCAGTCCCAGTGTGTCGTCTGTTCCGGTCGCACGAACACCTTTTTCAAGGATGGGTGGCTGACACGCACCACCGCCTGTTCAAACAGCAACAGCGCCGGAATCCCCGCCAAAAGCGTCTTACGGTAATCGCCTGTCTTACGATACACAAGCAGCACAAGCACTGCTGCCACAACGCAATAGACCGGATCAAGCTCCGCGATAAAGATCCGTTCCACATTGGCAAGTCCCATGTAGAGCTTCTCTGCAAATGTAAAATCAGCGAACTCCGGCATTCTACCCGCCATCTCCTGCGCGCTCCGGATTGCATTTCCCGGACAACTGAAAATATATATGAGGGAAATAATATCTATGCCGCACAATGCATAGAGAAGCGGCTGTTTCATACGCTTTTCTGAGATATAATGCAGCACTTCCATGCCAAGCAGCAGAAGCAGCAGCACCGCAGCCTGTTCCTGGCTGCCCGCATAAGCACACGCCAGAAGCGCTGCTGCCGCCTCCCACACCGGCACTTTTCTGCCGCAGCGAAGCTGCTTTAACACCATGCCGATCACCAGAACGCCCCAGAGCGGCCAGAGATAATTGGTCGTCGTCGCAATCCATCCGGCGGATGCCATATCCGCAAACGGATAGAGCAGCACCAGTCCGGTTACAAACCAGCGTCCGCGCCCGGTCACACCCAGCAGTCCGCAGAGCAGCACCGGGAGGGATGTAAAGATGACAATATCAAGGATTTTCCAGAGCAGCGGACAGTGCACCAGCGGAATTAACACCGCCTCGATCACCATGCGCGATGACCATGTCTCATAGCGATGTGCCAGGATCTCACCGAGATGGCTGTTGCCGTCCAGGAGCGTCTTAAAATAGACCATATCATCGCCGACATTCGTGGACAATACCACATGCCAAAGGACGGCGGCAAGCGCCGCCGCCACAAATGCACCATTTTCATAAAACCATGTCCGTTTCGCTCCGGTGTCTCCTTTTAACATATTTCAGCACCTGCCGGCATCGGTTTCTCCGGCGTCATCAGCGCCAGATTGCCTTCCGCATCCTCAGCGCATAAAAGCATCCCCTCTGAGAGAACTCCCGCAAGCTTCGCAGGCTTTAAGTTTACCAGTACCATCACTTTTTTACCGACCATCTCTTCCGGCGTGTAATACTTGCGGATGCCGGAAACGATCTGCTTCACCTCGCTGCCGACTCTTACCTGGGAGCACAGAAGCTTCTTCGACTTCTCCACAGCCTCACAGGAAATGATCTCTCCCACCTGGAACTGAAGCTTCATAAAATCATCATATGTGATTTCTTCCTTCGCCTCGATGTCGATGACGTCTTCTGCTTTTTCCTCTGCAGGAGTCTCCTCTCCAAGCGCTCTCTGCTCCGCCTCAAACTCCTTCTTCTGTGCCTCGCGGATCGCTTCTACCTTCGGCATCACATCCTTTGCATCCAGACGTGCGAATAAGATCTCCGGCGTCCCGGTCACTTTCGTGCCGTTCTCATACAGGCCAAACTGATTCAGTTCCTCAAAACCGCGGAGCTGTGTATGAAGCTGTGCCACAATCTTCTCTGCGGTCTCCGGCAGAAAGCTGTACAGCAGGGATGCGCCTACCGTAATTGACTCTGCCAGATTATAAAGTACCTCTGCCAGACGGTCGGATTTTGCCTCGTCCTTCGCAAGTACCCACGGTGCCGTCTCATCGATATATTTATTGCAGCGGCGGAACACGCCGAATACCTCAGAAATGGCATCTGCCACACGCAGATCCTTCATCTTCTGTGCCACTCTGTCTCTGGCTCCGGTCACAACCGCCTTTAAGTCTTCGTCCACTTCCTCTGTCACGCCTGTGCTTCTTACCACACCGCTAAAATACTTGTTGCTCATGGAAACCGTACGGTTGACGAGATTTCCAAGGATGTTGGCAAGATCGGAATTAAAGCGCTCTACCACCAGTTCCCAGGTAATCACACCGTCGTTCTCAAACGGCATCTCATGCAGTACAAAGTAACGGGTTGCATCCACGCCGAACAGATCCACCATATCGTCCGCATAGATCACATTTCCCTTGGATTTGCTCATCTTGTCTCCGCCCTGTAAGAGCCACGGATGTCCGAATACCTGCTTCGGCAGCGGGAGATCCAGCGCCATCAGGAAAATCGGCCAGTAGATCGTATGGAAACGGATGATGTCCTTGCCGATCAGATGCAGATCTGCCGGCCAGTTCTTTTTAAATAAATCGGAAGAATTGCCGTCCGCATCATAACCGATCTTCGTGATATAGTTGGTCAGCGCGTCCAGCCATACATAAACCACATGCTTCGGGTCAAAGTCCACCGGAATTCCCCAGGAAAATGACGTTCTGGAAACACACAGATCCTGCAATCCCGGAAGCAGGAAATTGTTCATCATCTCATTTTTTCTGGATACCGGCTGAATGAACTCCGGATGGGTGTTAATATGCTCGATCAGACGATCCGCATATTTGCTCATCTTGAAGAAGTATGCCTCCTCCTTCGCCGGCTTTACCTCTCTCCCGCAGTCCGGGCACTTGCCGTCCACCAGCTGGGACTCTGTCCAGAAGGACTCACACGGCGTACAGTAAAGTCCCTCGTAAGATCCCTTGTAGATGTCTCCCTGATCGTACAGCTTTTTAAAAATCTTCTGCACCTGTTTCTCATGGTCTGCATCGGTTGTGCGGACAAAGTTATCGTAGGACGTGTTCATCAGATCCCAGATGCGCTTTACCTCGCCTGCCACATTGTCTACATATTCTTTTGGCGTAATGCCTGCTTTTTCTGCCTTCTCCTGGATCTTCTGGCCATGCTCGTCTGTTCCGGTCTGGAAATAAACATCGTAGCCCTCCAGTCTCTTATAACGCGCGATCGCATCTGCGAGCACGATCTCATACGTATTTCCGATATGCGGCTTGCCGGATGTGTAGGCAATCGCGGTCGTCATATAAAATTTTCCCTTGTCACTCATTTTGTCTGCTCCTTCCTAATAAAACAAAAAAATCCCGTCTTCGGGGCTGTATCAGCCACCAGAAGACGGGATGACTCCCGTGGTACCACTTCTATTCACACAGAATCTGCACTCTGTGCCTCTGCGGATATCGCAACCAATATCCCCCGCTGTAACAGGCGGTCCCGTCAAAACTTATCGCTGTCCTTAGTAACGTCCAGTGTTCAGTCCTGCCACTCCAAAGCCATCTTCCATCCGCCCTTCCTCATTTCCTCGCAGCAAGCTGCGACCGCGCAGCTGGAAATCTCTCTGTAAAGTATCTGCAGATGTACTCTCTTCTTCCTCGTGTTTGTGTGTATCGACTTTTCTAAGATTAGCACCAAACCTGCGGAAAGTCAAGCGTTCGTAAGCACAGGAGCCCCGAGAAAAAGTATTTTACTTTTCCACATACTCCTCCCGCAGCGGGTCTTCTGCATCGATCACCACGTCTTCCAGGGTAAGTTTTCGCAGCGGACTCTCCGGCAGGCCGCAGAGCGAGACACCGACGGCTGCATGGTTTCCCCTTATATGGGCAAAACGGATCTCCGAAAATTCCGGCGCCTTCTGCGACACCGGCACCGCCGTGCTGGAACCATAATTCATGCTCACTTCGATCGCTTCCTTTTCTATCTCATCCATCTGCATCCGTTCCACATTGATCCGCTTTACATAGCCACCGCGCCCGCGCATGGATTTGATGCGGATGCCGCGCTCGGTCCCTCTGACCACGCAGTCATGGATCCGGATGTCACAAATGCCGCCGGACATTCCGCTTCCGATTGCCACTGCCGCGTGTCCGCCTATAAAGCGGCAATTTTTTACCTCTATCTGTTCGCAGGGGCGCCCTACACGCCATCCGTCCTCGTTCATGCCGGAATTGATAGCAATGCAGTCATCGCCGGTATCAAAGGTGCAGTCCTCTATCAGCACTTTTCTACATGAATCCGGATTGCAGCCATCGGTGTTCGGTCCCTTGGTGTTCACCGTCACCCCGCGCACCACAACATCCTCACAATACACCGGGTGGATCGTCCACTGCGGTCCGTCCTCGATCGTAAAATCTTCCAGCGTTACATGCTTACAATTTATGAACTGGATGAACGAGGGACGGAGCGCATCCTCCCTGGTCGCAAATACGCGCTCTTCTACCACAATCCCCTGACTTTCCGCCCGGATCAGGCGATCCGCCGCATTCTGCTGGAGCTTTTTCCAGTGCCACCACGCGCTTCCCGCACCGTCTAACACACCGGTGCCGCAGATTGTAACATTCTCACAGTCTGCCGCGTAGATAAGCGGCGAATAATTGTAACATTCCACGCCTTCCCAGCGTGTAAATACCGGCGGAAGATAATCCTCCATGCAGGAACTGAAATGAATCACGCATCCCTCTTCCAGATACAGTTTCACATTGCTTTTCAGATGAATTGCACCGCTTTTCCAATTGCCGCGCGGCACGATTACCGTGCCTCCCGCCGAGGGCAGACGATCCACCGCCTCCTGAATGACATTCTGATTTCCTTCTGTATACACACATCTGATTTCCATGTGACTCTCTCCTTTTTCTTATCCTGCCTGCTTCCCATGCCATCTCCGGGTTCTTCCGCCATATGGCTTCTTCCCGCTATGTAGCTTCCATATGGCTTCTTCCCGCAGTTTTCTACATTCCCGGCAGAAGCATGGCGCATACCGGCAGGATCACAATGCTGAGCAGGGTGGTAATGACCACACTGCCCGCCGCAAATTCTTCATCATACGAATACTGCACCGCAAAGACGGAGGTGATCGCCGCGCTCGGGCATGCCTCCAACAGCAGCACCACACCTGCAGCCATCCCGGAAAAACCGCATGCAAAAAACAGCGCGAAGCACACAGCAGGGATCAGCAGCATGCGGATTCCGACCACCGATAAAATGCGCCGGTCGCAAAGCATCTGCGCCAGATTGCTTCCGGCGATCATCATTCCGGTGATAATCATGGAGAGCGGCGTATTCATATTTCCGAGCAACGCGAGCGGCTGTTCAATCACCTCCGGCACCGGAATCTGGCACAGGTAGATCACCAGTCCGATCACCACGGCAATCAGCACCGGATTTGTGCAGACTGTGCGGACGACCTCTTTCGGCTCCACGGTTCCTGTAATCATGCCAAATCCCACCGTCCATAGCAGAATGTTGAACACCGTCACGTACACGCTCGCATAGATCAGTCCCTCCGCGCCGAACAGCGCCTCAATCAACGGGAACCCCATATATGCCGCATTGGAAAATATGCAGGCAAACCGCAGGATCGGACGCTCCTTCCCTTTCATCCGGCAGGTACATAACATCGTAATCGCAAGTCCGGCCAGAATCGCCAGCACACTGAGCGCAAACGTCTGCGGCAGTCTGGCAAGCACGGAGCGGTCCGCCTTTGAGATATAGGAATGAATGACCATCGCCGGCACCGCCAGGTAGAGCAGCAGATTGGAAAACGCCTTTTTTGCCTCCGGCTTTATGACACCACTCTTTACCCCCGCAAACCCGGCCAGGATCAGACAGTACAGTATCACAACCTGTTTTGCCGTAATGATTGCCAGTTCCATAACCCTCTGTCTCCTTTCCTACGCAAAATATTCCGGAAACGCCTGCCGGATCGTGTCGATGTTCTCGGTGTAGCGGAGCATATGCCGTCTTGCGGTCTCCGCTGCCCGCTCCCGGTCCCTCGCCGCAATCGCATCCACCAGCTCCTCGTGGTCGGATACAATGCCGTTGACCGGGCGGCAGCGGAAGCTTAACACCGTCGTGCGGTCAAAATGCGGCGACAGGCTCTCCAGAAGCGTATACCAGTAATTCCGGTCGCACATCTCATAGAAATGCCGGTGAAATTCCTTGTCAAATTGCAGTATCTTGTCCGTCTGCTTCCGCTCCATGTACATTTTCCAGATGGCAATATTCTCTCGCAGCACATCCAGATCCTCCTCCGTCAGAAGGTCGCATGCCATGACCGCCAGTTCCATCTCCACAATACTGCGCAGATGCCGCACTTCCTCGACCAGTTTCAAATCAATGTGCGACACATAGGTGCCTTTCTTCGGTCTTATATGCACGAGCTGCCGCTCCGCAAGCGCAAGTACCGCCTCCCGGTACGGCGTGCGGCTCACCCCGAGCTGCCCGCTCAGATCATTTTCCAGCAGCTTTTCCCCCGGTTCCAAATGCACATTTACGATATTGTCTATGAGCACCCGCGTCACGTAATCCCGCGCGGACTCGCCCTTCTTCCGCTCCATGATGGTAAGCATCGGTCTCCTCCTGTACTTTCTGCCTGTATTTCTGCGCTTCTTTGGCATGATGAGCAATATTTTTCCGGCACAACAAAAGCGCGGCAGTGATATATATAACAGAATATGTTATATATATCACTGCCGCATTCTTTTGTCAAATAAAAACATGGGAAAACATTTCACTTTTCAAGCTGCTCCAACGCAATTCCGATCAGCCTGCCGACGCTCCGTAAAATACCTAAAGGGTATGCTGCTTGCATAATTGTTTATTATCATACATATAAGAATCGGCCTTATCCAATAATATCTGCATTGTACACTCCTTATAGTCTTCGGATAACACCCATCCGCATGCATAATCGATTGACATAGGATTTTCATTGCCATTCAATCTATCTTTTTCCCTGCGTAAGTATTTTAAAATATCCTCAACCTCCGCTTTACTGGTATGATATATAACTGCCATAAATTCGTCCCCGCCATACCTTCCAACAAAATCTTCTTCCGGAATCACACTGCGTAAAAGCCGGGCAAAATTCATTATTAGCTGGTCTCCTGCCGAATGTCCCATTGTGTCATTCACCGTTTTCAAATTATTCAGATCAAACATTATGCATGCTGTCGGTTCATCAATGATCTCTTTATTATTAAGTATAATCTCACATGCACTTTTATTGGGTAATCCTGTATGGCTGTCTGTATATGCCCTCTGTTCTAACAGCTTGTTTTGCACTGCCATCTTCATTGCCATCAGCGTCTGCATAATAACCAATATTACCAGGCACAACATATCAAGTGCTGACAAAATCTCTATGGTACAAATCTTTCTCGCAATCTTTTCTGAATAATTTTCCGCTGCAGATACCGTTTCATCTGCCATCTTAAAATAAGTTTCACTCATATTTACAATATCTGTATTTTCATATCCTCTGCTTCTCACCGCTTCAATTTCTATTTTTAATTTTTCCCAGTAGTCACTCTGAACCTGTAATTTATCCTGATATTCTTTATCATGAAGCTTTATCAGATCATAATGTCCATCCTGATATCTTAATCCGCTCAGAATATCATCCAGATATTGAACTAATTCTTCATTCTGGTTTCCTGTAATTTCTAACTTCACTTCACGCTGTGTGGCTCCACGTACCAGACCTGCATAATTTATTACCCGTGCAGTCCCCTGTAACCTGTTGATCTGTACCATCATAAAGACAATAAGAACTACCAATACCAATATAAGACCGCTTTGTGTAATGCCAATTATATTTTTCTTTTCCTTATTCAACTCCATCTCTCCGTTTACCCCTATACCTTCAATAACCTTCATTTCACCTTTAACTGGATTTATTTTTAATAATGATTATATCCTCTCTCTGACTGTGTGTCAAAAAACAGGGAGCAGATTCTGCCCTGCAGAATCTGCTCCCTGTATGGAACTCATATTCTATCTTTTATACTTCCGGTCTTACAATGACAAAACGATAAACAATACGTTCACCGCACAACAGACAACTGTCAGCGCCGTCAGGAACACTGCGGACGGCACTGACGCTTTGGAATCCGGCGCAGTCACGCCCGCATCCGCCGCCGGCTCTGCTTTCCGTCCAGATACCGCCACAGCCGCCGGCTCCTTCCACACGCTGTGCTGCCGGCAGATGCCAGACAGTGTGACCGCCAGAAGAATCCCGTACAGCGGCGCATACACGCGCTCTCCCGAGACGTAGATCGTCGCCATAAAGCCCAGCACCATCCCAGCACCAAAACCGCACCCCACCAGAAGCAGCACGCTGATGAAAGCAAACAGATCGTCGCCAAACAGCTGGTACAGCGCATAGACCATCGCCGCCACCGTCACTGCCAGATACACCATGGGAATCCACGTCGACAGATCGCTCCAGCTCCACTCCAGAATCTCCCCCGGCATCACGAACAGCCCCGAGAGCCCCGGATATGCAGTTCTTAACACTGTCTGCCCGAACAGAATGAGCAGCGGGAGCGCCGAGAGAAACGTCCTGCGGTAATCTTTTGTCTTCTCCCAGACAAGCCATGTCCAGATCAGCACCACCAGAAAAAATACAATGTCCGCATTGGCGATAAACACGCGCTCAATACTCAAAAGTCCCAGATACAGCTTCTGTCCGAATCCAAACGTCGCATAAACTGGAAGATCCGCAATACTGACCGCATTGCGTCCGGCATTTCCCGGACAGAGTGCAATTACAAGCAGTGAAGCCACATCGATCACCGCAAGAGTCCAAAAAAGCACTGCATTTCCCGGCTTTCTGTGCGTTTTCCACAGATACACACCGCTAAGCACGAGCAGCAGCGTCATAATCACAGCATACTGTTCATGGCTGCCTGTCACAACCGCGACAGGAACCGCGAACACTGCCGCAGCCGGGTGGATTTTCTCCGCAAGCGCAAGCTTCCTTATCACCCACGCCACATAAAAAAATCCCCAGAACGGCCAGAAATGTGTAACTGTTGTCGTAATCCATCCCGCCGTACCCATGTCGTGAAACGGAAAAATCAGCACCGCCGCTGCCGCGCACCAGTTCATCGTCTTCCCACCGCCGAAAAGCCCGGACAGCAGAAGAGGCAGCGTCGCAAATAGCAGAAAATCAATGATTCTCCACAAAACCGGGAACTGTATCACATTGACCAGTACACACTCCGACACCACGCGCGACGTCCAGGTCAGATAGCGCTGCGTCAGATACGCCCACAGCGTCGTGTCTTTTGTGGCATCCCGGAAAAAAATGTCGTCCCCCGCCATCGGCTTCATCCCGACGTGGTAGACCAGTCCGATCACCGCCACCAGCACAAACGGAAGGTATGCCGCGTATCTGCTACTCTTCCTCATACATATCATCCATCTTCGTACCACAGTTGCTGCAATATACAGCACCTTCCGGCATCTTCGCACCGCACTTCGGACATTCTGCAGAACCCTGGATCCGCAGAACCTCGGCTTTCATGCGCTCGATCTCCTCCACAGCTTCCCTGATCAGGAAAAACTGCTCTGCTTCTTCACATTCTTCCTCATCCTTGTGCTTCTCATAATAAGAGCGTCCCAGCTCCTCATACTGCTTCTGCACATAGTCCTCCTTGGACTTGATATCCAGCTTTAACTTTGCAATCTCGGATACATCCTTCGCCTTCTGGCTGACATCCTTCCCCGCACTTACCAGTGACTCGCTTAACTTATCAAAAAATTCCATGAAGTTTTCCTCCCTGTCGTTTCTTTTTCCCCAGTATAACGCCAATTTCCCTTTACAGCAATCGAAAAAACAGGAAAAATCTTTTTCTTCAAAATCTTTTCATGCTACCGCATGCAGATATACACAAGATAGACCGCATAGAGCGCCAGCATCACAATGCCCTCGAAGCGGTCCAGCTTCTTCTTCGTCCAGGCGAACGCCCACACCAGTACGCTCATCACAACCAGAATCACAATATCGATCACATTTTCCATGATAAATGTGATCGGACTGATCGTTGCTGCGATACCGAGCACAAACAGAATATTGAAAATATTGGAGCCGATCACATTACCGAGCGCCATATCCAGTTCATTTTTGCGCGCTGCAACCACTGAGGTCACAAGTTCTGGCAGGCTGGTTCCACAGGCAACAATCGTAAGTCCGATCAGATTCTGGCTGAGTCCCAGCTTCGCAGCAACCGTGGATGCGCCGTTTACAACAAAATCCCCACCGAACTTGATCGCCACAATACCGCCGACGATAAACACAATACATTTCCACACCGGCAATACCTCATACTCATCATCTCCGGCAGCAGCACGCGCTTTCAGTGCCGAGCGCACCATCCAGACCAGAAAAGCGACAAATACAATAAAAAGGATGATTCCGTCTGCCCTGCCAAGCTGCATTCCCAGATATCCGCAGACTAAAAGCAGGACTGCACAGACCACAGAAAACGGAAACTCTTTTTTCAGCGTACTCTTTTCCACATAGAGCGGATTAAAAAGGGCACAGAATCCACAGACCACCATCAGATTAAAAATATTAGAGCCAATAGCATTGCTGACTGCAAGTGCATTATTGTTCGTTACCGATGCCGTAATACTGACCGCACATTCCGGAAGGCTTGTCCCCATCGCCACGATCGTAAGTCCTATAATGATTGAGGGCACTTTCAGCATCTTTGCCACGGAAGAGCTTCCCTCCACAAAAAAATCTGCTCCCTTAATCAGAAGCACAAATCCAACAACAAGCAGCACAACTGCCCAAAGCATTTCTGTCATAATAATCTCCATTCCTCTCTGTTTTCTCTACTGTAATTATTTTCTCAAAATTATCTCAACTTCCGGTAGTCCGGCACCTATCCCACAAACCCGAGATGCTCCAGCAGAATCTTCACGCCGATCAGCACCAGGATAATACCTCCAGCAAGTTCTGCCTTTTTCTTATAGCGGTTTCCGAAAAAATTGCCTACATAGACGCCGCCGATGGAGATACAAAACGTGGTGAGACCGATGATCGTAACCGCCTCCCCGATCGGATAATTCAAAAATGCGAATGTAATTCCGACCGCAAGTGCATCGATGCTGGTCGCCACCGCCAGCACAAACATCTCTTTTACGTCGAGCGGCGGATCCATCTTGTCGATCTCCACATTCTCATCCTCCGGCCGCACCGCCTCGACGATCATCTTGCCGCCGATGAATGCCAGCAGCACAAAGGCAATCCAGTGATCAATACTGGTAATGTAGCTCTCAAACTGTGTGCCGAGTGCCCAGCCGATAAACGGCATCAGCGCCTGAAATCCTCCAAAAAACAGACCGATCACAAACGCCTGTTTTTTGTTTACCCTGCGCATCGCAAGACCTTTACAGATCGACACTGCAAACGCGTCCATCGAAAGCCCCACTCCAATGAGCAGCAATTCAATAAAAATAGCCATACCAACCTCCACATTTTATTCTGCCCCTGCCACAGGGCGCACATACACATTCAGCCCGAATGATGCATTTTCCGCCGGCGCACACATAAAAAAGAGACTGATGTATATCCTCTGCGCACCGCTCCCGTCTCCGTCTGCGATGTGAAGCCAAAGATATACATGAGTCTCATTCTTTAAGATTTGCCAGGTCAGGCTGTCCGACCGGTCTGTTGACAAATCACGCTCTGCGCGAACTACTCCCTCACGGAATCTGCATTCACCAATAATGCTGTTTCCTTACTATATAGCAGCCCACATTTTTTGTCAACTGATTTGTCGAAAAAACAACCTTTTTATCCCAGAAGCTCGAGAATTTCCTCCTTGGTAAAGGAAACAGAGTCCATTCCCTCCCCCTCGAGCACCTGCTTTGCCAGTTCCTTTTTGCGCTCCTGTATCGCAATGATCTTCTCCTCGATCGTTCCCTCGGATACCAGCTTGTAGACCGTCACAACATGCTTCTGCCCGATGCGGTGGGCGCGATCCGTCGCCTGGTTCTGCACCGCCACGTTCCACCACGGATCATAGTGGATCACAATATCCGCGGCCGTCAGGTTCAGCCCGGTTCCTCCTGCCTTTAAGGAAATGCAGAACACCGGCACGTCGTCCTCATTAAAACTCTCTACCATCTGCATGCGCTTTTCCTTGCCGACAGAACCGGTCAGCATATAGTAGTCAATCCCGGCCTTCTTAAGCCCTGCCGCCAGACGTTCCAGCATGGACGTAAACTGCGAGAACAATAACACCTTGTGCCCGGCACCAACCGCGTTCTCGATCAGTTCCATGCACATCTGCGCCTTCGCGGATTCTCCCTTATAGCCCTCAAACAGAAGTCCCGGGTCACAGCAGATCTGCCGCAGTCTCGTCAGTTCCGCAAGAATCTGGATCTTCTCGGAGCGGAATTCCTTCTCGGATTTGCCCTCCAGGCTCTCCTTCATGCGCTGCACATGGGCGTCATAGAGCGCAAGCTGCTCTCCTTCGAGCTTCGCGAAGACATTCTCCTCCAGCTTCGCCGGAAGATCCCGCAGCACTTCCCCCTTCAGACGGCGCAGAATAAACGGCCGGATCATGCGCTGCAGGCGCTGCATACGGTTTTCATCCCCGTTTACCACGATCGGGATCTCGATCTCCTCCCGGAACCGCTGATAAGTATATAAAAATCCCGGCATCAGATAATCAAAAATGCTCCACAGTTCGCTCAGCCGGTTCTCGATCGGCGTTCCGGTCAGCGCCAGCTTGAAACCCGCAGTAATCTGCTTGACGCCTTTTGCCGCCTGGGTTCCAGGGTTCTTGATATACTGCGCCTCGTCGATCACCTGAATCGCAAACACCATATCGCGGTACAACTCCACGTCGCGTTTTAACAGATCGTAGGACGTAATCAGCACTTCCCCTTCCTTCGTGTGTCTGACAATCCTCTGGCGCTCTGTGGCGAGTCCGGTCACGAGCGTCGTCTTGATCTGCGGTGCAAAACGGCTGATCTCTTTCTGCCAGTTGTAGACGAGCGACGCCGGACATACGATAAGGGAACGGTGCCACTCCCGCTCTCCTGCCTTGGCACTCTCCTGTTCCGACAAGAGCAGGCTGATGACCTGCAGGGTCTTGCCCAGTCCCATATCGTCCGCAAGGATTCCGCCGAATCCGTTCTCGCGCAGTGTCTTTAACCACAGAAAACCGCTCTTCTGGTAGCCGCGCATGATACTGCGGAGCGAATCCGGCACCTCATAATCGCTGTCCTCGATCGTCTTCATATTGCGGACCATGCCCTTGAACTCGCGGTTTTTCTCAACGGAAAGCTCCTGATTGCTCTTTAACGCCGCGTCCAGATACATCGCGCGGTATTTTGGTACGTTCACATGACCTTTTTTCAGTCCGGATTCTGTCAGGCGGAGATCCTCACTGATCTCCGCAAGCAGCCCCAGACCATCCTCGCGCACATCAAGAAAATCTCCGTTTTTCAGACGGACGTATTTCTTTTTCCGATCGTACCGGGTCAGAAGATATGCCAGCTCCTCGCGCGACATCTCATCCGAGTGAATCTGCAGTTCCAGAAGATCGCTCTTTAACGCAACGCCCACCGAAACCGACGGTGAAGAAACGACTTTCATTCCCCGGAAATCCTCCGTCGTGTAGATCGACATATACTCGCTGAGGCGCTGCAGACCACTGCTGATGAGCTGATAGAGCATGTCCTCATTGTGCGAGAGGATGAATATCGTCTGCCCGAGCCCGTATTCGTTGAAGTACGGCTCGACCAGCGTGCGCACGCGCATCTCCTCCCCGAGATCCCGGACCTCGCCCGGCTCAATCTTCTGTAATACGTTATATTTGTCGTCCCCGTAGGCAGCGACCAGCTTCGCACCGACCGTCTGGTTGTCCTGCTTGTCCAGATACAGCTCAAACTCCGGCTTTTTCGGGACATAGAGCGTCTCATCGAAGCCCTCCGCCGTCACCCGGAACGTCTCCCTTAAAAGCGGTAGCAGATCCCTGCAGAACGACGGCAGTTCCTCCGCGGCAATATAACATTCCCCGCCGGTCTGGCGCTCCATATAGTCAAAAAAATCTCCCGCCTTCGCCTTTAAAGCCTCACTGCTGCGATAGATCATGCCGTCTTCATAAAAATAGTAAAATCTGCTTCCCCTTATGACGTGCAGATCCTCCAGCACAAGGAACACACCGGACGCCCCTGCGCGTATCTCAAGCTTCGGCTTGCGCTCTTCCTCCTGCACATGATACTCCTCCTCCGGCAGATACCCGATTTCGGCAGATAACGGCATTTCCCCGATGGCGTCAAAAAAACGGTCGATGCCGACCTCATCGAGCTCCATCGTGCGCTCATATCCCCCGGTGTAAGCATAATAGGCATGAAATCTGCTCTGGCGCTTCTTGTCGTCATCCTGCATCCGCATAAACTCTACCATCCGCCATGCATCTTCTGTAAATGCCTGTCTGTTGTGATAAAAGTCCAGCTTTTTTCCGTAATGCACCTTTTCATTCCGCTCGATGGAATGTAAAAAGGCAGAAATATTCTTTAATACATACTTCTGCTCCATCCCGATCTTAAACTCCACCGTCGCATAACTGTAATCCATCTTAAAATAAGGCTCCAGTTCCACCTTTCCATAGACGCTCTCCGGAATCAGATAGCTCACGCCGGCACGCAGTGAATACTGGTTCAAAAGCGTCTTGAACGCTCCCGCCGTCTGCATCGGGGCGGCAGGCTTCTCCTCCGCGGCGCTTCCCTGCTCTCCCACCTCATGTCCGGTGCGCTTCGCAGCCAGAATGTCCTTCGCCTGTCTGCGGTTGACGTAGGCAAGAAGCGCTGCGACACAGTGTTTGCACATCCCCTCATAATTATAAAATGCCTCGCAGGTACAGTTGCTGCTCGACACCGAGCCGTATTCCTCATCGACAATTACCGTCACCCGGTAGCTGCCCTGTTCTCTTCCACGGACTTCCGCCCGCACTTCGGCGACGGGCAGATCATGCTCCAGGTAAATATCATACGCAAAATCCAGCACGCCCCCTGTCTCATATAATTCCTTTCCTCTCCGGTAGACTGCCGGATACACATCCTCCTTGATATCCGATACGGAAAACATAACCTCTCCTCCTGCTTTTGCCCTCTGTTCTCTGACGTATTATTGTACCATAAAATCCTTTTTTCTTCATTCTTTTCTTTTAATTTTTTTGTCAGAATATGGTACAATGAGACATATCTTGTGATTGAAATACTTCTTATTTTCTATGGAGGTCTGTCATGATACAATATACGATCCATGAAGTTGCCGCTTTACTTAATATCTCCACGGATGCCATCCGGCTCTACGAGAAGGAGGGACTTGTCACACCCACGCGCAATCCGGAAAACGGCTACCGCTACTATAACACCGAGCAGATTCACCGCATCATGGGAATCTGTCTCTACCGCAGGCTACATGTGAGCATTGCCGAGATCAAGCGCCTTGTCGAAGTGTCTACACTGGAAGATATCTCCGATGGTTTTTCCGGTTTCATTGATTCCCGCAAAAAAGAGATTGCGCGTCTCACACTTGAAGTGGAGCAGATGTCCTATATGAAACAGCATCTGGATACTCTGGATGAAGGCAGCCGCACTATAAGCATCCAGACGCTTCCCGCTGTCTATCCTCTCTACCATCAGGATTCCGCTTTTTTAGGCTACCGCACGCTAAAGGATGTCTTTCATTCCCCGCTGTTTTCGATGGGGAATTTCAGCTACATCCTCTCCGTGGAGCCGTCCGGTTCCTGCCGGGTCAGTGCCCTCCAGTTTGCCATCCGCGAGCCGATGCTTGCACTTACCCAGCTCAATTCCTCCAATCTGCCCAGACGGGACAGCTGCCGCTGTCTCTACACCGTAGCCGCATTTCCGACCGAACAGGAGATACTCTGGGATCTCTCCGCCGTCTTGAAATACGCCGGGGAGCGTCAGCTTTCCTGCAAACCGGAGGCTTACGCTTTCTACGTCTTCAGCATAGCACAGCCAGATGTCATCCTGGATTATTACGAAGTATATCTTCCGCTGGAAGACTCCTGATTTTTTCAACCTCCTATTGACCTTAGACCTGCACCAAGGTCTATGTTAGTATCACAAACATCTGGTACTTTCGTACAGGAAAAGGAGGTCTATCATGAACGATTCAAGAGAGTTAACGTTACAGGAACGCTCCACAAAGCGTGCCAACTATTGTCTGATGCTTACAGTTCTCATCATTTCCATCTATATGATGTTTCTGTTTATCGGAACCATTCTGCAGGGAAATCATGCTCTTTTCCGTCTTTTTGTCATTGCTGGCATGATTGCCCTCCCTGCAGCTGTTAGTACATTGTTCTATTTTTTTAATCCAGTTTCCATACGCTACCGCAATGTCGCGCTTACATGCTTTCTGATCATTTATGAAGTCAGCTGTTTATCCTCAAAACTTTTTGTCTATAATCTCTTTATGATTCCCATACTTGTCGCACTGTTAATGTACTTTGACCTGAAGCTGGAAATCTGCGCCGGTGTATTAAATATGGTCTGCTGTATTTTAAACGGTGTTTACTCTGTCCATGTGCTTGGAACCAACTCTCTTTCCGAAACCAATATGATCTTTGTGATCTGCTCCATTATTATTGTCATCAACACAATCACCTGCCTGGCGTCCCGCGTGGCCGTCCTGCACAACACAGAGGAACTCGCCGAACTGGAAGCCCACAAGAAAAAGCAGGAGGATATGATGAATTCCATCGTGACCGTCGGCACATCCGTCAATGAATCCACCCAGTCCATTCATGCACTGATCGAGGAGATGACAGAGGCAACCGGCTGCGTCAGCCAGGCAATGGGCGACATTACCGTAAGCATGGAGAGCACAGTCGGAAGCATTCAGGAACAGGCTTCCATGACCGGACGGATTCAGGACATCATTGCCGATACCGTGTCGATCGCAGACGCACTTACCAACATCTCCCAGTCTTCCGGTAAAAATGTAGCTACCGGGCAGACTCTCGTGAGCAGCATTGTCACCCAGACGGCGGAAGTAGAATCCGAGAATAAACTCGTCAAGGAAAATATGACTGCACTGCAGGCACACACGCAGGACATGTTAAAAATTATCAGCATTATCCAGCAGATTTCCGCACAGACCAATCTTCTCGCCTTGAACGCCACGATAGAAGCAGCGCGCGCAGGGGAAGCAGGCAGGGGGTTCGCTGTTGTCGCGGAGGAGATCCACATGCTCTCCGAGCAGACCAAACAGTCCACTGAAAATATTGAGGAAATCATCACAAAGCTGAATCAGAATGCCGGTGACACAATCGCCTCGATGGATCATGTCATGGACAAGATCGGCAATCAGGTCAGCATGATTCATGATATTGAAGAAAATTTCAGCGGCATCCGCTCCGGTCTGACCGGCCTCGAACAGAATGCCGCCGCCATCTCAGAGAAGACACGCATTTTAAGAGAAACCAACACCATGCTGGTCGATGAGACCAACACGCTCTCTTCGACCAGCGAGGAGATCAGTGCCTCCGCGGAGGAGACCAACGCGATGTGCACCGACAATGCCGAGCGCTTCAAGAGCGTCAACAATGTCATCGCGGAGCTTGCCGCCGAAGCCGGCAAAATGAACGGCTTTATCGAAGAGTACCACCGGCTGCACGACGTGGACACCAACGCCGAGACGGCAATCTCCCGGCCGGCGCTCCACACGGCATAAACCGGCGATTTCTAACCATGCCGTTCTCACATCGGCGATCGTCCGTGTCTTTCCATGCTTTGAACACACTATGGGGTGTGTTCGCACAGCAAAGACAATTTCAGGACTTTTGTGCAGCGCCTGGCACACCGATGAACAAAATATAAGGAATTGTCGCAATAAGTATAGAGTTCTTTTGAGTGATAAGTAATATTACAGAAATACCAGAGAACAAAAAAGTTTCAGAATAAACAGACGGTGGAAAATTCTTTGAAGCAAAATTCACGTATTTCTTCCATGCCGTGGCTGGCATCCCATTCCGTGTCTTGGCCACGTTTGGACACTCACGGATTGTGTCCGACAAGCCGCAGACAATGAGCGGACTTTCTGGTGTCCCTAATGGCACCTCTTCACAGACAATATAAAACCGCGCGAACCGAACTCGCCGGCATCTGCTATTGAAAATAGGGCAGATGCCGACTCAGACAGCGGCTTCGCGCGGTTATGTTTTGTTC
>JABLTO010018472.1_pt1 | contig 36431 bp, 20 predicted proteins | sample 7160091 | NCBI WGS metagenome assembly JABLTO01 (sample SAMN14651225, study PRJNA627086) | human gut metagenome | isolation source: feces | host: Homo sapiens
CGGCGAGGCCGACATGGCGGTCGGCGACCGCATCTCCAACGGCTCCTACGGCGCGGAGAACGGGCGGCGCTTCCACGGCTTCGGCAACGACCTCGTCCGCTGGCTCATCCGCGTCCTCTACGGCTACTCCTTCGAGGACGTCATGACCGGCTACCGCGCCTTCTCGCGAGCCTTCGTCAAGACCATGCCCGTCATGTCGGAAGGCTTCCAGGTCGAGACCGAGATCTCGGTCTGGGCGGTCGACCGCCGCTGGCGCGTGGTGGACGTCCCCGTCGACTACCGCGACCGCCCCGAGGGATCGGAGAGCAAGCTGTCGACCTACTCCGACGGCATGCTCGTGCTCGCCGCCATCGCGAGCCTGTTCCGCGACTACCGCCCCATGGCGTTCTTCGGCTGGGTGTCCGTGGTCCTCGTCGCGCTCGGGCTGGTCGCCGGCGTCCCGGTCATCGCCGAGTACCTCGACACGAGCTACGTCTCCAAGCTTCCCTCGGCGGTCCTCGCCGTGGCGCTCATGCTGTGCGCCGCGCTCTCGTTTGCCGCCGGCACCATCCTGGACTCCGTGGCGCGCGCCAACCGCCGCCGCTGGGAGCTCGAGGTCTATCGCGTGATGGGGGAGTGAGGGGACATTCATCCAGGTACGACAGACTTCGTTTTCTATTTACATCGAACATATGTTCGCTTATAATTGGGCTATATAAACGACGCTTTGATACGGATGGTGTCATCATGAGTGAAAGCAGCCCAAATCGCCAAATAATCTTGTTTGATTCTTCTGACGGTGAGGTGTCACTTGACGTCACCGTTGATGTTGAGAGCGAGGATGTCTGGCTTAACCGCCAGCAGATGTCATTGCTGTTCGGCCGGGATATCAAGACCATTGGCAAGCACATTGGCAATGCCCTTAAGGAGGAGCTCTCCAACACGCCTAATTCAACTGTCGCAAAATTTGCGACAGTTCAAAATGAGGGCAATCGTCAGGTTGAGCGTCAGGTCGAGTACTACAATCTCGACGTAATTATCTCCGTAGGGTATCGCGTGAAGTCCCAGCGTGGTGTTGAGTTCCGCCGTTGGGCGACCGGCGTCCTGCGTCGCTATGTCATGGATGGTATTGCTGAGAACAAGCGCCGCCTACAGCAGCTTTCCCAAGCGGTCCAGGTCATTAGACGGCTGCCTGGTGGGCTTGAGAGCGCACAGATTCTCGATATCGTGCAGGCCTATGCGCTGGCTCTGGATTTACTGGACGACTACGACCATCAACGCATCGATCGTCCCGCTGGGGAGCACCCTATCTATGTGCTTGGCTACGAGGAATGCATGAACCTCATCCGGTCGATGAGGTTCGCGAGGGAAAGCGACATCTTCGGCGTTGAGAAGGACGACTCGTTCAGAAGCAGTATCGCCGCAATCTATCAGTCCTTCGATGGCAAGGATCTCTATCCGTCCATTCAGGAGAAAGCTGCAAACTTGCTGTACTTCGTGGTCAAGAACCACTCATTTCACGATGGCAATAAACGCATCGCAGCATGTCTGTTTCTCTATTTCCTTGACAGGAATGGCATTCTGTTCGTTGATGGAGTAAAGGCCGTGGATGACAGCACGCTTGTTGCGATGACCATCATGATTGCCGAATCCCGGCCCGATGAGAAGGAGGCGATGGTCTCCCTGGTGATGAATTTCATCGCACTGGGATAGGCAACATCGCCAAGAGTGAGGGACATCCTGTCCGCCGGCCCCTACAGTCCGTACCAGCTGATGCCCTCGTCCTGCCAGCCGATGCCGACGAGCTGCCAATGCTCGTCGATGCTCGTCGTGTAGTTGTGTGATCCGGCGGCCGCGTTGGGGTTGTACTGGCGGTAGAGCGGCACGCGCTGCTGGTCGTCCGAATACCAACCGATGCCCTCGTCAGCCCAGCCTGCCGCGAGCAGCGCGTCGCGTTCGATCGTGCTCGTCGTGTAGTGGTGATCGCCGGCATTGGCGTTGTAGAGTCGGTACACCGGCGTGTTCGAACGCTCCGGTGCCGTCCAGCCAGAACCCTCGTAGTTCCAACCGGCGTTTACGAGCATGTCGCGCTCGGCTGCGCTGGCCGTGTAGAAGTGCTCGCCGCTGTGGGGGTTATAGAGGCGCTGCATGGATACGCTCGCATCGGATTCCGACGGCTTTGATGCCGATTCGGTAATCGCGAAGTTCGCCGTCGTCGTTCCTGCGTAGTTGCCCGTTCCCGTGATGGTCACGTTCGCGGTGCCCACGTTAACGTTATTCGCGTAGCTTAGCGTGTAATCGCGGCCATCCACGAGCTCCCCAAAGCCGCCGAGCGTGATGGTCGGGCTCGGCGTGAGGGCGCTGCCCGTGTGCGTCTGCGCCGCGATGCTCACGGTGGCGTCCGCGAGCGAGCGCGGTCTGATGCTGAAGCTGCCAGTCGTCTTGCCTGCGTATTTGCCCTTGCCGGCGAGTGTCACCGTGCCCGTGCCGGCATTCACGTTGTTCGAGTAGCCCTCGATTGCGTAATCCGTGCCCTCCTTGAGGACGTTACCGTTGTCGCGGACGGTGACGGCTGGCGTCTGCGCCGCTCCCGAATAGGTGACGCTGCTCACCGATACGGAGCAGGATGCGAGGGAGGAGGTGATCTCGAATCGCGCCTCCTTGGAGCCTCGGTAGTTGCCGCGTCCCTCGATGACGGCGGTGGCATCGCCCGTATAGAGGTTGTTGTAATAGCTCACGCGGTAGTCAGTACCCTTGACGAGCGTCTTCCCGTCGATCTTCACGGTCGGATCCGGCGTGACGGCCTTGCCGGTGTAGGGCTGCGATGCGATGCTCACCGTGGCCGACGAGATGTCTTTCCTGTTGATGGTGAAGCTGCAGTCGCGCCAGTCGGTGGCCCCGGTAAAGTTGCCCTTGCCCACGACGCGCAGCTGCGCCGTTCCCGCATCCACATTGCCCTGGTATTCGTAGACGAAGTCCCTGTTGGCCTCGAGGTCGCCAAAGCCGTAGAGGTAGACGTAGGGCGTGGGTGTCGCCGCGTTGCCGGTGTAGGTGTACGAGTCAACGGGGCCGATGGCAGCATACGCAAGGTTAACGGGCGTGATCTTGAAGCTCGTGGTGACTTCGCCCTGGATTCCCTTGAGACCCTTGATGGTGACCGTTGCTGTGCCCGCGTTTACGTTGTTCGAAAACTCGACGGAGTAGTTCTCGTTGCGAACGAGCGTCACGCCAGTGCTCGCCACGGTGATGCCGGGCTCGATGGCGCTTCCGGTATAAGGCTGGTCGGGAATGGCCGAGACCATCTCCGGCAGGATGACCATGACGATGGTGAACGTGAGCGTCACCGTGCCCGTGCAATTGCCCTTGCCGGTGATGACGGCCGTTGCGGTGCCGGTACCGGTATTGTCGCTATAGGTGACGGTGAAGTCGCGGTTGACGACAAGCTCGATGTCTCCCGCCTTGATGACGGGAACCGGGGTGACAGCCCCGCCCCTCCAAGGCTGTTCGCCAATGGGCTCGATAGTCGCGTCTTCCAGTCGGATGGGTGTGATGTCGAAGGCCTTCGTGATTGTGCCCGTATAGTTGCCCTTGCCGGTGATGGTGATGCGTGCGGTGCCGGCATTTAGGTTGTCGGCATAGGCAATGTCGTATGCGTCGGTCCCCAGCACCTTGCCGTCAAGCGTGACGGTGACCGTCGGCTTGATTTCGGTCCCGTTGAAGGCGTAGGAGCTCTCCACGCCAGAGACGGTTGCAGCGCTTATGTCGAGGGGCGCAATCGTGAAGTTCTTGGTCTGCGTACCCGCGTAGTTGCCCATGCCCGTGACGGTGATGCTGGCAGTGCCGGCATTCACGTTGTTGGCGTAGGAAAGCGTGTAATCGGTGCCCTTGACGAGCGTCTTGCCGTTGATGATGACGCCCGGCTCGGGCGCGATGGCGCTTCCGGTGTAGGCTGCATCGGGAATATCGCCTATCGTTGCGCCGGCAATGTCGATGGGCGTGATGTCGAAGAGGAGCCAACCAGACGAACCCTTGAAGTTGCCCATGCCGACGACATGTACCTTGCCGGACCCAGCGTTGACGTTGTCCTCGTACTCGTAGGTGAAGTCGGTACCCTCGACAAGCGCGCCAAAGCCCGCGAGCGTGACGGTGGGCGTGGGCTCGTGCGCCTCGCCGGTGTAGGGGAGCGGCGCTATCGAGCTGAGCGTGGCCGGGAAGATGTCCGCCTTGCCGATGGCGAAGGTGCCGCTCGCGGTGCCGGCGGCATTTCCGATGCCCGTGATGGTGACGGTTGCTTCGCCGATTTCGACGTTATCGCTATAGCTTACGGTGTAGTCGACGCCTTCGATGAGTTCGGTGCCACTCATGGACACGAGGGGCTTGGGCTCGACTTCATGACCGGTATAGGCATGCTCGCCGGGGACCGTCACGGTGGCTTTCGAGATGTCGAGGGGCATGACCGTGTAGGTCTTGCTAATGGAGACGCCCTCTATGGGATTGCCGTCTACGCCCTTAAACGTGGCTGTGACCGTGGCAGAACCCGGCTTCTGGCCGACGAGCGAGACGGTCTGCGTATCAGGATCGACTGTCATCTCGATGGTGTCGGAGTTATCGATGCTCCATTCCCATTGCTCGGTCGAGCCGTAGGTTTCCCAACCCGTCCCGTCGCCATACTCGATGGCGACGGCCTGACGGTTTTTGTACTCGATGTTCTCGCTACCGCCAAGCTGGGCACTGACGACCTGGAGGACGTGGTAGGCGTTGATCTCGCCATAGCCGGTCTCACGGTCCCAGCCGGGGTCGTCAATGTCTGTGGCCGTGGCATAGATGAGGTCGATTACCTGATCGGCGGTGAGAGCGGGGTTTTCCGTGAAGAGCAGGGAGGCGATACCGGAAACGTAGGGTGCGGCCATGGAAGTACCGCTTTTGGATCCGTAAGATCCGGCAGAGTTCAGGGTACTGCGGATTTTCGTGCCCGGTGCACTGATGTTCTTGATGTGGGTATTGTCGACGTTGTAGTTCGAGCCGGCAGAGCGCCCGACCACATTATTCGTGGTGGTCCATCCATAGTTTTGCTCGAGGTTGATAACCGTGAGACAAGACTCGTAATCGCCGGGATAGCCGACGAAGGGAACCGGTACATCGGTTCCTGCATTGCCGGCTGCCGTGACGGTAAGGATGCTGTCGTGGTGGGTTTCGTTGCGATTGGAATCGACCCAGACGCCGTTACGGGCCTGCTTGATCTTCGTCGTCAGTACGTCATCATCCACGAAATTGACGCTGTGCTTGCCGCCAAGGCTCATGTTGATGACGCGGACGTTGTAGTACTCGGCATTGGTTTTGGAGCTGTCCTCGGTTGATTGCTGGAAGAGCCAGGTGTACGCCTGTGCCAAGGTGGTCGACGCGAATGAGTGCCTGTCTTCGCCTGTACCACCGTTGGTGGCGTTGATTATGACGAGACCGGCGTTATACGAGACGCCGGCAACACCAACGCCGTTATTCGTTCTGGCAGAGACGATTCCGGCCACATGCGTGCCATGGCTGTTGGTGTCGGCGACGGCGGCGGCACCGGTCTGGTTGGTTTTCGCGTTGTAGGAAGCGAGGATGTTGTCCTTCAGGTCGATATGCCCGATTGTGCATCCCGTGTCGATGACGGCGACGGAAACGCGGTTTGCGCGGGCCGTGCCCTCGGCGGTCTCGCCTGCCTTGGCGATGCCCCAGGCCTTGTAGGCATCCAGGGAGTCAAGCGCCCACTGGTTTCCGCGGTCGGGGTCGTTGATGGTGACGGTCGCGCTGGGCTCGATGTTCGTCAGTGCGCCTGCCTCAGCTTCTGCAGGCAAATCGCCTTCGGCAATTTCGTAGAGGTAGTTGGGCTGGGCTGCTAGCCCCGATGCTTTGAGTGTTGCGACGGAGTCTTCCACGGTGGCGCCATCGACGAGCGCGACCCTGACGAAGCCGTTGTCGAGGTTCTGGTCCGAGACGTCCTTTGTTGCGGCAAAGTCATACGAGGCGAGGGTCTGGTTGATGCTGTCGGCGTTCGTGCCGGGATCGAAGGAAAGCACGAGCTCGTCGTGGACATAGCCAAGCTCAATATCGCGGGCGATATCCTCGTCACTGCGAGTCTCTTCCGACTGCGATTGATCTTCGGAGGACGCTTGCTGGTCATCGGCTGCGATGGACTCGGTGGCTACAGGAGGCTCCTGCTGGGGTCCTGATTCCCTGATGAGGAGGAAGCCGCCAACCGCGCATAGCAAGACCGCGGCAAGGCATGAGGAGAGAACCGCGCGCATGCGACTACGCACGCGGGAATTCGTGCTGTTGGTGTGAGCTCCGGTTTTCACGCTGCGATTATATCTCCGCAAAGCGCGTTTCCGCAGCAAGAGAGTCACATTTGGCGGGAAAACGGCAGCTAAATGTAACCTTTTCCGTGTTTATCGGCGCGCAGCAGACGCTGATGCGACTCTCTTGCACAAAATGTTCACAGTTGCCCTACAGGGTCTACATGCCGTACCAGCCGACACCCTCGTCGTTCCACCCGACGCTGATGAGATGGTCGCGCTCCACCGTGCTCGTGGTGTAGTTATGCGAACCTGCGATGGCATTGGGGTTGTACTGGCGATACAGCGGCACAGCCTTCGCGTCATCGGAATACCAGCCGATGCCCTCGTCATTCCAGCCCACAGAAATGAGATGGTCGCGTTCTACGACGCTCGTGGTGTAATGGTGGTCACCGGCATTGGCGTTGTAGAGACGATATACCGGTGAGCTGGAGTTTTCCGGGGCGGTCCAGCCGGTGCCCTCGTCGTTCCAGCCGACGCTGGTGAGGTGATCGCGCTCCACGACGCTGGCGGTGTAGAAGTGCTCGCCGGAATTGGGGTTGTAGAGGCGGAACATGATCTTGGTGCCGGGGGCTCCCGGGTTGCCGTCTTCGATATCAGTGATGGGTCCTTGCTGGACGGTTATGGGGAGTTGGACACTGATCTTTGGGTTGGAATCGAGCTTGGCGACGATGGTGACCTGGCCCACCTGCTTGGCGGTCAGCTTGCCATCCGCGGTGATGGTCGCATCGGCGGAGTTCGCGCCAAGTTCAAAGCTCCACGTGCCGTCGATGCTGCAGTCGACCTTGTATTGGGCGATATAGTTCGATTGGACCGTACCGGGCCCCGTGATTCTGCCATCGTAGACGGCAATGGTCTTCTTGAGCGACTTGTTTCCCGACTTCACGCTAATGGTCGTGTATCCCGCCTTGAGTCCTCGCACAAGTCCGCTGCTGGAAACCGTCGCAACGGAGGTGTCGCTTGAGGTCCAGTCGCTTGCCGCGGGACAGTTCAGGCTAATCGTGCTGTTTATGTACACCGAGTCTGGACCCGTGACGTCTGCCACGCCCTTGGCGAGCTGGACGGCGTTGTAGGCGTTGATTTTTCCATACCCGGTGAAGCTGTCGAAGCCAGGCGTGTTGATGTCGTCGGCAGCCGAACAGAGGATGTTCTTGACGCTGGCGGCACTCAGCTGAGGATTGGCGACAAAGGCGAGCGCGGCGACACCCGATACGCAGGGAGCGGCCATGGACGTTCCGGTTTTGGTGCCGTAGCCCCCGTTGTTCGTGGTGGTGTAGATCCTCGTGCCCGGGGCTGAGAGTTGCTTGGATTGGGCGCCGGGCGTGTTGTAATTCGATTGCTCGTTGCGCAAGATTGATCCGTTGTCTTTTCGCTCGAGGTTTATGACGCCGATCACGTTGTCGGAGAAGTCACACGGGTAGCAACGGTAGGGAAGCGTGCCGTCTTGATTGCCCGCCGCACTCACGGTGAGGATGTCGTGGGTGGTGTAGGCCTCGTCGATTTTGCGCATGACGGCCATGTCATTTTCGCCGAGGCTGCCCGTGCGCTTGCTGCCCAGGCTCATGTTCACGACGCGGATTTTGGTGTCTCCGAGCTTCTTGTTGGCGATGACGTTCTCGTAGGCTTTGAGGATGTCGGTCGATTCGGCGACGAACTCGTTGCCCTGCTTGTGCAGCGCTCTGACAATGTAGAGTCCTGCGTTGTATGAGACGCCGGCAACGCCAATGTTGTTATTCGCCTCTGCGGCGATGATGCCGGCGACTGGCGTGCCGTGATTCTGGTCGTCGGTAACGTTCGTGCCGCCCGTACGCGTGTCGTAGGCGCCGACGATGTTGTTCTTGAGGTCAGGATGGTCGACCATGCAGCCGGAGTCGATGATCGCGACGGCAACGGGACGCGGTGCACTGGCGTTGACCCTTCCCTTCGCGATGTCCCAGGCATCATAGGCGCGGATGATGTTGAGGCCCCATTGCTCGCCCGAGCTCGGGTCATTGAGATGCGTTGCCTGGGCCGTCAACGAGGAATCCGCATCAGCTGCCGTGACAATGTCGGTTTCCTCATCGTCCAGCGCAAGCGCATAGTATTTGAAGTTGGGTTGAGCTTCGATGCCTTGGGCATACAGGAGATCTGCCACCTCGCCGGAGCTGGCGCTGCCCTCGTAGGTGAACTTGACGAAGCCGAACTCGGCATCGCTTGCATCAACCGAGACGTTTGCCGTGGAGTCAAGCGCATCGACTTGCGATGCTATGCGTTCGATGTCCTGTGTATCGTCAATGGAGACGATGACGGTGTTTGACGCATATTCGTCTTCAGGCAAGGAGGCGTAGGAGGTCGTCTCCGGCTTCGTGTCGTTGGCAGGGGTGCTGTTCGATGTTGCCGCAGTGCCGTCCGGCGCGAGGACTTGCTCCGTGCCTTGGGATGAGGAGGCGGTGTCGGTTGCGTCATGCGCAGGCATGTCCGTGGTCATTGTGCCGAAGCTCAATGCAAAGACGAGCATGGTCGCAACGCACGTGGAGGAAATCGCTCCCAGGCGTGCCCAGATGCGGCGCCTCGAGGCCTTCTTGCTATGCTGTGCTTTTCTCATACTCCATACCATCCGATTCCTTCGTCATGCCATCCGATGCCGATGAGCATGTCGGTTTCCTCTTTGCTCGTAGTGTAGTTGTGCGACCCTGCGATTGCGTTTGGATTGTACTGGCGGAACAGGGGCACGCGTTGAGAGTCGTCAGAATACCACCCTATGCCCTCGTCATTCCAGCCCACGCTCACCAGGTAATCGCGCTCGACGACGCTCGTGGTGTAGTGATGGTCGCCGGCGTTGGCGTTGTAGAGCCGGTATACGGGCGTGTTGGATTGAGTCGGGGCGGTCCATCCCGCACCTTCGTAGTTCCAGCCCACGCCGACGAGGTGGTCGCGCTCGACTTCGCTGGCGGTGTAGAAGTGCTCGCCGCTGTTGGGGTTGTAAAGGCGGTGCATGACCGTTGTTGCAATTTCGGGAGTGGTTGGATCTGGGTCTGGTGTAGGTGTGGGCTCCGGCGTCGGATCGGGCGTTGGAGTCGGGTCGGGTTTGGGGGTTGGCGTCGGATCGGGTGTCGGCGAGGGAGTCGGATCAGGTTTTGGCGTTGGCGTTGGATCCGGGTCCGGCGTCGGCGTGGGGTCAGGTTTCGGATCGGGCGCGGGAGTGGGGTCCTGCGCCTTCACGATGGTGAATCTTGCGGTCTTCGTGCCTGTGTAGTTGCCCATTCCCTTGATGGTGATAGTGGCAGTTCCCACGTTGACGTTATTGGCGTAGGCGATTGTGTAGTCCGTTCCTGCCACGAGTTTCTTCGTACCCAGGGTTACTACGGGCTGCGGCGTGATTGCCCTGCCCGTATAGGTTTGCGCCGGTATTGAGGAAACCGTCGCGTTTGCTATGTCTTGTTTGGACACCGGCGGATCAGGCGTAGGGTCCGTATTGCTGTATGAGACGCTGAAGTTCAAAGCATCGTCGCTATATTCGGCAAGAAGCTTAACATTTGGATTGCCCCAGTCCTCCTTGCCAAGCTGGTAGGCTACAAGTGCGTAGATAATTTCCTTGAAATTGGGTGGCCAGGAGATGTTTTCCGTAGGTAATGGTAGCGAGAAGCTTGTTTCTTGTGCTGCAAGGTGGGCCTTCACGCTGTAAGTGCCGGAGGCATCTTCAACATAGGGCTTAGTAAATTTAGATATTTCGCGCGATTGAATGAAAAAGTTGTCCTCATAAGAATCTGCATCAAAAGGAGCTCGCGAATTATATGAGATGGCATAGGCACCATCCCATCCTTTGTGGACGGTACGCATCAATGAGGTGGGAAGTGCAAAGTAAAGACGCCTCATGTCAATGCCGTTATAGGAGGCGTAGCTGGAATCATTCCACGTGGTGTCTACGTTGTACCATTTGCCATCGAGTTTTACGCCAGTCCAAATATGCGCATCGCCGAAACTGTCTACGCGACGTGTTTCTATCCCAACTTTATTGAGCAGCAACGTATAAGCTTCGTGATATCCCTCGCAAGTAGCCAAACCACGTCCAAAGACGCCTTCAGCGTCCATATACGTGTATGAGTTGTCATATGCCGTGTTGTCTATGATCCAGTCGTTAAACCAAAGAGCATGAGCGTACTCACTTGTATTACCGGCGGCAGCGCAGGCTTCCTGGCATTGCTTGGCGACTCTTGAAACGGTCGCGTCAATTGTCTCGAACCCCTCGGATTCAGCAATGGAAAACTCTATTTGAAATCGAGTGATATTACTGAGTTTTTTTGTTCCATCGCCGTTATCCTCATACTCCATGGCATTGAAATCGAGGCGATATGTTCCAGCACTGTAGAGACATTCTTCGAAGTAGTTTGTAGTGGAATACCTGTTGAAAGGTGATTTACTAATGTCGATGACGTCATTCCAGACCCCGTCTTTTTTGATGCAGAATGAGTAAAGACGAAACATGAGAGGATTGGTGTTTCCCATTACGTTATAAGTGAATCTTGTTTTTTGGCCTTTTACAAAATTGCTGTCATAGGTGACAGTTGCAGAAAGGGGAGCCTGCCCCTCTTGGGCATTGCTCACCGTTATGACTTTTGCGGAAGTGGTTACATTTCCGTTGTTTGCAACTTCGGCGCTAACTCCAGTCTGACCTTCCGCCTTTGGCGTAGTGAATGTCAATACGGGAGTCATTACGAGCAGAAGTGAAAGCGCAAAGGACATGAGTACTCGACCCATTTTGCGAGAAAGCAGCGAGGTAGCTTGGGCGTAAGGTGTCGTGGAAGATATTCGGGTGCAAGAGGTACGGTAATTTGTATGCATAGTCGACATTGCATCCTCCCATGAGAAGGAAAACGTAATCCGGCTTTTCGCAAGTATACGTACGTGATATGCAAAATCGCATTACAGCTTTAAAACAACAGGTGAACTGCATGATTTCATCGATGTCGAAAACGCTCGATTGTGGTGCAGGACGAGAGAGCAGCTGACGAAGAATCACGTTCGTGGTACAGCTCCCGTTATGCATATGTACGAAACGTACCCCAAACAAGCGATGCCTCTCGGCAAGGCCGTTTGTGTCGATTTTCTGATGAGGCTCAGGGCGCAGAAAACGCCTTTCGGATGAGAGCAATTTTGTGCGCTCATGAAAAAGCACATGGTAGCTAAGGCATGTGACTGCGAGATTACCGTTTGGTAACTACCCGTTGCGTATTTGTGAAGGGAAAAGGACGGGCATTTTCATGTGCTATATTGGGCGGACGTTAAGTTCAGGAAGAAGGAGATGTGATTCATGAACGAAATGGTAAAGAGTCATAGTTCGCGCAAGAACATCCTTGCCACGTTGGCAAGCCTGCTTGCGTGCTTCGCGCTTGTCATGGCGCTTGTCCCCTTGCAGGCAATTGCCGCTGAGGGCGACGCAAATACAGGTGATAACACCGAGGTAACCAATCCCACCACTCCTGGTGAGGGCGAGGACGGTGACGGTGCAACCGACCCCACGCCTGGTGAGGGCGATGAGCCCACTGAGCCTGTCGAGGTCGCCGTTCCCACGGCCGCAAAGAATCTGACCTACACGGGCGAGGCCCAGAAGCTTCTCCCGCAGAACAAGGGCTACACGGTCGAGCTGGTGCTCGATGAAGAGCAGAACCCCGGCGACGATCAGCAGCCTGGCGACGACCAGAATCCTGACGAGGGCACCCAGGCCCAGGCCGAGGGCGATGCTACCGAGGGTGACAACACCGAGGGCGACAACACCGAGGGCGATGAGCCTGAGGCTCCCAAGCAGAAGATTGACCTTGAGACCGACAAGGACAATGTCCTCGCGACCGATGCCGGTACGTACAACCTCAAGGTGACTCTGAACAAGGGCTACGTCTGGGATGGCGGCGGCACCAATGACAAGACCTTCGAGGTCACCATTGCCCAGGCTGACATCAACAAGGCCACGACCGCGACCGTCTCGAACGTGACCTTCATGGGCGAGCCCGTCGAGCCTGAGGTTACCGTTACCATGGCCAATGGCACCAAGCTCGTTGAGGACACCGACTACACGCTCGAGTATGTTGACAATGACCAGGTCGGTACCGCCACGGTCATCATCAATGGCAAGGGTAACTTCATGGGCACCAAGGTCGCTCGTTTCCAGATCGGTGAGCACCAGGTTATGTATCGCGTCTACAACCCCAACTCTGGTGAGCACTTCTATACCGCAAGCACGGTTGAGCGCGATCATCTGATCGAGGTCGGCTGGAAGAACGAGGACATCGGCTGGTACGCTCCCGAGAAGTCCGATGCTCCGGTGTTCCGTCTGTATAACCCTAACGCGGGCGAGCATCACTTCACCATGAGCGCTGTCGAGCGCGACGCGCTTGTCAAGGAAGGCTGGAACGACGAGGGCATCGGTTGGTACTCCGACGAGGCTCAGACCGTCAAGGTTCTGCGTCAGTACAACCCCAACGCATATGCCAACAACCACAACTACACCACGAGCCAGTACGAGTTCGACCACAACATCTCGCTTGGCTGGCAGGATGAGGGCATTGCCTGGTACGCTGCTGCTGAGGGCGGCGCTGACGAAAGCGACAAGTAACCTGGCGATTCCATATTTGATGCAGTAGACATTCAGACGGGAAGGCACCAACCATGACCAAACGCAGCATCGTCTTTCTACCGATTCGCCTACTGCTCGTAACAGCACTTCTGATAGCGGCTCTTCCGGCCCTGTTCGTGCAAAGCGCATTTGCCGAGCGGGTGGAAGGGCCGCTTCGTGCTGACCCGCAGGCGTACGAGCATGTCGACGATGACGTGCTCTATGCCCAAGGTGAGGGCGGGTTTGCCGATGGAGATATGATTGCCCAGGCCCAGGGCGGTTCGAATATCGTCAACCTTGGCATTACCTTGGATCAGATGATTCGGATGTGCATGGCCAATGACCAATATGGTAATTCCTATGCCCGCTTTCAGTCTGCTCTTGATCCCAACAACTGCGACCTCACCGTTTTCGCAGATCTCAGGACATCCTCTGGACTAACTGCTGCTCAAATTGATGCCTTCATTCTCTCGACGGCCAAGGGACGTCAAGGCAAGCTTGTCGGCATGGGTTCGGCCTTTGTTCAGGCAGAGCAGACATACCATATCAGCGCAGCGTATCTCGTGGCTCATGCGATTCTCGAGACTGGTTGGGGCACCTCTACTCTTGCCATGGGCCAGGATCATCAGGGGACCATCTACTATAATTTCTTCGGCATAGGTGCCTACGACGGTGTTGCCGATAGCGCTGGCCTGAGCATGGCGGTTAATCAGGGCTGGACAACGCCTACTTCTGCTGTACTCGGGGGCGCTCAGTGGATTTACGAACATTACATTTACGCCAAACAATATGCGCAGCCCACGCTTTATGCCATGAAGTGGGATTATGCGCAGGCAGACGCCAAGGGTACCTGCTGGCATCAGTACTGCACGCTGCCATCTAATGATACGCCGTGGCACGAGCAGATCGCCAAGCTCATGGACCAGGCCTATACCCATGCTGGATTCGATCCCACCTACAACTATATTCTTCCCCTCTATAAGGGGTGGAGCGTTCCCGACACCAACACCCGCGCCATGTTCCGCATGTATAACCCCAATTCCGGGGAGCACTTCTACACTTCGAGCATCGTCGAGCGCGAGACCCTTGATTCCGCAGGTTGGACCTATGAGGGCGTTGGCTGGAATTCGCCCAAGACGAGTAAGTCGCCCGTGTATCGCCTCTACAACGAAATCGGCGGCGAGCATCACTACACCCTGAGCGCTTTCGAGCGCGACGCGCTTGTCAAGGAAGGTTGGAATGACGAGGGCATCGGTTGGTACTCCGATGATGCGAAGGGCATTCCGCTGTATCGTCAGTACAATCCCAATGCCTACGCAAACAACCACAACTACACGGCCAGCGAGTACGAGTTCGATCACAACATCTCGCTCGGTTGGCTTGACGAGGGGATTGCCTGGTACGGCATCTAGCCCTAGTCTATGCATTCGATGAATATAGGTGCTGACAAATCGCTTTCGATTCGCGCGAACATGATTTGGAACGCCGCGGGTTCGCTTGTCTATATGGCGGCGCAGTGGCTGATCACGGTTCTCGTCGTGCGCTTGTCAACGGGCTATGATGCCGCGGGGCTGCTTGCTCTCGGTATGGCCGTTTCGAACATCTTCTCGCCTATCGGCTACTACAAGATTCGCACCTATCAGGTCTCCGATCTGGACGAGGAATTCACCTTTGCGCAGTATCTTGGCTTCAGGATCATCACAGTTGCCCTGGCCATTGGCGTCATGTTCGTTTACTGCTTCCTGACTTGCCCAGCTAGCGCATGGTTGACGGTCATCTTATACGGCTTCTTCTCGCTCGGCCCCGTGTTCGTGGATGTGTTGCATGGCGAGGAGCAGCGCGAGTCGCGCATGGACGTCATCGGCATCTCGTTCATCCTGCGCGGCATTCTCTTGCTTGTCGCATTCATCGCGGGCATGGTGTTCTTCAACTCCCTCGACATTGCGCTCGTCCTCATGACGGTGAGCACCTATCTCGTCATCGCGCTCTTCGATGGTACGGCCTTCCTGAAGGTCACGCACAAGCCGCTTAAGCCGGCTTTCGACTTCGTGGCGATACGCACGCTCTTCGTGAAATGCCTGCCACTCGTCGTGGCGTCCTTTTTCTGCTGGGCTGTCCCCGCCATTCCGCGACAGGCGCTCAACGACGTGATGGGGGAGTGGTTCCTGGGCATCTACTCCTCGGTTGCCGCGCCCGTGCTTATCGTGCAGATGTGCGCGCAATACATCTATGCGCCGCTTCTGACGCGTTTCGCCGAGTACCTCAAGGCAGGCGACATGCGTGGTTTCCTGAGACTTGTCTTCAAGGTCTCGATAGCCATCTTCGCGCTTGCGCTCGTCTTCGGATTGCTCTTCGCGCTCGTGGGCGAGCCCGTGCTCGTGCTCATCTTTGGCTCGAGCATCGCACCTTACGCGTACCTGATCGTGCCACTCGTGCTTTGCACGGTCATGACCGCCTATGTCTGGTTCTTGGGTGACGTACTCATCACGATGCGGCGCAATCGGGAGAATCTTGCCGGCTACGCCATCTCGTTCGTGCTTATTCTCGCGAGCATGTACCCCATGATCTATGCATTCGAGATGAACGGCGTAAGCTTCGCCATCATGCTCGCATACGGCGCGTCGATTCTGTTCTTTCTCGGATGCATGCTGCTTGACGCGAAAAAGCGCTCGATTGCACTTGGCGAGTAAGCGCGGCGCTTCGCACCATTACCAGCAGACAAGACCCTTCTTGAACCCTTCCGTGCAGTAATGCTTGTAGTAAGCGGCAAGGTCATCGCCAAACTTCTCTTTGAGCTCTGGATTGTTGTTCATGTAGGCCTGCACGTCAAAGTTGCGCGCCGTTTTTCCGCTGTACTTCTCGTCATGAATGCCAATCGTGGCAAAGTGCTCCAATGCCCTGCCCGAGGTGGTGATTCCGAGCTTTCTGAGCTCGGGGTTTTGCTCGAGATAGTATTGGTAGTCGAACACGTAGCCATAATCGAACCCGTTGTACCAACGGGTCGTGCGCGCCTGCTGACCAAGAGTCGCGCTGCCGAGCAGCCTGACGTTCTCGTCAAACCAATCCAGACGCCATCCGAGCCATTTCTGGAAGAACTCGACGTTGAGCTTCCAGGTCCCGAAGGGCTCGGCTTGGAAGGTGAACGAAGTGACGCCGAAGGGGATTTCGTTCATGCGCTGCGAGGCAACAATGGTCTTGGCGTAGTTGCTTATGGAATGGAGCTTGCCTGCCGGACCCACTGCATTCTCGTCGCCAAGCACGACCTTCTGCACAAGATCGCGGAACGTGTCTTCGTATATCTCCTGAATGCGCTTCTTGACCTGGTTGCTCATGATGGTGTTATGCAAGGTGAGGTAGTAACCCCAGTAGCTGCTCTGGATGGAGTCGTGTGCGTCGATGCGCGTGCCCATACCTGCGTCGAAGTCCCATACCGGGCCGGATTGAACGACCTTGCTGTCCTTATCCAGGTAGAAATAGGTCGAGCTCGTGTAGGTGTCGTTGTTCTTGAGAAATTCCTCGAGCAGGTACATCTTTGCGAAGGAATCAAGATTGAAGGCAAAGCTGCCGTCGGAGAGTGCGGAGCCATCGGCAAGCTTGTCGGCATAGAGGTTGTCGAGCGCCTCCTGGATTGCCTCGCTGATGTAGGCAACGGCGTTTTTCGACGCATATTCCGGGCTTTTGAGCACGAAGTGAACGACGGCTCCATCTCCGGGCCAGATGGCCGTGAACCAGCATTTCTCCGCAGCGTAGTATCCATTGTCAAGCTCGAGCAGATAGCCTCCCTCGATGTTGGAGGGATCCTTGACGCCCACGACGTATTGGAACTCGTTGCCGTATTTGTTCGTGGTCTTCTTGGTGGGCAGCACGTCGAGGTCGGTGCCGAGGTTGGCATTCTCTATGGCCTCTTCCAAGTCGAAGATGTCCACGCGTCCGGGCTTGATTTCGATCTTCTCGGCAAGGAGGTAGCTGCCGCGGTATTCGCCATCGTAGTAGAGGTCGATGGGGCGCACGTCGACCGTCGCCAAGCCAAGCTCGGCTGCGAGGTTAAAGGCGACGCTGCTGTGCAGCAGGGTCGCGTCAGCGCTATTGGCCAGGAGGATCCATTTCTTGGCAGGGGCGTCCGTGCCGATGAGGTCTGCCTTGGAGCTAAGCGAAATCTGGTACGGCTTCTTGACGCCATTGCCCCAGGTTGAGTTGCCGCGTCCCTTGATGGAAGAAAGCGTCTTCTTGTCGCCGAAGGCGTCCTTGTCGTAGATGACGCTGCCATCTGAATCGACCATGTGCACGGCAACGCTGGCCTTGGCACTGTGGTCCGGGCTCGCTTCGATGAAGTCGCGGCCCTGCGAGGAGATGTCGTTGCTGTTGATGTAGATTGCGGGAACGTTTTCGGAGCGCATGACCGTAAGCGCGAAGGGCGTTGCGGTATTGCTGGTCTTGAACTTGAACGAAAGCGAGCCGTCAGGGTTCTTGCCTGGTCCCAGACTCAGCAAGTTGATTCCGTGCTCGGGATTGATGATGGAGAAGTCCTCGTTGCCAAGGTACAGGTTGACCTGCTCGGCCTTGCTCATATAGGCGCTCAGGTAGAGGTTATCGAGAGGCGCGTAGGAGGGGAGGAAGAGATAGGTCTCCTCGCCCTTGGCGTATGAGACGATCGTTTCGGGGACGGTCCCATTGGCAGCTGTGAAGGTGGCGGTGATATACGGAGCCTTTTCGATTACGTTGGGCTTTGTCGTCTCGACGGTCTTGGTGTCAGACGCAAGCGCGTACCAGGCGACGCCCTCGCCGTTCCAGCCCGCGTTGATGAGCGATGCGTTTTCGTGGTCGCTCGTCGTAAAGTTGTGGGCACCTGCGATGGCGTTGGGGTTGTATTGCCGGTGAACGGGAATACCCTCGGAGCCCAAGGCGGAGTACCAGCCAATGCCCTCGTCATTCCAGCCGACGCCTACAAGGTAATCACGCTCGTGGGCGGACAGCGTGTAATGATGGTCGCCCGCGTTGGGATTGTAGAGGCGAAAGACGGGTTCATCGCTTGTGGCGGGTGCCATCCAGCCGATACCCTCGTAGCTCCATCCGACACCTATCAAATGGTCGCGCTCGACCTCGCTGGCGGTGTAGAAGTGCTCGCCTGAGTTGGGGTTGTACAGACGATGCATGTCATGCTTGTCGATGGCGACGGTTTCGGTCACCGTCTCGGTCGTGCTCGTTTCCGCCTGGTTGCCCTCGACGGTTTCGGGTGCATCCTTTGCGGGGTCACTGGATTTTGCCATTACCTTGCCGTCGTCTTTGTCGTTCGGGTTTGCGGTGGCCGCATCGTCCGCCACCTCATCGCTGGCTGCCTCAACTGCGGGTTCGTTATGCGTCACGAACGCAACCTCGTTATCTGGTGCAGACGCGTCTTGTTCGATATCGATGACATCGGCGTAAGCAGGGGCTGTAATGAGAACAAAAGCGGCGGCAAAGGCCGCCGAAAACAGCTTCAAGCGCATGGGAATCCTCGCGTTTCAATCGATGTGAGGCCATTCTAGCGCGCTGCCTACGTTGCGCCAGAACCGTTTGGCAATCATCGAGCGAGTAGCACGCAGCTGTTCGGGAGCGGCGCTAGCCTTTCTGGGTCTCCAGGTCATGGGGAACGGCGGGCGCGTCTTCCTCGGCGTCTATGGCCTCGGCGCGGTTGTCGAAGGACTCGCCGGTTGCGGCATCGGTGTAGGTGATGAATCCGATGCCCTCCTCGAAGTGGAACACGATATCCTTGGTGTCCACGAGGTCGATATCGCGTACGGCGATCTTGCTGTCCTCCGCGGTGAGAAGAACCACGTCATAGCGTTGCGCGCCAGCTTGTTTCGTGAACGAGAGATCGATGCTGCTGCCGTTCTCGAAGACGAATCCGTCAAAGCTGTTCTCTGCCGTGTAGCTCGCATCACCTGCCGGCTTGATGCGCAGGCCGATGATGTCGCTGCCCGTCTCGTTCTTCACCTGCACGGTCGTATCGCCGGCACCGATGACGGGGAGGTCCGAGCTGGCGACAGATGAACTCGAGGCGCTGCTCGAGGCCGTGGATGAGCTGGTGGTGGCGCTATTGCTCGACGTGGTCGTGCCGCTCTGCATGCATCCGCACACCAAGAGCGCGAGCGCGAAGATGCCTATGCAGCAAATCGTGATGACGAGCGTGGTGCGAAATCGTTTCATGTCAGCTCACTTTCCTCGGCGTACCCGTGGGGTCTAGAAGCCGTCCTTTGCCGCCTCATATAGGCCGGCGGCAAGCTCGCGGGCGATGATGTCCTTGCGCTCCTGGTATTTCTTCATGTCATAGGAGTTGTCGATGAAGCAAATCTCGAGCAAGGTGCCGGGGATGTCCGTGCCCTTGCCACTACAGACGGCAAGTGCCGCGCTCTTCTTCCCTCGGTCGCGTAGCCCCGTGCCCTCCAGCATGTACTCGTGCATGATGGATTGCAGCTTGGTCGCACCGGGGGCAGCGTTCCTGCTGTGGATGTAGCTCTCGCAGCCGGTGCCGCCGCTATCGCTCGCGTTGAAGTGGATGGAGACAAGCGAGGTGCATCCGCGATCAAGCGCGTCTTCCTGGCGATTCCAGTACTCGACGTTTGTGCCCACGTTGGAGTAGACCTTGAGACCGTAAAGCTCGCGGGCGTATTTTGCGGTGAGAGTCACGAGCTCGGCGGTGAGTTTTGCCTCCTCGTATCCGTTGCCGCATGCGCCGGAGTCGTAGACGTCCTTTGTGGAGCTGCCCTTGCCGTGGCCAGCGTCAAGGTAAATGCAGCTGGCTGCCACCGCGGTGTTGCCCTCGGAAACAGCGTACCAGCCCACGCCCTCGGCTTCCCAGCCTGCTTCGACCAGTGCCTCGTCTTCATCTTGCGAAGTGGTGAAGTTGTGCGAGCCGGTCTTGGCGTTGGGATTGTACTGACGTAGCACGGCGATGCGCTGGGTGTCATCCGAGTACCAACCGATGCCCTCGTCGTTCCATCCCGCATCGACAAGCTCATCGCGCTCGAAAGCGGACAGCGTGTAATGATGGTCGCCCGCATTGGGGTTGTAGAGGCGGAAGACGGGCGAGCGCGAGAAGTCGGGAGCGACCCAACCAACGCCCTCGTATTGCCAGCCGGCTTCTACGAGATTCGCGCGTTCCTCCCAGCTGCCCGTGTAGAAGTGCTCGCCGGAGTTGGGGTTGTAGAGGCGGTGCATGTCGACGGTCTCGAGCGTGCCCGCGGCAAGCAGGGGCTCTTCGACGGGCTCGCTTTCGATGCCGACGGGGTCAGCTGCATCTTCGAGGTGACGCTCGACCGTGATGACAGGGGCGTCTTCGGCTTGTGGGTCGATCGAAGTGGCGGATTCATCCTGTTGGACAGCGATGGCGTCCGTTGTCGGTAAGTCGGTAGTCGCAACCTGCTCGCCTGCAAACGCGACTCCCGTACCAAAGAGCATGGTACAGAAGAACGCGGCAATGGCGATGCGTGCGAAAAGTCTCGTGGATAGTGTCTTCATGTTTTCGTTCACCCCTGAAATGTGCCGTTCGTAGATAGTTTTCAGAGTGATGGCAAGTGTAACGCCGCATTCTGCGGGCTACGGAGAATCCAACCTAAAATTCACAAACCATGACCGTTCACCCTATACTGGTATGATTCGCATGTTCGGTACGGGATGTATTAAGGGGCTTGCATTGACAGATAAACCACTCGCGATGTGCCGGGGGGATTTGTACTGCTATTTGGCATTCGAGCTGGATGAAGATAGCCCTCACATCGTTCCGGGAGCGATATTTTCCTGCGGCGGGCTCGAGCTCCCCGTTCCCGTCTACCCGCTCGAAGAAGTCTTGGGCACCGACCCCAGACGTTGGGTTGCGGTCTTTCCTCACAAAACGGATGAGGATCAGCGAGTTACGGTAATTGATAGGGCTACAGGGCGACAAATCTACGACTATCAATTTAGCTACGCTGACATGAAATGGCAGTCACGCCTTGCCTACCGCATCAAGAAATCCCTTGCCACGCGCATGCGTGATATCGACCAGCTCTATTGGAGCACCGGTATCCTGATAGAGCTCGTTGACGTCTTTTCTGCATCGGCTGATGAGCAGATCATGCGCCTTGACTTTGTCTTTCCCTATGCTCGCCTCGATGATGCGATTGATACCGATTTCATGCTCGCGCAAGGATCGTGTTCCCAGGTTATCGTCATGGAGGACGGTCTGGGAAACGATGGGAAGCGTCATGTTTCCCTGTCAATGCGCGTGGCTTGTGACGATCCGGAATCATTCGTTTTCGCGCAGGATTCTCGCGAACCGGGTTGCCAGCCGGGTCTGCTCGTCGTCGATGCTCCCATGCGTGCAGAGGAAGCTCGCAGGACTCGGGAACGGATGGCGAGCGCAGATGCTGACCCCACCTATCCGCACTGGCTCTTGCGCCATCGCGCCCAGGCATTCCAACTGTCCGCGCAGCGTGCCATGAGCAGTGATTGGTCAGTTGGCGTGCTCATGGTCATTGACAGAATCGATACGTCGGCACTCGCGCAAAGCCTGGCCGCCCTTGGAGAGCAAAGCGTTCCCGTGCGGGGTCTTTGCCTTATGGGCGCGGGTGCAAAGCGGGCAAAGACGCGCGTGTGTTCGGCGCTGCAGAATTGCGAGTTGGTCGAAGTCGTTCATGATGCAGACCAAGCAATAAGTCTACTTGGGGCGGACTACCTGCTCGTTATGGACCAGCACGACATTCTTGAACCCAATGCACTCTACGAGCTTGCGCTTTGCCTGCGCGAAGATGGCGACGCATTGCTGGCATATGCAGATGATGACCAGGTCGATAGGGCCCTCGCGGTCTATCGAAACCCTCGCCTCAAGCCTGATATCGACATTGACGCGCTTTACGCGGGAAACTATATCGGTTCATGTGCATTGCTGCGATCGAGCGTTTTTGGCGAACTTGCCCTGTCGAACATCAAAACTGCCGAGCAGCTGATATACGCGGCGGCACTCGAACTGTGCGTCCGACAAGGTGCGATTGCTCATGTGCCGCGGGTCCTATGTCATCGACGTGACCAGAAAAGCGATTTGCGCACGCTCGAGGGTGATCCGGGACTGCTTGCGGAGCACTTGCATGCTCGGAACGTAAGCGCGCACATCACACGAGACGATGCCTACAACAGGGTCGTCTACGAGACGTCTGATCCTCAAAAGCTCGTGAGCATCATCATTCCGACGAAGGATCACGCCTCCATGCTCGATGATTGCGTCAGCTCCATTCTCGAGAAGGCGGGCTATGGTGCCTTCGAGATCGTCCTCGTCGAGAACAACAGCACGCAACCCGAGACCTTCGCATTCTATGAAGAGCTTGCGAAACGTGACGCACGCGTGAAGGTTGTCACGTACGAGGGCGCATTCAATTTCTCCAAGATCGTCAATTATGGCGTGAGCCAATCGAGCGGCGAGCTCGTGCTCATCCTCAACAACGACACGAAGGCAATCACTGATGGTTTCCTCGATATCATGGCAGGATACTTCGAGCGCCCGGAGGTGGGTGTCGTGGGTCCGATGCTGCGCTATCCGGATGCTCTCGTGCAGAATGCGGGCATTGCGCTCATGATGAGCGGCTGTCTGGGCTTCATGAACCAGAATCGTGCGCCGGAGTGCGACCAGGGCTATCTGGGCAGTCTCGTGCACCCGCGTGAATACTCGGCCGTGCTCGGCGCCTGTCTGATGGCGCGGCGTGGTGAGTTCGATGCGGTTGGCGGCTTTACCGAGGAACTCGCCGTGACCTACAACGATGTCGACTTTTGCTGGAAACTGCGTGAACGAGGGTTGCGCTGCGTCTTCACGCCCTATGCTGAGCTCTATCATCTCGAGTTTGCTTCGCGGGGACGCGACCGCGTCAACGAGCAGCGCGCCATCCAAACCGAGCTTGAGGCGGGTATCATGCGTCAGCGTTGGCCGCAGTACTTTGCCTGTGATGATCCCGTCTACAATCCTGCCTGCAGTCAGGTAGATCCGAACTTCAAGCTCGGGCGATAGGGGAGCCGCTCCGTGTGGTTGACCTTCTGCATAGCCGTCCTTATATGCGTGCTCGCGTTTTACCTGCCGGGCTTTTTGCTCTTCAGGGGTTTGGACATGAGCCGATTGCGCTCGTTGCTTGTTGCCCCGCTCGCAAGTGTTGCGGGCTACTGCGTTCTTGGCATCGTCTTGCCCAAATTCGGTGTCTTCTGCTCATGGGCAAGCGTCGCGCTCCCCGTGCTCGTAATCTGTGCCGTTCCTCTCGTCGTTCGTTTTGTGCGCAAGCGCGGGGAAGGCCATTCTGATGATCACGTGAGCGTCCTTGACTGGAAGACGCTCGGTCTCTATGTCGCTGCAGGTCTCATCATCGGTGTATACATATACGTCACGCCACTTGGATCGCCCGATGCCTTCTCGCAGGAATATGACAACGCCTTTCACATGGAGACGATTCGAGCCTTTGCCGATTCGGGCGTATGGTCCGTTCTGGATGTCTCCAAATATATGACGCCAGAAGACCAGGTTATCGCACCGTTGCCGGGCGCTGGCTTCTATCCGGCGCTCTGGCATCTCATGTGCGCGCTCATCGTGAATGTGCTTGCCTGTCCCGTTGCCGTCGCCCTCAATGCCGTGAACTATGTGGTCGCGAGTGTGCTGTTTCCGGCAGGCGTCATGCTTTTGCTCGCAACTATCTTGCAAGATCGTGGCGCCGTGCGCCTCGGGGCGGTCTGTGCGCTGGCCTTTATCGGGTTTCCCTGGCTCATCCTCTACTGGGGTCCCTTGTACGCAAATGCGTTTGGCTTTGCCCTTATTCCCATGGTCGCCGCGCTGTTCGTGCGTATCGTTGACTCGCTCGTGACGCATACGATCAAGACTGTTGATATCTTCGCCTTTCTTCTGGGCACGCTCGTGCTCGTCGTCGCACAGACGAGTTCCATATTCTTCTGCATTATCTTTCTTGCCCCGTATTGCGTATATCGCCTGTGGTCGCATGACGGTCCCGTGCATTTAGGCAAACGTGCGCTTCCCAACAAAATCTGTGCTGTTACCTTTGCCGTCTTCGTGCTTGTCGTATGGGCGGGGCTTGTGTTTGCGCCCTTCATGCACTCGCTTGTCTTCAATGGGGAGTGGGTCCCGACGAATACGGTTGGCCAGGGAATCTGGAACATCATCACGATGGCGTTCGGGTGGTTTGCGCCGCAGTATCCGCTCGCGATCCTTGTGATTGTTGGCATCATCTGCACGTTGCGTCATCGCGAGTATCTATGGATTACCGTCGCCTATCTCATCTTCTGCATGATCTATGTCGTATGCGTTTCGAACGGTGGTTTCGCACGTCACTTCTTTGCGGGATTTTGGTATGCGGATTCGTATCGTATCGTCGCCTGCCTTGCCTTGGTGGGCATACCCTTGGCAACGCTCGGTCTCTCCTGGATCGCGCGTTGGGTGTATGACCACATTCCGGCGGGTACGGGAGTCAGGCGGTTTTGCATAGGCGTTCTTTTGGCGTTGCTCTGCATCGTGCTCTATCTCCCGACGTTCTCCATCGGAGATGCCAAGGTCGAGACTGCTCTCGGCAAGATCCAGGAAGAATACTACGGCGCCAATCATAACGAGATTCCCAGTCATCACATCAAGCTTGACGAAGAGGAGGAAGCCTTCCTTGACGAGGTCGCGCGCATTGTCCCCGAGGGAGAGCTCATACTCAACATGCCCGATGATGGCTCGGTCTTTGCCTATGCGACGGATGGGCTGCGCACCTATTATCGCGATTATCGCTTCTATGATGGCGGCCGCGATTCAAGGTCCGGCCCACGTCCGGTTGAAACGCGCGAAAGCAAGATTATTCGCAAATATGGGGCCTGGGCATCGACGAATACGAGAGTGCGTGATGCTTTCGAAAAGGTTGGAGCACATTACGTGCTTCTCCTCGACCAGGGCAAAACCTTTAGGAACCAACCCAAGCCGCCATCTTATGACGGAACCCTCTGGACGGGATTGACGGCTATAATGGACGATACGCCCGGCTTCAGGCCGGTCCTAAGCGAAGGCGACATGCGCCTGTACGAGATAACAGCTTTAGATGGAATGGAATAGGAACGCTGGATGGGCATGCGAGGTGCGCACGAGATAAAGCGATTCGTGACCGAAAAGGGCTTTGGAAAGTTCGATGCCCTTGCGCTCGCCCTTCTCGTCGCTTTTCTTGTCCAGGGTGCCACCTTCTATCTCTATGTGCATTCCACGCGGATTATCGTCTGCACACTCTTGGCCGTTCTTGTCGTCATTGGCCTTTGGGCATGGCGTCGGGTGCTTCCCCAGACGGTCGATGCAGTATGTCGTAAGGTCTTTCCCGTTGTGCTCATTATCTGCGGTGTGGCGTTCTCGCTCTTTTTTCCGCCCGGCTCCGTGCCCGATGGTATCTACCACTTCAGGACGACCTATGCGTACTCGAATATTCTGACCTTCCAAGATGCAGACCTCATGCGTGCGAGCGATGCGGAACTGATTCACGATGAGAAGGTGGTAAACAAGCTCATCACAGCGGAGCATTGGAGGGTCACGAATGACGAACTCGAGATTTTCAGCTCGGATAACTCGCCTGTTCATGAATACTGGCTCACTCACAGCAAGCTCTATGATGACGACCCCGTTGGCGTTGTAACGAACCTGCCGCTTCCCCAACTCAAGATTCCAGCAGCACTTGGCATCATGTTCGCGAAGCTCATTGGGCTTGGTGCGGTGCCCATGTTCTTCCTCGGGCGCTTGTTCAACATGCTCTATGCGGCGATACTCATCATCCTTGCCGTGAGGCTCACGCCCATTGGCAAGAACATGTTCATGGCAGCATCGCTTATGCCCATGACCCTGCATATTCTCGGATCGTACTCATATGATGGGCCCATTATCGGCATGGCGTTTCTCCTCACGGCTCTGCTACTCAGAGCGATGCGAGGAGGGGAGGAGAAGGTTTCGAAGGGCCTGTGCATAGGCACTGTTGCGGTGGCATCGATTCTGGCTCCCTGCAAGGTCGTGTACATGACCATCAACTTCCTCGTGCTCTTTGTGCCGGCACGCCGTTTTAACTCGCGGGCATCGTGCGTCATGTTTAAGCTCTGCGTGCTTGGCCTCCCGATTCTTTTCGTGATCGCATCGCGTTTTGCGGCGTTGCTTCCCTATCTGTCAGGTGGAAGTACGGGGGGCAAGTCTCCCGAGTACGAAGGTGCGGAATGCTATACGCTCGGCGGTTTGCTGAGCGATCCAAGGGCGACTTACTTGCTCTTTGCCAATACCCTGCTCGTCAATACGAGTAATTACCTGCCCGAGCTCGTGGGCGGCGTGCCCGGATGGCTCGAGGGGCGTGTCGCGCTTCCCATGTGGGCATCGTATTTCCTCGTCTTCCTCCTGTTCGCTTCGAGCGTCCGTGCCGAAGACGATGACGAATGCCTGCCGGTTTCGCAGCGTATCGTCTGCGCGTTCCTGTTTGTCATCACTTTGCTGGCCACCATGCTCGCGCTGGCGATTGACTGGACCCTAAACACCGATACGGTTATTCAAGGCGTGCAGGGTCGTTATCTCATTCCCGTCATCATCTTGTTGCTGCTTGCGTTGCGTTCAAAATGCATCCAAGTCAAGGCGCGTCTGGCCATGCCACTCGTGATGACGCTTTCGGGAATCAGTTTCATGTATTTGGCCTATATTGCTTTTAGAGCGCTGACAGGGTAATTTGCTATTTAGTGTTTTGACGCTTGCGCTCCGTGGCGTTACCCGGGCGTTCTAAGACGAGAAATGGATTCACGTGCATTCAGAGGTCTTGCTCATAATTCCCGCTTACAACGAGGAAGATAACATTGCACGTGTTGTCGGCACGCTCGAATCCGATTATCCCCAGTATGACTATGTCGTTGTAAATGATGGATCGAAGGACGGTACGGCAAGCATCTGCCGTGAGCATGATTTTCGCTTTCTCGACCTTCCCATCAACCTTGGTCTTGCCGGCGCTTTCCAGGCTGGCCTCAAGTATGCGGATAAGCATGGCTATGACTGTGCGATTCAGTTTGACGCCGACGGTCAGCATCGCCCTGAGTACGTTGCTCCCATGGTCGCCGCTTTGGCCGACAACGACATCGTGATCGGTTCGCGCTTCGTGGATGCTCCCAAGCCCAAGAGCATGCGCATGTTCGGCAACAACCTTATCGAGGCGATGATTAAACTCACGACGGGCATGAAAATCAGCGACCCGACTTCGGGCATGCGCGCCTACAACCGCCGCATGATAAGAGAGCTGGCTTACGGTCCCAACCTCGGACCCGAGCCCGACACCCTTGCCTATCTCATCAGGAAGAAAGGTGCTCGCGTTGCCGAGGTCCAAGTCTCCATGGACGAGCGCATTGCGGGGGAGAGCTACCTGAATTTCAGGACCTCGACATCGTATATGGCGCGTATGGCGTTGTCCGTTCTTCTCATACAGTTCTTCAGATAAGGTGATGTGATGTTCTCGATTGCCCTGCGAATCATACTGATCGTCGCCGCCATCGGCCTCATGGCCTTCCTGCTGCATAGCATCAAGAAATCCAAGATGAGTATCGAGGATGCCATGTTCTGGGTGGCGTTTTCCCTCCTCATTGTCCTGATGAGCATCTTTCCCCAGATCCCCTCGCTTCTGTCAGACGCCATTGGCTTTCAATCACCGGTCAACTTCGTCTTCCTCTTCTTCATTTTCATATTGATTCTCCGTGATTTTTTCTCGAACCGGCGTATATCCCAGCTCGAGAATCGCGTGAAGGAACTCACCCAGCAGATAGCCATCGACAGGCTAGACCATTATGAGCGAAGGCATCTTGGCGAGCATGACGAGGACTGACGGGGAGACCGTGTTATCCCCAGTTCACGCATATGCGATCTTCTCGGCGCAGTATGCGCCACATGCAGGTGGTGTCGAGTCGTTTACCCAGCGTCTTGCCCACGAGCTTGCTATGCAAGGTAACCGCGTCTTCGTCGTGACCTCGCGGCTCTCTGCGAATACGCCTGCGTACGAGGTACAAGATGATGGCGTCGAGGTGTGTCGTCTGCCATGCAGGCCGCTTTTGGATGGTCGCCTGCCCATCTCGCGCAAGAACGCCGATTATCAGCACATGCTTGAAGAGCTTGCTACTCGCGGCATCGATCGCGTGCTCGTCAATACGCGTTTCTACCAGCTTTCCCTTGAGGGCGCGCGTTTCGCGAAGCGCATTGGCGTTCCTGTCATCGTGCTCGACCACGGCTCCGCGCACCTGACCTTTGGTGGCGGCGGTATCGATTGGTTCGTCGAGCGCTATGAACATGCTGTAACCAGGCGCATGCGGCATCTCGGCCCTGCCTTCGCTGGTATTTCGCAGGCAAGCAGGAGCTGGCTGACGCACTTTGGCATAGAGACCGCGGCTGTCATTCCCAACGCCATCGATGTCGAGCAATTCAAAGATGGTGCATCAGAACGGGACTTTCGTGACGAGCTGCATGCGCATGACAAGATGCTCGTCGCCTTTGTCGGGCGTCTCGAGCCCGAGAAGGGAGCGCTTTCGTTTGCGCAGGCGGCAACGTTGCTTGGCGATGGATTCGTATGCGCATTGGCGGGCGATGGCAGCCAACGCGAGCAGATTGCATGCCAGGGTTTTGACAACGTTGCCTTGCTCGGTAAGCTTGACCAGGCGGACCTTTCCGCCCTCCTGCGAGATTCGGATGTTTTCTGCCTACCGACGCGTTCGGAAGGTTTCTGCACCTCGCTTCTGGAAGCGGCTGCCCAGGGCTGCGTCCCCGTCATGCCGCATGTGGGAGGCACGGACGAGGTGATGGGCTTTGATCCGGTACGCCATGGCGTCATGCTTAAGAGCTGCGAGCCTGCAGACGTTGCGCAAGCTATTCGCGAGGCGACGACGCAACGTGCTTCAGGAGAAGACCTGAGCGCCTTCGTCACTGCTGAATGCTGCTGGGGCAAGACCGTCGATGCACTCGAGGCGGCCTTCACCTCCCTTTCATGACGTCGATGCCGTCGCCCAAGTCGAGGATGACAGGTGCGTGCGTATAGCGTTCCTCTTCAGGAGGCAATTGCATGTAGTCACCATAGAGCGTCTTGAGAAAGCCGTCACTATCATGGGGTGCACGCAGCGTCAGCCCGTCGAAGTCGATGTCCGTCGTAGGGAAAAGCACCTCGGTGTCAAATGATCCCCAGTTAGGGTACGCGGCATCTGTCCAACGCTGTGCGGGATTGTTCGTGTCGAAGGCGTGGTCGAATGTATTCTGCAAATCCTCCTGCTTCCAGCCGCGCGCGATGGTGGCGTGCACAAACTTGCAGGCCGTCTCGACGAGCGGGCGCAGTGGGGTCGACGCCGGCAGTTTGGGGCGCGAGAAGTGTCTGAGATATGACTTGAGTTGGGCAACGCGAGCCTTCTTGCACTGCCTCTGCGCAACTTTGGGGTCTACGTCAAGCTGGCAGTAGGGGAATATGTCGACGAAGGCTCCTTGCTCGCAGCCCGCTTCCAGCGCGTTGTCGTCGATGAAACGTGTGCCGTCTTTGAAGACCTTGGCCCAGAGCCCCGAAAATCCCGTGGTGTTCGTGGACGTGTGGAGCGAGTAGCCTGCGGGTAAGAGCTCGGGGGCAATGGCGCAGAAGCGATCGTAATCGGCCTTGGGCATCCCGAGGTCAACATCGTCGTCCCAGGGAATGAAGCCTCCATGGCGCACGGCACCCAAGCAGGTGCCACCATCGATGAAGTATTCGATATCGTTCTCCCGGCAGATCTTGTCGATGACGGCGACGATGTCACGCTCGATGGCTTGCAATCGTTGAAGCGAGTCCTGCGGATAGGGCGAAGTGCTCACGGTGGCTCCCAACTCGGCGCGTACAGAGTGTGTGTATTATACTTCTCGCAATTACACAGACGGGGGTTATTCATATGAAGCTAGGAACGATAACGCGCGGCGATAGGAAGATCTACATACTTCTGACTGCGGATTGTCCGCAAGGAGGGTCGATTGTTGCCGAGTCGCATTGCCAGGGAGATGACGCCGTTCCCGCCCTCGTCGCTGCCAAGGATGCCGCACATGGCGAGTACGTGCTCATCTTGCCCCTGCTTTACGTCGAGCAGACCGTCACCGTACGCGTGCTCGATGCAGAAGGTGCGGTTCTTGACGAGGAGTCCCAGAAGGTACGACACCTCTCGAGCGCGTTGACCGCGAAGTACAATACCCTGAGCAAGGCGCCTGGCGTCAACGACATTCGCAATTTCGACCGCTATGCGCGCAGTGATATTTCTCATATCGAGCCCGACCGCATTTGCTACTTTGGCTATGAGCCGCAAAACAGTGAGCTCGTGCACATCGTCATCACGACTCACTGCGACGATGCGAGTACGCACCAGACGCCATTCGAGGTCATCGTCTTTGACCGTCAGGGCAAGCGCATGCCTATCAGAAATCGCGCTGTCCTGAGCGACAAGCTCGATCATCCCGTGCCCCATTCCGATTTCACGCGCCGCACCATCCACACCTCGTTTCTCAAGGAGCATGGCAACGACTGGTTCTTCATCTGGGTGCGTTTTGTGGATGACGCTCTGCCCCCTGCGTTCATCTGCATGGACAAGTGGCGCACAGAGGATGTTCGCGATCGTTTTCAGAGGAAGTTCAATGATTCGGGCCAGGGCCCCTTCTACGAGGATTGGTTCTACCACACTCAAAAGAAGTCACCGATGGAGCTCGATGGGCAGCGCAGGGCGCATTTCGAGATCGAGCCGTTGTTCTCAATCATCGTGCCGCTCTACAAGACGCCGCTCGACTTCTTCGCGGAGATGTCACAGTCCGTTCTCGAGCAGACCTATGGCAAGTTCGAGCTTATCCTTGTCAACTCGACGCCCGAGGACAAAGAGCTTGCCGCGGCTGTGGCCGCGTGCGCGGCAAACGATGATCGCGTACGGGTAGTGACACTCGACAAGAACTACGGCATCGCGGGCAATACCAACGAGGGCATCGCCATCGCGCAGGGCGATTTCCTCTGCTTCTTCGATCATGACGACATCCTCGAGCCGAGCATACTCTTCGAGTACGTCGATGCCATCAATCGCTATCCGGAGACGGATTTGCTCTATTGCGACGAGGACAAGATCAGGGACGGCAAGCTCTTCGACGGCTTCCTCAAGACGGACTTTAGCTGGGAGTTGCTTGCCACCTGCAATTACGTGTGCCATCTGCTCACGGTGCGCAAGTCCATCGTGGATGCCATCGAGCTTTCGGGCGATGAGGTCACGGGTGCGCAGGACTGGGATATGACCCTGAAGGTTGCGGAGAAAGCGCGCAACATCTTCCACGTGCGTAAGGTGCTCTATCATTGGCGTTCGCATGAGCATTCGGCTGCCAGTAACGCCAATGCCAAGCCCTACACGCACAAGGCCGGCGAGATTGCGGTCAGGAATCACTACGAACGTATCGGCATCCCCGTTGACGTGCTCGATGGCTTTTGCGGCAACATGCATCGCATCGTGTATCACCTACCTGAGAAGAAGCCTCTTGTCTCCATCATCATTCCCAACAAAGATCAGTCCTTCATGCTTGAGCGCTGCCTCGAATCCATCTGGGAGAAGACGACCTACGAGAACTTCGAGATCATCATCGTCGAGAATAATAGCGTCGAGGACGAGACATTCGCGTTGTACGAGCGTCTGCAGGCCGAGCACGACAATCTGCGTGTCGTGCGCTTCGAGGGCTCGTTCAACTACTCTGCCATCTGCAATTTGGGCGTGACGCACGCCGTGGGCGACCACTATCTCTTCCTCAACAACGACATGGAAGTCATCACGCCCGATTGGATCGAGTTGCTGCTTGGCCCCCTGCAGCGTGAGGAGGTCGCCGTCGTCGGCGCACGCTTGCTGTATCCGGACAGGACAATCCAGCACGACGGCGTGGTGATTCCACGCTCCGACCCCAAGCACGTGGCGTGCATGGCACCGGCGAGCCTCGTGTACTACTTTGGCATGATCCACAATGCTCGCGACGTGCTCGCGGTTACGGGCGCATGCCTTATGGTGAGCCGAAAGGACTTCGAGTCAGTCGAGGGTTTTGACGAGCGCTATGCCGTCGCCTATAACGACGTGGATTTCTGCCTGCGTCTCGTAGAGAAGGGTCGTCACGTCATCATCGATCCCAACATCGAGCTCTACCACTACGAGTCAGTGTCCCGTGGGTTCGACGAGACGGTCGAGAGCAAGATGCGAAACGCCGAGGAACTCGCGATGTTCCAGAAACGCTGGCCACGCTTCATTGCCGAGGGCGATCCGTATTACGGAACCAACATCGCGCATGCGAACGCGTACTACGCGCTCAACTGGGACGTGCGCGCCTAGTCGATACCGAGGTACTGCTTCCAAAACGGCAGTGACGTCATGACGGGACGAGCTGCCTCGTACTCCTTGCGCAAGCGGTCTTTGTTCGCGCGGAACTCGACCATGTCACGGTGGAAACGGTCCCAGAGCCGATTGAAGCGCTCCCTGTCCATCTTGCGGATGATGCCCTTCTTGCTTGGCGCGTCGATGGCGATGATGTATTCCTTCTTTCGCAGCTCATCGACGGGGTACAGCCAACCGGCGGCGCTGATGACGGCAACCGATCCCTTGTCGTAGTAATCGCCCCTGACCATGCGATGGCCGTTGACGGTCATGTTGTCCCGTATGCGCTCCACGAACGAGCGATGGTCGTCTCTCTCGTAGTTCTCGTGGTCGAATTGCGTTGCGGGGATGGTATCGAGGTCAACGCCCAGGGCCAGGGCGTCTTCCTTGATATCGTCAAGCGGAAGCAGCTTCTCGGCCTTCTTGAGGTGGTCAAGGTAGCTTCTCTCGGCTGCTCCCTTTTCCATGATGAAGGACGGGCCCTTCAGAAAGTCCTCGAAGGCATCGAGGACGAGTGCTGCGTTATCGTAGTTGTACTTCTTGAGTTCGAGCTCGAAGCCGATCTTCAAATCGCCTATGAAGTCGGACAGGGGGGCCATACCGCTCGTGAACTGCCCGATGAGTACGTTGCGGGGCATCTGATAGCGTTCCACGGCAGCGCTGTAGCGTTGTTTGAACGGTGCGTGCCATACGCAGATGCCGTTCATGGTCATGATCTTGGCATGCGCACGCAGGCTGTACTCAACGTCGTCGGTGCGTACGAAGATGGGCAGCGGTAACCCCTCGCGATCGATTACGGATACGGGTATGACGCAGTACCACCAGGCAGCGTAGGACTGCGACATGCGGTCCGCATCATACCCCGCCTCTTCGGGGTTGCAGTGGACAAAGGCCTCGTTTGCGACGCAGTCGTGCAGCACATCGACGTAGGCAAGGTTCTTGGCGGGGAAGTACTTGCCGTTGCACGCCACGAATCCGACGTCTTCGTAGCGCAGGTTTGGCTGGTCCATGCTCATCATGGCACCACTCAAGAACGCTTCCGAATAGTCGTCGTTTACGATGGAGAGCAGGTTGAAGGTACGTATGATGCTTTCGGGCGAGATGCTCACGTCATCGTCCATAAGCAGCACGTGGGTGGCACGCGGGGCCTGTTCCATGGCCTCGATCATGCCTCGGGCAAAACCGCCCGCTCCACCCGCATTGGGATTGGGATGCAAGAAGATGCGCTCGGATTCGACGTCCTTGGCGTCAAGGGTACGACCGTTGTCGACGACATGCATGGAAAAGTGTTCCGAGATGGGCTCGTTAGTTTCGATGATGCGCGTTCTGACAAGCTCGACATTGGGAAGGATATAGTTTTCGTTTTTGAAGGTCGTCGTGCAAAGGGCAAGCTCGACGGGGCGGATGCTCTCGTCATCGACCTCGGTGTAATAGTAGCTGTTGCGGATCTGCACGGCTCCCTGGCTTTCAAGCAGGAAGCCCACGAGCACGTCATCGTCGAGCTCGAGGGGGATGTCAAGCGTGCCCCACTCTTCGCTTGCCGCGATATCGCGCCTTGTCGTGTCGAGACGCTCGGCATGCCAGGTGTACGTATCGGCGCGCGTTTGCGTGAACGTGCAGGCGGCTCCCTTAAGCTCGAGGTGCAAGAAGAACTCTCGGGCGTTGGTATAGCGCATCCACTTGCTTGTGGGCAGCGCATTGAAGAAGGTGGTGAAGTCGAAGGTGCCGGGCCCTTGCAGGCTCCATTCGCCTTTGACGGAATCACCGCATGCCACGGGGGCATTAGAGGAGCAATACATGGCAGGGGCTCGGAAGAACTGCCAGCTGTTTTCCAGTAGAACGTTCGATAGCTTATGTCGCTGCATGCCGTTTCCTTCCACGTATTGCCGCGGTTTCTTCCGGCTATTCTATCCGAGCATTTCGGCTAGAACCGCAAAAAAGGCAAAAGGATACATACGAATGTAAAAAGGTGGGTTGGCGACCGTGTCGTTTCCGTTGCGGGATTGCTGCGTACATGTAACGGGTTTTACAGATGGGCGCTTAGTAAAATGCTGCCAGGTCATATTACGCAGAAAGGACGCTAAAGGAGGTCAAATGGTTAGTTTGACAAGCAAAGGGCATGCGAAAAGATACGCGCTCATCGCGATTCTTGCGCTTGCGTGCGCGGCTCTTGTCATGATGGTGCAGCTTCCGGCAAAAGCTGCCCATGCCGATGAATCCGCGGTGAAGATGAATCGTCTCTACAATCCCAACAGCGGCGAGCACTTCTACACCGCCAGCCCGGTTGAGAAGGTCAGCCTCATGGATGCCGGTTGGAATTACGAGGGCATTGGCTGGACCGCGCCGGCAGATGGCAATGCGGTCTATCGTCTGTATTCGGGCACCGACCATCACTACACCATGAGCGAGGTCGAGCGCGACCATCTCATTTCCGTCGGCTGGAGCTATGAGGGCATCGGTTGGTATTCGGATGCAGACGAGTCCGTCGCCCTGTACCGCCAGTTCAATCCCAATGTGCAGCCGTCTGCCCCAACCAACAATTCGGGAAGCCATAACTACACGTTGAGCAAGGTCGAAAACGACAGTCTCGTCTCGGCGGGATGGAACGAAGAGGGCATTGGCTGGTATGGCATCAATGACACGAGCGAGCAGGATCTGTTCCTCGGGTCGTTCTTCATAGACACGCCCGGTCAAGGCGCAGGCTTCGAGACTGCGCTGTGCTACACCCGTGACGGCATCAATTTCACCAAGGCTAGCACCCCGTTTGCGAGCAACGCGGATCCGCTCCACGACCCAAGCATCATGTTCAAGGATGGGACGTTCTACATGCTCTCCAACTGGAACAGGAACAACGGGCGCTTCTATCCCATGATTTCCTATTCCGAGAACCTTGTCGACTGGACGCAGCCTGAGGGTCTGGGTCTTATCAACGGCGGAAGTTACGATGGCATCTCTCTGTCGTCCATGCCGTTCGGTATCTCCGACTTCGATGTCGTTGCACCCGAGTGGTTCGTGGATGACAACGGAGACACCTACATCATATTCTCGGCTGGCTACTATGGCGATTATCATGGTCAGCCCGAAAGTGACAGGATGAAGGTCTATGCCGTCAAGGTCGATATCTCGAACAACGGCCTTGCCTCGTCTACGAGTGGTTCCGGCAAGCACTTCCCGCAGGGGCTCAAACTTGACGCTTCCACCGCGTTCGAGATTCAGGGTCTCGAGGCATCGGACAATTACATCGATTCTTCCATCTACAAGGATGGGGACACCTATTACCTGATAACCAAGAAGGACGGCGTCAACAATCAGATCTATGCGAATTCGAGCATGTCACCTGATGGATGGCACCTGGTCAACACCAACATTGCCACGGGCAACGAGGGCCCCACGATGGTGAATGTCGATGGCGTGTACATGCTCTACACCGACATGATCGCCACCTATCATGGGCAGACCGGCATTCAGGTGAGTGCGTCCCTGGGTGAGAGCAAGCCCTTCTCCGCACCGCAGTCAATTAGTTGCGTTGACAGCTCTGGAAACAAGGTGACGTTGCGTCATGGCACCGTCATCAAGCTGGAAGGCGAGGCAAAGGCCCTCGGCGAGAGCTTTATAAGGCTATAGGGTTTCTGAAGAGTCTCTTTTTGACTAACGAACGCCATCACATCCGCTGTGATGGCGTTCTTCTATTCTATATATGCGTCATCTCTGTGCAGTATCCTAGACATTGACTTGCATAATTTACTGACCAAGATACGGACAAACGTTACCTGTTCTGCGGTTTTCGCAAAGATATAGCGACCGCTGGCAGAAGCGATGCTCGACTAAGCATGCGTGCGTGGTAGTGTCGCGACGTGGTTATATCTGGTGTAGGGAAGTGATCAAAACATGAGTAAAGTTCGTTCGCTCGGACGGGTATGGATTGTCATTGCTGCAACCGTGCTCGCATGCATGCTTGCGATGGCGGCGACGCCCGCCTACGCGGCAGAAGACGCCGGGACTACCGACACGACGGTTTCCGATGGCACCGTGACGACCGATCCCGATGACGGCGAGGACGTGACCGGGCCTGACGACGTGACGCCGGGAGACACCGACGATCCCGGCGAGCCGACCGATCCCGACAC
>JABLTO010120833.1_pt1 | contig 36327 bp, 28 predicted proteins | sample 7160091 | NCBI WGS metagenome assembly JABLTO01 (sample SAMN14651225, study PRJNA627086) | human gut metagenome | isolation source: feces | host: Homo sapiens
AAGTCTTCTTTTTATGATGGTCGAGGTGACAGGGATCGAACCTGCGACCTCATGGTCCCAAACCACGCGCGCTACCAACTGCGCTACACCTCGATAAAACATTATATTTTCAAATGCTTATATATAATATCATATTTTTTACAATTTTGCAACAACTTTTTAAAGTTTTTTTATATTATTATAAGCATTTATTATCTTTTTTCCAATTTATGATATTCTTATTTTGATATATAATAAAAATTTATGATACAATGTTTGATTAAACATCAACATTGTATCATAAGTTTTTATCATATATTTATCACCTTAATCTGTTGCCAACTCTATTAGTCTATTTAATAATTCTTTATAATTTATTCCACTTTTTTCAAAAAGTTTTGGGTACATACTAATATTTGTAAATCCTGGTAAAGTATTAATTTCATTAATATATATTTCATTTGTATCTTTTTCTACAAAGAAATCTACTCTAGATAGACCTCTTCCATCAATAGCTTTAAATGCTTTTACTGCTTGTTTTTTTATTTTATCCGAAATTTTCTCTGATATATCAGCTGGTATATTAGTTCTTGACTCTTGATTGTTATATTTTGCATCATAACTATAGAATTCATCAGCTGACTTTATTTCACCAATGCAAGATGCTATAACATCTTTATTTCCGAGTACTGCACATTCTACCTCTTTACCATTAATTCCTTCTTCAACCAGTATTTTCTCATCAAACTTTGATGCTTCTTTAATATATTTTTTTAGTTCTTCATCATTATTAGCTTTATTTATCCCCACGCTTGATCCAGAATTAGATGGTTTAATAAACATTGGAAATTTTATTTTTTTTTCTATTTTTCTTGTTATCTCCTCTATATTCATTATCTCTTCTTCAAAATCTTCATTTATATAAATATATTTTTCTTTATATGTTTTTATGTATTTGTATTTTGCTTGCTTTAATCCTGCCCTTTCAAATATTATTTTAGTATATGCTTTATCCATTCCTACACTTGATGCCAAAACGTGACATCCTACATATGGAATTTTTAACAATTCAAATAATCCTTGAATTGTTCCATCTTCTCCATACAATCCATGTAATACTGGAAATGCAATATCTATCTCTTTTAAGGATTTAAATACATTTTCTATCTCCCCATTATTTTTTATCTGACCATTCTTCTCATTATATAAGCATTTCCACCATTTTCCTTTTTTGTCTATATATATTGGATAGATTTCATATAACCCCTTATCTAAATTTTTCAATACTGATTTAGCAGATTTTATTGAAACTTCATTTTCTGTTGACATACCGCCAAAAATAACACCTATTTTTTTCATTTTATATTATAATACAATTATTGTATTATATCTCCTTTCTATTTATTTGATCTTATTAGTCCAAAACTCTTCGCTTTCTATCCTATTTGCTAACTCAAAAAATTTCATTCCATTTGATGCTTTAAATAATATAACATCACCTTTTTTAGCAATTTTTTCTAGCAATTCTAGTATTTCTTCTCTATTTTCAAAATAATAAATATTTTCTTCCTTCATTCCTTTTTCTTCTGCTTTTGAAATTATATATTTTGAATTTTCTCCATTACAAATTAAAATATCTATATTATTTTTTACTACTTCATTTCCTACTTTTTCATGTAATTCTTTTGAAAAATCACCTAATTCAAACATGTCTCCTAATACTGCTATTTTTCTATTTTTATTAAATTCTGATAAATAATTTAATGTTGCCTTCATTGATTCAAAACTTGCGTTATATGCATCATTAATAATCTTTACTCCATTTTTCAATTCTTTTATGTCCATTCTTTTTTTAGTAAGTTCAAATCCTTCTATTCCTTCTATAATGTCTGTTGTTTTTACACTTAAGCAATTTCCCACAGCTATGGCACATAGACTATTTAATACAAAATGTTCTCCTCCTACTGGAACTCTGATTTTTTCGTCTTTTTTATTTATATTACAAATAAATTCGCTTCCATTTTGATCTAAAATAATATTTTGTGCATTAAAATTACTTTGATTTTTTATTCCATATGTTGTTATATTATATTTTTCTTTATTTTCTTTATTTTCTTTATACCATTTATGTAATAAATCATTATCATTATTTATAATAACTTTTGCTTTTGGGTTGCCTTCTAATATTTCTAGTTTTGCTTTTAATATATTTTCTCTAGATCCTAAGTTTCCTATATGTGATGTTCCTATATTAGTAATTATACATACATCTGGCTTTGCTATAGATGTTAATAATTTAATTTCCCCAAAATGATTCATTCCCATTTCTAAAACCATTGCTTCATGGTCTTTTAGTCTAAGTATTGTAAATGGTAATCCTATATTATTATTATTATTTCCTATTGTTTTTAATGTTTTGTATTTTTTTGATACAACATTTGCAACTATATCTTTTGTACTAGTTTTCCCAACACTACCAGTAATTGCAATTACTGGTATATTGTATAAATTCCTTTTAAATTTTGCTATTTCATATAAAGCTTCTAATGTATTTTTTACCTTTATTATAGTCTTATTTTTGAATTTTTCTTTATCCTTTTGAGTAAAATCAATATTTTCAACAATTACACAAGCCGCTCCACTTTCTAAGGCTTGCTTCCAAAATAAATTCCCATTAAATTTTTCACCTTTTATACCTATATATGTATCTTGTGGATTAATGTTTCTTGAATCTTTTGAAAATGTCTCACATATTAAGTTACTATCTCCTATTATTAATTCTCCGTTTGTTATATTTATGATATCTTGAACTGTGATTTTCTTCATATTTGTACCTCACATTTTTTATTTAATTATATTTTCTTTTTGTAAAATTATATGTCTTTTTTTATATTTTGGCAACATATTTTAATTTAAAACAAAGATCTATAAAGTTTTTTTATTTTTTACTTGAAAAACCTTCTTATACAAGTTATAATAATATAGTATATGCACCAGTAGCTTAGTTGGATAGAGTGTTCGGCTACGAACCGGAAGGTCGGGGGTTCGAATCCCTCCTGGTGCACCAAACAGCAAAAAGTTATACAAACTTTGAATATCAATGTTTTGTATGACTTTTTTTATATAAAGTACTGCAATATGTAATGCAATACTATAATATTTTTAAAAGTTTTTTTCATCTATTATTAGTCTTTCTTAATTTCAGGCACATCTTTTAAAATTGTATCTACTACATTTTGTTTCATATCAAAAGGAACAACATATCCTTCTAAAGATTTAGCTTTTTCCTTTAACGCCTTACAATTTGTATTAACATATATTTTTGATTTTCCTTTTCCGTTTTTAGCTTCTTGAATTAAGTTTGCAACTGGAGAATTACCATCAAAAGCAATTACAATTGATTTTCTCCTTTCAAATATTTCATAATTGAAACTCTTATATATTCCTAATTCTTCACTTTCTATAGAAATGCATATACCTTTTATTTGTTTTTCTATTAATTTCTCTCTATCTTCTTCAGTTATCATCTTAGGAATTATTGCATCAACTTCTATTTTTTTATTATATTCTTTAATTATATCAACTAATTCTTTTTCATATCCTTCCATCTTATGACCTATTATAAAATATGCTTTTTTATAGTCGATATTTTTAACTAAATTAATTAATAATTTTCTTCCTTCTACACTTACTTTTGTTTCTTTTCCTTTAGAATTAAAACTTCCACCTGCAATTATTATTGGCATTTTTTCCTCAGGCAATTTTTTTATTTTATCTTTTAATACTCTTTCTGAATCTAATTTTAAATTTATTCTCAAATTTGTTTGTAATGCACTTGAATTTTTGCTATTTTCTTCTTCCAATTCTAATATTGCATCTCTTATACTTCTACCTTTTAGGAATTTTTCAAATTCTTTCTGTTTTTGGTTAAAATATTTTTTGCTTTCACTAATTATTTCATTTTCTGCATCTACCATTTTTTCTAAATCTTGTTCTTTTAATCTTAATAAATTACTCAAAGCTAATTGTTCTTCTATTGTATCTACGCCATAAAAACCGCATCCATCTGTTCCTTGAACACATTTAATTCCATAGTCTAAATACTTTTTCAATGGATATCTAGATATTTCATTAAGATTATTTAATCTAACATTTGATGTCATCTGAAATTCTAAAACAGCTCCTGAAGATTTTATTTCTTCCATTAAGATTTTTCCTTTTTTAGAATCTAAATCTGGAGTATATAAACCATGTCCAATCCTTATTTTAGGTATGTTTTTCCCCTCTGGTACCGCTTCTTTTACACATTGAATTGATTTAAATATATTATCTCTTAAACTATCATTTTCTCCTGCATGAATTCTAATTGTAAATTTGTTATCATTATATACAACATATTTAACTAATTCATTAATAACTGGACTTAATTCACTAATATCATTGATTTCCTCTCCAATAAAATCGCTTCCAACAACATAAGGACTTTTAGCAACAGCTTTTAAAACATCTAAGTTCTCTCTTAAATATGTTTCACTTGTTTTTTGATCTTTAATAATTGTTAGTGGTATTCTTCTAATAGCTGCTAAAAACCTTATACTAACTCCTGTTTCTTTTTCTATTTTTGGCATAACTTCATGAACTTCTTCTAAGAACTCTATCGCTGGTAAACCTAATTTTACTAAATCAGTATTTGCAATTTCAACATATGAAATTCCTTGCTTTTGATATTCCCTTGCAATCCATAACAATTTATCTTGTCTTAAATTATTATTTTTATATTGACTGTCTCTTTTATGATCTTCTATCATTTGTTTTATATATTTTATAATATCTTTTTCTGGAATAGCATCTATTTTTTCTTCATCTAGATTTATTTTTTTATCACTTTCTATTCCCTTTGCAAATATATATCTATAAAGATATACTTTTTCTAAGTTTGTAAATACTGCTTGACCATCTTTTAAAATCGCAAGACTTGCCCTTATTTTTGGAATATTGTAATCTGCGTTTTCTAGGTTATTTAAAATAAAATCAGCAAAATTTATAAATGTATTATCATCAATTCTTCTTATTAAATATTTTCCTTTTAATTCAGAAAATTCAAATTGTTTCTCAACTTCTTTTCTTTGTTCGAAAATATCCTTTTCCTGTTCTTTTGTCATTTTTAATCCTAGCTTTTTTATGTAATATAATGGATATTTTATTTGATGTGCAATTCCAAGAGCTATTAATACGTCTGGTGAAAGATTTGCATTCATGTGAGTATGTAAATCAGTTTTAAATTTATATTTTTTTAAAATATATGATTTTACTATCGTTTTTTCTATTGGTAAATTATAATCTTTTGTTTGAGACATTAATGTCTTCGCAATTGCTGGTATCTTAGCTTTTTGTTCTATTCTTCCATCTTCAAAGATATTAGCAATTTTAATTCCACCTAATCTTAATATATAAACAATTTCATTATCACCATTAATACTTGCAGGAATTTTTCCTCTTATTATTTTCATATCATTAGCATCTTTTACTGTTTTTATATTACATAATTTAGCTATATTTGTTATTAAATTTCCAGTATGGTGATTTGGGGTTCTTAATATATATGAAATTTCATCTTCATTTGTTTTATATAATTCTATAATAATATCTTTTTCTTTATCTAAATAAAATTTATTAAATAACATCTTTTTTCTCCATTCTTTTTAATGAGTTTTAAATATTATTTTACTATAAATTCTTTATAATTTCAATATATAGTTCCATTTTGTTTTTGGTATTTTTCAAATATTTTTATACATTCTTCTCTGTCTATCTGTTCTAAATTTATTAATTTTTTATTCTCTCCACTTAAATATTCATAAATCATATTATCTCTAAATCCTATTTTATCTGCATCTTCTTTTGTACAACCATAGTAAACTTTCTTTATATTCGCCCATATAATTGCAGATAAACACATTGGACAAGGTTCACATGTAGTGTATAAATCATATTCTGACAAATCATATGTATTAAGTTCTTTACAAGCTTTTCTAATTGCTACGATTTCAGCATGCGCTGTTGGATCTTTACTTTTTAATACTTCATTTGAACCTATTGAAATAATTTTATTATTTTTGTCTACAATTGCTGCGCCAAATGGTCCACCTTTCTTTTCTTCTATTCCTTTATTAGCAGATTTAATCGCTTCATTCATAATTTTATTCATATTTGCTTTCTCCTCTCATCTTTTTGATATATTATCATATTATAAAACTTTTTTCCATATATTTATATGAGGTGTTTTGAGTGTTAATTCGAAGTATTAAAATAAATAAAAAAATTATCATTTTAGGCATTATCATTATTTTTTTATTAGCCTCTATAATTTTATTTTATTCTTTTGCAAATGAAACTTCTGATAATAAACAAGAAAAAAAAGATTTTATTAAATGGGTTGACTTTGATGTAAATTCCAATCTTTTAAGTACAACTGCTAAATTAGATATTGATTCTCATAATAACAATTCAGAAATAAAATACAATTGGATTGAACTATTAAGTTACTTAGCCTGTAAAAATGGCGGAAAATTAAATGACAATAAGCAAAAAGATTTAGATGAATTGTTAAATAACATTAAAGATGGAAAAACTATTGAAGAGTTAACTCACAATATGAAATACTATAATTATTATTATGAAAGTTACTCTGCTATATTAAATGAATTTATTGGTAACTACTCAATAGAAACAGAAAATGAGGATGGTACAAAAACATATCAAGAAAAATATGGTATAAAAGCATTTCTTCCTATTGCTAAAAATTACGGTTTTAGTCATTATGATGACTTTGGAAACAGTAGATCTTATGGATTTAAAAGAACACATTTAGGAAATGATTTAATGGGAAGTATTGGAACTCCTATAATAGCAGTTGAATCTGGAACAATTGAGCATCTAGGCTGGAACCAATATGGCGGATGGAGAATCGGTATACGAAGTAATGATAAAAAAAGATATTATTATTATGCACATTTAAGAAAAAATCATCCTTATGCTGAAAATTTAAAAGAAGGTGATTCTGTAAAAGCTGGTGATGTTATAGGATATTTAGGAATGACTGGTTATAGTATTAAAGAAAACGTAAACAATATAAATATTCCTCATTTACATTTTGGTATGCAATTAATTTTTGATGAATCTCAGGTAGATAGTCCAAATGAAATATGGATTGATGTTTATCAAATAGTTGAATTTTTAAAAAAGAATCGTTCTGAAGTTTATATTTCAAATCCGGAAACCAAAGATTATTCTAGAAAATAAAATTGCCACTGGGGACGGACCTGAGGGCGATAATGTAAAATTAATTTAAATATAATAAAATACAGTAATATAATGTTTTAAATGAATGCTGTGGGGACCAACAAGTTTAGAATATGTTATAAAATTTTGTTTTAACTATAATTTTATTTACATATTCTACGCAGTTGGGGATGAATGTAAAACATTATATTACTGTATTTATTTTTATAAGTTATAAAAATCGCCCTCAGGTCCGTCCCCGGTGACAATTATTTTTTTCCTAAAGATAATGTTATTTCTTTGCTAATTTTTCCTCTCTTTATTTGTAACTTTACCTCATCTCCTGGTTTTTTAGTATAAATATATTGCCTTAAATCATTCATAGTATTTAATTCTATAGAATCTATGCTAGTTATAATGTCTCCTTCTTTTAACTCTGTGTTATATGCTGCACTGTTTTTAGTTATTTGTACAACATAAATTCCTTTTTCTAAATTTATATTAAAGCTTGAATTTATATATGGAATAACTTCTTTATCATAAGCATAAATTCCAATTGTTGCTTCCTCAAAATTTCCATTATTTTTTAAACTATCAATTATTGGCTTAACTATATTAATTGGTATTGCAAAACCAATCCCTTCTGCTGTAGATATCTTTACTGTATTAATTCCAATTATATCTCCATTCGGATATATTAATGGTCCTCCACTATTTCCAGGATTTATTGTTGCATCAGTTTGAATCAAATTTGTCATATATGATGATTTTTCTTCTTCCTCTATTTTAATTGTTCTATTCTTAGCACTAATAATACCTGATGTAACTGTCCTCCTAAATTCATAACCTATTGGATTTCCTATTGCATAAACAGTTTCTCCTACACGGATTTTGCTAGAATCTCCTAAATTCACATACTCTAAATTTTTTGCATTAATTTTTGTTATTGATAAATCTAAATCAGAATCACTCCATACCACTGTACCATCATAATTATTTCCATTTTCCAAAGTAATATAACATTTACTATATTTACTACCTGTCACATGCTCATTACTTAATATATATCCATCCTCACTAACAATAAAACCTGTTCCTAATCCCAAATCATTTTCAGTATTTTTAGATAAAATACTACTTCCCGCACTTTTTAATTTAGATATTCCAACAACTTTTTTAGTTGTATTCTCAATTACATTTGCAATATTCTCACTTTTTTCTTCCTCTTCTTCCACAGTTTGTGCTTGTACTGTGGATTGCAACTTTGCGGTTTCATATTCTCCTGGATTAACTTGTATATTACTATACGTTATATATACGTAAAAACCAAGAATCCATACACACATTAAAATAATACTTATTATTAAAATCTTTTTTGCATTATTTTTTCTTTTTTTCAAAATATGTCACCTCTAAAATATTGTTACCTAATCAAAATTTTTTAAACATTTTTTTATCATCTCCATAACAAAAAATATATATATTTAAAAGTAAGTTCGACCTAACTTTTTATCTTTTCTTAAAAAGCCCTAATCATATTGACATTTTTCATCAAAAAAATATATAATTTTACTATAAAATAATAAAAAGGTGATCTAATAATGGAAAATAAATTATACAACTTAACAGCCCCACAAAAAAGCATTTGGAACACAGAACTATTCTTTAACGGTTCTAACATAAACAATATTTGTGGAACAATTAACCTATATGAACAAATCGATTTTGACATACTAAAAAAATCTTTAGATTTAATAATTAGTCAAAATGATAATTTTCATATTAACTTTATAATAAAAGATGGCGATGTTTTTCAATATTTTAAAGACGAAATAGAATACAAAATAGATATAATAGATATTACAAATGAAGAAGAGTTACATGAATTAGAAAAAAATACTATGTCTCATATTTTCGATATATTAAATTCTGATTTATTTAATATCAAAATTTTCAGATATCCTGATTTAACAGGTGGTGTAATTTTTAATATTCATCATATTATATCTGATTCTTGGACATTAGGATTAATAGCAAAAGAAATTGTAAGTAACTATTATTTACTTTCTAATAACACTAAAATTGAACCTAAAAATTACTCTTATATTGATTACATAGATTCTGAAAAAAAATATATCAATAGTCAAAAATATATTAAAGATAAAGAATTTTGGTCAAATTACTTAGAAAATCGTCCAGAATCAGTTACTATACCAAATAATATAAATAGTTTTAATAATGACTTTTCTTCTGCTGCAAATAGAAAACTATTTGAATTAGATAATAAATATATAAATAAAATAAATAATTTCTGTAAAGAATATAATATTTCTCTTTTCTGTTTCTTTATGGCTATTTATTCTATTTATATTAGTAAAGTAAACAACTTAAATGATTTTATATTAGGAACTCCTATTTTAAATAGAACTAATATTGCGCAAAGAAATACAATGGGAATGTTTATTAATACAATACCTATTAGAATCAAAATCGAAGATAACTCTAATATTATTGATTTTTTAAATGATCTTTCTTTAAATTTAACTTCTATATTAAGACATCAAAAGCATTCTTACCAACACATATTAGAAGATTTAAGAAAAGAAGACCCTAAAATTCCAAACTTGTATCAAGTTTTGCTATCTTACCAAATTACAAAAATAGGAACAGATGAATATATAAAACATTCTTCAGAATGGAATTTTAATGAAAATATTGCTGATGATATAGATATACATTTTTTTGACTTAAATGATTCTGGTAATATAAATATTGCATATGATTATAGAACTTCAAAATATACTGATAAAGATATTTCAAATATACATTCTAGAATTCTACATATTATTACTCAAATAACAAACGACTCTAATATAACTATAAATGAAATATCAATTACCACTCCAAAAGAATTAAAAGAAATTTTAGCACTTTGTAATAAAGAAAATTGTTCTTATCCAAAAAATAAAACAATTTCTCAATTATTTGAAGAACAAGTAAAACTTACTCCAAATAATATTGCGGTAAAATTTAAAGATAAATATTTAACATATGACGAATTAAATAAAAAAGCAAATCAAGTTGCAAACTTTTTAAGAAGTTTAAACATTAAATCAAATGATGTTGTTGCTTTAAGATTAAACAAATCTCTTGAAATGGTAATTGGAATTCTTGGAATTTTAAAAGCTGGTGGATGTTACTTACCAATAGATTTATCGTATCCACAAGAAAGAGTATCTTTTATGTTAAAAGATAGTAATGCAAAATTATTTTTAACTAATGAAGCTCATAAGCATGATTTAGATATTAATATTCCTTGCTATTTATTAGATATTTCTTCTAATAACAAAATATACTCTAATTCAGATAATAATTTAAAATGTATTAATTCTCCTGAAGATTTAATATATATAATATATACTTCTGGTTCTACTGGAACTCCAAAGGGAGTTATGTTATGCCATAGAAATGTTGTTAGATTAATTAAGAATGAAGATTTCCAATTTGATTTTAATGAAAAAGATACATGGACTATGTTTCATTCAGTTGCTTTTGATTTTTCAGTATGGGAATTATATGCATGTTTATTGTATGGCTCTAAATTAATATTAGTACCAGAACCAACTGCAAAAGATCCTACTAAATTTCTACAATTATTAAGAGATGAAAAAGTTACTGTTTTAAACCAAACTCCTACTTATTTTTATAACTTAATGGATATGGAATTATTAAATGCAGACTCTTCTCTTTGTATAAGATATATCATATTTGGAGGAGAAGCTCTAAAACCACTTTTAGTAAAACCTTGGAAGGAAAAATACCCTTTTACTAAAATCATTAATATGTATGGAATAACAGAAACAACAGTACATGTAACTTATAAAGAATTAAAAGACTCTGATTTATTATTAGAAGATTCTAATATTGGAAAGCCTATACCTACTTTAAAAGTATATGTTATGGATAAAAACTCTAATATCGTTCCTTATGGTGTAGAAGGAGAAATGTGCGTAAGTGGCTTAGGTGTTTGCAAAGGATATCTAAATAGACCTGAATTAAATAGTAAAAAATTTATACAAAATCCTTATAACCCAGATGAAATCCTATATCGTTCTGCAGATACAGCTATTCTTTCTGATAATGGAGATTTATATTATTTAGGTAGAATTGACAATCAAGTAAAAATAAGAGGATTTCGTATTGAAATTGGAGAAATAGAAACAAAATTACTAAAACATCCAGATATATCAAAATGTGTTATTTTACCTAAAAAAAATGGAGATACAGATTCATATTTAGTTGCATACATTGTTTCAAATAAAAAAATATCTTCTAATGAATTAAAACTATATATTTCAAAACTTGTACCTGAATATATGATTCCTAGCTTCTTTGTATTTTTAGATAAAATTCCTCTTACAAGTAATGGAAAAGTAGATAGAAAAAAATTATTGAATATCTCTATAAAAACTGAATCTAATACTAAATATGTAGCACCTAGAAATGACTTTGAAAAAACTTTCCAAAAAGTTTTAGAAAAATCTTTAAACGCCTCTCATTTAGGTATAGATGATAATATATTAGAACTTGGTGCTGACTCTTTAACACTTATGCGAATTACAATTGAATTATTAGAGAAAAATTATATTGTAAATATACAAGATATTTATGAATTTAAAACAATCAGAAATATTTCGGATAACTTTGCATATCCAAAAAAATCTAATATATATCAATCATCAATTGCAGATGAATTGTATTATAACTTTGAAGAGGATTTTTCTAAAGAAAAAGTCAAAGCAAATAATATATTACTTACAGGTTCTACAGGATTTTTAGGAATTCATATTTTATATGAACTATTAAACAATACTGAATCTGATATTTATTGCTTAATCCGTAGTAAAAATAATCAGGATTCAAAAGATAGATTAGTAAATAAATTAACTTTTTATTTTGGACAAGATATATTAAAATATATTGATAAACGAATTCATGTAATAGTTGCAGATATCTCTTTGCATCAATTTGGACTAAATAATAAACAATACAAAGAATTAGGAAACAAAATTGACTTAGTTATTCACTCCGCTGCTATTGTAGATCACTACGGTGATAATGATTTATTTGAATCTATAAATGTAAATGGAACAGTTAATATTATAGAGTTTTGTAAAGAATTTTCTATATATATGAATCACATTTCAACAACTTCTGTTTCTGCTTCTATTCAAGATATAGAAAATCCTATAAAATTTGATGAACACACTTTATATATAGGACAAAATTATTATGATAATATATATATTAGAACTAAATTCAAAGCAGAATATAAAGTATGGGAAGCAATAAATCTTGGAATGAATATATCCATCTATAGATTGGGAAATATAACCGCAAGATATTCTGATGGAAAATTCCAAGAAAATTATGATAAAAATGCATTTTTAAATAGAATAATAACTACTTCAAAACTAAAGAAAATTCCAGAATCTTTTTCTAATATTGAAATTGATTTAAGCCCTGTAGATATATGTTCAAAAATAATAGTTTCATCTATTTACTATAAAAGTAGTTATAAAAAAGTATTTCATATTTATAACAATAATTACTTTAAATTTATAGATTTAATAAATTTCATTAGAAAACCTAATAAAGAAATAACTCTTGTTTCTGATGAGGAATTTTATAAATATATAAAAAACAAGTCAGATATATTAGGTATAATTAATGATTTAACAAGTAATTCTTCTAAATATAATTCAAATATAAATATGAATAATGATTTTACAATTAATTATATGAAAAATCTAAATTTAACTTGGCCAAAAATAGATGAAAATTATTTAACTAAATTTTTAAAAAAATATACAAAATAAAGGAGATAAATATAAATGAAAAAGAAACTTAAGACTTGTCTTTTTAGAATTATTTCTTTATATATAGCAATACCATCATTTATTGCTTTTGTACTATACTTCTTTCTTCCTACAATGTTACATTACCCACCAGAAAGTATAGATAATCAATTTCAATTAGATTTTGATGGAATAACATACACTCGGTCAATATATTCTTTTAATTGCGATAATTGTATTATGCAGTTTAACTATTCTATTTTTTAGATCATATAAAATGTATAAATATGCATCAAAACTTACTAATAAAAAAATAAAATTAAATAAAAAACAAACTATTTCTATTTTAATTAAAATAAGAACTTATTGTTATAATACACCTTATTTATTATATTTTTTAGAAATATTTTTACCTTTTATATTTTTACCACTTACATTTATTTTAATAGATGCTTATCCTTTAACAATTATTGAAATATGTTTAATGTACTTATCTTGCTTTACATTAGCATCTGTAATAAGTTTTGTGTTTTCTAAAACTCAATTCGGATATATATTAAACTTACTTCATGATATGTATCCAAATGTAATGGATAAAATAGAATTAGAGTATTCTAAAAAGAAAAGACATGAAATAAAATCATTATTTGCAAAATTATTACTACAATTTTCTCCTTTAGTTCTTTTAACACTTATTATTACTTCCTTAGTAGGATATGTACAAACAACAAAAGCAACTGGAGAAATATATTATCAATCATACTTGGCACTTATCTCTTCTTCTTTTGATGAAACTTTTGCATCAAAAAAAGAAATTAAAAACAAATTAAAGAGTCTTTCCTTATTAGACTCTTCTCATAAATACTTTATTATAGACAGCTCTGGAAATTATAATGTATCAGATAATTCTAGTTTGCGACCTTTCTTTATAAAATATACTTTAGAAAAATCCGCTTCTCAAAAAGGACATTCTTATGATTATTTTTGTTTAGATACAGAAGGTATTGCATTAAAATGTAATCTTGCAAATGGAGATTTTTGTTATGCAGGAATCATCTATGATACTACTCAATTAACATTTTTAAAATTTATATTAGTATGTGACATTGTACTATATACTATTACTTTTATAATTTTACTTTATGTTTCATACTCTTTATCAACAGAAATTAAAAGAGTTTCTGAAAAACTAACACAGATTGCTTCATCAAATGAAAAAAATATTAATTTAAATAATAATCTTGTTATAACTTCAGAAGATGAACTTGCTGATCTAGCTATTGCTTTTAACATTACACAAAGCTTTACAAAAAATAATATTGATCAACTACAATCAAATCAAGAAACCCTTATGGAAAGAGAACGTTTAGCTTCACTTGGACAATTAATTGGTGGAATTGCACATAACTTAAAAACACCTATAATGTCAATATCGGGTGCAGCTGAGGGTCTTAGTGACTTAATAAAAGAATATGATTCTTCAATAGATGACCCTGAAGTTAATTCTCAAGATCATCATGATATAGCAAAAGATATGAGTTCTTGGATAGTCAAAATAAGAGAATATACAAGCTATATGTCTGATATTATAACAGCTGTTAAAGGACAAGCAGTTACATTGTCTGAAACAGATGATATATCTTTTGATATAGATGAATTAATAAAAAGAGTAGATATATTAATGAAACACGAACTAAAAAATGCTCTAATTTATTTGAATACATCTTTAAAAGTACCAAAAAACACAAAATTACATGGAGATATTAACAGTTTAGTACAAGTTATTAATAACATGATTTCAAATGCTATTCAAGCTTACAATGGAAAAACGGAACAAAATATAGATTTAATTATCAAAAAACAAAATAATAATTTAGTTATATCTATAAAGGATTATGGCTGCGGACTTGCTCCAAATGTTAAAGAAAAATTATTTAATGAAATGATTACAACTAAAGGAAAAAACGGAACAGGACTTGGTCTATATATGTCTTACTCTACTATAAAAGCTCATTTTGGAGGAGATATTACATTTGAATCAAAAGTAGGAAAAGGTACAACATTTAATATTATTTTACCTTTATAGCAATAAAGAGAAAAGATTATAAAAAAATCTTTTCTTTTTATTTATTTATAAAAGTATTGATTTTTTCTTTTTTAATATATATAATAATTTTAATTAAAATAAGGAGTGATTATTATGAGAAAAGGGTTACAAAATTCAGTTTCAAATGAAAATACTAATTATAAGATAATCGCTGTAGATGATGAAGAAGGAATCATAGATTCTTTGTCTATATTTTTAAAAAGATCTGGATACAATTTCACTGGTGTTACAAATCCAGAAGAAGCTGTAGAAAAAGTCAGAAATGAACATTTTGACTTAATGATACTTGACTTTATTATGACACCTATTCATGGTGATCAAGTAGTTGAAGAAATTAGAACTTTTAATAAAGATATATATATATTACTTTTAACAGGACATAAAGATTTAGCTCCTCCTTTAGATACTATTAAAAGACTTGATATCCAAGGGTATTGTGAAAAAAGTGATAAATTTGATCAATTACTTTTATTAATTGAATCAGGTATTAAATCAATTAAACAAATGAATGAAATCAAAAAAATTAATGATAAATTATCTGATACTTATGACAAATTAGAAAAAGCCTATTTAGAAAGTATCCAAACTTTACGTTATACTGTAGAAGCTAAAGATACTTATACAAGAGGTCATTCTGATAGAGTTTCAGAATATTCAGTATTAATTGGTAAACAGCTTGGATTACCAGATAATGAAATAAAAAATTTACAACTTGGTGGATTATTCCATGATGTTGGAAAAATAGGTATCCCTGACACAATATTACAAAAAGAATCTAAATTAACAAATGATGAATATTCAGAAATAAAAAATCATCCTTCAATAGGAGCACACATTTTATCTACAGCAACTATTTTTCAAGATATTATACCAATTGTTAAACATCATCACGAAAGATATGATGGTACAGGTTATCCTGGTCAATTAAAAGGAACTGATATTCCATATTTAGCAAGAATTACTGCTGTTGCAGACACTTTCGACGCTATGACTTCAAAAAGAAGTTATCGTGATTCATTACCATTAGATGTCGTTATATCAGAATTTGAAAAACATAAAGGAACACAATTTGATCCAGAGATAACAGATGTATTTTTAGATATATTAAAAAATCACTATGATAAAATACAAGAAATACAAGAAAAATATAAATAAAAAAGAAAATTTTTAAAATTTTCTTTTTTTATTTTATTTATTAAATTTTCATAGAAAGTCCTACCTTTTGTCTTTCCTTATCAATTTTAATTACTTTTACTTTAACAACATCTCCAACTGAAACAATTTCAGAAGGATTTTTTACAAATTTATCACTCATTTCAGATATATGAACCAATCCATCATGTTTTACACCAATATCTACAAAAGCACCAAAATCTATTACATTTCTTACTGTTCCAGTTAAAACCATTCCTTCTTTTAAATCTTCTAATTTTAACACATCACTACGTAAAATTGGTTTTGGCATTTCTTCACGTGGATCTCTTCCTGGTTTTGATAATTCTTCTATGATATCAGTTAATGTCATTTCACCAATTTCTAATTCTTTTGCTGTTTTTTCTATATTAACAGATTTTAATCTATTTCTTAATTCTTCTATTTTGTCTTTGTCTTTTAAATCTTTTTTGTCAAATCCTAAACTTTCTAATAATTTTTCAGTTGCTTCATAACTTTCAGGATGCACTGCTGTAATTTCTAAAGGATTATCTCCATCTAATATTCTTAAAAATCCCGCACATTGTTCAAATGCTACTTTTCCTAATTTAGGAACTTTTAGTAATTGTTTTCTATTTTTTAATTTTCCATTCTCATCTCTATATTTAACTATATTTTTAGCAATTGTTTTATTTATCCCAGAAACATAAGATAATAGTGAAGGTGTAGCAGTATTTACATCTACTCCAACTTTATTAACACTATCTTCTACAACTCCAGTTAAGCTTTCTTCTAATCTTTTTTGATTTACATCATGTTGATATTGTCCAACACCTATTGCTTTTGGATCTATTTTAACTAATTCTGCCAATGGATCTTGTAACCTTCTTGCTATTGAAATAGCACCTCTTATTGATACATTTATATCTGGATATTCTTCTGTTGCAAGTTTTGAAGCAGAATAAACAGATGCTCCCGCTTCACTAACTATAACATAATGAATATCTCTTGCTGTATCTTTTAACATATCTGCTACAAACATCTCAGACTCTCTTGATGCTGTTCCATTACCAATTGCAATCATATCAACTTTATCTTTTTCTATTAATTTTAAAAGTTCCCTTTTAGCTCCTATTACATCATTTTGTGGTTCAGTAGGATATACTGTTGTATAATCTAAAACTTTACCTGTTTCATCAATAATAGCAATCTTACATCCTGTTCTATAAGCTGGATCAAATCCCATTACAGTCTTTCCTTTTATTGGTGCTCCAAGCAATAATTGTTTTGAATTTTGTCCAAATACCTTTATTGCCTTTTCTTCTGCCTTTTCAGTTAAATCCGAACGAATTTCTCTTTCTATTGAAGGCTCTATTAATCTTTTAAAACTATCTTCAATAGTTTCTTTAAGCATATTTGTAAATTGTGTTTCACCTTTTATAACATCTCTTTGGATATATGCCAAAATTTTATCTTCAGGCTTTTCTAATTTTACCTTTAAAAATTCTTCCTTTTCTCCACGATTAATAGCTAAAATTCTATGGCTTGGTATATATTTTATAGCTTCTTGATAATCATAATACATTTCATAATTTGATTTTTCTTCAGGTTTTGAAGCTTTTGTTTCAATTAAACCTTCTCTATAACATAATCTTTTTATTTCTTTTCTATATTTACTATTATCAGATATATTTTCTGCAATAATATCTAAAGCACCTTTAATTGCATCTTCTACATTTGCAACTACTTTATCTTTGTTTTTCTTGTCTTCATCTGAAAGCTTTTCTATATTTATGTATTCTTTAGCAATTTCTTCAATTGGATTTTTTTCTTTTTGCTCAAATATAATATTAGCCAATGGTTCTAATCCTTTTGCTTTTGCAACTGTTGCTCTAGTTTTCTTCTTCTGTTTATATGGTCTATAAACATCTTCAACTTCTGCTAATGTTTTAGCAATTGCAACAGCTTGTAAGATTTCATCTGTTAATTTTCCTTGCTCATCAATTGATTTTATAACTTCTTCTTTTCTTTGTTCTAAGTTTCTTAAATAATTTAGTCTTTCTCCTAAATCCCTAAGTGTTTCATCACTTAAACCACCTGTAACTTCTTTTCTGTAACGAGCAATAAATGGAATTGTGTTTCCCTCATCTATTAATTTTATTGTCGCTTCTACTTGTTTTTCTTTTATCTTTAATTCTTCTGCTATTAGTTTTATGATTTTTTCCATGTTTTATTATTTCTCCTTATACTTTTATTCTATTCCTAAGTATTCATTATACGTAATTTCTCTATCAATTACATTTCCATCTTCTTTTATATCAATAATTCTATTTGCAACAGTTTGTGTTAATTCATGGTCATGTGATGTAAATATAAGATTCCCTGTAAATTTTTTCATTCCTTCATTTAAAGATGTTATACTTTCCATATCTAAGTGGTTTGTTGGTTCATCAAATATTAAGAAATTAGCTCCTGATAACATCATCTTTGAAAGAACACATCTTACTTTTTCTCCTCCTGATAAAACATTAACTTCTTTTAATGCCTCGTCTCCAGAAAATAACATTCTTCCTAAAAAGCTTCTTACATATGTTTCATCTGGATCTTTTGAATATTGTCTAAGCCAATCTGTTATACTTTCATTTGAATTAAACAAATAAGCATTATCTTTAGGAAAATATGATTTTGTAATTGTTGTTCCCCATACGATTTCTCCACTATCTGGTTCTAACTCTCCAGATATTATTTGAAATAATACTGTTTTTGCTATTTCGTTATCTGCTAAAACTGCTATTTTATTTCCTTCTTTTACATCAAAAGAAATATTGTCTAACAATTTTACTCCATCAACTGTTTTAGTTATATTTTTTACTTGTAATACTTCTCTTCCTGGTTCTCTATCTGGTTTAAAATCAATATATGGGTATTTTCTATTTGATGGTTTAATTTCCTCTAGTTCTATCTTTTCTAATGTTTTCTTTCTAGATGTTGCTTGTTTAGATTTTGATGCATTTGCACTAAATCTAGCAATAAAGTCTTGTAATTCTTTAATTTTCTCTTCTTTTTTCTTGTTTTGTTCTCTTGCTTGTTTTAATGCTAATTGACTTGATTCATACCAGAAGTCATAATTTCCTGGATATACTTTAATTTTCCCAAAGTCGACATCTGCAATATGTGTACAAACTTTGTTTAAAAAATATCTATCATGTGATACTACAATTACAGTATTTTCAAAGTCCATTAAGAAATCTTGTAACCAATTTATACTTTTTAAATCTAAATCATTTGTAGGTTCATCTAATAATAATACATCTGGATTTCCAAATAAACTTTGTGCCAATAGAACTTTTACTTTATCTTTTGCTTCTATTTCTCTCATTAATTTATAATGATTTTCAGGAATAATTCCTAGATCGTTTAAAAGCATAGCTGCATCTGTTTCAGCATTCCAACCATCTAGTTCTGCAAATCTTTCTTCTAATTTTGCTGCTTTCATTCCATCTTCTTCAGAAAAATCTGGTTTTGCATATATTTCATCTTTTTCTTTCATAATATCATACAATTCTTTATTTCCCATAATAACTGTATTTATTACACTATAATCTTCAAATGCAAAGTGATCTTGTTTTAATATAGATAACCTTTCTCCTTTATCTAAACTAACATCACCTTTACTTGGTTCTAATTCTCCAGATAAAACTTTTAAAAATGTTGATTTTCCAGCTCCGTTAGCACCAATAATTCCATAACAATTTCCTTTTCCAAATCTAATATTTACATCTTCAAATAATACTCTTTTTCCAAATCTTACTGTAACTCCATTTGCACTTAGCATAATCTCTCCTCCTTACAATATTAGAATTATACATTATATTTACTTTTTTTTCAAGCTTATTTGCATTTATTGGAAATCCATGTTATAATAATTATGTTACTTTGAAATGAAGTTTTAAGTAAGGAGGTAGTATATGCCAAGAAGAAATGGTAATAAGTACCACCGAAGAAAAGGTTTGAATGAATTAAGAAAAAAATATAACACTGATGCTGTTGTTAAAAAGCTCAGAAAAGAACTTATTTCATCAAACATAAAAGGCCGGATGTAATATCCGGTCTTTTTTAATCATCAAATAATAATTTTATTCCCCATAATCCTGATATTCCGACTAGAGCATAAATTATTCTTGAAATTATATTCATATCTCCAAATATTGCAGATACTAAGTTAAAATTAAAAAATCCTATTAATCCCCAATTTATAGCCCCAATGATTATAAGTACTAAAGCTATTTTATCAATTACTTTCATATTATCCTCCCATTTTATATTTTCAATTATATTATTTATCTTTTTTCAATTTTTATACATTATTTAAATAACTTATATGAAATTTTAATATAAAATATTAAATAAAAAAATAACATATAAATTTTTTTATTTTAAATTTATATGTTATTTTATCTTATTTTAATCAAGCATATCTTTTCTTTTTAACCACCATGATACTAATAAAGTGGTAATTACTGAAATTAATACCATTATAACAAATCCTGCAGGACTATCTTGAAATGGTAATCCAACATTCATTCCCCAAAAACTTGATACCATTGTTGGAACAGCTAAAATAATTGTTATAGAAGTTAAAAATTTCATTACTCCATTTAGATTATTGGAAATTATTGACGCATATGCATCCATTGTTCCATTTAAAATATTACTATATATTTGAGCCATTTCTATAGCTTGTCTATTTTCCGTAATTGCATCTTCTAGTATTTCTTCATCTTCTTCATATAATTTAACAATTTTTCCTCTCATTGTTTTTTCCATTACTAATTCATTTGACTTTAAAGAAGTTGTAAAATATACTAAACCTTTTTCTAAAGTTAATAATTTCAAAAGTTCTTTATTTTTCATAGAATTTTTTAATATATATTCTGCAATTTCTGTTTCTTTATTAATTTGTTTTAAGTATGTTAAATAGTATGAAGAATTCAAATATAGTATTTGGAAAATAAATCTAGTCTTTTTATATGTTTGAAAATTTTTTATTTTATTTTTTGTAAAATCTTCTATTACTTTATTTTTTCTTAAAGATACTGTTACAAAAAAATCATCTCTTACAACAATCATACCAAGGGGCATTGTTGCATATATATCATTTTCTTCACTTTTTTCTATTACTGGAACATCAACAACAAAAAGTGTTGTGTTATCATCTTCTTCATGGTCAATTCTAGCTTTTTCTTCATAATCTAATGCATCTCTTATAAAGTCTTCTTGTATGTTTATACTTTCACATACATTTTTTATTTCTGCCTCGGACGGGTTAATCAAACTTATCCAGCTACCTTTTTTAAATTCCTTAATTTCTTCTACTTTATTTGTTTCCATGTTTGTATTATATATCTTTAACATAACCCATCACCTCTTTCTCCCAATACTATTATTTTAAACTTTTTATCTCATTTTGTCAATATTTTTGTCTAAATTATGTAAATCATTTTGTTTGAATATAACTAATATTTTTTATTAAAAGTTTTAATAGTAATAGCTTATAAATAATTTATAAAATCTCAAAAACTTTAATAAAAATAACACTTTTTATAATATAAAAAAAGCAAGAATGATAAATTCTTGCTTCATTTTGGTGAGCCATCGGGGGATCGAACCCCGGACCTCCAGATTAAGAGTCTGTTGCTCTACCAGCTGAGCTAATGGCCCATTTCTTAAATTGACTTTTTAAATTATATTATCTTTTTATCCTTTTGTCAATATTTTTTGTTTCTTTGCAATAATAAAAATCCCAAAATTATTTTGAGATTTTTATTATTATTTATATTCTTTATTGAGTTACATCTGGATCCTTCGTAGAACTACTTTCCTCTCCAGTATTGCTACTACTATTTGTATTATCTTTATCACTTGTATTTGTGTTATTATTTTCACTACTAGAAGCTGGCTTATTATTTACATTTTCACTAGGTTGATTATTTACTGGTGCTTGAGTTTCTGTTTTTGTATTTTTTAATATAATTCTTGTCATAGCATCATATGTATCTTTAGATAGTAATTCTGTTGAAATTACTTTTCCATTTAACATTTTTGTAATATAAGTTTCTGTCTTTAAACCATTTGCTCCCTTTTGTTTTACTTTTTCTGTTCCTGCTGGTAATGTACTATCTTCTACATATTTAGTTGTAAATGGAATAGAAGCCACTGTTCTTGTACTAAAAGTAAATGTATACTCATTTTCTTCTTTTATTCCATATATTGATACTGTTGCTATACCATTTTGAGCACTTGCCATAATTCTTATTGGATATTTTCTAGTATTTTTAAATTTAAAATCTGTCATACCATATACAACTGTAGCATCCCTTCCTGCTGGAACATAAGAAGTCACAAATTGATGGTTTCTTCTTTCAACTATTTTTAAATTTGACATTAATACTGAATTATATAATGTTGAAGATATTTGACAAATACCTCCACCTATACCATCTACAACTTCACCATTTTCATATACTTTAGCATTTTTATATCCAGCTTGTGCTGTTCTAGCGCCTAATGCTTTATTATATGAAAATGTTTCGTCTGCTAACACAACTTTTCCATTTATTTTTCTACATGCAATTATAAGATTTGATGTTCTATCTTTATCGCTTGCATCATATCTTGTTGTAAATGTCGCTAACTTATCTGGAAATGCTTCAGATCCAATGTCATTAAGCGTAACCTTAGGTTTTGTTATAGTTAAAGGAATAACATATTCTTCTTTTTCTTCTTCTAATATTTTTTTAGCGGCCTCTACATCAAAGTCAACGCCCTCAACTTCTGGATGTACTTCAAATGGATCTTTTGTATAATATGCATCTTTAGCTTCTTTATACACTTCTGAATGAATTTTTTCTATGTCTATTTCTTCTGGTTTTTTACTCTTAACAGAAATTTCAATATCATCATCATTAGAGTTTACATCACTTAATCTTTCTTTTACCTTATTTAGTAATTCATCTGCATCTACACAAATACCTTCTTTTCCTTTTGTTATAAGTAATTCATCATCTTCAACTGAATAAGTAGATTCTATAATTATTCCTGGTAAATTAACACCTATATCTTCAAGTGATTGTTTTGCTACTTCTTCATTTAATGACATATTAACCAATATATTTTTCTTACCTATCAAAGTAGTTATAATATTATAATTGTTAAGTATAATATTATTATCTCTTCCAATTAAATATGCTTCATCAACTGCTTTTTCTATATCATAATTAACCTCTAATAAAGATGGACTTAATGTAGCTTCATAATCTTGATATTTTAATCCAATATCTTTTTCAATTTTACTATTATAAATACTCTTTATTTTCTCTACAGCTTCATTTTTAGATAATCCAGAAACATCTACTCCAGAAATAGAAATACCACTTATAATCTTATTATTATTTAAATTTAAAACGGCAAAAATAGTAGATAATACTAGTAATATTGCTATTATTACTACACATAAGATAATTCTCTTCTTTTTCTTATTTATATTTTTTTTGTAATTTTCTTTATACATTTCTTTTTCTAATTTTTTAGTATTTTTGTCTACTTTTTTAAATTCCGTTTCTTTATTATTATTCTCTTTTTTTTCATCCTTCTTAACTTCTGCTTTTTTCTCTTTAATTTTTTCTTTTTGTTCTTCTTTACTTTTTTCCTTCAAAATCTCTTTTTCCATAGTTTTCCCCTTAGTTTAAATTTCTATTTTTAATATACCATAAAGTATTTATTTTTACAAGATTTTTATTATCATTATATTGTAATAATATTATAATATTTCTGTATTATTACTCGTTTTTCTTAATTCCCTAGTGTTACAGGTTTTCTCTGCAACAAAAATTTACATGATATAGAAAATTTTTCATAAAAATACTTGAACATTGTAAAAAATAATATTATAATGTTGAAAGCAAAAGATAAATAAGGAGAGAATATAAATGGAATTAACTAAAAACATATTTTTTAATACAGATAAATTAGTTGAAAATAGTAAAGTAAAAATTTCATATACAGGACAATTATTTCAAGATGCTTCTAAAGAAGTATTTATTCATTATGGATTTGGATTAAATTGGGATTCATTAAATGATATACAAATGGAGAAAACAGATTTAGGGTTTCAAGCTGAAATAGAATTAAAAGAAGGAGATACTTTTAATTTCTGTTTTAATAATGGAAATGATATTTGGGACAATAACAATGGTCAAAATTATATCTTTCCTTTAGAAAAAGTTCAAAATGAATTAATAGTTATGGAAGATGAACCTGTTTCATTAGGATCTGCTAAAAAATTAAGAAGATCTTATTTATGGAGTAAAAAAATAAGATTAGCTGTATATAAAATAATTACTTACTTTCCAAAAATAATTTCTGGAAACTATTATAAGAAAAAAACTGCAAATTCTGAAAATTAATATTAATATTAATTATAAATATAAAAAAGCCATATGATATATGGCTTTTTTATGTTATTATCCATCCTCCATTAACAGAAATAACTTGACCTGTTGTAAATTTATCTTCAATTAACCATTCTACACATTTAGCAATATCTTGTGGTTTTCCTATTCTTCCTAGAGGTGTTTCATTTTCTAATTCTTTTATTTCTTCTTCACTTAAATTTGAATTCATATCTGTATCAATAACTCCTGGTGCTATTGCATTTACTCTTATATTTGATGGACCTAATTCTTTTGCTAAAGATTTTGTCATACCATTTATCCCTGCTTTTGCTGTTGAATAATGTACTTCACATGAACTTCCAACCATTCCCCAGATTGATGATATATTTATAATACATCCACTTTTATTATGAATCATATTATTTAAAACTTCTTGACTCATAATAAATACTGAATTTAAGTTTGTATTTATCATATTGTTCCAATCACCATCAGTTATTTGTGTAAATTCTTTAAATTGTGCTATTCCAGCATTATTTACTAAAATATCTATATTATTGTATTTTTTTAGTGTATATTCTACTAGTTTTTTTGCTTCTTCTCTTTTTGAAACATCTGCTTTAAATATATCTATTTCAATTCCTTGTTCTTTTAATTCTTGTTGTAATTTTTGTGCTTTTTCTTCTGATCTATTATAATTTGCTATTACTTTTATTCCTTTCTTTGCTAAAGTTTTAGCAATTTCTCTTCCTATACCTCTGGAAGCACCTGTTACAATTGCAATTTCCATAATTTAATATCCTTTCTAATAATTTAAATTCATAAATAATATATATCTAATAATATAAAAAGTCAATAATTAAGAATAACTTCAAAACTATTGACCTTTTTCATGGAGCCACTTCCCAGATTCGAACTGGGGACCCTCGCATTACAAGTGCGATGCTCTGGCCAGCTGAGCTAAAGTGGCATTAAATATTAAATTGGTGACCCGTACGGGAATCGAACCCATGTCTCCGCCGTGAAAGGGCGGTGTCTTAACCGCTTGACCAACGGGCCTAATACAAAAAACTAAATAATTGAAAAATTATTTAGTTTTTTTGGTGAGCTATCCGCGACTCGAACGCGGGACAACTTGATTAAAAGTCAAGTGCTCTACCACCTGAGCTAATAGCCCACATAAATGTTAAATCACAATGCTTATATATCTTACTATATTTTTTATACTTTGTCAACACTTTTGTTAAATTTTTTTGTCTTTTTTAGTTACTTATTGTTACTATCCACCTCTAAATATAAATTTTTCAGTTAATTTACTAAAAATATTTATTACTTATAAGATGAATAGCAACTATTTATTATGAATTTAACTTTTCTATAACTTCATTTACATCTATTCCATGAACAGCACAAGCTTCTTCTAAAGTTTCCATTTGTGATGCAGGACATCCTAAACAATGCATTCCAATTTCTAATAAAATATTAGCTTTTTCAGGGGCTTTTTCTAATATTTCTCCGATTCTTGTATCTTTATTAAATTTCATTTATATTCCTCCTTTAAATAATCAATATAAAAATTTTAACATAAATTTTAAAAAAAGTATAGACAAATTATAAAAATTATTGTATTATGGAAAAAATTGTAAGGCGGTGATAATAATTTCAGATTTAATTAATTTATACTTCACAACCTATATTATATATCTTTTTATCACTTTATATTCATTATATAATTATATCGATATGAATTTATTTCACAATGTTCAAGGTTCTAAATTAAAAATCAAAAAGAAATTTTTAAAATAAGGAGGTTCTTAGTCTTAATAATTTATGAAAAAATTATTTGTTTTATCTTTTTTTATTTTTTCAAGTTTTTTTACTGTTAAACTTTTTTATCCAATATATTTGTCAGAAGAAATTATAATTACATATGGAATTAATCCTTTTGATATATGCTCAAATAATTTACAATTATGGAATATTATTAAATTATCTTATATTTTTGTTTTTATTTTTTCTAATTTTACTATAAGTAGTTTTATTTTTAATCGTTTTTTTAATAAATTTAATTGTCTAAAAATCAACTCCATCTCAACTAATAATAAAAAAGAAATTCACTCCAATAATTTCAAAAAAGACTTAAATTTATTAATTGGATTAGATTCTACTACAAACACCAAAGTTTATGTTCCAGAATTAGGATTATACCAAAACTTTTTAATCACAGGAACAATAGGATCTGGAAAAACTTCTAGTGCTATGTATCCTTTTACAGAACAATTAATTAAATATAATAGTAAAAATTCAGACAAAAAAATAGGCATGCTTATATTAGATGTTAAAGGCAATTATTATAAGCAAATTAAATATTACACAAAAAAATATAATCTTTTTAAAGATTTAATAATAATACAATTAAATTCAAATGTATTTTATAATCCATTACATAAACCCAATTTAAAGCCACAAGTTCTAGCCAATAGGTTAAAAACCATACTACTATTATTTTCTGAAAATAATACAGAATCATATTGGATTGATAAAGCAGAACAGGTTCTAACAGAATGTATTAAATTATGTCGATTATATAACGATGGTTATGTAACCTTTTTAGAGTTACATAAATTAATAACCATTTCAAATTATTATAAAGAAAAAATAAATATTTTAAGAAATTTATTTATGTCTTCAAAATTAAATCAAAAGCAAATTTATGACTTAAATGCTTCTTTAGATTTTTTTCAAAAAGAATTTGATTCTTTAGATTATAGAACAAAAAGCATTCTAATATCTGAAATAACCAGAATAACCGGTAGCTTCGTTTCTGATTATGATGTTATGAGAACTTTTTGTCCTCCAAAAGAAAAACTCAATTTCTTAGGATTTAAAGATATATTAAAAAAAGGAAAAATTGTAGTTTTAAATATGAATATTTCTGAATATAGTATTCTTTCTAAAATAATTGCGACATATTTAAAATTAGATTTTCAAACAGAAATTATTTCTAGTATTTCAAAAAACAATGTAAAACCAAGTGCCTTTATATGTGACGAATACGATAAATACGCAAGCAAAACAGATTCTGAATTCTTTTCTTTGAGCCGAGAAGCCAAATGCATTAATATAATTAGTACACAAAGTTATTCATCTCTAAAACTCTCTTTAAAAGATGAATATCAAGTAAAAGTACTCTCTCAAAACTTAATTAATAAAATATGGTTTAGATCTGATGATTTATTTACAATAGAAAATGCTCAAAAACAATTAGGAAAAGAAGAACAAAAACGTATTTCTAAAAGTATCTCTGAAAGTGCTAAAAAAACTAATTTTAGTTATATAACAAACACGTTACATTCTCAAGATTCTAATATCTCTGAAAGTTACAACACCTATACTCAAAAAGACTATATATATGACACTAATTTTTTTACTCAAAAACTAGAAACTTTCACTGCCCTTACATTTTTATCTGATGGAAATAAAATTATAAGCACAAAAAAATTAAATTTATTTCCGTACTTTAAAAACAATTAAAAAACAAGAAAGGAGTCTTATTTGAATAAAAAAATTTTTTATTTATTTTTTATAATTTTATTATTTCTATTATTTTATGTTACTTTTTCTTCTACATCTTATGCATTGGGTGATCCTCAAATTGTAAGCAAAATAAACTCTGCATTTCAAAGTATAGAAAAATGGATACTTAAAGTTTCTACTCCTGCAGCAGCTGTAGCTGTTGGCACAGGTGTTTTTATGAAAAAATTTAGTTTTGGAGATGAAGAAAGAATTAGAATAGGAAAAAAAATAATTAAGAGTTCTTTATTTTCTTATGCTTTTATTCTTGCTATTGATTTAATTCTTTCTGCAATCAAATCGTTAATTAGTTAAGGAGGTTTACTTGGAAAATAATACTGATATATCTCAAATAATTCTTGATACTATAAATAAGATTTTCGAAACTTTATTTAGTTCTATTGATAATAACTTATATAATGTTTTAGACAACCTTACTTTTATAAATTCTGATATTTTAAATGATAAAAATTTTGAAATTATATTTGGAACTTCTGCTTCAAATGGAATACTTTTAATTGCTAACTCTTTTTTACTTGCTTTTATATTATATTATTCCATTCGTTACTTACTGTCTCATTTTACATATTCTAATATTGAATCCCCATCAAGTTTTGTCATCAAAATAATTGTCTGTGGAATTTTTATGAATTTTTCATTTTTTGTTATAACAATGATTTTAGATTTAAATTCAAATATTTCATTAGCAATACAAAGTTTAGGAAAAGAACTCACTGGAAAACAAATTTGTTTTTCAGAGTTAATTACAATAATTAATTCAAATATTTCAATAAATACAAGTTCATTAAATGTATTTTCAATTGATGGATTAATAAAAAGTACTTTATCTATATCTTTATTAAACCTAGTTCTTTCATATTCATTAAGATATGTAATGTTAAAAGTTCTTATTTTACTTGCTCCTTTTTCAATATTATCATTATGTTTAAATTCTTCAAGTTGGTTTTTTAAAACTTGGATTAAAAACTTATTTGCATTACTATTTATTCAAATTATAGTATCTATTATTTTATTAATATTATTTTCTATTAATTATTCTTCTTCTAATTTAATTAGTAAATTTATTTATATTGGTGGAATATATGCATTAATTCAATCTAATTCTTTTGTTAGAGATTTTATAGGTAGTGTTTCCACAAATGTTACACAAATTGTTAAAAGTTTTCATAAATAATAAATACTTTTATAAAAGGAGGTTTTATGAAATTTATATTTCCACAAAATTATAATTTTAAAAATAAATTATTTGGTATATTTGACTATACTACTATTTTAGTTAATATTTTATGGTCAGCTTTTATATTAATTATTATAAATTTTTTTGTACAAAATTTAAATATTAAAATTTTTATTTTTATTATTACTTGTTTTCCCTTAATTCTTTTTAGTATTAATGGATTTAATGGCGAAAATATAATTTATGTTTTTTCTTATATAATTAAATTTATATTTAAACAAAAATTATTCTTATTTAATAAAAATAATTAATCATATATTTATCTTGAATTTTTTGTCTAAAAAAGTTATAATCTAAACTATATACAATAATTTATTCTTTTATAGATAGGAGAAACTCATATGAAATTAGAACAAAATGATAAATCACTTTTATTTTCTGAAACAACAATACCAGATATATTTTTTTCTGAATATCTTTCAGAATTGCCTAGTGATTATTTAAAAATATATTTATATATAATGTTTTTATCTAAATATGGAAAAGATATAAAATTAAACGATTTATCTAAAAAATTAAATATACAATTAAAAATAATTAATGATGGATTAAAGTATTTAGAAGAACGTAAATTACTAACAAAAAAAACAAATGGATATATTATTAATGATATTCAAGAAATAACATTACACAATTTATATACTCCTAACTTAACCATGTCAAAAGAAAAAATTGAGCAAAACTCTAAAAATCAATCAAGAGCAAAAGCTATAGAACATATTAATAATATGTATTTCCAAGGAATTATGGGACCATCATGGTATAATGATATAGATTTATGGTTCAAAAAATTTGGATTTGATGAACAAGTAATGATAGCCTTATTTGACTATTGTTATAAACGTAGCGCTTTACACAGAAACTACATTCAGGCTGTTGCAGAATCATGGGGAACAAATAAAATAAAAACATGGAATGATTTAGATAGATACTCTGAAAAGCAAGAAAATTTAAATAAGTTCAAAAAAACTATTGCTAAAAAACTTGGAAAACATAACGGACTTACTCAATACGAAGAAGCTTATATTGAAAATTGGGTTTTAAATTACCAATATGATATGGACATAATAGAAATTGCATTAAAAAGAACTACTTATAAGCAAAACCCTACTTTTGAATACATAAATAATATAATAACTGATTGGCATGAAAGAAAATTAAAAACTCCTTCAGAGGTTAATGCTTTTATGGAACAACGTAAAAAACAAGAAAAAAATACAAAAAATTTAAAAAATACTACAACAAAAGCAAGTTATGAACAAAGAAATTATGATAATTTAGATTTTCTTTATGCTAATAATAAAAATGCTTAATTATAAATAATAAGGAGAATTAAATGGCTAATGAAATTTTAAATTCTTTATTAAAAGAATATGAACAAAAAAAATTAAGAGCAGAAATGGATGTTGAAACTAGAAAAACACAATTATATAAAGACATCCCAAGATTAGAAAGAATAGAAGAAGAATTAAGTAATTATTCTATTTCTACAGCAAAATCCATTTTAGCTAATAATAAATCGACAAATTCTTTAGAATCTTTAAAAGACAAAATAAATGCATTAAAAAAGGAAAAAGAAAAAATACTAAAATCTAATAATCTTGATATTGATTACTTAAAACCATTTTATGATTGTCAAATTTGTAAAGATACTGGTTATATTATGGACAATAATTATAAAACTCAAATGTGTTCATGTTTAAAACAAAAATTACTTGACTATTCTTTTAATAAATCAAATATGTCAACTTTTAAAAAAGAAAATTTTGATAATTTTAATATTGATTTATTTTCAGATATAGCTAATAAAGAAAAATATAAATATGATATATCACCAAGAGAAAACATTACCAAAATAAAAAATAGATGTATAGATTTTATAGAAAACTTTGACAATCCTGATAATAAAAACTTATTATTTATCGGAAATACTGGTTTACGGTAAAACTTTTATGTCTAATTGCATTGCTCAAGAAATGTTACGTCAAGGAAAAACTGTTCTTTATCAAACAGCTCCTATACTTCTTGAAAGTATAATCGATTATAAAATGAGTAAAAACAAAAACTCAATTGATAATATTTATAAATCTATATTAGAAGCAGACCTACTAATAATTGATGATTTAGGAACAGAAAGTTTAAATAGTATGAAATTAAGTGAACTATTTACAGTTATAAATACAAGAATTTTAAATTTAAATAATAAAATTACAAAAACTATAATATCTACAAACCTAAATATTAATGATATATTTAGAAATTATGAAGAAAGAATTGGATCTAGAATTGCAGGATATTATGATATTTATTATTTTTTCGGAGATGATTTAAGATTTAAAAAATAACATAAAAAAATAAAACCAAAAGAAAAATTCTTTTGGTTTTATTTTTTTATTTATTCTTCAATTTCCATATCTGGTCTTAAAGTTTCTATACTTACAACTTTTCCACCATCACTTGTTCTCATTAATGTAACACCTTGTGTAGATCTTCCTAAAATACTTACATCTTTAACATTAAGTCTAATAATTGTTCCTGTATCTGTAACAAGCATAACATCATCATTTTCTCTAGCAATTCTTACTCCAACGATTTCACCTGTTTTTGGTGTTATTTTATATGTAATAACTCCTTTTCCACCTCTATTTTGAACTCTATATTCATCTAATTCTGTTCTTTTTCCGAAACCATTTTCAGTAATTGCAAGTAATGTAGCCTTTTCTTCGCTTATAACAGATTCCATTCCTATAACTTCATCATCATCATTTAATCGTATTCCTATAACTCCTTGAGAAACCCTTCCCATAGGTCTAACATCTTTTTCATCAAAAGTTATACATAAACCTTTTTTAGTAACTAAGACTACATTGTCTTGTCCATCTGTTAATCTAACTTCTATTAATTCATCATCTTGTTTTAATGTTATTCCTTGAAGTCCTGTTTTTCTTGCTGAATTATATTCTGATAAAGCTGTTTTCTTTATTAATCCATGTTTTGTAGCCATTAATAAATATTTTCCTTCAGCAAAGTTTTGAATAGGTATAACTGCTGATACTTTTTCTCCAGGATCTAAGCTTAATAAATTAACAATTGCTGTTCCCTTAGCAGTTCTACCTGCTTCTGGAACTTCGTATCCTCTTAATTTATATAGTTTTCCCTTATTAGTAAAGAATAAAATTGTATCATGAGTTGATGCTGTAAATATTTGTTTTACAAAATCATCTTCTCTCGTTGTCATTCCTGTAATTCCTTTTCCACCTCTTCTTTGACTTCTATATGTATCTATTGGCAATCTTTTTATATATCCAAAGTGTGTTAAAGTAATTACTGTTTGTTCTTCTTTTATTAAATCTTCGATATCAATTTCGCCCTCTGCAGCAACAATTTTTGTCTTTCTTTCATCTCCGAATTTATCTCTTATCTCTATTAATTCTTCTTTAATAATATCAAAAACTAATTTTTCACTAGATAAGATTTCTCTTAAATGTTTAATTAATGCCATTAATTGTTCATATTCTTCTTCTATTTTTTCACGTTGCAATCCTGATAATGTTTTTAATCTCATATCCAAAATTGCTTGCGCTTGTATATCAGATAAACCAAATCTATCCATTAATCTTTCTTTTGCATCATCATATGATGAACGAATAATATTAATAATTTCATCAATATTGTCTAAAGCAATTTTTAAACCTTCTAAAATATGAGCTCTTGCTAATGCTTTGTCTAAATCAAATTTAGTTCTTCTTAAAATTACATCTTTTCTATGATCTATATAACAATCTATACATTGTCTTAGTGTTAATATTTTAGGTTCGCCATTAACTAATGCAAGCATTATAATACCAAATGTTGTTTGCATTTGTGTATGTTTAAATAATTGATTTAATACAACTTGAGCATTAGCATCTCTTTTTAATTCAATTACAACTCTTACTCTATCTTTTCTATCAGACTCATCTCTACATTCTGAGATACCTTCTATTTTCTTTTCTTTTGATAAATCTGATATTGCTTTTATAAGATTTGCTTTATTTACTTGATAAGGTAATGAAGAAACTATAATTCTTTGTCTGTTACCACTCATCTCTTCAATATCTGTTTCAGCTCTTAATGTTATTTTTCCTCTACCTGTCTTATATGCTTGTTTTATTCCTTCAATTCCAAGTATAATTCCTTCTGTTGGGAAATCAGGTCCTTTTATAACTTCCATTAAGTCTTCATCTGTTACTTCATCTTCATCAATAATTTTTATTATTCCATTAATTACTTCTGTTAAATTATGTGGTGGTATATTTGTTGCCATACCTACGGCAATACCTGATGATCCATTAATTAATAACGCTGGTATTCTTGCTGGTAAAACTGTTGGTTCTTGTAGTCTATCATCATAGTTTGGCATAAAATCTACAGTATTTTTTTCAATATCTGTTAACATATATGAAGAAATTTTAGACATTCTTGCTTCTGTATACCTCATCGCTGCTGCTCCGTCTCCATCAACAGATCCAAAATTTCCATGTCCATCAATCAACATATATCTCATTGAAAAATCTTGTGCAAGTCTTACCATTGCATCATATACAGAACTATCTCCATGTGGATGATATCTACCTAAAACAGATCCAACTGTATTAGCACATTTTCTGTATGGTTTATCAGATGTAATACCATCTTCATGCATAGAATATAATATTCTTCTGTGTACTGGTTTCAACCCATCTCTTACATCAGGAAGTGCACGAGATACAATAACGCTCATGGCATAATCTATATATGCTGTACGCATTTCTTTTTCAATGTCTCTCTCTATTATTTTTCCGTCATTTCTTTCTTCTGGTCTTTCCTCCATTTTTTTCCCTCTTTTCTTTATTTTTCTACATTTGTATTATACTAAAATAGATTAAATTATGCAAGTAAAAATCACCAAAAAGTTTAGGGAAATAAGCAATTTTATTAATATTAATCTTTTCTTTTGAAAAAAATATGCTGCACTAAAAAAGTACAACATATTTTTAATTTTTCACTATATTAATTTACTATCATAATACAAATTTTCAGGACAAATATCTTCCCCATTTTCCCATTCAATTGTTTCTCCTCTTGGTTTAACTTTTTTAAAATATTCTTTATTTTTTTCAATTACTCAATTTAATTTTTTAGCTAATTCTATTTGTTCTTCTGTTAAATTAAAATTTTGTCCATTATTTTTTATTAAATTATGTAATACTTCAATTTTCTTTGCTGCATTTATTGTATTTTCAATTGGCACCAATTTTTCTAAGTTATTTCGTATTTTTTTATATTCTTTTTCCATACCCTGAAAATCTTTATTTTTATAAAATTCTTTCCAATTATTTATATACCTGTCTGTATATTCTACTGCTTGACTTTGTTCTGTAAACATTTGATTTATATTATTTTCTACATTATCTAATATAACATTTTTTCCTTGTTTTATAGTTTTAGCAATTGTATTATTTATTAATCCTTCTTTTCTTACTTTATCAACAACTATATCTAGCAAATTAGATACTCCATCAATTATCCCTCCTGTTTTTACTGCATTTTGCATTTGTGTAACATTTTCAAAATTTCCTGTTACAATTCCAACAGCACTTTTTCCTAAATCTATTGCATCATCAATTGTTTTTGTAATTCCATTCTTTAAACCATAATTTAATAAATTATCCTTTATATTAATTAATTGATCATCTATAAATTCTGGTAATATACTTCTTATACCAATATCAATTGCAGTATTAATAGTTTTTCCTAATGCTGATTCCAAAAAATCTTTTTGTGTTTTATTATTTTTTATTTTATTATCTAATTCTAAATTATTATTTTTTTCTAATTTATTTATTTCCATATTTATACTCCATTCTTTTATTAATTTTATTTATTATTTTTTTATTAATTTAAATTATATCTATTTTTAATAATATTTATTTATTTTTTCTCTTTTATATTTTTTTAATATAATATTTGATAAAAAAATATAATTAATTATTTGTTTTTTATTATAAAATCAATTTAATATTTTTTATAATATAATTTTTTATTTTATTTAATAATTTCTGATAATATTTTTAAAATTTTTTTATTTAATTGTATTTCTTTATTATTTATAAATTTTTACAATATATTTTTATATAAATTTCTTTTATATATGATGTAAATTTCATTAAGATATCTTTATATCTTTTTTAATATTTAAAAATTAATTTAATTAAAATAATATTTTTTATTGTTATATGTAAACTCATATTAGTTTGTATTTGAATTTCACTTTTATAACTAATCAATCTTTTAATTCATTTTATGCCTAATAAATTCCAAAAAATATTTTCTTATTTTAGTCTATAAATTTTATTTATTTTTTTATTATAAATTAATTTTTCTATAAATAATGTTAACCTGATTTTTATTCTCTATTTTAAATTTAATCTTGTAAATTCAATTCTGTTTTTTATATATTATTAAAATTATTTATCTAACAGTTTTTTATTTTTTTGTTTATATTCTTTTTTTATTTTAGTTAAAAGTTTTCAATTTGTTTTTTAAAATTAAATATTTATTTTTATTTTATTGTTTTATTTTTATTATTTAATTTTATTTTTAAACAATTTTTGAATAATTTTATTTATTATTTTATTTATTAAT